>Ga0070735_10001018_pt1 | contig 27995 bp, 25 predicted proteins | sample Coa_R1_FD_66443 | JGI IMG/M metagenome (GOLD analysis project Ga0070735, IMG submission 66443) | Surface soil microbial communities from Centralia Pennsylvania, which are recovering from an underground coalmine fire - Coalmine... | ecosystem: Environmental > Terrestrial > Soil > Unclassified ...
TCGACCAGGCCAACAACCACTGGGTCGGCGCCGTCTCCCTCGGGTACAAGGCGGGCAAGCGCGTCCGCAAGACCGTGACCGGCCGGACGAAGACGGCCGCTCAAGACCAAGCTCCGGCAGCTGCGCCAGGAGCTGGACAACGGAGTCCGGTCCAGCGCGACCTACACCGTCGGCAACGCGCTGGATGACTGGCTGGCTAGTGGCTTGAGCGGCAGGTCCGACCGGACCAGGGAGCTCTACCGGGACACCGTCAAGCCGCTGCGGGAGCCCCTGGGCGACATCAAGCTCAGAGAGCTCACCGCCGGGGATGTCCAGCAAACGCTGGATGCGCTCGCGGACCGGCTGTCGACCCGTACCCTCCAGATCCTGCGCAACTGCCTGGAGCGGGCCATCCGCCACGCCGAGGTCCGCGATCTGGTTGGCCGCAACGTGGCCGCTGTGGTCAAGCCGCCCAGGGGAACGGCGGGCCGTCCATCCAAGAGCCTGACCCTGGAGCAGGCTCAGGCGTTGCTGCAGGCCGCCCGGGATTCACGCCTGCACGCCTACGTGGTCCTGTCGGTGATGACCGGTCTGCGGACCGAGGAGCTTCGGGCGCTTCGGTGGAACGAGGTTGACCTCGATGCCGGCGTCGTCGCGGTCTACCGCTCCGTGCGGATCACCGGCGACACCAAGACACGGAAGAGCCGGCGTGTCCTCGGGCTGCCGCAGCTAGTCGTGCAGGCGCTCAGTGAACAGCACAAGCTCCAGGCTGCTGAAAGGCTTAAGGCCGGAGCGCTGTGGCAGGATCACGGCCTGGTCTTCGCGTCCTCCGTCGGCACGCCACTGGATCGTCACAACGTGCTGCGGGAGTTCAGGAAGATCACTGAGACAGCTGGCCTTGGTACCGACTGGGTTCCACGGGAACTCCGGCACACGTTCGTCTCCCTACTCAGCTCCGACGGGATGCCGATCGAGGACATCGCCGACCTCGTCGGCCACAAGGGCACGGTGACGACCGAGACGGTCTACTGGAAGGTGATCGTGCCCGAACTACGCCGCGGCGCCGAAGTCATGGATCGGCTATTCAGCTGATCAGAATGGCAGTCGTCTCATCCGGACTTGTTTGAGTATCAGGCGATCGCAACGAGTGGCTGGGTGGCGCTGGACGGGGCTGTACAGGCCTTTTACCTGGCCTTATCAGGCTCTATGAGGCTGGGTGGGGCTGGAAAACCGTGGCGGTTGGCTGCCAGGTAGGCTTCCAGTTGGGCTATCCCGTGACCCGCTGGAATCCGCCTAAGAGCCTGCTTGAGGTGATGTCCCCTCAAGTGGTGTAAATCGTCGGCTCTGACGGCGTGCCTGAGCGCGCTGAAAGGGCCACCGTGTGATGGTCAGCGAGACCACGCCAATGGTTCTCGCGAAAGGACACAGCCCACGATGGCCCTAGACCAGTCTGCCTTGCTCGAGGTGCTGGAGGTACTCAAAGCTGCGAAGGTCGATGACCGGATCCGGCAGGCGGCCGAGACAATCTACCAGGCGCTGATCGAAGCCGAGCTCACCGCGGTGATCGGCGCGCACCCGCACCAGCGCACCGAGACCCGCACCGCCCAGCGCAACGGCTACCGGCCGCGGACGGTCACCACCACGGCCGGTGACCTGGACCTGAAGATCCCCCGGCTGCGGGCCGGCTCGTTCTTCCCCTCGCTGCTGGAGCGCCGCCGCCGGGCCGGTCAGTCGCTGTTCGCGGTGATCATGGAGGCCTACCTGCACGGCACCTCCACCCGCAAGGGCCGGTGACCTGGTCAAGGCGCTGGGCGCGGACAGCGGGATCTCCAAGTCCGAGGTCAGCCGGATCTGCGCGGACCTGGACACCGAGGTGGCCGCGTTCCGCGACCGCTCCCTGGCCGGGATGGCCTTCCCGTACGTGTTCCTGGACGCCACCTACTGCAAGGCCCGGGTCAACCACCGGGTGGTCTCCCAGGCCGTGGTGGTCGCGACCGGGGTCGCCGCGGACGGGCACCGGGAGGTCCTCGGGTTCGACGTCGGTGACAGCGAGGACGGCGCGTTCTGGACCGCGTTCCTGCGCTCGCTGCGGGCCCGCGGCCTGGCCGGCGTGCAGCTGGTCATCTCCGACTCCCACGCCGGGCTCAAGGCCGCGATCGCCTCGGTGCTGCTCGGCGCCGCCTGGCAAAGATGCAGAGTGCACTTCCTGCGCAACGTCCTGGCGCAGGTGCCCAAGGGCTCGGCGGAGATGGTTGCCGCGACCATCCGGACCATCTTCGCCCAGCCCGGCCCGCCGCAGGTTCACGAGCAGCTCACCGTCATCGCCGGGATGCTGGGACGGCAGTTCCCCAAGGTGGAGGCCATGCTCCACGAGGCCGCTGACGATATCACCGCGTTTGCCGCGTTCCCGCTGAGCCACTGGAAGAAGATCTGGAGCACCAACCCGCTGGAACGGCTGAACAAGGAGATCAAGCGCCGCACCGACGTCGTCGGCGTCTTCCCCAACCCCGAGGCCCTGCTGCGGCTGGCCGGCGCCGTCCTGGTCGAAGCCCACGACGAATGGCAAGTCGGCGAGCGCCGCTACCTGTCCGAAGGCTCCATGGCCCTGCTCGCCAAGCCGCCGTTGAATGCGAAGGAGGTAGCCACACCCGCCCTGCTCACGGCATAGTCAGCACTAGCCCCGCTGGCCAGAACATGGTGAAGATCATTTACACCACTCCGCGGGACGCCACCCTGCTTGAAGCCCGCAGAAGCCGTAGGTTGTATTGTTGGTGATCGTTTGGTGGCAGTGCGGCGTGGCCGGGCGGGCCGGTCCATCTGTCTATTTACGGGCGCCGGGTAATCGGGATGACTGGCCTGCGTGTGCCGGGAACAGATCTGGACGGCGATGGAGCGGCGTGGCGTCCGGCGGACGACCCCGGTCGCTGGCCACCGCTCGTGGAGGGCCTGAGCCACCTGCCGGGCGAGCCGTTGGTGGCGGCGTACCTGTCGCCGCCGCCTGACCGCCGCCTATGACGAGCTGATCGGGCCGGGCCGGTGGCACCGCTCGGTGCGCCCGGCGGATTTCGGGGAGACGGTGGTCGTGCGGTTTCCTGCGGAGGATGAGCGGGCCAAGGACGGGTTGACGCTATTCTTGATTTCTTACTGATGGTCATATCACTGGTTGTGTAGGCGGGGTCGAAGCGCGACAGGTGCCTCCAGGGCCGTAGCTATTCAGCAAACGTCAGCGGTTTAGCGTTCGGCTTATGGGCGGGCCTTGCAGGTTGCGGAGCTGATGGGTTTGGCGGCCGCATCGGGGCGGGGTGCGTGGCGGCACGCCGGGGCGGGTTGTTGACTGGCGGGCCGGGATGGTGATCATTGCCAGGTGTGTCCGATGTGCCCGGTGTTCCTTCAGCTGAGGAGCTGTCAGCGCTGCCGGCCGCCGAGCTGGCGGCCCGCCCGGCTGAGGCGTACCGGCTGATCGCCGAGCTGACCGCGCAGGCCGGGCGGTTGTCCGCCCGGGTGGAAGATCTTGAGCGTCGGGCCCGCAGGGATTCGTCCACGTCGTCGCGGCCGTCGTCGTCGGACAGCCCGTATAACAAGAGGGGCGCCGACCGGTCGCTGCGGGATCGGGGGAAGCGGCGGCCGGGCAAGCAGCCGGGCGAACCGGGGACGACGATGAACCTGGTAGCTGACCCGGACGAGAGGTTCGAGTTCCCGCCTGCGGCGTGCTGCGGGTGCGGCGCGGGCCTGGCCGGGGCACCGGTGCTGGCGCAGCGCCGTCATCAGGTCACCGACATCGCCCCGGCGCCGGCGCCGAGGGTCACCGAGTACGTGGCGCAGGCTAAGGAATGCCCCGGCTGCGGGACGGTCACCGAGGGCGAGTTGCCCGCGCACGTCCGTGCCCGCGCCAGCTTCGGGCCGGAGACCTGCGCGCAGGCCGCGAACCTGACCGCCGGCCACCACATCCCGGTCTGCCGGTCCACGCTGCTGCTGTTCCAGCTGGCCGGGATCGCCGTCTCGACGGGGTGGATGGCCGGGATCCGCGGCCGGGCCGCCTCGCTGGTCGAGGCGAGCGGGTTCATGGACCGGGTCCGGGAGGTGCTGAAGACGGCTCCGGCGGTGCACGCTGACGAGACGCCGGCCCGCGCGGCGGGCGGGACCCGCTATGTGCACCTGGCCTGCACCAGGTACCTGACCTGCATGCATACCGGTGACCGGTCAGCGGACGCGATCGATGCCGGCGGGGTGCTGCCCGGCTACTCCGGCGTCATCGTCCGGGACGGCTACGCCGGTTACGGGCACCTGACCGATGCGCTGCACGCCTGGTGCGGGGTTCACCTGCTGCGGGACCTGAAGGGCCTGTACGACTTCGAGCCATCCCAGCAGCAATGGGCAGCGCAGATGGCGGGCCTGCTGATCGAGGCCCGCGACGCCGCCTGGACCGCCCGCCAGGCGGGGCAATCCGCGCTGGACGCCGTCGTCCTGGGGGACCTGGTCGCCCGCTACCGGGCACTGGCCGCCGCCGGCCTCGCCGCGAACCTTTACCGGCGGACCGCGACCGCGAAGGACGCCCGCCGCATCGCCCGCCGGTTCCTGGGCTTCGAGGACCTCATCCTCCGCTTTGCTACCCGCCCTGACCTGGACATCTTCTCCGATAACGAAGCAGAGCGCACGATCCGGCCGGTCAAGGTCCAGCAGCGCAGCTCCGGAGGATGCTGGCGGACCATCGACGGGCTCGCGGACTTCGCACTCGTCCAGTCCTGCCTATCCACCGCCGCCAAATGGGGCATCAGCAAACTCGATGCCCTCCGCGACCTGTTCAACGGCCGCGCATGGCTCCCTCCCGGCCTCGAACCCGCCGGATAACGTGGCCAGCGCGGGTCCCCCCGCAAGGCTTCCGGTCACCTGCGCGCCCTGGCATCATTTACCCGTGGACAGCGACTGGGACCGTTTCATCTCCCGGTGCCAGCAGGCCCTGGGCGACCTGGTCGAAGGACGACCCGGACCCTTCAAGGCGCTCTGGTCACACGCCGGTGACGTGGTGATCATGGGTGCGTTCGGCGGTTACGAACGAGGCTGGGAACAGGTCAGCGCGCGGCTGGACTGGGCCGCTGCCGGCATCAAGGCCACCGATCGCGCCGCGGAGAACGTCGTGACGGTCGTCGGCGATGACCTCGCCTACACCGTCGATCTGGAGCACATGACCCGTCACGCCGGTGATCACCCCACGCCCAGGACCCTGCGCTGCACCCAGGCCTACCGCCGTGAAAACGGCGAGTGGAAGGTCATACTGCGCCACGCTGACGAGCTTCCCGGCAAAGACGAACAGCAAAGATGACCCACAGCCGCGCATCACAGCACGCCGCTGATGCTTGCTGAATAGCTACCCAGGGCCGTCCAAGAGGCCTTTCGTAGGTAGTGGAAAGCGTGATTCGCGGAGATCAGTCGAACCCGCCGAGGCTAGGCGCTAAGGTAGCAATTCGAACGCGTCGGCGTGCCTAGGGCGAACGACGGCGAAGTGGCGACGGTTAAGAGTTGCGATCCTAGTCGTACCGCGGCGCTCGGCTAGGGCGATTACGGATGCATCCGTTCCGCCGAGTCGCAGATCGGCGTAAGTCGTAACGAGATCTTGAATGCGTTGCCAGTCATTAATGTCGAGGCCGGCTACTTCTATTTGACCCTCGATGATTGACGCATACAGGCTGGCTTCGGCCTTCGGGCCGAGCTGACGGTCGATGAGGTAAGCGGCCTCGGCGATGACCATGGCTGTAGTGACAAGAGGACCTTCATCATTCTCGAGCAGCTCCCGGCAGGCCACGTGGTCCCTATCGGCGCGATCGGCTGTCGCGAGGAGGGGGCCCGTATCGACGATGAGCACCTAGTCGCGCCCGAACCCTTCGGCCAGCATCTCATCGGCCTCGGCCGCGCCGCGTCCGGAGGTGGACTCACCTACGGCAGCGAAGTTTAGCCGACGGTGCACCGAAGCAGGCTTCGGCAGCTGCACTGCGAGGAGAGCTGCCGCCAACTCGTCAGCGGTCTGACCGCGACGCTCCGCCTCGGCCGCCAGCGCCGCCGCCACATCACCATCTAGGTGCAGCGTCAGTGTCATGACCTCAGATTAACAGCCGATACGTTCCCATCGGGACTGTCGTCCCGTCGCGTTCGACGGCTACGCCGCTGCCCTTCCCGTCGTCCAGCTGGAAGTTTGCCTGCTCAAGAACGGCACCAGCGACGAACTGGCCAGGCGCGAGCTTCTCCAGCCGTCTATCGCCGCGATCACAGGCATGCGCAAGCCCTGGCGGACCGTATTCTCCGAGCGTGACTACCAGCGCGTGCGGGAGCTTCGCCTCGAACATCAGCAGAACTACCCGCGCCGCATCGCGACCTGAGCGCTGCGGGGGTTGAGGATCAAAGAGGCCGTCTCCGGTGCCGGATTCCAAGAGCCAAACCAAGAGCCAACCACCACAGACTCCAGGACACGCCAGGCCACTCCCAGCCACGATCACCGCAGCTAGATGGCACGTCAGGACACTTCCAGCATCCTCCAGCCACACTATGGACTTTGCTTACAAGCGAGGGGTTCGTAGGTTCGAATCCTACTGCGCCCACAATTTTCGAATACTCGATTCGGCGTGTCGCAGCGCAAAGCCGATAGGTCGGAATAAATTGTCTAAATGGGGCAAAATTGGTGCGGCAAGTGGATGCCGCGAAAGAAGACCACATGTGCTCGTACTCCTGGACATGGAGGCCCTTGCAAGACAGCCGAGACCATGGAGCGCAACAGGCCGTACAAGCGAGACCACCCGCGTCGCCAGTCACCGGAGTCCCGCAAGAAGTCCAACCGAAAGTACCGGATTTCGAGCTACGGCCTGACCCAGGAGTAATTCGACCGCTTGCTAGCAGCACAGCAGCTCGCGTGCGGAATGTGCCACAAGCTGTTTGAGGAGGGGCCTCCGATCCACCTGGTCGCTGCCTAGCCTCCAACCCGGAAGGGGGCAGCGGCAACCTGCCTCAATCAGGCTCTTCGGCAAGGCGTGTTTTCCACGACTTCTCCGCGTCGCCAGCAGCTCGCCGCAGTTCCTGAGATCGTCTCCGTTACTGGAGTGGTACGGGCAGTTTACTCACCTAGCAGATCGCGCTTAACGGGCGCTACCTGCTCGAAAACGCGCATGAAATTTCCGCCCATGATTCCCTCGACTTCATCCTCGCTGAAGCCAGACGACTTGAGGTACCCGGCTATCATCCAGACGCCCTTCTCTCCCCGATAGCCGGTCAGCACGCCTGGAACGCCGTTGATATCGGTCCCCAGGCACAGATGCGCAGCGCCGACCAGATCGGCAATGTGGCGGGCATGGCGCATTAGCGCATCGAAGTCGCCGGCTCCGTGTCCCTTGTACCGGTACGGCCACAGGCCCACCAGCCCACCCGCTCGCGCTATAGCGCGAATCTCATCATCGTCGAGAAACCGCGCGAAATCCTCAACGCTCCGCGCTCCAGCGTGTGAGGCTATGATCGGGCTTCGGCTATGCGCGGCCATATCGTGAAGGGTCGCGTCGTCGGAATGGGACACGTCAATTACGATCCCAAGTTGATTCATTCGCTCGACAACCGTGCCGCCAAACTCGGTCAGCCCGCGCGCTCGCCGCGGACGAAAGAAGGGCAGCCCTACATAACCATTCCACGGCAGGCATGTCGTCCCAATCTGGTTGTCGCGCAGATGCACTGGTATCACGAGGCGCACGCCCCACCTGAAAAGCTCGTCCACGCGGCTGATATTCGCTCCGATCCCGTCAGCGCCTTCCAGGCCGAGAATGACCGCCGTCTGCTCCGCGTCAAATGCCTGCCGGACCTCGGCGGCGGAGGTCGCTACCGTAGCGTGGGCGCGTTCTGCTGCCGCTGTGATTCTGCGTAGCTCTTCTCTCACCGCCCGCCACGGCGCCCGACCCCACCATGCCGTTGCAGTCCTGTCGCCGACACCGTTGGCGACAACCACGTCTACCCCTGCCGAGGAGAGCTGGTCAAGATAGAAGCGTGGCGGCACGGTATCCCGGATGAACCAGCGAAACGCCGACGCGGCAAAGGCGGGAAGATAGTCCATCGTGTGGATGTGGGCGTCGACCACTATCCCGGAATGAGAGCGCTGTTCGCCCATCATGTTCGGTCACGCTCTCCGCTAGCCCGCTGCCACTCCCTTACGTCGGCGCTGTTCGCCCGCCGCAGTCAGCGCCGCGATCTCCCTGACGAACTCCGGCCACAATGCCCGGGGCAGGTCATGCCCCATGCCGGAGAACCCCACGAAGCGGGAGTCCGGAATCGCCCGGGCGATGGCCAGCCCTCCGCTCGGCGCGACCACCGGGTCATGCAGCCCATGGATCACCAGTGTCGGGATTGCGAGATGGCGCAGTTCGGCGGTGCGGTCGTGCTGGCTCGCGCTCGCCGCGAGCTGGCGACGGACGCCAGCCGGGTCGTACCCGCGATCCCAGCTGCGGCCAGCTATCTCACGCACGTACTCCTCGTCGAACGCGAAGCCACGTGAGCCGATCAGCCGGAACGTCTCGACGGCCTCAGACATGTACGCGGACCGGCCGACGGCCGCCCGCCGCCGCAGCAGCCGGGCGTACACCCGAGGTTTGGCCTGCCCCACCCGGCGGGATCCGGTGGAGGTCATCATCAGCGTCAGCGTGCGAACCCGCTCGGCGTATGCCAGCGCCACGGCCTGCGCAATGAACCCGCCCATCGATACCCCGACCAGGTGAACTTGTTCCAGCCCCAGGCCATCGATCAGCCCTGCCACATCGCGGGCCATGTCGCCGATCGAGTACGCAGGCCGCCTGTGCCGCACCACGATGTCGGCAAGACGCGGCGGCGGGAGGTCCCGCAGATGAGTCGACCCGCCCACATCCCGGTTGTCGAACCGGATGACAAAAAGATTGCACCGGGCCAGTCCTTCGCATAGCTCGTCGGGCCAGGCAATCATCTGCATCGCCAGGCCCATGATGAGCACGACCGGCGGTGCGCTGGGGTCACCGAACGCCTCATACGCCAACTCGACGTCGTTGGCAGCGACCCGGCCCAGCGTGCGAGCAGCGGCATCATCCATGGCCCAGTCTGGCACGCGATAAGCCCGCCGACCACGTCCGGCGTGCTCCCGCAACCCAGGCTGACAGCTGCGGTGCTGGTCCCATGCGATCTGACGGACGTGCACTGCCAGACGTGACCCAGACCATCGTCCTGCGTCAGCTCGGGCTGATCCGCACCGACCAGCTGCCCGACCTCGCCGCCCGGTGGCTGGCCGCGGACATGACCGACACCCCGGCGACGCTGATGCTGGCCGGCCACAACCCCCGCGACCCGTGGAAGCTCGACCAGCTCCTAGCCGAAGCCGCCGCAGAAACCAGGACCACCGCGCCCACCGACCTCGCAGTACTGCAGGAAATCGCCGTCGACTGGGTCACCGCAACCTGGGAGGACAATCACGACACCCGGACAGCCATCGCCACCCTCGCCCGGCTCGGCGTAACCCATCCCGACTTCGACCTCGGCCTGTTCATCGGGCTAGACGACGAATGGAACGGCGGCTGGGGACGACTCGAACCCGACCTCAAGGCCGCCGCAGGACAAGAGATCGATCACATCCTCCATGGCCAGCGCTAACCGGACGGTGCCAACATTCACGCTGACAGCCGGGGCCAACCACTTGACGAAACTCAGCTCACGGGCGCCTTGCTTAAGCACCCCATGCTTCTGCCCGGTGTGTCCTGGTCAGCCCCTGATCTCAGGCGGCGGTGCGGCCGCGCTCGAGCCGTTCGGCGATCCAGAGCTTGATGATGGACTGGCGGGTAACCCCGAGCCGACGGGCTTCCCGGTCAAGCGAATCGATCATCCACGACGGGAAGTCGACGTTCACCCGGCGCTGTTCCAGCGCGGGACGGCGGATCGCGGCGAGGTCCAGATCGCCTGTCACATCGCCGCCGCCGTCAAACTTCTGATCGAACTCCTCAGCCCTCATACAGTGCCACCCCCTCCTTCCGGGACCGGCCCGCGGAGATGATCCTGACCCGATCCTCGCGGTAGGTCACGACCACCGACCAGTGCTTGCCATCGATCTGGCCGACTACTAGCCATCGTGGCTCATCTTCGGTCCGGGCCGGGATCTCTATCCGCATGACGTCCTGCCAGATCGCCTGAACGGCGGCGAAGTCAATACCGTGCTTGTCCAGGTTCGAAGCGCTCTTGGCCGGGTCAAACTCGAACTCCATCCGATCCGGCTCCTTCCGGTATAATAACTATACCATATCGGCACCCCAACTGGCAGCCGAGTACGCGCACCGTTCCGCCGAGAGCTACGAACTGCCCTGGTTGATCGACGCTGAGCAAGGCCCGCTATCGGGGATCAGGTCGCTGATCTTGGCCAAGCCGATAATCGAACCAGGTGTGATGCGCATGAACACACCGTTGATCACTTATGAGCGCGACGCTCATTGCCTCGTTTATAGTTGCCTGTCAGGCGAGCTATCCGCTGCTGCACCGCCTCGGATTCTTCGTCTAGATTACTGGCGAACGCGAGGAAGGCTGCGGCGGCATTCCCGCGAAGCGTGCCGGCTGAACGGCCATGATGGGTAAATGTCACCGTCCCGGCCTTGGAGACCGAGTACTGGAATCCTTCCGCGACCCCCATCTGCCTCAGGCTCCCTCCGCCCCCGGACTCGCACCTATCACAATCATTCAGATCCGACTGTCCATCAGTGTGCCAGTTATCGGCGGCTTGTGGCGGCGAGGATCCGGGCGATGCTGTCGGCGAAGCGGGGAATCGCATCGGGGTCCCCGGCGCTCCGGGTCGGGTTGAGCTCGCCGATCGATAGCGCTCGCACTCGTGAGTCACGCGCGGCTAGCGTGAGAGCCTGTTCGGCCTGGCTGAGAGTGGGCCCGGTATTGCGGCCGGCGGTGTCTTCGGCGAGCGGGGCATCGGTGAAGTCCAGGACGTCGACGTCGATGTGGACCGCGAGCGGGCCGGCCGGGAGGTGGTCCAGCGCGGCCGCGGCGGCGCCTGCGGGATCGTCGGCCAGGGCCTGGCTGGTGACCACGTGCAGGCCCAGCCGGGCCGCCTGCTCGCGTTCCCAGTCTGTCGCCCGCTGCGGCTGGACCCCGAGCCAGGCCACCTGGTGCGGCTCGAGCAGCGGCCGGGGCCCGAACGCGTCGGTGAGGATGTCCGCGCATCCGGGCAACCCCAGCGCGTGCGCCAGGCCCATCCAGTCCAAGGCGCCGTCCGTCGTGCTGCCCGGGGTGTTGAGGTCATAGTGCCGGTCCACATACACCAGCCCCGAGACGCCGGCCTCCAGGCGCCGCAACGCCGCCATGACCCCGAGCGCGATGGTGCAGTTACCGCCGAGGACCAGCGCGAAGTCGCCGCGCGCCAGCACCGGCCCGAGCCGGCCGGCCAGCTGGCGCAGCGACTCAGCCGCCTGGCCGGCGTTCTGAGCCAGCGGGTGCTCCCGGTCAGGCTTCCACACCTGAACCGGCAGGTCCCCCTCGTCGCGCACGTCAAGCCCCGCCGCGGACAGCTTGGCGGCCAAGCCAGCTGAGCGCAACGCCGCGGGCGCCAGGTCCTGGCCGGCCGCGTAGCTCGCCGCGCTGCTCGGCACACCCACAATCGAGATCCGGCTCACCGGGCGAGCATACCGACGCGCGCCCCCGCGCACCGGTCCGTCCCACTCGCGGAACCGCGACCCGATGACAAGTCTCGAGCCTGGACGATTTATAGACCAGCAACCTGGGCCAGTTACCTGGCGGCCGCGCTTAATAGCAAGCGGCCCGCTAACGGGACCTTCGCGAGCGACGAATTACAGACCGCGCACGTCGGCCCGCGTACGTACGCTTTAAGCGATCGCGAGGCTGCATCGGTAATCCGCCACACGGCTGAGCACCTTACCGATAAACTCACCGCAGTCGCTCTGGCTGGAGGGTCACCATGCCGGTTCGCCATCATCCACGCCGCGTCGTCGCCGCGCTGGTCAGCGCCGTCGCGCTGTCCACCGGATGGGCCGCCGCCGGGGCGATCCCGGCCAGGGCCGCCGCGGCGTTCGATCCCAGCAGCTGCGTTACCACGCCGAGCGCCGTCGTCCCTGGCATCCAGATCGCCGACCCGGCGTGCGAGTTCAACGGGGCGGCCTACACCGGCCCGTTCGGGCCTATCGCCAACGCCGACGGCCAGCAGTCCCAGGTGCGGACGGGCATCGCCAGCGACGGAGCCGCCTACCGGATCGAGATCCCGCCGCAGTGGAACGGCACGCTCGTCATGTACGCTCACGGCTTCCGGGGCACCGGCAACGTGGTGTGGGTCGACGAACCCCAGCTGCGTCAGTACTTCGTCGACCACGGGTACGCGTGGGCGGCGTCGAGCTACGCCATAAACGGCTATGACCCCGGCGACGGCGTCGTCGACACCCACAACCTGCTCGAGGCGTTCCCGTCTATCACCGGGCTGCGCCCGACGCGGGCGATCATGACCGGGCTGTCGATGGGCGGCGAGATCACCACAGCCGAGATCGAGGCGTACAAGGGCGACTTCGTCGGCGCAATGCCCTACTGCGGCGTGCTAGCGGGCAACGACCTGTTCGACTACTACCTGGGCGCGAACGTTACCGCCGCTGCGCTGACCGGCACCACGATTGCTTACCCGACGACGCTGGCCTCAGGAACTGCCTACGCGCCCGCCTACCAGACCGCTGTCCAGTCTGAGCTGCCGGCCCTGGGGATCACGCCCAACCCCGCGACCGGCGGACAGACCTTCACCACCGACCTGACCAGAACCGGGACCCTGTGGGCGGATACGGTCGAGCAGCTGTCCGGCGGCACCCGGCCCGGCTTCCAGAGCGCTCTCGATTACTGGAACTCCTTCGGGTTCGCCCCGTTGACCAAGGTCCCGTTCTTGTTCGGCCTGTACCCCGGGCTAAGCGGCGGGACCCTCGGGTTCGCCAACGGCAGCGTAGCTGGCAACGAAGGCACCTTCTACACCTTCAGCGACCAGCCCTTCCGCATGCTCCGCCAGGAGATCGCGCTCAACCGCGCTGTGCTCCGAGTTCCAGTCACCGCCACCTCCTCGGCCGATGCCTTGTCGCCAGCGGAACTGCCGGCGATCCACGGAGACCCCGGAATCCCGGTGCTGTCGATCCACGGGATCGGGGACTTGTTCGTTCCGTTCTCCATGGACCAGCGCTATGACGAGATGATGATTGCGCATGGCGAGGGCGGGCTGTTCGTGGATCGGGCCATCCGCGAGGTCACCCACTGCGGTTACACGACCAACGAGCTGTCGGCCGGCTTCTCCGCCCTCGTGTCCTGGATCAACACCGACCGGCGGCCTGCTGGCGATGACATCCTCGACCGTAGGGCAGTTGCGTCGCCGTTCTTCGGCTGCCGGTTCACCGATCCCACCCCCGGCGACCACCCGGAATTCAAGGGCCTGCCCTGCCCGCCGAGCAGCTTCTAACCCCTGCAACAGCACCAGCTCGGCGCACAGCGCTAGCTAGCGGACTCGGTGGTCTGGGTCTGCGCGTGTAGCCTCTGGACCATCGGCTTTCACCATCGTGACGGACGGTGAGTGCGACATGAGCGTATTCTCTGACGCTGAACTGACCTATCTGGCTAAAGGCAAGCTCGGCCGGCTCGCGACCATCGACGGCGCCGGGATGCCGCATGTCGTTCCTCTCGGCTGGCGTTACAACCCTGAGCTGGACACCATCGACATCGGCGGCCGGGATTTCGCCCGGACCCGGAAATTTCACAACGCGCAGCGCAACCCGAACGTCGCGCTGGTGGTCGATGACGTGCTGCCACCGTGGCGGCCTCGGTGCGTGCTAATCCGCGGCTGGGCGGAGGCTCTCGCGGCTGCGACCGGGCCAGACGGCGAGCCAGCCGGGCCTATCATCCGGCTGCATCCCACCGACGTGATCAGCTGGGGAATGGAGTCCGCAGCGGAATAGCCGGCCATTCAGGACATAATTCGGGGATGGCGGTGCGCGTGGACGAATCACTGGACGGGATCGACTGGGTTCAGGCCAAGGCAGACCTCGCGGCCGACGACTTCGATAACGGACGGTCCCCGCAAGCGCTACGGGCGTCGTTCGACCGTTCTCAGCATGTCGCCATCGCCCGGGACGGCGATCGGGTGGTCGGCATGGCGCGGCTGCTCTCTGACGGCGTCTGTAATGCCTACCTGCTCGACGTCTGGACCATGTCTGCCTATCGCAGGCAGGGCATCGGCGCGACGATGGTCAGGCAGCTGATGAGCCGTGTCCCCGGCCAGCACATTGGCCTGCAAACCGACAATGCGGAAGCGTTCTATACGTCCATTGGGTACTGCCATCAGCCGGTGTTTATGTCAACAGTGGTGGGCGAATGGCTCTCCAACGAGGCCAACGCGAGTTTACGGGACCTTGCCACGATCGTAGGCCGACCGGAGAGCGCGGACCTAGGATGCGTAACGTACGGGGGAACTCTTGGACCCCGGGAGGAGCCTGACGACCTTGCTGGATAAGCGCGCGGCATCGGAGGCGACAGAGGACACCCGACGGCAGTTGCGTCGTTCATTGGAATGCCTTGTCGGAGTCCACTTCACTGAGGGCAACGCGATCACGGTCCTCCGCAACGGCGACGAGATCTTCCCCGCGATGCTCGAAGCGATCCGGAAGGCACAGCACACCGTCGATCTCATGACCTTTGTGTACTGGAAGGGCAGGCCCGCTCAGCAGTTCGCGGACGCGTTGTGTGACCGGGCCAGGGCAGGGCTGCGGGTGCGGGTTCTCATCGACGCCCTCGGAGGTATCCAGATCGAGGACGGGATCGTCGAGGCGATGGAGGACGCGGGTGTCGATGTGCACTGGTACCGCAAACTCTGGCTGAACTCGCCCTTCAAGCAGAACCATCGTGGTCATCGCAAAGTGTGCATCATCGACGAAACCATCGGGTTCACCGGTGGAATGGGGATTGCCAAAGAGTGGGAGGGTGACGCCCGCAACGAGAACGAGTGGCGGGACACGCACTTCCGGGTAGAAGGGCCCGCGGTCGACGGCTTGGCCGCGGCCTTCATCCAAGACTGGGCCGAGACCGGGCGCCCCCTCTACGACGAGCGTGACCGTTTCCCTGACCAGCCGCAACCTGGAGTGGCAGCGGTCCAGGTCGTGCGTGGTTCGGCCAGCATCGGCTGGAACGACATCCGCACAGTCTGGTACGTGCTCATCCGTTCTGCTCAACACCGGATCCGGTTGCAGACCGCGTACTTCTCACCCGACTCGGACCTGATCGACGCGCTCAAGGAGGCTGTCAGCCGAGGGGTCGACGTGGACATCCTGCTGCCGGGCCCGAACGCGGACAAACGCGTCGCGCAACTAGCCAGTGAGGGTACCTACGCCGAATTGATCTCCGCCGGGATACGGATATGGAACTTCCAGCCATCGATGCTGCACACAAAGATCATGGTGGTGGACGGCGCCGCGGCTCTGGTCGGCTCAAGCAACGTCAACCGAAGATCGCTCGAGCACGACGAAGAGGTCGCAATGGTGGTTATCGACCAGGCGTCGGTGGACCTGCTCGACCACCAGTTCACAGAGGACCTCCAACGCAGCCGGCAGATCGACCTGAGCCGGTGGCAGCGGCGCTCGGCTCCGCAAAGGACGCTAGAGACAGCGGTCACGGCCATCCGGCGATGGCTCTAGCGATCAATTCACGACGCGTTCAGATTCGTTCCGTGCCGTTCGATAGCGGCTGGATCACCAGGCGAGGAGCATGCCGCCGCCGGCCGGCGTGAGTAGCTCCCAGGCCCGGTACAGCCTGGCCCTGGAGCATCATCGGACAGTGTCGCAAAGCTGTGCAGGACGGAAGGAGACTCTGCTGTGATACGAGAAGAATTGTCGCGGCTCTTCACGCGAGGAGAACGGCACCGTCGGCTGTTCGCGCGCCTGGTGCTCGCGTCCGGGCTGTCAACCGTGGTCTTCGTGCTCGGCACCGTGCTCATATGGATATTTGAGAGTGGGCAGAAAGGCGGGAATATCCACGGGTTCGGTGATTCAGCGTTTTTCTGCGCCGTGCAATTGCTAACCGTCTCGTCGAGCATGACGAACCCGGTGACGTCGGCCGGGAAGATTATCGATGTCGGCCTCGAGGCGTGGGCCATCTTCGTCGTCACGGCAGTCGCGGGCAGCTTCGCCACATTCTTCAGCTCAGGCGACACGACGAGTTAGCCCGTAACAGATGCTCCCCGGGGGAGAGACCTGTCAGTCGGTCTGGCGCAGCCACCGGAAGCCGTAGCGGCCAAGAGTGAGCTTCTGGCCTGCGCTGTACGGCGCGTCTGTGTCACCGAGCACCTGCCGCATCCGTCGCCCGTGACCTGGCTCCTCCGCGTCGTTCGGCAGTCGGACCTTGGCGGGTTCGGCTGACAGGTTGTGTAGGGTGACCGTCCGGTGAGCGCGCCAGCGTGTCTCGATGGCCAGCACATGTGGGTCATCCACGTTAAGCGTCCGCCACTCGCCCCAGCCGAGTTCCGGCGACTCGCGGCGCACCCGGATGGCCTGGGCGACCCAGGAGTACAGCGAGTCGGGGTCATGGCGCTGATCGGCCACGTTGACCGTGCGGTAACCGTAGGGCCCATCGGCGTGGACCGGGCGGTACAGCGTGTCGCTGGCAGAGAAGCCGCCAGCCTGTCCGGACGACCACTGCATCGGGCTGCGCACGGCGAGCCGTCCGGGCAGCGACAGGTCCTCGCCCATGCCGATCTCGTCTCCGTACAGCAGGACCGGCGTGCCGGGCAGCGCCATGGTCACGGCGAGGGCGAGCCGGATCCGCTGCTGATCGTTACCTAGCATCGCGGCCAGCCGGCGCCGGATGCCGCGTCCATAGACCCGGTGCTCTGGCTCGGGCGCGAACGCCGCGAAGACCTCCTCGCGCTCGCCGTCACTGAGCAATCCGAGGTTCAGCTCGTCATGGTGCCGGCACATGTTCGCGAACTGGGCCTGCGGAGAATGGCGGAGCCGGCTGTTCAGCGCCTCGATCAGCGGTTCGGCGCGGCCGCGGGCGTGCGCGAGCCACTGCGCGGCGCAGGTGCGGAAGTCGAACAGCATCTGCACCCCGTCCCCGTCGTCCACGGAGAAGTAGCGCTGTTGTTCCTGCGGGCTGACGTTGGCCTCGCCTAGGAAGATGGCATCGCCGCGACGCCGTTCGAGAAACTCGACCAGCGAGCGCAGGTAGGTGATCGGCTGGTCCTTGGCCCTGGTACCGATCGTCTCGATCATGAACGGCAGGGAGTCCACTCGGAACCCGGAGATACCGAGTTCCAGCCAGAAGCCGAGGACCTTATGCATCTCGTCGAGGACGTCCGGGTCGGTGATGTTCAGGTCGGGCATGAAGTCGTAGTACCGGTGCATGTACCACTGCCTGGCCAGGTCGTCGTAGGTCCACGTGCTCGTCTGCTCGCCGGGAAACGCAACCTCGCTCGGTTCATCCTGCTTCGTATCGCTCCAGCGGTAGTAGTCCCGGTACCGCGAGCCCTGGTCGTGGCGGGACTGCTGGAACCAGGGATGCTGGTTGCTCGTGTGGCTCATTACCAGGTCGGTCAGTACCCGGATGCCTAGGTTGTCCGCGGTGCGGATCATCTCAACGAAATCACCCAGCGTGCCGAAACGGGGATCGACGGCGTAGTAGTCGGTGATGTCGTAGCCGTCGTCGCCCAGCGGGGACGGGTAGAAGGGCATCAGCCACAACGCGTTGACGCCGAGCCCCCACAGGTAGCTCAGCCGCTTGGTCAGGCCCGCGAGGTCGCCTATCCCGTCACCATCGGAATCCAGCCAGGTCGCCACGTCGGCGCAGTAGATGACGGCGTTCTTCCACCAGAGATCGCTCGTGGCCTTGTCAGTCATGAGCACCGACTGCCCGCGCTCGCGCCCACCTAACGCGCAAGGGAAGTCTTCTACTACCTCAGGCTCCAGGAGTGCTCGGCCTCAGGTCCTGGCGACCAGGTAACGGAACACGTTCTCCTGCCGGTAGGTGCCATCCGGCTTGCGGCTGCCAGCGAAGGCGCGGGTAAGCGCGCCGCGGGTGGCGGGGAGGCCGGAGTGCTGGATGGCCGCGCGAGCCGGACCGGAGCTGAGCTGGGTGCGCACTGCGGTAGCCAGGTCGGGGTAGATCAGCGGGTTGGGCACGTCAGTGACGGCGATGGGGGTGAGGTCGGCCAGCGCGGCGAGGTGCTCAAGTTGCCCGTTCTGGCTCCAGGCGATGGCGCCTGGCGCCTCGTCGGGCCGGGGCGGCAGCAGCGGGCCGAGTTCGGCGAACATCACGCCGCTCTCGCACTGGTCCGGCGGCCCCCAGACCAGCAGGCTGATAAGCCCGCCGGGCCGGACCAGCTGGCTGATGTTCTTGACTGCGGTAACCGGGTCGGCGGCGTACTGGATGGAGTTGAACGCCGTGACCACGTCGAACGAACCCGCATCGAAGGGCGGTGGGTCCTCCAGGTCCCCGACGACCAGGGATGCGGCGGGCACGCGTTCGCGGGCGATGTCCAGCAGCGCCGCCGTGGCGTCCAGGCCCGTCACTGTGGCACCTCGGCGGGCTGCCAGCAGCAGCGCGAAGCCGCCGCCGCAGCCGACGTCGAGCAGCCGGGTCCCGCTACCGACGGCGGTCGCGTCCAGGACCGCCTCGTAAAACGGCGTGCACATCGGCTCGTTGTAATCTGACCAGTCGCGAGCTCCCGGCGTCCAGAGCTCCGCTTGTTCCTTGCTGGTTCCCATGGTCGTTCTTCCTTTCCGTTGCTGTCGGCGCGGATTCGGCCCGCGCTATGAGGGCCATCGTCGGCGGGCACCGGGTTGACACGCATCGGGGCAACCACGAATCCGGGTACCCAACCCGACGCCAGGCCGGGGAGCAGGCGGGGCACGACCGGCGGGGCCGCGTACGTGAGAACACGTATTTGTGCTGGTGACAATGCTCTGGACGGTGCGCTGAGTAGGGCGGCGACGCATACTGATCTCGTGGCGGACCCGCGGTGCCCGGTGGTGGTCGGCCGCGGAGCGGAAACTGACGCGCTGCGGACGGCGCTCGGCGCGGCCGCGGGCGGGTCGGGTGGCGTGATGTTCCTGGTCGGAGAGGCCGGGATCGGCAAGTCCCGGCTGGCCGCCGAACTGGCCAACGAGGCGCGGGCCCGCGGTGCGGTCGTGCTGACCGGGCGTGCGGTACCGGCCAGCAGCGCCAGTCCCTACCGACCGCTGACAGAGGCGCTGCTCCAGGCGTTGCGCAGTGGCCACTACCCGGCCGACGAGGCCCTAGCCCCATGGCGGGCGGCGCTGCGAGCAATAATCCCGGCCCTGGACGGCGCCGAAGGCCAGGACGACGGGAAAGGCCCGGACGGCGGGGCCGGGGACTACTCTCCCGCGGTACGCGGGGAGGCCGTGCTGCAACTGCTCCGGCGGCTACCCAGTCCGGGCGGCTGTCTGCTTCTCGTGCTGGAGGACCTGCACTGGGCGGATCCGGACACGCTGGCGGTTCTGGAGTACCTGAGCGACAACCTGGCGGCGGAGCCGGTCCTGTGCGTGGCCACCTGCCGGGACGAGCCAGCCTCGCTGACGTCCGATCTGATGGCCCGGCTGCACGCGCGGCGGGCCACATCGCGCATCGCGCTGGGACGGCTGTCCGCGGCCGACGTCGCGGCGATGGTGCGGGCGTGCCTGCCCGCCGCCGCCGATGACGTCATCGCCCGAATTCAGCGGCATGCGGACGGGATCCCGTTCCTGGTCGAGGAGTCACTGGCCGCGCCAGGCGTGCCGAGCTCGTTCGCCGACGGAGTCCGCGTCCGGCTGGCCAGCCTCGCCGACTCGGGGCGGCTGCTGCTGCACACCGCCGCCTTGTTCGGACGGCAGTTCGACTGGCGGCTGCTCCCGCAGGCCACCGGATTGCCCGCGGATACCGTCGCCGCCGCCCTCGAGCATGGCGTGCAAGTGCAGCTGCTCGCCGTAGACGACGGAATCTTCCGGTTCCGGCACATGCTCACCAGGGAAGCGGTGGCCGCCGAGCTGCTCCCGCCCCGGCGGGTCGCGCTGGCGGCTAGAGCCCTGGCCGCGTTGGAGGCCGCTCAGCCCGGACTTGCGGGCGCAGCGGGGGACCTGGCCGCCGAACTGGCCATCCAAGCCGACGAGCCAGGCCGGGCCGGCGTGCTGCTTACCGAGTCCGGCCGCTCGGCGCTCGGGCGCGGGGCCCTGGCTACCGCGGCCTCGACCCTGCGCCACGCCGCGGATCTGCTTGCCGATCCTGACCAGCGGGCCGAGGCCGAGACACTGCTGGTGGAAGCGTTGGCCCTGGCCGGCCAGGTAGACGAGGCGATGCGGATCGGGGACCGCCTCATCGCCCAGCTGACGCCGGGTGGCGGAGCCGCCACCCGGCGGGCGGGCATCCACCTGAAGCTGGCCCACGCGGCGGTGGACGGAACCCGGTGGACAACCGCGCGGCGGCACATCGGCATCGTCCGCGATCTGCTCGCCGCCGAGCCCGAACCCGGCCTCGGCGCCCAGGCCGCCGTGCTAGACGCCGAGATTGCCCTGGCCGACGACGAGGTCGGCCGGGCTCGCGCCCTGGCCGAGAGCGCTCTCGCCTCGGCCGCGGTCAGCCCCGAGATCCGCTGCCGGGCGCTGGAGCTGCTGGGCCGGGTCCGCCGGGTCAACGACCTGGACGGGGCCCGGACCGCTTTCGAGGAGGCTCTGGCCACGGCGGACGCGGCCGGGCTCGCCCTGTGGCGGCTGCGCGCCCTGCACGAACTCGGCACCATCGAGATGTTCGACCTTGCGGGTGATGCCCGCCTGTCCCAAGCGCGGCGCCTCGCCGAAGAACTAGGCGCGGCTAGCACCGGTGCGGTTATCGGGCTCCAGCTCACCGCCACGGCCTTGTTTCGTTTCGACCTCGACGCAGCCGAACGTCACGCCGAGTCCGCGATCGCCGCCAGTACCCGTCTCGCCCTGGGCAAGACCCGCGCTGTGGTGCTCGTCTTCCGCGCCGAGATATGCGCGCTGCGGCGGGACGCCGCCGAGATGGAACGCTACATCGTACAGGCCTGCGCGGCCGCTCCCGGCGACCCGGAGATCGAAGGCAGCGCGCTCGCCGGCGCGCGGGCCATGCTGGCGCTGCTGAACGGCGACATGACCGGCGCCATGAACCTCTTGCGCCGGGGCATCGCCGTCCTCGATAGCGGGCCCCCGGGCGGCCCGGCACATTACCGCGGCCTATGGCCCCTGCTGCTCGCCGCGCACGGCGAAGGGACGGCCGCGGCGGCGATCAGCCACGCCCGGGCGATCGGCCTGACCGTCAACCGGATCAACCGAGGATTCCTCGGCTACGCCGACGCGATCCTGGCCGGCCGGGCCGACGACGGATCCCGTGCCACCGACCTAGCGGCGGCGGCCGACCTCGACCTGCAGTACTACCCGGTCTGGGCCGACCTGGCCCGGCTTGTCGCGGCCGAGCCGGCGCTGCTCCAGGGGTGGGGTCAGCCCCGGCCGTGGCTGGAAGCGGCGGCCGCCGTGTTCGGCCATTACCAGCTGGAGACGCTGGCCGCGCGCTGCCAGCAGCTGCTGGTCGGCCCTCAGCCGAGTCGCTGGTCGCGGCTGGGCATCACTGGCCGGCAAGCCGACGTGCTTCGGCTGGTCGCCGCGGGCATCTCCAACAAGGAGATCGCGGCCCGGTTGTATCTCTCGCCGCGAACGGTGGAAAAGCACGTCGAGAATTTGCTCCGGATTACCGCCGCTCAGTCCCGGACCCAGCTGGTGGTTCTGGCGGGCCCGGAGGAAGACTGACCTATGCCGACGTCGGCCAGGGCGCCGCCGTTCGGCCCGAAGGTGCCTGACGACTGGAGACCAGCATGACCCTGGCCACGGACTACCTCGAGCTCGACGCGCTGTTGTCGGCCGAGGAGATCACCTGGCGCGACACGGTCCGCGCGTTCGTCCGCGACCGCATCAGGCCTAACATCAAGGACTGGTACGAGAAGGCGGTGTTTCCCGTCGAGATCGTCGCCGAGATGGGCCGACTCGACCTGCTCGGCACGCACCTGTCCGGGTATGGCTGCCCTGGCCGCAGCGCGGTGGAGTATGGCCTGGCCGCGCTGGAACTGGAGGCGGGTGATTCCGGGCTGCGGACGTTCGTCAGCGTGCAGGGGTCGCTGGCCATGAGCGCCATCCACAAGTTCGGCACCGAGGCGCAAAAGCAGCGCTGGCTGCCCAGTATGGCCGCCGGTGAGATCATCGGCTGCTTCGGCCTGACCGAACCGGAAGCCGGCAGCGATCCGGCCAGCATGACCACGACGGCGCGCCGGGTCGGCGACGGCTGGATCATCAGCGGCACCAAGCGGTGGATCGGCCTGGCGTCGATCGCTGACATCGCCGTCATCTGGGCACGCACTGAGGACGGGATCCGCGGCTTTCTGGTCCCGGTCGGCACCGCCGGGTTCACCGCCACCCCCATTGAGCCCAAGCTGGCCATGCGCGCCTCGATTCAGTGCGACATCACACTCACGGACGTACAGGTCTCCGCCGACGCGATCCTGCCCGGGGCCGTCGGCCTGAGCGGCCCGTTCTCCTGCCTGAACGAGGCGCGCTACGGGATCATCTGGGGCGCCATGGGCGCGGCCAGGGATGCCTACGAGGCTGCGCTGGCCTACGCGCTGGAGCGCAGGCAGTTCGGCAAGCCAATCGCGTCGTTTCAGCTCACCCAGGAAAAGCTCGTCGACATGGTGCTCGAGATACAAAAGGGCCTGCTGGTCGCAATTCACATAGGCCGGATGAAGGATGCCGGGACCCTGATCCCGGAGCAGATCTCGTTCGGCAAGCTCAACAACGTCCGGACCGCGCTCGCCATCGCCCGGCAGGCCCGGACCATCCTGGGCGGCAACGGCGTCGCCATGGACTACTCGCCGATGCGGCACGCCAACAACCTCGAGGGCGTACGCACCTACGAGGGCACCGACGAAATGCACATCCTGATCATGGGCCGGGCCATCACCGGCATTGCCGCCTTCAGCTAACGGCTGGATGAGCGAGCTGGCTGATCGAGCCGGGGGTCCACAGGAACGGGAATCGTTCGCCTGGAAAGGCTGCTAGCCGACCCAGCTGATGTCGAGAATGATGACGATGCTGGCACCATCGTCTATTAAGTATGTGATCAGGCCCGCGTCGCCGAACTCAACTCGCCTGACGTAGGGTCGCTGGTCGGGAAGGTCCGGAGCGGATCGTCGGGATATTCGACTACTTCCGCCATGGCCTCGATGAGACTGTCGAATGCCGGGTTCGGAAGGCCGTGCATCTGTTTCAGTGCCCGGCTGCTCAGCTCGGCCCGGTAGGTCACCGCCGGTCCCTGGCCGCCGCGACTCGCTCGGTCCAGTTCGGAACTGCATCCGTGATCGGCGTTGTCGCTGCTGTACCCGCGCGTACGGCTGCGAGTTCCTCGTAGTAGCCGGGCTGCACGGCGGCGATGGCGATCAGGCTCCACACGTGGAGGAGACGGCGCAATTGCTGGTAACCGGCGGGATCGTGCGCCGCATCCACAGCCCGGTGGTACTGACGAAGGAACTCCTCGCGCTCCCGTTCGGGGAGGTCTCGCAGGATCACCAGCGGATCTGCGTGGTCTTCCGTCGGCTGTGCGGTCACGTGACTCAGCTTACGCTCGTCTGCTGTACTCACCTTCCCGCCGTACCGGCCAGGATGAAGTCCGGCTACGTAAGGCGACTGGACAGATGCGCCCTACAAGCGATTGTGCCGCCGTAGCGGGCCTTGGGGTTTACAGGGTGCCGGTGAGGGCCTGCAGGCCGAGGCTGGCTGTTGCGACCGTGACCCAGAGCAAGGCGCCGAGGAGCAGGGGCCGGGCGCCGGCCTTGCGGAGCGCGGTGACGTTGGTGGACAGGCCGATCGCGGACAGCGCGACGGATACAAGGAACACCGACGCGTGCTCGAGGGGCGAGTGCGCGGCGGCCGGGATGACGCCGAAGGAGTTGACGGCGGCCACGAGGACGAAGCCGATCAGGAACCAGGGGACGAGCTTGGCGGCGCGGCGCGGGGACATGCGGGCGGGTGCGACCGCGGCGGGCGGGGGAGAGGCAGGGACGTCTGGGGCGGTCGCGATGGCCGCGCGCTGCTGCTTGCGGGCGGTCAGCGTAGCGAGGCCCAGGCAGATCGGGATGATCATGAGCGTCCGGACCAGCTTCACCACGACCGCGTGGCTGGTCGCGGCGGTGCCGTAGGTGGTCGCCGTCGCCACCACGGACGACGTGTCGTTGACCGCCGTGCCTGCGAACAGGCCGAACGACCGCTGGCTCATGCCGAGCGCGTGCCCGAGGAGCGGGAAGGCCAGAACCGCCGCGATGTTGAACAGGAAGATCGTGGAGATCGCGTAGGCCACGTCGGTCGACGCGGCCTCGATCACCGGAGAGACCGCGGCGATCGCCGATCCGCCGCAGATGCCCGTGCCCACGCCGATCAGCGTGCGCAGGTCGCCGGGGACGCCGAGCAGCCGCCCGTACAGCCAGGCTGCGGCGAGACAGATGGCGAGCGTGCCGAGCATGACCGGCAGCGAGGACACGCCAACCCTGGCCGCCTCGGTAATCGAAAGCTGCGCGCCGAGCAGAACCACCGAGCACTGCAAGACGAAAGTGCTCGCCCACTTCACTCCGGCCGCGAAGCGCGCGTCCGGCCGGACGACGATCGCGATAACGGCGCCGATGACCGCTCCGGGAACCGCGCTGCCGATCAGCGGCACGTGCTGCCCCACGATCGTCGCCACCGCCGCGATGGCGAGCGCCAGCGCGAACCCGGGCGCGATGGCCTGCACGCGGCGGGCGGCGTTACGCGGGCGCGAGACGTCCGCGAGATGCAAAGGGCTCTTGATCTCACGCAGGTCCGCTGGCGCGGGGGAGTCATGCAGGGCAGTCATGGCCCTTCCAGGGTCGCCAAGATGCTGGCCTGCGGGAAGGAGAGCCGCCTTGTGGGGGTACAAGCTAGCGTTGTACCTGGCGGATCCCGATCGGACGGGTGGGAGGGCGCGGGGACGATGAGCGAAGTGGTACACGACCTGGGTGCGCTGCGGGCGCTGCGCGAGGTGGGCAGGCGGGGGTCCATCGCCGCCGCGGCCGCGGCGCTCGGCGTCTCGCAGCAGGCGCTGTCCGCCCGGATGCGGACGCTGGAGCGGGCGATGAGCGTCACCCTGCTCTCCCGTTCGCCGGGCGGATCCCACGTCACCGAACAGGGACGCCTCATCGTCGGCTGGGCCGAGGACGTGCTCGACGCTGCCGACCGCCTCGAGGCCGGGCTGCGGTCGATCAGGTCCGGCGTGTCGCACCGGCTGGCGATCGCCGCCAGCCAGACCGTCGCCGAGCACCTCGTGCCGCACTGGCTCGTCGAGTTGCGCGGCATCGAGCAGGCCAGCGCCGAGGAGGCACCCGGGAACACGCCGACCGTCGTGGAACTCACCGTCGCCAACTCCACCGGGGTCATCGAACTGGTCAGGGACGTTAAGGTGCGGCTCGGCTTCATCGAGACCCCGAACCTGCCAGCTGACCTGGTCACGGCGCACCTGCGCGACGACGAGATGCTCGTGGTCGCCGCGCCGGGCCATCCGTGGGCGCGCCGCCGGCGGCCGCTGTCACTGGCCGAGATCGCGGCGACGCCGATGGTCATGCGGGAGGCCGGCAGCGGAACCAGGGTCACCCTGACCGACCACCTAGCCGCCCAGCATCCGCCGCTCAGCGCGCGGATCGCGATGGAACTCGGCACGAGCGCGGCGGTCCGCTCAGCGATCGCGGAGGGCGTCGGGCCGGGCGTGCTCAGCCGGCTGGCCGTCCGCGACGACCTGGTGCTCGGCCGGCTGGTCGCGATCGAGGTCGCCGGCCCGCCGCTGAGGAGGCCGCTCACCGCCGTCTGGCGCCATGACCTCGACCCGCTGCCGCCCGAGGCCGCGCGCCTCCTCGCGGTCGCGAAGGGCGGCACGCTGACCCGCTGATAACCGCCGTAACACTAGGCGGCCGCCTGCGTCCGCGCCGCGCCGGGCGCGAGCCCGTGGTGGCCGGGGCCGCGCGGGATGACCGGCCAGATATCGACGACCACGTCGTCCTGTACGACATGGAACGCGTCATAGCAGTTGACCGTGCTCGGCGAGTACCCGGGGACGAGCGTGACGCAGTCACCCACCCGCAGCGACGAGCCGCCGGGCGCGGCGAAGATGCCATGCTCCTCGTCGAACCTGAACACCTCGAGGTCCTGGCCGACGATCGTCACGTCGGCGGGAGCGGCGACCGACTTGTTGCCCACATCGACGATGACCTGCTTACTCTGCCTGCTGATCACCGAGGCCTGGATGGTCAGCGAGTGCTCGAAGCCCGGCACCATCTTGCCGTGGAAGTTGTCCATCACCACGTACGAGCCGGCCTGAATCTCGGTGATCCCCGGGTACGCGGCGGTCCAGTGCCAGGTCGCGATGCCGCCCGCGGACCGGATCGGGCAGGCGATCCCGTTTGCCTCGAGCAGGTCGGCGACGCCGGTGAACAGCTCCATAGCCTGCTGCTGCTTGGAGTGCCGAAGGTCTTCCTCCGGCGTCAGCGTGCAGTGACCCTCGTAGCCAGTGATCCCCTCGAACCGCAACCCGGGCAGTTCGCTCACCACGCGGGCCAGCGTCAGCGCATCGGCCGCGGTGTCGACCCCGCAGCGGTTCATGCCCGTGTCGACCTCGACGAAGATGCCGACCGTCGAGCCGGCCCGGACCGCGGCCGCGGACTGCGCGGTCGCATTCCCCGCCTCATCTACCGCCACGAGGATCCTGTGGTCCCTGGCGAGCTCGGCCAGCAGCCGGATCTTGTCCGGATGCGCGACGGTATTGACCACGAACAGGTCGTCGAAACCGGCCGCGGCGAGTATCGCCGCCTCCCAGACTGTCGCCATCGACAGCCCGCTTGCGCCCGCCTGCACCTGGCGGCGGGCCAGATCAGGGCTCTTGTGTGTCTTGTAGTGCGGCCGGATGGTGGTCGGGCCGATGCGGCGCAACTCGCTGGCCATCCGGTCGATGTTCCGCTGGGCGGCGTCGATGTCGAGCACGAGCGCGGGCGTAACCAGATCCTCCCGCCTTCGCCCGACGGCCTGCCCGTACTGACGCATGGCCCGGTCCCGGTACTCGGCTAGCAGCGGCGCGGCGTCTGGCATCAGAACCTCCTGAAGCTGCTCACTCCGCTGCCGGACCGAAGCAGCGGACGACACGTAGCGGCTCGCGCCCGGCCCGGACGCGGAACGGCACGCTCGCCGGCAGCGCATACGTCTCGCCGCGGCGGATCGGCTGGCTGCCGAAGTCACCGTCGATCCAGCCAGCACCCGACGCCACCACCGCGACGCAGAAGCGCCCGTCGTCGGTGTCGATCTCGTCCGCCACCTCCAGCGCGGCGCCGTCGAAGAACTGCAGCACGTCGTCGCCGAACAGCCGGACCTCACGGGATCCGTGGCTGGTGCGCAGCACGCGCGGCTGCTGCCGTGCCCTGTCCAAGGCCTGTTCCGCGCCGGTGCCGGCGTAATCGATCATGTCGAGGGCCTCGTCCCAGCCGAGCCCCATGGTCGCTCCGGCATCGTCGTCGCCGGACGTCTCCGGAATGACGATATGGTCGCTGGGCTCCTGGACCTCGATGAACGAGATCCGCGGGCCGAGATAGTGCGGCACGCCGGCGTGGGCGACGTACACCTCGCCCGGATGTACGTCCGTGCGGTGCAGGGCGCCGCGGATGCCCTTGTTGTCGTGGCGGCGGACGGCGCCGGCGAACCAGTCGCGCTCGATCCCGGGCCCGAAGCCGATCCCGGCGTGCGCCGGCTCGGTACCGTCGCCCGGCGTGTCGAGCAAGATCCAGGCCTCCGTCTTGCCGAACCGCGAGCCCAGGTGCTTGCGGGCCCAGTCGCGATTGGGGTGCGCGTGCAGCGGCACCGGGCCAGCCGGCGAGAGCAGCTTGACCAGGACCCCGGTGATGGGTCCCCAGCGCTCCGCGA
>Ga0070735_10001019_pt1 | contig 27952 bp, 26 predicted proteins | sample Coa_R1_FD_66443 | JGI IMG/M metagenome (GOLD analysis project Ga0070735, IMG submission 66443) | Surface soil microbial communities from Centralia Pennsylvania, which are recovering from an underground coalmine fire - Coalmine... | ecosystem: Environmental > Terrestrial > Soil > Unclassified ...
GTCAGGGCCGCGTGGTCGCCCTCGAGCAGAATGTTTTCCGGCTTGACATCGCGATGCACGACGCCGCGATTGTTGGCATACTCGAGCGCGTCCGCGATCTCCTGAATGATCCGCACCGCCTCCGCCACCGGCAGCGGCCGCTCACGGGCCAACCGATGCCGCAACGACTCGCTCTCCGCGTACGGCATCACGTAATACAGTAGATCGTCGCGAGCGCCGGCCGTGAGCACCGGCAAAATGTGCGGGTGCCGCAGATGCGCCGCCAACTCGATCTCCTGCTTGAATCGCGCCGCGCTCACCGCGCTCGCTTGCTCGGGCGGCAGCAGCTTCACCACCACGCGGCGCTTCAACCGCTGCTCCGTGGCGAGAAAAACTCGGCTCATACCGCCGCCACCGAGCTCTCGCTCTATGACGAACGCGTCACCGAGGGCCTTTTGAAGTTGGGCCTGGGATGAGTCCACGGACGCGATGGAACATGTGGAGGACGCGTCAATATGAAGCGCACGCCCGTCGACTGAAAGACCAACGAATGGCTCGTGATGTTGCTGTTGCGCGGGGTTGCGGGCTCGAGCTCAGTGCATCGCGTGTGCCGCCCATTCACCCACGTAGTATCCGGCCACGGCAACGCCGAGTCCGACGACGAACATGTCGAGGCCGGATCGCAACACGCTGCGTCCGGTGAACACGGAACGGGCCGCGCCGACCAGGAAGTGCGACAGCATGGCGATGACGAAGGATGCGATCATCGCATCGAGTCCCCGCATGATCAGAAACGGAAACACGGGAATGAATGCGCCCACCGCCGTTGCCAACCCGGTGACCCATCCTTCGCGCAGCGGCGATGCGGCCTGCTCGCCGATTTTGAGCTCCTCCTGCACCTGCTCGTCAAGCATGCGCTTGGGATCGCTCATCACGGTGGTGGCCAATTCCTGCGCCGCCGTCCGCTCCATGCCCTTCGCTTCGTACATGAGCGCGAGCTCGTCGCGTTCCACTTCGGGCATGAGCTCGACTTCGGTGCGCTCCATCGCGATCTCGTACTCGTACACTTCCTGTTCGCTTTTCGCGGCGAGATATCCGCTCGCGCCCATCGACAGCGCATCCGCGATGAGGCCGGCGATACCCGCGAGCACGACGGTCTGGTGTGCCTGGCTTGCCGTCGCGCCGATCATGCCGGCGACGAGACCAAAGTTCGCGGTAAGGCCGTCGTTGAAGCCGTAGACGACGTTCCGGAGAAAGCCGCCCGACTCCGCGCGATGCCACGGTTCCCCGGCCCGGCCGGCCATTTCGCCCAACGTACTTGCGTGCTCAGCCGACTCGCGGGCGAGGAGGAGCGCCTCGCCCTTGCCCGCGCCACCCGTGGGAAGCGAGCGGTGCATCGACAGGTACCCGCGCACCTCGCGACCCTCTTCCGCCAGCAGCATCGGGAGCAGGAATCGCGGACCGAAGGTGCGGCCCAACATCGCGAGCAGCCGGGCACGGGCGGATGGGACGAACGGCTTGGGCGCCCGCCCCGCGCGAGTCAGCAGGTCCGACCAGATGATGACGTGCCGGTCTTCGACGGCCGCGAGCCGGCGATAGAGATCCTGCTTGGTTGCGTCGTGCTCGGCGTCGGCGAGGGCGCGGTAGAGAAAGGCTGCGTCCGCTTCGTCCTGCCAGTGGTGCTCGAACGCGTCCAGGTCTTTGGCCTGCGGGGCGCTCGCCGGTGGCGGCGTGGAAGGACTGGGAGGCGTCGGGCCGACGGCAGTAGACATGGCTCGAAATATCGCAGCCGCCGGTGCTCGATGGAATGCGGACGCCGGCAACCGTGGCGGCAGCCGTAGTGACTCATCCGGTGCAGGTCCCACTTTCTACCGGCACCAGGAGCGTTTTCAGTATGCGTCCAACCCATCTCATACTCGGCGCCGCAATGGTGCTGGGCAGCGTCGCCCCGATCGCCGCGCAGGACCGCACGCCGACCACCATCGTCAGCCTGATGGACAACGACATGGCCGACCGGGCTGCGTTAGGCGTGAGCACCGGCGCCAGCGGCAAGCGCGACACGCTCGGCCTGTTGATCGAGAGCGTCACGCCCAACAGCCCGGCGGACAAGGCCGGCTTGCTCGAGGGCTACCGCATCGCGTCGATCAACGGCGAGAACCTCAAGCTCTCCCCCGGCGACGCCGGCGAGCCCGACATGGACGGCATCATGACGCGCCGTCTGAGCCGCGAGTTAGGCAAGGTGAAGCCGGGCGACGAAGTGACGCTGCAGGTATACGCCGATGGCGCCTACAAGACGATGAAAGTGAAGACCGCGGCGCTCGAGGACATCACCACGCGCCCGATGCGCCTGTCGGCCGAGGACTACGATGACCGGCCCGCGCTCGGCTTGAGCCTCGACGGCGGCGGAAGCAAGCGCGATACGCTGGGCCTCCTCGTCACGGCGGTCGAGAACGGTGGACCGGCCGACAAGGCCGGCATCGAGGAAGGGAATCGCATCGCGTCGATCGACGGCGTCGACCTGCGCGTGCCGGCGGACGAAGCGGTGGGCGGCGAGCTGTTAGGCGCCAAGCAGTCGCGGTTCATGCACGAGCTGGCGTCGAAGAAGGCCGGCGACGAAATCACGCTGCAAGTGTACGCGAACGGCGCCATGAAACCGGTGAAGGTGACCGCCGCGCGGACGGCCGACGTCTACAAGGAAACGCGCGGCCGCCGGTTCCGCGTGAATGGGTTCGATGGTGCGAGCTGGGTTGCGCCGGCAGCGCCGATGGTTCGCCTGCGCGCCTTGCAAGGCCTGGACGGCATCGAGGAGTCGATGCGTCCGCTCCAGATCGAGATCGACAACGCGAAGCGCGCCGCCGTCGACGCGCAGGTCATGGCTCGGCAGCAAGCCGACCTCGCGCGTATGCAATCGCGCATGGCCGTGGAACGCGCGAGAATGGCGGATTGGACCGACGGCGGACGGGGCGGCAGCGGATGGATCAGCGGGGGCCCGGGCAGCATGCTCACGTTAGGCGGACTGCGCGTCTCCGTGGTGAGCGACGCGCTGAGCAGTTACTTCGGCAAGGGCAGCGAGGATGGCCTGCTCGTGCTCGACGCGAGCGACGACTGGCATCCGCTGCAGGCCGGCGATGTAATCCTCTCGCTCAACGGCAAGTCGGTGCGTGAAGGCGATCACGCCGAGATCTCGGTCGACAGCGATCAGGACAACACGTTCGTGGTGCTGCGCAAAGGGTCGCGCGTCACCGTCCACGTGAAGGCGCACTGACCGGTGCCCGGCGCCTCACCAGAGGCGCCCGATGTTCCACGTGCCGCCGGCGTAGAGAGCGTGCGCCTGCGGCCCGTCCAACGGTACGATGAGGCCCGCATCGAGCTCGGCCCAGCGCCTAACGCTAAAGACCGGGCCGGTGAGCAGCGCCACGATCGGTGCGGATCCGGATGGCCCGCCGGTGCCCGGAAAGCCATAGACCTCCGCGGTCCAGCCGAGGATCCCGCGGATCGGCGCACCGGCGGACACCGTCCACAGTGTCGCATCGCGCGGCGCGTGGGCGGTGCTCGCGCGCCACGTATATCCGGCATTGATGTCGAGCTCGATCGAACCGAGCTGATGGCTGGAGATCAGGGTGATCTTCGCGTCGGTGGATCCCGTGCCCAGGCCGTCGCCCACGCTTCCCGTGGGAAACTTCACCGCCGGCAGCACCGCGAAGGAGCCGAGCACCGGCAGGCTGTCGGCGATGCGCCACTTGAGCGCCATGGTGAGATCGCCGCCGCCTTCGCGCGCCGGCCCGGCGCTCGTGTTGCGGATCCACGCGTCGGAGAGCTCGAGCTGCACCCGTGGGACAACGCCGATCTTGAGCGTGGCGGGTGTGCTGAACGCGTGCACGCCGGCGTCGAATCGATCGAGCTCGACGCCGGCCTCGAGTTCCACCCAGCCGGGCCACACGGTGTAGGCGTGGGTGGCGACGGTGGGCCGTTCCGGTTGGGCGTCGTGCGGGTCGGTGGCTTCCTGCGCCGACGCCCGTGCCGCGCCGAGCGCGGCGGCCGCCCACAGCAGGAGCGCGCGGCGCATCAGAATTCGATCTGCGCGCCCAGCTCGACCACCCGGTTAGGCGGAAGCCCGAAGAACTGCGTGGCCGCCCGCGCGTTGCGTCCCATGAACACGAACAGCTTCTTGCGCCACCGCGCCATCGGCGTGTTGCCGGTGGGAATGAGCTCCTCGCGCCCGAGGTAGAACGAGGTGTCGCTCTGCCGCGCGCGCAGGCCTAACGGCTCGCACCGCGACAGGATCTCCTTGACGCTCGGCGTCTGCATGAACCCGAAGTGCGCGATCGCCCGGTAGAATCCCTCACCTAACGGGTCGAGCCGCAGGCGCTCCGCGGCCGGCACCTCCGGGACGTCGGCGGTGAGCACCGACAGCAGAATCACCTGCTCGTGCAGCACCTTGTTGTGCTTGAGGTGGTGCAGGAGCACCACCGGCGCGCCGTTGGTGTCGGACGTCATGAACACGGCCGTGCCCGGAACGCGCGGTGGCTTGCGCCGCCGCACGTCTTCCAGGAACAGGTCGATCGGCAGACTCGCGCTCCGCAGCAGGTCCTGCAGCAGCGTCCGCCCGCGCTTCCACGTCGACATCATGATGTACAGCGCGACCGCGACCACCAGCGGGAACCACCCGCCGTGCTCGACCTTCACGGCGTTCGCGACGAGAAACGCGAGATCGATGATCAGAAACACCGCCAGGAACGCGCCCGCGCGCGGCAGCGACCACTTCCATTCATCATGTGAGATGAAGAAGAAGAGCAGCGTGGTGATCGCCATCGTGCCCGTCACGGCGATGCCGTACGCCGCTGCCAGCGCACTCGACGAGCGGAAGCCGAGCACGAGGCCAATGCAGCCGACCATCAACGCCTTGTTGACTTCCGAGATGTAAATCTGGCCGGCCTCGTGCTTCGACGTATGGGTGATCGACACCCGCGGCGAATAGCCGAGCTGCATCGCCTGCTGCGTGAGCGAGAAGGCGCCGGAGATGAGTGCCTGCGACGCGATCACCGCGGCCGCGGTGGCGAGCACGACCATCGGGTAGAGCAGCGGCGCCGGCACGAGACGGAAGAACGGGTTGCTGGCGGCGCTCGCGTCGCGCAGCAAGAGCGCGCCCTGGCCGAAGTAGTTGAGCAGCAGGGCGGGAAACACGAGGAAGAACCAGGCTGCACGGATCGGACGCCGCCCGAAGTGCCCCATGTCTGCGTAGAGGGCCTCGGCCCCCGTCAGCACCAGCACCACGGCGCCTAACAGAAAGAAGCCCTGCCAACCGTTCTCGGCGAAGAACCGGATGCCGTACATCGGATCGACCGCCCGCAGGATCGCCGGCTCCTTCATGATCTCGGCGACGCCTAACGCAGCGATGCTGGCGAACCACACCAGCATCACCGGGCCGAACACCTTGCCGATGCGATCCGTCCCGTGGCGCTGGAACAGAAACAACACGAACAGCACCAGCACGCTCAGCGGCACCACCATCCGGCCAAACACCGGCGTCGCCACCTGCAACCCTTCGATGGCCCCGAGCACCGTGATCGCCGGCGTGATCACACCGTCGCCATAGAGCAGAGCCGCACCGAACAACCCGAGCGTGATGAGCACGGCGACGGGCACGATGCCCACGCGTCCGCGCAGCCCCCGCTGAATCAGCGCCAGCAATGCGAGAATACCGCCTTCGCCGCGGTTGTCCGCGCGCATGATGAACGACAGGTACTTGACGCTCACCACGAGCGTGAGCGCCCAGACGACGAGCGACAACGCACCGTACACGTTTGGCGCAGTGGGGGCGATGCCGCTCGACGGGCTGAAGCATTCCTTGATTGCGTAGAGCGGACTCGTTCCGATGTCGCCGAACACGACGCCGAGCGCCGTCAGCGACAGGACCGCCAACTTGCGACCCGTCGGGCGCTCTTCGATCCGCTCGCGATCGGGGCGGCTGACAAACGCCCCGGCGAACGATCCGGTTGTCGTGGGAGAAGCGCTTCCCCCACCCGCGTTAGCCGGCGGAGGTTCGCCGGAGCGGGCTGGTTCAGCGGCCATGTGGAGTTCGTAGCCTTGACATACATCCTGCGGTCGCGAAAAAGCCGTGGCGACCGGTCGCCCTTTCGGATCACACGAAAAAAGCGGGTCGCGGACCGAATCCGCGACCCCGAGCCCGCCTTGGAACATAGCGCAAACGACCGCGCAGTCCAGCGTTGCAGGTTACTAGCCAGCCGTTCCCGTCGCTCCGGTAGATCCCGACTGGCCGCCGGACCCCGCAATTTCGTCGATTTCGCGGCGCGCCCGGTCCAGCGCCTCCCGGATCTTGTGCAGCTTGTCGGCGTCGGCAGGCTGCCGCCAGGCAAGCGTGTAGGTGGCGCGAGCCAGGTCTTTGAACGAACGGTTGACCTCGGTCATCGCCGGCCCGAAAAAGCTCGCTCCGAAATCGGAAATCCGCTCGAAGATATCCTCCACGGTCGACTTGTTCTCAGCGAGGTAGGCGCGTCCTTCGGGCGTGATTTCGTAGATGCGCTTGCCGCCTTCCTCGAGCGTCGCCTTGGCATAGCCCAGGTCTTCGAGCATTGTGAGCGTCGGATACACCGTACCCGGGCTCGGCGCGTACACGCCGCGGAAGCGGTCCTCGAGCTCCTTGATGATCTCGTAGCCGTGCCGCGGCTTCTCTTCGAGGAGCTTGAGGATCACGTACTTGAGGTCGCCCTGCTCGAACATGCGACCTCCGCGGAACCCGCCGCGCCTGCCGCGCGGGCCGCCGCCGCCCCAGAACCAGCCCATGACGCCGGGATCGAATCCGCGTCCGGCGCCCGCCCATGCGCGGCCGCCCCAGTGTTCGTGACACATAGAATTCCTCCAAGCCGAAAGATATGTCTTAGATATATCGGTAGGCTAAGATATGTCGCCCGATATATCTTCGCAAGGCGTTCTGACACTGGCAGACGAGCTCATCTTTAGGATGAGTGGGTTCGTCACACCATCCCGCTGTGTGACTGACTGTCGTAGAGTGGAGCCTTCCATGACCCTACTGACCGGAGTGCGCGAGTGAGATCCCTCGATCGAAGCAGCGTGATGACACGGCGTGGGCTGCTCCAGCGCGTCGCTGGAATCTGGGCGTCGTGCGGCGTCTTGTCGCTCGTGAACGCCGCATCGACCGAGGCGGGCCTAACGAGCGCCACAGATGCGAACGCCGACTTGGCCTCCGGCAAGATTGCGTTGGAAGAGCACTTTGTCATTCCAGAAACTCTTGCAGCCAGCTATGGAGCGCTGGGTAGCCCAGAATTTCAACAGCGATTGGCGGACATCGGGACGGCGCGGATCGCCGAGATGGACCGGGGCGGCCTGGACATTTGCATCCTTTCGCTCGTCGGCGACGGAATTCAGGCGATCCCGAACACCCCCGAGGCTATTCGCGTAGCGCGGCGCGCCAACGATCATTTGGCCGAACAGATCGCCAAGAATCCGAAACGTTTCAAAGGATTCGCTGCGCTCCCGCTCCAAGATCCCGAGGCTGCGGCTCAGGAGCTAACGCGGTGCGTCAACGAGCTGGGGTTCTGTGGCGCGCTCGTCAACGGATACTCGCAGATCGACACCGCCGATTCGGCCGTGTTTTATGACCTTCCTCAGTACCGTGATTTCTGGGCGACGGTGCAGCACCTCGACGTTCCATTTTATCTGCACCCGCGAGCGGCATCCGCACATGAAGCAGCCTATGAGGGCCATCGGTGGCTCACCGGTTCGGTGTGGGGATTCGCGGCCGAGACCTCGGTTCATGCGCTCCGCCTCATGGGCAGTGGATTATTCGATGACTATCCAAGGCTCAAGATTCTCCTGGGCCATCTGGGAGAAGGGCTTCCGTGCAGCATTTGGCGCATCGACAACCGCGTATCGCGAACTCTGGGCGCCAGGCCGCGCGCGCGGAATCCCATCGGCCACTACCTGCGCGAGAACTTTTACATCACGACGAGCGGCAACTTTCGAACGCCGACGCTGACCGAGGTCATGCAGGAAGTCGGCGCCGATCACGTCCTCTATTCTGTGGATTACCCGTTCGAAGACACGGCCATCGCGGCAGACTGGTTCGACCATGCCGCGATCAGTGATACGGACCGTGAAAAAATTGGGCGTCGCAACGCGCAGGATCTCTTTCGCCTCTAGCCTAACGGCTGCGGCGCGGATGCGCCGTGCGCTGAAACCGCGCCTATTCCCGCGACGCGATCTCTTCGAGCGCCTTGGTCACGTAGACGCGGACCATCTCCTTGCGCCACGAGAGCGTGAAGTCGGTGTTGTCCATCGGTTTGGCCGGCTTGAACGCCGCGTCGGCCGCGTCGGCGATGGAGGCCGCATCCAGCCGCCGCCCAACGAGCGCTTCCGTTGCCGCCGCGATGCGCATGGGGTACGAGGCGACGGCGCCGAGCACGATGCGCGCGTCGCGCACGGTGCCATCGGGCGCGAAGTCGACGCGCGCCGCGACGCCTAACACAGGAAAATCGAACGAACCGCGCCGCCGGAGCTTCACGTACGACGCGCGCCACGCGCCGACCGGCGGCAGCACGTACCACACGAGCAGCTCATCGGGCCGCTTGGTGAGAAAGCGTATGCCGTCGTTGTGATAGAGGTCCTCGGCGGCGATGCGCCGGACGCCGCCGCCGCTCGCCAGCATGACCGACGCGCCTAACGCAACGGCCACGGGCGCGCCGTCCGACGATTGCACCGCCCAACAGCGCGGACTCGACGGGGCAACCCAGCAGATGCGGCCGTCCTTCTTCATGCAGAAGTCGATGGCTTTGCGCCATTCGTATGTCTGGTCGTAGTAGTTGCAGCGCGTGTCGAGCAGCAGGTTCCCGCCGATCGTGCCCATGTTGCGCAGGGGCGGTGTCGACACCTGGCCGGCCGCCGTCGCGACGGCGGGATAATACCGGCGCACTGTCGGGTTTGCGGCCAGGGCGGACAACGTGACGCCGGCCCCGATGCGCAGGCCGAGCTCGGGGCCGCTGTGGATCTCTCGGAGCGACGAGATGCCCGCGAGCGAGATCACGCTCGCCGGCGTCTGCTGGCGCCGCTTCATGTTCGGGTACAAGTCGGTTCCGCCCGCGACGTACATCGCGTCGTTGCCTAACTCGAACCGCGCGCCCAACGCGTCCATCACCGTCGGCGGCTCGACGAACCGAAATCGAGGCAGGCGCAGCATCAGCCCGTCCGTCCGGCTCCGCCGACTTCGCTGTGCGGCCGGTGGTCGGCTTCGCGCCCGTCGCCGCCCTGCGCCGGCGTGCGGATGAGCGTCGGCTCCGGGAAGGCGTAGTCGGGGAACGACGATGGACCGTGGCGCGGTTCTTTGCCGCGCGTCTTGTCCCGCAGCGCGCGCAGCACGGCGTGCGGCGCGCACGGAACCTCGTCCACGCGGACACCGACCGCATCGTAGACCGCGTTGGCGACGGCCGGAGGAATGGGGAGCAGCGGTCCCTGACCGACCTCCTTGGCGCCGAACGGCCCGCCCGGCTCCGCCTCCTCGATGAGATACGATTCGACGTCACACATCTCGAACGTGGTCGGCGATTTGTATTCGAGCATGCTCGGGTGATGGTGCACGAGGCGTCGCTCGGCGTCGCGGTAGGTCATCTCCTCCATCAGGGCTTCGCCTAACCCCATGTAGACGGAGCCCTCTACCTGGCCGATCGCGAGGAGCGGATTGATGGCCTGTCCGATGTCGTGCGCGATCCAGACCTTGGGAACGCGGACGATGCCCGTGTCGGGCTCGACGTCGACCTCGGCGACGGCGCACGAGTACGAATATGCGGGTGACGGGCCCACGCCCGCGCCCTTGTACCGGCCCGGCGACCGCGGCGGCGTGTACGAGCCCGTGGAACCGACCGCGCCGTGGCGTGTCTCCGCGAGCTGCACCGCTTCGGCGAAGGAGACCCCGCGCTCCGGCTCCTGCGCATCGAAGACGCGGCGGTCGGCGAACACCAGGCGGTCGGCGGGAATGCCTAACCGTTCGCCCACCGCGCCCGCCAGCGTGGCGCGCGCACGCTCGGCGGCCTGGATGGCGGCGTGGCCCGTCATCAGCGTGACGCGCGAGGAATACGAGCCGAGGTCGACGGGCGTCAGGTCGGTGTCGCCGGTCACGACGCGGATGTCCACGGGCTCGATGCCTAACACTTCGGCCACGCAGTAGGCGAGCACGGAGTCGGAGCCCTGGCCGATGTCGGTGCTGCCGCAGAACGCCGCCACGCCGCCCGAGCGGTCGAGCTTGAGCTGCACCGACGAGTGCGGCATGCTGTTCCAGTAGATCGGCAGACCCGCGCCCGAGATGTACGACGAGCACGCGATCCCCACGCCGCGTCCGAACGGCAGCCGGCGGAACTTCGCGGCCCACCCGCTCGCGCGCACGACGGTCTCGATGCACGGCCCGAGTCCCATCGAACCGATGCGCAGCCAGTTGGCGGTGACGCTGTTCGGCGGCTGTAGCATCCGGAGCCGCCACGCAGCCGGGTCTTCGCCTAACTGCTCGGCGAGTTTGTCGAGATGGCACTCGAGGGCGAAGCGCGGCTGCGGCGTGCCGTGTCCGCGCTTGGGGCCGCAGGGCGGCTTGTTCGTGAACACGCGGGCCCCGCGGAACCGGTACGCCGGTACCTCGTACGTCACCGTTTGCAGCGCGCCCGTGTAGTACATGCTGGCCACGCCGTACGACCCGTACGCGCCGCCGTCGATGATCGAGGCGAAATCCATGGCGGCGATCCGTCCGTCGGCCGTCACGCCGGTTTTGATGCGCATGAGCGTGGGATGCCGCCCGCGATGGCAATAGAACACTTCCTCGCGCGTCAGGCAGATCTTCACCGGACGTCCGGTGCGCCGCGCCAGGGCCGCCACCACGATCTCGTGATTGAACGGATCGGATTTGCCGCCGAACCCGCCACCGTTAGGCGTCGCGATCACGCGGACGTGCGCCGGATTCATCTCGAGTACCTTGCTCACTGCGCGGTGCACATAATGCGGCGTCTGCGTGCTCGTCCACAGCGTGAGCCGCCCGTCGGCCGACCACTCGGCTAACGCGGCGTGCTGCTCCATCGGCAGGTGGGTGTTGCCCTCGTAGAAGAACACGTCCTCGCGAACCACAGCGGCGGCGCGCATCGCGTCGTCGACGCCGCCGAAGTCGAGCGCCACGCGCTTGTGCACGTTGCCGTCGTCGGCGTAGTCGTGGATCTGCGGCTCCGGTGTCGCGAGGGCATCCTCGATCGACCCGATTGCCGGCAGCGCGTCATACTCGACGTCGATGAGATCACACGCCGCGCGCGCCGTGTCTTCATCCAGCGCCGCGACCGCCGCCACCGGATCGCCCACGAAGCGCACGCGCTCGATGCACAGCGCGTGTTCGTCCTGCGTGATCGGCAGAATGCCGAACGAAATTGGCAGCGCCTCGCCGGTGAGCACGTCCACGACGCCGGGCAGCGCGGCCGCGCGGGACGTGTCGATGCGCACGATGCGCGCGTGCGGGAGCGACGAGCGCAGCAGCACGCAGTGCAGCATGCGCGGCCGCACCAGGTCGTCGGCGAAGTGCAGCGCGCCGGTCACCTTGGCGACGGCATCCACTTTCTGCCGCGGTGTGCCGATCACGCGGTACGCCGCCGCGGGTCGCGCGTCCACGGCGGGCGGTCGTTCGTTAGGCATCGGCGTCGCCCCCGCGGCTCGCCGCCAGCTCGATGGCCTCGAAGATCTTGAGGTAGCCGGTGCACCGGCACAACGCGCCGCTCAACGCCTGGCGCATGTCCTCGCGCGTCGGGTGCGGCGTGCGGTCCAACAACGCCTGCGCCGTGAGCAGCATCGCCGGCGTGCAGTACCCGCACTGCGCTGCTCCCAACTCGGCGAACGCGCGCTGCAATGGATTGAGGGTTGGACCCGTGGCCAAGCCTTCCACCGTCGTGATCGCGCGATCCATCGCGGCGATCGCCAGCACGAGACACGAGAGCACCGGTTCGCCGTCGAGCAGCACGGTGCACATCCCGCATTCGCCCAACTCGCAGCCGTGCTTCGTCCCCGTTAGCGCGAGATCTTCGCGCAGAACCTCGAGCAGCGTTTTGTGCGGTGCGATCGCTGCTTCGCGCGTCTCACCGTTCACGACAAACCTCGCGTGCACGTTGGCGCGCGCGGGTGGCTCGATGGAAATCGGATTCGACACAGTGTGGTGTGTAGTAGCGAAGCGGCCGCCCCCTTACGTCGTGGCGGCCGATACTCTCAGGATGCGCGGTGCACGGCGCGTCACGCAAGTGACGCCGCGCCAACCCGTTCGAGCTTCAAGAGGTTGCGCCGTGCGGAAATGAAAACGGCCCGCGTCGTTTGGGCGGCGCGGGCCATGCACAGCGCGGCGGTGACACGAGCCGTGCTACTCGTAACGCAGCGCGACGATCGGATCCAACGTGGCCGCGCGCCGCGCCGGCCACACGCCGAACACGACCCCGACTATTCCTGAAAAGGCGAACGCGAGGATCACCGATCCGCTCGAGACATCCGTGTTCCAGTGCATCGCTCGGTGCAGCACGGACGCGCCGCCCGCCCCGAGAATCACGCCGATCAACCCGCCCAACAGGCAGAGCACCACAGCTTCGATCAGGAACTGGAGCAGGATGTTGAGGCGCGTTGCGCCCAGCGCCTTGCGAATGCCCACCTCGCGAGTCCGCTCGGTGACGGAGACGAGCATGATATTCATGATGCCAATGCCGCCGACGAGCAACGACACGGTGGCGATGCCCGCGAGCAGTAAGCCGAAGACTTGCGTCGTGTCCTGAAACGCGTTCAGGAAGTCCGACTGGTTTCGGATCTCGAAATCGTCCGGACGGCCCGCGGGCAGCCGGTGCTCGCGCCGCAGAATCCGCTGGATGTCCGCCATCGTCTCGGTGATCTGCGTTTCACTGGCCGCGAGCACATTGATGGACCGCAAGTACTGCGTGTCCATCACGCGGAAGCGCGCGGTATTGAGCGGAATGAGCACCTGGTCATCCGGATCGTTGAATCCCGACGCGCCGCCCTTGGGGGCCGTGATACCGATCACCTGGAACTCGATGCCGCTGATGCGAATGTTCTGCCCAACGAGCGAGTTGCCGTTGCCCGGATCCAGGTTGTCGGCCGTGGTGGCGCCGAGCACCGCGACGCGCTTCCGGCCATCGTCGTCGCTGTGGTCGAACATGCGGCCGGCGCCGACCGTGTACTTGCGCACGTCCAGATAGTTGGGCGTGGTCCCGATGACGTTGGTGGACGTGTTGGCGTTGCGCCACTGGACCTGGAGCTGGCGCGACATCTCGGGCTCGACGCCCGCGAATGCGTTGACGCCTTGCGGGCCCTTGGCCTCGAGCGCGTCTGCGTCGCTCACCTGCAGCCGCGCGCGGTCGGTGGACGACGCGACGCCGCCCTGGAAGACCTGGCCGGGCACGACCGTCAACATCGTTGTGCCTAACGCCGAGATCCGGTCCTTCACGGCGAGTTGCGCGCCGCGGCCCAACGCCACCATCGCGATCACGGCCGCCACGCCGATGACGATGCCGAGCATCGTGAGCAGGGAGCGGAGCTTGTTGGCGCGCAGCGCTCCCAATGCAACGCGGAGGATCTCGCCGATCAACATGACTACGGTCTCCCGCCACCGCCGCCGCGGCCGCCGGCGCGCGGTGTGCTCTGTTGCGAGTTCATGCCCGGAAGCGCCGTGAAGCTCTTGATGCGCTGCTGCCGCGCGTTCTGCGCCTGGAGGAGCATGGCCGTCGTGACGAGCGCGACCTGATCGCCTTCCGCGAGCCCGCTGGTCACCTCGGTCACGTCGTAGTTGGCGACGCCTAACGAAACGACCCGCGGCACGAACGTGCCGTTCTGCGCCAGAAACACGAGGCCCGTGTGCCGGGTCGAGCCGGCCCCGAACTCCGTTCCAGTCGACACGCCGCCGGCCTGCGCGCCGAAGCCGGCCGCGCCATTCGCCCCGCCGTTTGCACCGCCGCCGGCGCGCGCCGACCGCCGTGCGCCCGCGCCGCTCGCGCCGCCCGCACCTTGCGCGCGCGCGGGCCGCGCCGCCGAATCGGCCGGATCGATCATCCCCGCCGCCGCGGCGGTGTCGCCGGTCGCGTTAGGCGAAGTACGGCCCGCACCGGGATGGAGGCTGGCCAGCTGCGTCTTGACCTCATCCGTCACCTTCGTCGGGTCGAGCCCCAGCGCCTCGGCCACCTGCGCGCCTTCGCGCGGCGTGCGCAGCGCATCGTTGGGAACCGTGAGCACGTTGGTCCGCTGCTGTACCAGCACCGACACGTCGCTGTTCATGCCCGGCATCAACGCGCCGTCCTTGTTGTCGAGGCGAATCAGCACCGGGAACATCGTCACGCTCTGCTGTACCGTCGCTTCCGGCGCGATCTTCTCCACCGTGCCCGTGAACGCGCGGTTGGGATACGCGTCCACCTTCACCGTCGCCTTCTGGCCCGGCTTCACGTTGCCAATGTCGCTCTCGCTCACGAGCGTGCTGTCCATCACCTGACCGAGGTCGGCCATCTGCAACAGGAGCGTGCCGCCGCCGGCGTTGTTCGTCGCCGAGCTGATGACCTGGCCTAACGAGACATCCTTCTCGATCACCACGCCGTTGATCGGCGCCGCGATGCGCGCGTCCTCGAGCGCGATCTGCGCGTTGTCCAGGTTCGTTTTCGCCGCCGCGACCGACGATTGCGCGTTGGCGTAATTGAGCTGCGCCGTCTCCAGGTCGGGCGCCGTGAGCACGCCGGCCTGCGCGAGCGAATTGGCGCGGTCCAACTGCGTCTTGGTGACGGTCAGGTTTGCTTGCGCTGCCAGGAGCGCCGCCTTCGCCTGGTTGTAGTTGTTCGTCACCTGCCGGGGGTCCACCTGCACCAACAAGTCGCCGGGCTTCACGCGCGAGCCGAGCTCCACCGGCATCTTCATGATCTGGCCCGACGCCTTGGAGCGCACCTGCACGGCGTTGATCGGCTGGATGACGCCGGTCGCTTCCACGTCGACAACGAGATCCTGCTTCGCGATCGTGGCCGTCTGGATCGCGCTCGCCGGATTGGCGCTCTTCTTGGTGCAGCCTGCCACCGCGATCAACGCGGCAACAAGCGGGATGTAGGGTCTCACGAATCGTCTCCTGATCGTCACGCTCACAGGGGTCTACAGATCTCGGCCCACGAGCGCTTCGAGTTGCGCCTTGGCAACGCGATAATTGAACCGAGCCTGAATGAGGGCGGCGCGCGCCTGGATCAGCGCGGCTTCCGACGTCAGCACATCCAATTGTGTGGACGCGCCGTAGTCGTAGCGCTGCCGTTGGACGCGCAGGTCCTCTTCGGCTGCCGCGACCGAGGTCTCGTCGATCTCCACCTGCTTCTGGTTCGTGCGCAGCGCGCCGAAATACTGCACGAAGTTCGCTTGGGCGGCGAGCTTCGCGTCGCGCAACTGTGCGTCGGCGTTGCGCTGTGCGACGTCGGCGACCGCGATGTTCTGCTCGCGTTGCAGTTGGTCGAAGATCGGATAGCTGAGCGCGATCCTGAACTGGTTCTGATACGCGTATTGATCGGCCACGAACGCCAAGCTGTTGGTGCTGCCGTTGCCGCTGATGTTCCAACTCGCGCTCAGCGTTGGCAGGTACGGAGCCCGCGCCGCTTTCGCGCCCGCCGTCGATGCGACATCAGACGCCTGGGCCTGCTTGACCGCCGGTCCGATCTCCGCCAACGCGCGCAGCGCCGCGCTGTCCACCGATGCGAACGCAAACTCCTGCGTCGAGTCGTCGGGGCTCGCCGTGACCGTAAAGCTGGTGCCGACGAGGCGCGTCAGCGCCGCGTTCGCGGTGTTGAGATCGTAATTGGCCGTGACGATGGCTAACTGTGCGTTAGCAACCTGGATCACCGCGCGCAGCGAATCCGACCGGGTTGCTTCGCGCGCATGCACCTTGGCCAGCGCCTGCTTGAGGTTCTCGTTCGCTTCCTCAAGCTGCGACTCGGCCGCCGACTCCGCTTCGCGCGCCGCGAGCACCGCGTAGAACTGCTGCTTCACCGACAGCGCGACCGCGAATTGCTGTAGTACCTCGTTCGCGTTGGCCGCGGTCACGTTCGCTTTGAACGTGTGCAAGTTGTAGATGCGCGAGCCGCCGTCGAACAGTTCGAGGTTGAGCGCCAAGCCGTGCGACTGTTGCCAGGCGTTGCCCGTGAACGGCACGAGCGCGCCTTGTGGATCGAATCGGTCGCCGCCCTGGCGCGATGCCGATGCGCTAACCGAGAGACTCGGAATGAATGCCGCGTATCCCGCCCGCACCTGCGCCTGACTCGTCTCGAGCGTGCCACGCGCCGCGACGGCGACGGGCGACGCCTTTTGGGCGAGGCGCACTGCTTCGTCCAACCGAATGGGACGCGCCGTCGTGTCGACGGGGCCGAGCAGCGTCGTATCGTACGCCGGCAAGGTGGTGTCCGCGCGCGGTGCCGCCGGCAAGGTGGTGTCGCGCGGTGTCACGGGTGTGGCAGGCTGTTGCGCCGCCAGCACCGCCGGCAGTGCAAACACGAGCACGAACAATTTCGTCAACGCCGATTCTCCTGACTGCTCTGCGATTCGTCGATCATCTGCTGGAACCGCGCGTGCTGGGTCGGATCGAGCAGCTTGAAGATTTCCGCGCGCGCCGCGAGTCGAATCGAATCCAGCTTCGGACGCACCGGTACCAACGCCGTCTCGAAGTCGCGGTGACGCTTGTCGAGAATGCTGTCGACGGCCGCGCGCTGCGCCGTCGAGAGCGACAGGCGATCCGCGAGAATGTCGACGTTCCGACGGCTTGCGGTACTACACGACCCGTGGACCAGACGGTCCACCGTAAAGCCCACCGCGCCGCCGACGACCAAGACCGCGATGAGGGCGGCAAAGGCGAGCGCTTTCGAGCGCTGCATGGACGGCTCCGGTCAGGGTGAGATGACGTAGCGCAGCGTGGCATCACGGGCAGAACCCGGTGCCGCATCGGTGGCCAGCTGCAACGGCGCGTTGGCCGGCGTCTCGATGACGCCATCGTACGCAATGGCGGTCTGGCGCGCGGCGTCGCGCGACAGCGCGATGCGCGCGGCTACGAGGGCCACGGCCGCCGCCACGAGTCCGATCCGGGCGAACCGTGCTAACGGCTGCCACCACTGCTCGACCGCGGCGTCGCCACCGATGCGCGCCATGATGCGCCCGGCGAGGGAGGCCCAGTATGCGTCGTCCGACGGTGCGGCGTAGAGACTCCGCAGCGCGCGGGTCAGATCATCATCCCGTCCGTGGGGTCCGATGCGAGGTTCGATGCTCATCGTTGACTCCAGAGGTCTCCCAGCGTTCGACGAAGCGCGGCCCTCGCGTGGTGGAGATCGGATCGGGCCGTCCCTTCCGGTATCCCCAGCATGCTGCCGATTTCGCCGTGCGTAAATCCTTCGACGTCGTGCAGGACGATCACCGACCGTTGCCGTTGCGACAGTTCGCCGAGACCGGCTGCGAGGCGGCGGCGCAGCTCGTCCTGCTCCGCCGGATCGCGAAACGGTAATGCCACCGAGTCGGACAACGTATCCGCATCACGCACGCGGCGACGGCGCCCGATGTCGAGCGCCGCGTTAGCCACGATGCGATGCAGCCATGCACCGAACGCCTGCTCGGGCCGGAACCGATCGAGTGCGCGGTATGCGTGCAAGAAGCCTTCTTGCACCGCGTCCTCCGCGTCTTCATGCGTGGCCGTGATTGCGCGCGCCACCGCGTACGCGCGTCGCTGATGCAAGGTCACCAGCTCCGCGAACGCACCGCGATCACCGTGTTGTGCCGCAACAATCAGGTCCCGCTCGCGCGTGCGAGCCGACCATTCGGTCGACGGCTCAGGCACGTGCTGGGCGGTATGAAGAGACAGTGCTGCGTACATGCTCGTCCCGGCAGACGTCCATCTGAGTAACGCGCCCGGCGCGGGAACCGTTGAAGCGCGCCATTTAGCCCCCCGGTACGCCAGCCAACCCAATGGCGTCGGCATTTGCGCGCATCGCGTCGATGACGAATTGGATGTGCGTGTCGAGCTCGACCTCCAATTCCTGCGCACCGCGCACGACGTCCTCGCGACTAACGCCACGCGCGAATGCTTTGTCCTTCATCTTCTTGCGCACGGATCGCGCGTCCACTTCGTGCACGGAGCGCGATGGCTTGACCAGCGCGGTCGCGGTAATGAGCCCCGTCAACTCGTCCACCGCGAACAGCGCACGCGCCATGCGCGTGGAGCGCGCGACGCCGGTGTACGTCGCATGCCCCAGAATGGCCGTGACGACATCCTCGGGATAGCCGCGCGATCGGAGGTGCCGTGCGCCCTCCGCCGGATGCTCGGCGTCCGGCGCGTGTGCGTCATTCGGAAAGCGCTCGTAGTCGAAATCGTGCATGAGGCCGGCAAGGCCCCAGCGCTCGGGATCCTCGCCGTAATGCGACGCGTACGCGCGCATCGCAGCTTCCACGGCGAACATGTGCTTGCGTAGCGACTCGCTGCGCGTGAATTCCTGCATCAGCGCGAGGGCGTCGGCACGCGACGGTAGGTCGGTCATGACCGCGACTGGGAGAGTGAGAGAGGCGAGGGGACCGTTCTCCATAACTTAGGAGCGACCAGTCCCCCGACCAACAGGCGCCGCGTTTCGCGATCAGTGCACCGAACCAGCCGAGCCGCGGCCCTTGCCGGTCCTGAAGAGGAACAAGAGCGGCAGGGCGGCGCACAGGAGCAGCCCGCTCAGCAGGTAGATGCGCGAGAACGCCAGCACGTTCGCTTGCACCATCACCTGCCGGTCGAGCAGCGCGAGTGCTTGCTGCTTGGCGGCGAGCAGCGACACACCTTTGGCCACCAGGCCCTGCGTCAACATGGCGAGCCGCGCCGTAGAACCGGCGTCGGCAGACGCCAGGTGCGACACCAGCGCCGCGCGATTCTGCGCCGCGAACCGGCCCAATAGCGTCGCCATCACGGCAATGCCTAACGATCCGCCGAGCTGGCGGGTGAGATTGAACATGCCGGTGCCCTGCGCCAGGCGCTCGGTCGCGACGTCCGCCATCGTTGCGTTAGTCAGCGGCACGAAGATCAGGCCGAGCCCGGTGCCGCGCCAGATGAGCGGCCAGAACATGTCGCCGGCGCCGGCGTCGAGCGTGAGCCGGGACAGCATCCACATCGAGAGCAGAAAGAGCAGCGATCCGGCGGCCACCGTGATGCGCGCGTCGAGACGCGACGCGTTTCGCCCGACGATTCCCATGGTCACCGCCGATGCGAGCGCGCCCGGCAGAATGATTTTGCCTGTTTGCCACGCGGTCATGCCGTGCAGCTGCTGCAGGAAGATCGGCAGCACGAACACCGATCCGTAGAGCGCGAGGCCGAGCATCGCCGCGATCAGCACGCCGGCCGTGAGCTGCCGGCTCTTGAGCACGCGGAAATCGATCACCGGTTCCTCGGCCGTGAGCTCGCGCCAGACGAGCAGCACGCCCGACACGATGGACACGACGAGCAGCGTGACGATGAACCGCGAATCGAACCAGTCGTACCGCTCGCCGCGTTCCAACATCCATTGCAGGGAGCCGATGCACAGCGCCAAGAGCGCAATGCCGGGCACGTCCACGGTGCGCGCGCGTTCCTGGTGCGACGCGTTCCGCACGTAGGTGAGGACGAGGATGGCCGCGAGAATGCCGAGCGGCACGTTGATGTAGAAGATCCACGGCCACTGGTAGTTGTCCACGATCCATCCGCCTAACGTCGGTCCGATGGTCGGACCTACCATCACGCCCGCGCCGAAAATGGCCTGTCCGATGCCGACCTCCTCCGGCGGAAACGCCTCGAAGAGGGTCGCCTGCGCCGTCGACAACAGCGCGCCCCCGCCCACGCCCTGTACGATGCGAAACGCGACGAGCTCGACGAGCGTGTGCGCGGCGCCGCACAGGAACGACGCGACGACGAACAGCATGATCGAGCCGGCGAGATACTTGCGCCGCCCGAAGTACGCCGAGAGCCAGCCCGACATCGGAATGACGATGACGTTGGCGATGATGTAGCCGGTGGAAACCCACGCGATTTCGTCCAACGTCGCACCCAGGTTGCCCATCATGTCGGGCAGGGCGACGTTGACGATCGACGTGTCGATGAGCTCGAGCACCGACGCGAGCGTAACCGCAATGGCAATCAGATACCGATTGCGATAGGGATCCGTGTCGGCCACGGCCGGCGGCCACGCGGCGACCAAGTCGCCGCGCGCGCCTCCGGCGAACGGTCGAAGGGTAGCGGCCATGGATGTCGTCTCGATGATTCCGTTAGGCGCGACGGCTCAGCCGGTTTTCACGTGCACCACCACCGACAAGCCGGGCCGCAGCGGCAGCGCCGCGCCGCAGCCCTTCGTCACCTCCACGCGGACCGGCACGCGCTGCACGACTTTGGTGAAGTTCCCGGTCGCGTTGTCGGGCGGAAGCAGGGCGAACCGCGCACCGGTGGCCGCGCTCAGGCTCTGCACCTTCCCTTCGGCGGTGCAATCCGGATAGGCGTCCACGTCGATCTCCGCCGGCTGGCCAACGCGCATGTTCGCCAGCTGCGTTTCCTTGAAGTTCGCCGTGACATAGGCGCCCGTGTCGGCGACCACCGACAACAGTGTCTGACCCGGCTGCAACAGCTGGCCTAACTCGATGAGTTTCTTGGAGACCGTGCCGCTCACCGGCGCCGTGATCACCGTGTAGCTCAACTGCAGGCGCGCGTCGTCCAGTGCCGCTTGCGCCGCTTGCGTGCGCGCTTCCGCGACGCGTACGCCGGCCTGCGCGCCCGTCACGCCCGCGTTGCCGGCCGCGGCCTGCCGCTGCACCGCTTCCAGATTCGCGTTCGCCGCATCGGCCGCCGCATGCGCCGCATCCAATTGCTGGCTCGAGACGATCTGTTTTGCCGCGAGCGCCTTCATGCGCACCAGATCGGATTGCGCCTGGTCCGCCTGCGCGCGCGCGGCCGCGATCTGCGCACCCTGCGCAGCGTACTGACTCGTCGCCGACGTCACCGCTGCCCGCGCCTGACCCGGCGCGGCCGCCGAGCCCACGGTGTAGCGCGCCGCCGTGAGGTCCGCCTCTGCCTGTGCGACCCTCACCTTGTACTCATCGTCGTCGATCGTTGCCAACGTGTCGCCGGCGTGAACCGAGTCGTTGTCCTGCACGCGCACGGAGCTCACGTAGCCGCCGACCTTCGCCAGGACGGGAATGATGTGGCCGTCCACCTGCGCGTCGTCCGTGCTCTCGTGTACGCGCGCATAGAGGTACGACTTGAGCCCCCAGCCCAACGCGACGAGCCCGACGATTGCGATAATCGGCACCACGTATTTCTTCTTCGACGGCGCGGCCGGCGGCTGCTTCGGCTTCGCCGGCGTCTCGTCGGACTGTTTTTCCTCGGTTACTTCATCGACCATCGTCGCCATGTGTGCAATCCATCGTCAGAGGTACTGATCGTTCCATCGCCGATCGTGCGTGTGTCGTGCGTTAGGCCGCTTCACGGCAGCGCCGTCACCGATCCCACGGCGCGGGCCAACGCAACACGCGCCGATTGATACGACGCCAGCGCGTCCACCAGCTGCGTGCGCGACGTGTTCAGTGTGAGCGACGCCGTGATGACGTCGGCGTTGCCCGACACGCCGGCGCGGAATCGATCGCGCGCCTGCGCCACTTCCTGCTCCGTCAGCCGTAATTGCTCGCGCGCCGCGTCCACGGCTTCGCGCGCAGACCCCAGGTCGAGCAGCGCGCCGCGCACCTCGATGGCCGCTTCCTGCCTGAGGTCGCGGCGGCGCACGTCGATCTCGCTCACGCGCGCTTCCGATTCCTCGATGCGTCCTTCACGACGCAGACCGTCGAATACGGGCACCGTCACCTGCACGCCCCATTGATACGTGTTGAGCTTGTTGCCGCTGTTCGTGCCCAGCCATCCCTCGTCGCCGAACGCGCTGAGCGACGGCAGACGCTCGGCGCGGATGGCGCCGGATGTCTGGCGCGCCGCGAGGAGCTGCTCGTCGGCCGCGCGCAGATCGGGACGGTTGTTGAGCGCCATGGCGATCGCCGCCTGTTCGTTAGGCGCCGTATCCGACAGCGTGAGGCGTGACAGCGTATCGGCCAGCTCGACACGGGCGTCGAGGGGCAGCCCGAGCGAGCGAAGCAGATCGAGCCGCGCGCGGTCACGCTCGTTCCGGGCGGCAATGAGCTGCGCGCGCACCGACGCCACCTGGGCCTGCGCGCGGGTCACGTCGAGTGCGACGCCGACGCCCGCCGACAGTTGGTCGTTCGCGATGCCGAGGAGCGAATCGGCCAGCACCGAGTCTGCTTCGCGCGCCGCGAGTTGCGCATCCGCGCGCTGCGCCCGCAAGTACGCGAGCGATGCGGTCACCGCCGCCTGCTCGGCGACATCCGAGGCGGTCGCGTTGCTCGCGACGGATGTCGACTTTGCGCTGCGCACCCGGCTCAGCGCCGCCCAGTCGAAGACGGTCTGCGACAGTTTGCCGCGCACGTCGATCGTGTTGACGGGACCGAGCAGTTGACCGCCGGGATCGAGGCCAGGCAGCGCGAACCCGAACGTCGCCGTGTTGATGGTCACGCCGTGCTCCAGCGCGTACGCCGATATGTTGGGCAGCAGGTCGCTCTGCGCCTGTGTCACTTGTGCCGCCGACTGCGCGGCCTGGAACCGAGCCTCCACGGCCGTGGCGCTTTGATGCGCCGCCAGACGGGCCGCGTCGCCTAACGACAACGGCCGTGACACGATGGTATCGCGGTCCGTGTCCTGCGCCGCCGTCGTATGCGTCCAACCGGACATCGCGACAATCGACACCGCCAGCATGGCCGCGGCCAGCCGGCGCCTCACATCGTGCACGCTCATGCGTTGTTCGTTGCGGAAGAAGCAGGCGAGGCCGGACGCGAAGCCGCGTCCCTTCGCACCGCACCCAGGAAAAAGTCGAGCAGCTGCGCGAGCACCTCCTCGTCGTTCAGATGCGCGACGAGCGCATTCCGTTCCCGCTGCGCACACCAAATCCCGTGGCTCAGGATCAGCGCCTGGAACATCCGCGCGCTCTCCATCTCGTCCATCTCGCGAAATTCGCCGGTGGCGATCCCGTGACGCAGAATGCCGGCAATCGCCTGCACGTTCCGGCCGGGCACTTCGCGCTGGAAGAACTCGAGCAGAGCGGGGAAGTTGCGGAGCTCACCGATGGACAACCGGTGCAGCTTCTCGAACATCGGCGTGCGAATGTGCTGCCACACCGAATGCGCGTAGTCGGTCAATTGATCCATTGCCGACGCGCTGGTGGCGATCGCGCGCTCCTGAGCCTGGATGATCGTGTCGCCAACGAGTTGGCGAATCATCTCGCAGAAGAGCGTCTCTTTGTTGGAGAAGTACAGGTAGATCGTGCCCTTCGACACACCAGCACGCTTGGCGATGTCCTCGAGTCGAGCAGCAGCAAGGCCGGACTCGCCGAACACATCCACGGCGGCGTCGAGGATCTGGCGTGGCCTGGCTTCGGGGAGCCGGCGCCAGCGGGGTTCATCAGGAGGAGCGGCTATCATGATCGTTTGTGAGGTCTTTCCAACTAACCGACTATTCAGTCAGATAGTTTCAGGCTGAGCTCGGTTGAAGCCGCTTGTTCAGGCGCCAACCAGGTTGGGCGCGTATTATTAAGTAACTGGACGGTCAGTAATAGCTATCGGGGACGCACCAGTCGTCAACCCGGTGTTCGAGGTCGCTCGCGATCGACTGGGGACGGCCGGGCGCGGCTTGCCCATCGCGGCTTTTGTCCTACATCATTGTCGGCCCGTTAGACATCCCCGTTTCAGCGCGGATCCCATGACGATAGCGGCTGCCCCCCAGCTTCGGGAACGATCGGCGTTCGAGATCATTGACGTCGCCATTCAACTCTTCCGGCGGCACTACGCCACATTCGTGATGCTCATGATGTTGGCGGCGTTCCCGTACTGGATCACGCTCTGGATGAGCGGCTTGATGACAGTGATGGCAAATCCGCTGGCAATCGGTGCGCGGAGTGCGTTCAATCCGACCGTGTCGTTGTTGTTGCCCTTGACGTGGGTGTGGATGTTCGTGTTCCGCGGCGCGATCATCGTCGCGGCATCCGACGCATACCTGAACGGCGTCATCGAGCCGGGTCGCGCGATCAGTACGACTTTGTCCAAGGCTGTGCCCCTCATCGGCGCCTCGATTCTGCTGGCCCTCGGCTGCGCCGTCGTCGCGCTGCCCACGCTGTTCATCGGCGTCGTCTACTTGCTTCTCCGGTACTTCGCGATTCTTCCCGCGATTCTGCTCGAGAACCAGACCGTGACCAACGCGTTTCACCGGTCGCGCGATTTGTCGTTCGGATTCAAGTGGCGCATCCTGGGTACGATGTTTCTTTCGTGGGTCATCATGCTCGTCGTGATCTTGCTCTTTCAGGCGCTGCTGGCGTTCACGAGCCTCCCGCCGCTTGCTGGGCAGCTCGTGAGCGCGGCTGCGTCGGTCTTCGTGGGGCCGGTCATCACGCTCACGCTGACGGTGCTCTACTACGACCAGCGCGTGCGGAAGGACGGATTCGACCTCGAGGTCGCGACGCGCGACCTGGTGCCCGCGCCGGCGCACTGATCGCCCGGGGGACCCGCCTAACGACACGAGGGAGCGCGATGGCATTCGCGCTCCCTCGTTGTCGCTCGGCTGCCGTGCGGGCATCGCGCTGGCGCGAGGTCGCTTCCGCTGCGTCTTAAACGACAGTCACTTTGTGTTCCCGCAGGAGGCACTTTCCCCGACAGCCGAGCGGTCCGTGCTTTGTCCGCAATGAACGTGCTTTGTCCGTTTCTTCATGAGCAGATGAGTCCGATAGGTCGCGTTGGATTGGGCCGAGCGCGCTGGTGACATTGTCTCGGTGCGATCACCATTTCGGTGCGATCACCATTTCGGACGCAGTGCGTTAGTGCGTTGCCGTCGCGGCAGGCTCCGTTCGCCCCGCGTAGTGACGGTTGGTGAGCTGGACGATGGTGAACATGATGCAGAACAGCACGATCGCACCGACGATGAGACCGGTAAAGCCGGCTTTCTTGTCTCCGGGAAGCGGGGGCGCCATTGCTCGCTCTCTCCAAAAAGTGATGTGACAGCGCGCCGCCCAGCCGAACGCGGCGCGCCTAACGACTACGCCACGCGCACCGTCGTCATCGTGTCGTTGGCCTGGATCTGCCGCATGACGTCGAGCCCGCGGATGATTTTCCCGAACACCGTGTGCACCCCATTCAGGTGCTTGGTGTTCTGCTCGCTCAATACCATGAAGAACTGGCTTCCGCCCGTGTCCTTCCCGGCGTGCGCCATCGACAGCGCGCCGACCTCGTGCGTGTGCGGATTGCCCTTCGTCTCGCACTTGATCTTCCAGCCGGGCCCGCCGGTGCCGATGCGCCGGTCGCCCGCCGGTAAGTCCCGCGAGAGCGGATCGCCGCCCTGCACGACGAAGTCCGGCACGACGCGGTGGAACTTGACGCCATCGTAGAACTTGCTGTTCGCGAGCTTCTCGAAATTCGCCACCGTGCCCGGCGCTTCCTTGTCGAACAACTCGGCCACGATGGTGCCGCGGTTCGTTTCGATCGTTGCGGTTTTCGACATGGCCAACCGATGCCTGAGGACAGAGACGCCAGCTGTGCACTGGACGTGGGACAGCGACGATGATGCGATCGATGAACGATAGCGAAGGCGCCGGGCCGACGCACCCCGGCTCAGCCGGATGCGCCGATCCGCTCGATGATCTCCCATTCCTGATCGGTCACCGGCTGCACCGATAAGCGGCTGCCTTTCTTGAGCAGCACCATCTTCGCCAGGCCGCGCTCCTCGCGCAGTCGCGCCAGGGTCGGTGGAACGCGTAGGGGCCGAACGGCGCGCAGGTCCACCATGTACCATGTTGGACGCGCGCGATCGCTCTTCGGATCGAAGTGGTCCGATTTCGAGTCGAACGCCGTGTCGTCAGGGTAGCCGGCACGCACCACTTCGCAGATGCCCATGATGGCCGTTGGATCTGCGTTCGAGTGGTAGAAGAACACCGGATCGCCCACCTGCATCTCGTCGCGCAGATAGTTGCGCGCCTGGAAGTTTCGTACGCCATCCCAGCACGTGGTGCGGTTCGGCGCCTTCCACAGATCCTTCCACGAAAACGTGGTCGGCTCCGATTTGACCAGCCACCGTCGTTGGGCACGCGTCATACGAGCGATGATGGGCAGATGTCGTTGAGCACGCACTGCTCGCACTTCGGCCGACGCGCCTCGCACACGCGGCGCCCGTGTTCGATGAGCAGGTGCGACAGCATGGTCCACCGGTCGCGCGGGAACAGCGGCATGAGCGCGCGCTCGATCTTCACCGGATCCGCCTCTTTCGTTAGGCCGAGTCGCTTGGACAGGCGCGCAACGTGCGTGTCGACCACGATGCCGTCGTTCACGTCGAACGCATTCCCGAGCACGACGTTCGCGGTCTTCCGCCCAACGCCGGGCAGGGCCGTCAGCTCCTCCATGGTGCGCGGCACGCGGCCGTCGTGGCGCTGCACCAACGCCTGTGCCATGCCGAGCAGGCTCTTCGCCTTACTCCGAAAGAACCCGGTGCTCTTGATCATATCCTCGAGCGTTTCGCGATCGGCGGTGGCGAGCGCTTCGGCGTTCGGATACGCTGCGAAGAGCGCCGGCGTCACCATGTTCACGCGCACGTCGGTGCACTGCGCGCTGAGGATCGTTGCGACGATCAGCTCGTACGCGTTGCGATGGTTGAGCGCGCAGTGTGCATCCGGATAGGCGAGGTGGAGACGGCGATAAATCTCAGCCGCGCGTTCGGGTGTCGCGTTGGACTTGGAGCGTACGCGCGGCTTGCTGATGCGGCGTTCTGAGGGCGTTTTCTTGGTAGGGGTGCGCGCGCGCGGAGGCATGCGCGGAAAATACGGTGTCGACTCAGCCGGAACCACCGTCATCGCGCACTTCGACGTAGGCCAGTCGCGACGCATCGGCCGGCGGCGACTGCCGTGCTGGATGAGCGAAGAGGTGTTTCGGTCGAGTGTCGAGCGTGTGCAGCGCGCGGAGCACCAACGCCTCGAGCTCGCCTTGCGTCGATAACGTCCGCAATCCCCGTTTCTCACCGCCCGGGAGCGATGTCGAAAACGCATCCTCGCCCGCCGTCCACGGCTCCGCCGCACGATCCTCGGCCTCCATCGGCGCGATCTCGAGGTGTTCGATGACCAGCGACACGCCGGGTCGCTCCGGCCGCACGCCGAGGACCAGCAAGATGTGCACGTCGACGAGCGTACGGGCATCGACGGTTCGTTCGTCGGCCGTAACGAAGCATCCGTCCACGGGCTCGAACGGCGCCTCGAGCGCGACGCGCGTCCAGAAGCGTTGATTGGGGAATTGCAGGTAGCACGAGGGTGGCGCCGCCAAATGCCATCCGGCCATGTCGTAGCGCGGCGCAATCAGCGTCGACGTGATGGCGTCTCCGAACACATAGAATCGTCGGCCGGCGGTCCAGAACCGGTAGCCGTGCCAGAGGAGCTCGCCATACTGATCGACGGCCTCGGGCGGCGCGTCGTCGGCAATCATGGCAGACAGCGTCGCGCCGACGACGCCTAACAGGAGAAAATCGTCGTGCCGCAGCGCGTCGCGTCCGCGTTGTTCCGCTTCGGCGCGGATCTCGGGAAAGGCGTCGTGCTCCATCGGCTCGAGAACGAGCTCGTAGGGCGTGACGCGCGCTTCCGCGCTCACGACGATGGAGATCGCGTGGTCACGCCTCGACGCGCTGTTCGACTCCCGCTACTTCGCGGAACTGGCGCACGAGCTCGTGCAGCTGGTGTTCGGTGTAGTCGATTTCCTGCGCGGCGCCCTCGGTGTCGATGAGTCCCGCGCGCATCGAGATCGCGACTTGATTGAGGTAGCGCACCTTGGCCAGAAAATCTTCGGTCACGGAGCGAAGCGCGAT
>Ga0070735_10001020_pt1 | contig 27933 bp, 19 predicted proteins | sample Coa_R1_FD_66443 | JGI IMG/M metagenome (GOLD analysis project Ga0070735, IMG submission 66443) | Surface soil microbial communities from Centralia Pennsylvania, which are recovering from an underground coalmine fire - Coalmine... | ecosystem: Environmental > Terrestrial > Soil > Unclassified ...
GATTGCTGATCGTGGACGGCAAGATTATTGGGCGCAAGCGCTCCGACTGGCCCGGTTACATCACGATCGACGCCGGCGGGAATGCGTCCGTTACGAACAGGCCGGATCTGCGGCGAGCGATCTACGCAATGCAGGGAGACCCGCTGATGATCGAGCCCGGCGGAAAAATGGGGATGATCCGCGAGGACAACAAGCGGTTTCGCCGGACGATTATCGCGCAAGGCGGCGACTCGATCATCGCAATGGTGACGACGCCGGCCTCGCTGTTTAGTTTGGCGTATGCGATGCTCGAGCAGCCGCAAGCATTTTTCTTGAGCCACATCGACGCCGCTCTGAATTTGAGCGGCGCCTCCACGACGAGCTTCTACGCGCACTTGGCGAACGGCGTGGACGTTTTCGTCTCGGCCTATTGGCCCAACCGCACGGTGATTATATTTTCGCCGCGCTAACGGCCCCGCGCTATTGCCCCTGAGCTAACGAATAGCCGCGCTGGCCGTCGAACGTGTACAATCCCTCGGTTTTGACCACGTCGAGCCCGGCGTTATTCACCGCTTCGATCAGCTGAACGACTTGCGCGGTGCCGAAGGATCCACCGTCGCGTTCGAAGCGGCACGACCAGTGATCGCTCCAGAACGTGTCGGGATTGCCCTGCGGCCAAACTTTGGTGCCGCGGTTGGCAATTACGGTGAGCTTCGTACCGGGAACCGCGACACTTTGCAGCTTTTCCGCGAGGCTGTCGGGATTGCCGTTCGGCAGATCGATGAAAAGATCGACGCCGACGTGCTCTTTCTTCGCCGGTGCGCCGGCCGCGCGCGCCGCGATATCCATCTGCGCGCCCTTCGCGTACTCGACGGGTTTGAGGTGCTGCGGTTTTTGGCCTATGCGTGCAATGACCGCATCGCGGAATTCGCGCGTTCCCACTTTTTGCTTGCTCACGCCTTCTTTGTAAATGTCATACGTGTGCACGCCGTCCTCGATGGTGCGCAGCCACGCGTTGTGCACGTTTTCCGCGACCTCACCCTGGCCGATATGTGCCAGCATCAACAGTCCGCCGTGCAGCAAGCCGGAGGGATTTGCGAGGTTCTGTCCCGCGCGCCGCGGTGCCGACCCGTGAATCGCTTCGAACATCGAGCAGTGGTCGCCGATGTTTGCCGATCCGGCTAAGCCTACGGAGCCGGTAATCTGCGCCGCCACGTCCGAGAGCACGTCGCCGTAGAGATTCGGCATGACGAGCACGTCAAAAGCTTCCGGCGTGTCGGCCATCTTCGCGGCGCCGATGTCGACGATCCAATGCTCGTTCTCGATGTCCGGATAGTCCTTGGCGATTTCATCGAAGATCTTATGGAACAAGCCGTCCGTGATCTTCATGATATTGTCTTTGGTGAAGCAGGTCACTTTCTTGCGCTTGTTGGCGCGCGCGTATTCGAACGCATATCGCACGATGCGCTCCGAACCGGGGCGTGAAATGAGTTTCAAGCACTGCGTGACTTGGTTCGTTTGGCGGTGCTCGATGCCGCCGTAGACGTCTTCCTCGTTCTCACGAACGATCACCAGATTCATGTTGGGGTGTTTGGTCGCTACATACGGGTGCAGCGACGCACATGGACGCACGTTCGCATACATGCCGAGCGTCTTGCGAACCGTGACGTTTAGCGACTTGAAGCCGCCGCCTTGCGGCGTCGTGATCGGCGCTTTCAGAAATACTTTCGTGCGGCGCAGCGAGTCCCACGAACTGTTCTCGATGCCGTTGCTGAGCCCGCGATTGTACACGCTCTCGCCGATTTCGATGTTCTCGATGTCGAGCTGGGCACCGGCCGCGAGAATGATGCGCAGCGTCGCGTCCATGATCTCCGGTCCGATGCCGTCTCCGTAAGCAACGGTAATAGGCGTTTTCTTGGCAGTGAGCGTGGTGGCCATGGAGTCTCCTCAGGAGTGGTGCGCAGTACTAGTGCGCCTCGACGGCTCGGCGGTCCTTCGATACCTCAGGATGACACAACGCGCTCCGCGCTACGTCAGGATGACACAACGCGCCAGGCCAGGAGAGTTCCGATTAGTGAATCAGGATGACGTTGTCGAAGGAGCGCTTCGGGCCTTTGAACGATTGCTGGAACGTGCCTGAAACCGTGGTTTGCTCGCCGTCGTGATGGTCGGCATTCTTTTCGTCGATGACGACCACGCACTTGGTGTCGCATAACTGAAAACCGGTGACTTTACGAAACATCGTTTTGCTGACTTGCAGATGTGACACCGTTCCGGACACGCTAACGGACTTGCCTTCGTACGATGACGGATTCGAGAGTATCTGCGAGGGCGTGAGAACCGCCGCAACGAGGACGGCGGCTGGTACGGCTGCGAGAATATTCACGATCGGACCTTTCCTTTCAAGATGCAGCTCATTGCACGGCCGGAGCGGGAATCTGCGCTTCCGGAACAACGAGCGTGGTTTGCGAACGTTCGCGCGTAAGCGCGACGTAAACGACCGGCACGAGCAAAAGTGTAAGTGCGAGCGAGCTGAGCAGCCCGCCTACGACGACCACGCCGAGTGCTTGGCGAACTTCAGAACCGGGTTCGAGCGCGAGCGCGATGGGCAGCATCGCAACGACCATCGAAAACGTCGTCATAATGATCGGGCGAAAACGAGTCGCTGCGCTTTGAGAGATGGCGGCGAGAGCGGAACGGCCGTCCGCCCGCAGATGATTGGCGTAGTCGACGAGCAGGATCCCGTTTTTCGTCACGAGCGCGACAAGCAGCAGCGAGCCGATCATCGAGAACAAGTTGAGCGTCAAGTGCATGACCGCGAGCGAGCCGAGCGCACCGCATGCGGTAACGGGTATCGCGAACATCATGATGAACGGCATTCGGAAACTGTTATAGAGTGCGACCATCAGCAAGTAGACGAGAATGAACGAGAGCACGAGCGCGACCGCGATTCCGAACGCAGTGTCGGCCAGGTTTTGCTGCGCACCGTTCGGAGCCGGGGTAAGCGATACGCCGGGCGGCAGGGTTCCCAAATTCGACGTAATCGCTCTCGTCACGCGCGAGAGTTGGTACCCGGGTGCGATATTGCTGCTCGCAAAGACGACGTCTTGCCGGTTGATACGCGTGATGAGCGGATCGGTCGGATGCGAGACGAACCGCGCCACGTCGCCCGCATAGACGATGCTTTGGTTGGTCGAGCGAATTGGGATCTGCGCGAGCGCCCGCAGCGAGTTTCGCGCATCGAGCGGATAGATGACCTGCACGTCTTGCGAGCCGAACGCGGAGCTATATTGCGTCGCCACCACGCCGCCGAATGCGGCGCGCAGCGCAGTCGCCGCGGTTCCGACGTTCACGCCGACCGCCCGAGCCGCGTCACGGTCGAATTCGATATCGACGTTCGGCATCGGCTGGAGCGCAGAAACCGCCACGTTTGCGGTACCGGGCGTCCGCTGCATGACGCGGTAGACGCGATCGGCCAACGAATCCAGGATTTGCGGCGGGGCATTGACGACGAAGTTCACCGGCTGCTGCGTGCCGCCGCTGATGCCCGTTGCCGGAATCGCCGTGATGTCCGCGCCTCCGAGGATCTTGTGCGCTTGCGGCAATAAGCGGCTCAGCCACGCTTCGCTCGAGTTATGTTTGTCGACGCGCAGATACACGTGGACTTGCCCGACGAAACCTTCTTGCACGAATCCGCCGAACTCGGCTTGATAACTGCCGGCAATGGCGGTCTCGCCTTTGACTTGCGGCATGCCGACGACGGCGTGCTCGAGCCGCAAAATGCCGTTTTGCGTCGTCGCGATCGCCGTGCCGACCGGATACCGCACTTGAATCGTTACTTCCCCGTTGTCGACGGCCGGAAGAAATTCGAAGCCGACCAGGCCGAGGGGTACGAGGAACATGGCGATGATGAAACTGCCCGCGCTTACTGCAATCACGGTTCCCGGATGCGCAAGGCCCCACGGCAAAATGCGCTCGGCGTAGAACGCGCGCGCTCGCTCGAAGATCGCGGTGAAGCGTTCGATGATTGCCCAGGGTTTCCACGTCGAAAACATCGACCAGCATCCGGCCATCGCCGGAGTGACCGTGAACGATATAGCCAGCGAGGTCAGCGTTGCGATGGTAACGACGAAGCCGAACTCCTGCATGAAGCGTCCGACCGTTCCGGGCAAAAATGCGAGCGGCAGAAACACGACCACGTCGACGAGCGTCAGCGTAACGGCCGCAAGCGCGATCTCGCCGCGTCCGGTGATCGCGGCGTTTTTCGGCGGCTCTCCCGCGTCGCGATGGCGTTCGATGTTCTCGAGGACGACCGTCGAGTCGTCGACGAGAATGCCGATGACCAGCGTCATCGCCGCCAGTGATACCGTATCAAGCGTGAAGTTGAGCAGGCGCATCGTCGTAATCGCGACGAGCAGCGAGGTCGGGATCGCAACACACACGACGACCGCGTTACGCCACGAGCGCAGGAAGAAGAGCATGACGATAGCGGTAAGCAGAATCGCTTCCAACAACGCCCGCCAGACCTCGCCGATCTGCTCTTGCGTGTAATCCGCTTGCACGTTCACGACGGAAAAGTTCAGGTCCGGCCAGCGAGCGCGCATCGCCGGCAATGCGTTCAGCACCGCATGTGAAACCGTAACCTCGCTGGACCCGCTGGCTTTGCGCACGTCCAGGATAATTGCCGGCTCGCCGTGATGGTAGGCAAATACACGCTGCGTTTCGTAGCCGTATGACGTGCGCGCGACGTCGCGGATTTGCAGCGCGCGCGGAGCGGTGCTCCATGCGTAGGTTCCGGGTATCGTGGAACCGGCATTGCCGACAAGCAGATTCGCGACGGAGTCGGGCGTCTGGATATCGCCTCGGACGTCCAATGCCGTTTCGCGTCCTTGCGAGGTGGCAATGCCGCCCGGGGCGCGCACGTTGTTGTTGGCGACCGCATTGATGACGTCGTTGAGGGTCGCTCCGGATCCGATTAAGCGCGAGGGATCGATGGCCACTTCAATCGACGGCGTAACGTCACCGGACGTTTGCACGAACGCGACGCCGGGAATTTGCTCCATCTGCGGCACGATCGTGTTGTCGACGAGGTTGGAAAGATCGTGCGGATTCAGCTGCGTTGTCGAAACCGCTAGTTCGACGACGGTGCCCTGGCTGGGGTCGTACGTGTTGATCGACGGTGCCTTGAGATCCGAAGGCAGCTCGGACTCGGCCGATTGCAGGCGCCGCTGCACTTCGGTGAGATCGGCCGTTTTGTCCGATGCAAGCGTGAAAAACGCTGCGACGGTCGCGCCGCCCTGCTGAATCGTCGTTTGAATGTGATCGAGATTGGGCGCGCCGGCGATCTGGTCTTCAATCGGTCGCGCAATCGTATCGCGAATGGTGCTCGGCGATGCGCCGGGGTAAACGGCTACGACTTGTACGACCGGCAGATCGACGTTCGGAAACTGCTGCTGCACGAGACCGGGATATGCAATGAGCCCCGCCACGGCAGTAAGGATCACTAAAACCGACGCGAGCGCCGGGCGTTGGACGAAAAGCGCGGTAAGGCCGCTCATGGATCCTGCAACACGACGCGCGCGTTGGGCGGGAGACCTTGCACGATGGAATGGGAGCCGTCTTCCGCGATCGATCGAACCGTCACGATTCGGCTGGTTCCGTCGCGCGACTGCGTGCGTACGGCATCATGCGACGCGTCCAAGAAGGCCGTGGCGGGGATCAACGTTCCGGACACGTTCGGCAACATGATTTGCGCGGAAACGATCATGCCGGACTGCAGGACACGTCCCGGGTTGGGCACGCGAACCTTCACGATGAAGTTCGTGCCGCCCGGCTGCGCTTGACCGAGCACCGCCTCAACGGCGCCGCGAAGATGCACGCGATGGAGCGAGCCGACGGTCACGTCCGCGGGCTCGCCGGGCCGGATCGAAAAGACTTGATCGCTGGAGCCGTTGAGCATTGCGTACACGACGTCGATCTGCTGCACGGTGAAGAGCACGGACGATCCGGGGTATTGTCCCGGATTCAAATTCCGGTTCACGACCACCCCATCGACCGGCGAGGTGATGGTGGTCTTGGCGAGCTGAACGGCGATTTGATCGGCCTGCGCTCGAGCCGACGCGGCGGACGCTATTGCCGATGCGACGGTTTCTTGCTGCAGGCCCTGCGATGTGTTGCCGTTGATGCGAACGGTAGCCGCGGCATTCTGTACTGCTGCCTGTGCCGAGGAAACGGCTTGCTGATCGTTGCGATAGACGGTCGTGTCGTTATCGAGGAGTTGATGCGTCAAATAGCCTTGCGCATACAACTCTTGGTCGCGGCGCAGCGTCACTTGCGCGAGCGAAAGGGCCTGCTGCGCTTGCGCCAGCTGGCTTTGCGCGCTGATCAAAGCGCTTTTGCCTTGCTCGATGTTGAGCGCCCCTTGGTCGCGCGTCTGTGCAACGCGGGATGCGGCGTCTTCCGCGTTGCGCACCGCCGAATTGTAGCTCGCGCGCAAGTCCGCCGTGTTCAGCTGCGCCAGCGTCTGCCCCGCGTGGACGTAATCCCCTTCGTTTACGTAAACATCGTCCGCCGGTTCTTGCGTGGTGCTCGAAATCGTGACGTTTTGAAGCGGCGCGACGACTCCGGACAACGTCATCGTGGGCCGCAAGCTGCCTTGAACGGCCGCGGCGGTTCTGGGCGGCGGCGGGGTCGCAGGCGAATCGGACTTCGAACCGTGCGCGCACGCACAAAGGCAACCAGCCTGCATGAAAAATGCGGCGAACGTTCGTGCTAGTGAACCATATTTGTCTGCCACACTCGTCCTCCGGCGGACGTCTTTGTGGTAGCGTACCTTAGGGGTGCGGGGCTGCGTGAGAGCCGATACGCCCTAGGCGAACTCGATGAAGCGTGCGAGACCTTGCTCGCTCGCTGCTAGAGCGACCATTCGTATGCGTTCCAGGACGCGGTGACGCCGTTAGGCCGGAAGTTCTGCACGTTCGTGGAGAGTGCGTAGCGTAAACGCTGATAGTATTGGAACGCGGCCGGTGCATCGCTCGCGAGCAGCGCCTGCGTCTTTGCGTAGTCGCTCTTGCGGCGCGTTCGGTCGACGTGCGTGAGCGCATCGCGTTCGGCGGCGTCGAACTGCGGGTTGCAGTAGTGCGCGACGTTGTTCCCGGCCGGAGGCGCCGCATCGCACATCCAGCCGTCCGAATCGTCAGGGTCCGCGCCCGCGACCCAGAGATACTCGGCAAGATCGAATTTGCCGCCGTCCAAAATGCCGCCCAGCGCTTGCGTCGCGTAGAGCATCGTATAGGTATAATCCTTCACGCTGACGTCAACGCCGATTTTGCGCAAGTCGGATTGGATTTGCACGCCCATTTGCCGCGCCGTCGCGTTTCCTTGACCGTACACGAGTTGAAGCGAGAGCGCGCGTCCGTTCTTGCGCCGGATGCCGCCCGGTCCAACGAGCCATCCCGCACTGTCGAGCATCGCACGCGCCTTTGCCGGATCGTACGGATAGCGGGTCACGTTCCCGTCATACGCCCAGTAAAAATCCGCGAGATCTGCGGTTGCAGGCACGCCGCTTCCATAAAGCAGCGTGTCGATGATGCGCTTTTCATCGATGCCGTACGAGAGCGCGCGCCGCACGCGGACGTCATCGAGCGGCGGATGCGTCAAATTGAATTGGATCGCCGAATACACCGGTCCGGGCACGAGCATCGTCGTTACGCCCGGCGCCGGGCGCTCGCGCAGATTGCTGAGGTTCGCCGTCGCGACGTCCGGGACGAGATCGAGATTGTGCGCGCGCAGTTCGGCTTCCGCGGTGTTTGAATCCGGCACGATGTATACGGTGATCGCGCGCAATTTCGGTTTTCCGAGAAAATAGTACGGGTTGGCGACGTACTCGATGCGATCGCCGTGAATCCAGCGGGTCACTTTGAACGGTCCCGTACCTATCGGCAGCTGGTTGAACGGGACTTGGTTGATGTTCTTGTACCGCGCGAGCAGATGCCTGGGAATGACGCGATATGGATCGTCGCTCTCGCCGAACACGGTATCCACGAACGGTGCGAACGGGCGCTTCAAATGGAAGACGACGGTGTACGGATCCGGCGTATCGACGGACTGCACCTGGTCGTACCCGCGCCGCTCCACGACGTTGTTGTCGGGATTCATCACCGCTTGCCACGAAAACTTGACGTCGGCGCTCGTGAAGGGCGCGCCGTCTTGCCACTTCACGTTGCGGCGAAGATGATAGGTGATCGTCAGCCCGTCCTTGCTGATGCCGCCGTTTTCGAGTGTGGGAACCGCGGCCGCTAAGTCGGGCACGTCGCGTCCGTGATTGTCGATCGTCACGAGCATGCTGAAGGCCAAAGCGGCGATGAAATCTTCCGCCGTGTTGGATGCGAGCAACGGATTGAGGGAGTTTGGCTCCGCCCAGAGGCCCACACGGAGTACGCCGTTCGAAGGGGGCGCGGCGCCGGGTGCGCCGCTCTTGCTGCACCCGCTGCAGAGCACCGCGAGCGCAGCAATAAGGAGCGCTCCCTTCGACAGGCTCAGGGTGAGAGTGCGCACCGGAACTTCGCGTACATATATGGGTAGTCGGCGTAAAACCAGTTGCGGAAGCTCGGACGAATCAGTTCGCGCGCGGTGACCGGCGATGCGCCTTTGATTACGAAATGCTTGCCGTCGAAGAAATCCGCGCTGTATTGCGGATAACTGGCCATCGGTTCGAAACCCGGGAACGGCCCGAACGTCGTGCTCGTCCATTCCCATCCGTTGCCGACGAGATCGCAAATGTCCCACGCACTGGCGCCCGCAGGATGGGCGTCCACCGGTTCCGGATCGAAGCGCTGAAAATCAAAGTTGCCGTGCATCGGCATCGGTGGTTCATCCCCCCAAGGATGCACGCGCTGCAGCCCGTCGGGCGTTCCGAACGCCGCGCGGTGGTACTCGGCTTCGGTCATCAGACGCATGTTTTTCCATTGGGCGTATGCGCGTGCCTGTTCGCATGTCACGTATGCCGGCCAGGAAAGCGGAATCGGAAGATCTTCGAAGACGCCGCGCAGACGGAGCTCGCCTTCGTGTTTCACCCAAAACGGGGGCAGCGGCGCACCGTATTGCACGAACTCCAGGTAATCCCCGTTGGTGACCGGATAGTGCTGCACGGCAAACGCAGGCACGTGCACGTCGTGGGCCTCGAATTCGTTGTCCCAGCCGAACCTCACTGCATTGCGGTCGGCGCCGACCCTCGCCGTGCCGGCCGGAACGGTGACGAGATCGTTCACCGGCGCCGGCGTGTCGTGATGCGTTTGCGCAATTCGTCCTTTGCGATCGCTGTCCAATCGATGCAGGATGTAGACGAGCGTTTCGTGATGCATCTGCTCGTGTTCGAGCGCAGTGAACACCGCTTGTCCACGCACCAGCCGCGGCGTGCCGGCGTCAACGAGCTGCGCGTTCGCGAGCGCCTCGAGCACGCGATCGTCGCAGATTCGTCCGAACGCCTCGATTTCATCGCGTGCAGGCCAATCGGTGCGTTCGTGCGCGCGCGCCGTTTGCGTGTTCGCGGGGTCGATGCCGCGCTCGAACAAACGCTCCAGACGCTCGTCGATGGGTTGCTGCAACAGTGCGCGTTCATTGATGGTCAGAAAACTGAACGCGGGAATATGTCCTTCGTAAAATGCGAACGGATGGCGCAATGGAATCGGCCGCGTGTAGTACGCGTCGGGATCGACGAGTGCGAAGAGCTGCGCGGAGCGCTCGCGGTTGCGCAGATACCAAGCCGAAAGGCCCTCGCGGTCGAGGGCGGTGCTCACAGGGGCGGCCGTCATGGGGCCTGCTTACCCAGTTTTAGGCAACTCCTCGCCAGGAAGCCAGCAGTGATTCGATGTCCGCGGCGTCGACCGGTGCGGAAAACAGATACCCCTGAACGCGGTCGCATCCGTGAGCGCGCAGGAATTCGAACTGCTGCCGGTTCTCGACGCCTTCGGCGACCACCACCAATCCCAGGCTATGCCCCATGGCGATGATCGCCTTGACGATCGTTTCGTCGCTTGGTTCGGTTCCGATGCCCGCCACGAAGGACCGGTCGATCTTCAGATGGTCGACGTCGAAGCGCCGCAGATAGCTCAGCGAGGAATGCCCCGTCCCGAAGTCGTCGACCGCGATCGTGGCGCCTATGCGCTTGAGCTGCCCCACGGTCTCGATGCTGTGCGCGACGTCGGAAAGCGCCATGCTCTCGGTGATCTCGATCTCGATGCGTGACGGATCGAAACCCGCTTGGGTGATGAGTTCGAGCAGCCGATCGCATAGGTTCGGGTGATGAAACTGGCGCGCGGAGATGTTCACCGCGAGCGCGAGCGGCGCGTTGTGCGGCCACTGCAGCACTTGCGCTGCGCCGTGCGCGACGACCCACTCGCCGAGCTTCATGATGAGGCCGCTCGCTTCCGCGACCGGGATGAAGTCGTCCGGATACACGAGGCCGCGCTGCGGATGATTCCAGCGCACGAGCGCTTCGAGCGAGACGATCTGCTGCGATTTGACGTCGACGATCGGCTGGTAGTGCAGCACGAACTGGTCGCGTTCGATGGCTCGGCGCAGATGCTTTTCTTCGGTCAACCGGGTGTGCAGCGGCGCTTCGAAGGCGCTATGGTAAAACAAGTATCCGTTGCCGCCCTGATCTTTCATGCGGTACATGGCGATGTCGGCATGCTTGATGAGCGATTGGTCGTCGCGCCCGTCTTCAGGTGACATCGCGACGCCGATACTCGTCGCAATGAATTGCTCGTAGCCTTCGATGCGGAACGGTTCTTCGATTGCGCGCAGCAGTTCTGCTGCGGCAAGTTCGACGCTCTCGCGGCTTTCGACGTCGCGCAGCAACACGATGAATTGGTCGCCGCCCATGCGCGCGACGACGTCCGCTTCACCGACGCTGTGCGCGAGACGGTGCGCGACCATTTGCAGAAAACGGTCGCCCATCGCGTGGCCCAGGGTGTCGTTGATGTCCTTGAAGCGATCCAAGTCGAAGTACAGGATCGCCAGCGGGCGAGCATGACCACGTTGATCGAGAATCGCGTCGCGAACGCGTTCTTGGAACGCAAGCCGGTTCGGAAGTCCGGTCAGCGCGTCGTAGTACGCCAGCGTGCGAAGGTGGGTGCGGCTGCGCCGGCGCTCGAGCGCGCTTGCCACCAGCGCAGCCATCAGTGCCGTCGTGTCGAGGTCGATCTCTTCAAACGCGTGATCGCGCGTCGTGCGCGAGAAGAAGAGCAGCACGCCGTGCAGCGTCCCCCCAACCAGGAGGCGCGATCCGATCCACGTCCCATATCCCAGTTCGCCCGGCTCGCCGACGTGCACCGAAACCGGATCGCGCTGCGTGAGCACGGCTTTTGCGAGCTCGATCGCGCGTTCGTCGTTTCCGGCAAAAAGCTCCAGTGAATCGTAGCGCATGTCCACGTGCAGGCCGTCGGTGGAATCGACGATTGCGCCGCTCTCGAGCCCGAGCAAGCGGCAGCCCGTCTGCAGCGTCGACATGACGTGCGCGTCCGTGTATTCGGGAATCGTCGCAAGCACGTAGAGATCGCGCATGCGCTGCGCCTGCACCTCGAGTTTGCGGTGGACCACCTTTCGGTCGGTGATGTCTTTGAAAGCACAGTAGACGCCGACCACCAAGCCCTGCGCGTACTTCGGAAACATCGCGACGTCTAGGTGTAGTTCGCTGCCGTCGCCGCGGGTCGACTGAATCTCGTAATGGACGGTCTCTCCGTCAAGCGCGCGCCGGAAGAAACTCCATGCGCGCTCCACTTCGAGGCCGTGTAGAAAAACCCGAAAGTTCTGGCCCAGGATTTCCTCTCGCGGGCGACGCGCCATCGCGACGGCTTGCTCGTTCAAATCCAGAGCAGCGCCGTCGGTGGCGAGCAGGCACATGCCGTCGGGGTTGTTTGCGAAGAGTGATTTGAAGTCGTGCTCGAGATCGATGATCTCTTCGCGCTGCGCGGCTACGGTGCGTTCCGCGCGCATCCGCTCCGTGATATTCTCCAGCAGCCCGTAAGCGCCGACGATCTTGTGTTCCGCGAGCATCGGCAGCACCGTCGCCTCATACTGGATGATGCGGCCGTCCGCGGAATAAGCGTCGATTGGAAAAGAGACCGTTTCGCCCTTGAGCGCTTGCGTGACGTATCGCCGAAGCGTGTCGCGCTGACTCGGTGGAACGAACTCGCCGACGTTGTGACCGCGAATCTCTTCTAAATCGTAACCTCCGACGCGAAGGCCGGCGGGGTTCATGTCGATGATGCGCTGTTGCATGTCCACCGCGAGCACGACGGCGGGATTGTGTTCGAACAGCAGCTGAAAGCGCAGCCGCTCCTGACCCAGTTCATCTGTCGTTCGCGTGAGCGGCGTGATGTTTTCCAGCAGCGAATAGACGCCGACGACGTTTTCTTCCGAATACATCGGCACGTCGATGGCCTCGAAAACGAGATCGCGCCCGTCGGCCGCAACGGCGTGGACACGATGACGCGCGATCTGTCCGCGAAGAGCCTGTTCGAATGCCTCTACGACTGAGGGTTCTTGCGTGTTTTGCAGGAACTCGCCAAGCTTGCGGCCGACGACTGCCTCACGCGACTCGAAACCTGAAACGTCGATCGCAGCGGGGTTGACGTCGATGATATTGCGCTGCGCGTCAAAGGCCACGATTGGCGTCGGCAGCTGTTCGAACAGCGTACGGAATTCACGCTGAACGCGCGTGAGCGCCTCCGCCTGCTGGTTCAGTTGCTGCTGCGCGAGATGCTCGCGGGTCATGTTTTGATACAGCGCATAGACGCCGGCCGACCGGCCGCCCTCCGTGCGCGGAATGAACGTGACTTCGAAGTGCTGCCAAAGTCCGTCGGCGCTTTGCAACTCCGCGGGAGCGTGAGTGATTTGACCGCGTAATGCCAAGGTGAAGGATGCGCGCAGTGCTTCGAGATGCTCTTCTCGCGTGTGGCAGCCCAGGGGCTGACCGATGAAATGCTCCTGGGGATAACCGCTTTGCTCGACCCCGGCGGCATTGACGGCAACGACCAAACCGTTCGCATCGTATATGGCTGCAGCAATTGGATTACGATCGAACAGCGAGCGAAACCGCTGCTCCGCCTCTTGGCGCCACGACGCATCTTGCAGCACGATGAACAGATGCACCGTTGCCACCGCATCGACGACGGGCACACTCGTAGCCTCGGTCAAGATGGTCGTCCCGTCTTTGCGCGTGACCGTTACGTCGCGTTGCAACGTTTTCTCCACGGCGGCGGCTTCGAATGCATCTTCGATGAACGCTCGCAGCGGCGCGTGCGCCACGGAGCGAATGTCGCTGCCCACGACCTCAGTCTTGGTATAACCGCTTAACAGCGTGCACGCGGGGTTGCACGCGATGACCCGATGGTCGCGGTCGATCGCCATGATCGCGCTGGGTGAGGCGCTGAAAAGCGACTCGAACGCTCGAGCGTCAGTGAGCCAAGTACTCATACAGCCCGTGGACGCCACCCTCGCGTCCGAAGCCGGATTCCCGGTATCCACCGAAGGGCGAACTGGGATCGAACTGGTTAAACGTGTTGCACCAGACGACACCCGCGCGCATATGCTGTGCAATGTACATGTTCTTGCTTCCCTTGTCCGTCCAAATCCCGGCAGAAAGGCCGTACGGCGTGTTGTTCGCCTTTTCGATCGCTTCGTCCGGCGTGCGGAAGGTCAAAATTGAAAGCACCGGGCCGAAGATCTCTTCGCGCGCAATCCGGTGCGACTGCTGCACGCCGGTGAAGAACGATGCCGGGAAGTAATAGCCGCGTTCGGGCAGCGCGCAGGATTGTTGTACCAGAATTGCGCCCTGCTCGATACCGCTGCGCACCAGCTCTTCGATTTTGTCCAGTTGTGCCTGCGAGTTGATCGCGCCGATGTCCGTGTTCTTGTCGAGCGGATCGCCCAAACGCAGCGTTTGGAGCCGCTCCGTGAGGTGCACGACGATCTCGTCGTGCATCGACTCCTCGACCAATAGGCGCGAGCCGGCGCAGCACACGTGACCTTGATTGAAGTAGATGCCGTTGACGATACCTTCGACGGCTTGATCGATGGGCGCATCGGCGAAAACGATGTGCGCCGCCTTGCCGCCCAGTTCCAGCGTGAGGCGCTTTCCGGTTCCCGCAAGTGCGCGCTGGATCGCCTTACCGACCTCGGTCGACCCGGTAAACGCAATTTTGTCGACGTCCGCGTTTTCTACCAGCGCGGCGCCCGTTGCGCCATCGCCCGTAACGACATTGACCACGCCCGGCGGCAGATCGGCTTCTTGAACGATCTGCGCGAGCGCAAGCGCGGTTAGCGGCGTGGTTTCGGCGGGTTTGAGGACGACCGTGTTGCCGCAGGCGAGCGCGGGAGCGAGCTTCCAAGCCGCCATGAGCAGCGGGAAGTTCCATGGCACGATCTGCCCCGCCACGCCGAGCGGCCGCGCCTGCCGGCCGGCGCGCATCGCCCACTCCAGCTTGTCGGCCCAGCCCGCATAGTAGAAGAAGTGCGCAGCTGCAGTGGGGATGTCGAAGTCACGCGATTCTTTGATCGGTTTGCCGCCGTCCAGCGTTTCGAGGACGGCGAGTTCGCGCGAACGCTCCGTGATTGCGCGCGCGATGCGGTAGATGTATTTGGCGCGATCCGCCGGACGCATCCGGCGCCAGTATTTCTCGTAGGCTTTGCGTGCGGCGCGCACCGCGCGATCGACGTCCTCGGCTCCGGCGTACGCGACTCGCGCCAGGAGTTGCTCGTTCGCGGGGTTGACCGTGTCGAAGGAACGGCCGCTCCTGGGTTTGACGAATTCTCCGCCGACGAAAAGCCCGTACTCATCGCGAATTTCGGCCTTCGTCGTTTCCGGCGCCGGAGCATAGTCGAATATACCGGTCATGGCTTAGTCTTTCGGAAAATAATCGACCCCGGCGTAGTGGCCGGTCAGTTCTTTTTCGTACTGCATGAGCAAATCGTCGAGCAGCGAGCTGGCACCGATGCGGAAGAGATCGGGCGTGAGCCATCCTTCACCGAGCGTTTCCTTCACGATTACCAAATACGTCATCGCTTGTTTGGTGGTGCGAACGCCGCCGGCAACTTTCAGTCCCGCGCGGCGCCCCGTGCGTCTGGCGTACTCTCGGATCGCTTCGCACATCGCCACGGCGACGGGAAACGTGGCGTTCGTGCCGGCCTTGCCCGTCGAGGTCTTGATGATGTCGGCCCCCGCCTCGAGCGCCAGGTCGCTCGCGCGGCGCACGTTGTCGTAGCTGCCGAGTTCGCCCGTTTCGAGAATCACCTTTACATGGATGGGGCCGCAGAGTGCCTTGACCGCGACGATCTCGTCGAACACTTGCCGATACTCGCCGGCAAGAAATGCGCCGCGGTCGATCACCATGTCGATCTCGTCGGCGCCCGCCTCAATCGCGGCGCGCGCGTCCGCGAGGCGCACATCCAATGAGGAAAGACCGCTCGGAAACGCGGTTGCGACGGACGCGACCTTGATCGACGTCCCGCGCAGTGCGTCTTTTGCCACACCGACCAGACTCGGATAGACGCAAACCGCCGCAACGCTCGGAACATCCGGCAGCTGCGGTGCGGGATCGATCGCTTTCGCGCACAGCGAGCGCACGCGGCCTTCCGAATCCTTGCCTTCGAGCGTCGTCAAATCCATGCACGAAATGGCAAGGCGAATGCCCGCAACCTTCGCGCTGGTTTTGATGGAACGCTTCGCAAGCGCGCCGGCGCGCGCTTCGAGCATGACGGCGTCAACGGTAGCAGTCATTTTGCGTTACAGCGTGCCTCGGCGCTCCTGCTCCTTTTCGATGGAAACGAATAGCGCCTTGAAGTTGCCTTTGCCGAAGCTCAGCGAGCCCTTGCGCTGGATAATTTCAAAGAACACCGTCGGGCGATCTTGCAGCGGCTTGGTGAAGATCTGCAGCATGTACCCGAGATCGTCGCGGTCGACGAGAATGCGCAGGTCACGCAAAATCTGCATCGCCTCGTCGATGTGTCCGACGCGCGCCTCGAGGTCGTCATAGTAGGAGTCCGGCGTATCCAAGAACTCCACGCCGTTGGCTTTGAGCGCGCGTATCGTCGAGATGATGTCGTCGGTGCGGATTGCGATGTGCTGCACGCCCGGTCCGTTGTAAAAATCCAAATACTCTTCGATCTGCGATTTCTTTTTGCCGGTGGCCGGCTCGTTTATTGGGAACTTCACGCGGTGCTCGGCATCCGTCATCACCTTGGATTTGAGCGCCGTGTATTCGGTTGAAATGTCTTTGTCGTCGAACGAAATGAGCTGCGAGAATCCGAAGACTTTCGCGTAGAAATCTCCCCACGGGTCCATCTCGCCCCAGCCCACATTTCCGACGCAATGATCGATGAATAGCAAGCCGGGTTTTTGCACGTGCGCGTACGTCTTGGGCGCATGCACGAATCCGGGCATGAAGGCACCGTTGTAGCCGTCGCGCTGCACGAACGTGTGCACCGTGTCGCCGTAGGTGGCGATGGTTGCCGTAATGACGCACCCGTGTTCGTCGCGCGTTTCGGTGGGTTGCGCCACCGCCTTCGCACCGCCGGCCAATGCGCGCTCGTAGGCAGCCTTCGCATCGTGCACGACGATCGCGATGTCCTTCACGCCGTCCCCGTGCGCGGCGACGTGCCGCGTAATGTCATCGTCTCCGCGCAGGCTGGACGTGAGCACGAAACGCAGTTTGTTTTGGACGAGCACGTATGATGCGCGGTCCTTGACGCCCGTTTCCGGACCGGCGTATGCAACTTGATCGAATCCGAACGCGGTGCAGTAATAATGCGCGGCCTGCTTTGCGTTGCCGACGTAAAACTCGACGTAGTCCCAATCGATCTTCGCCAGCGGGTTGGTCTGGATGGTCGACGTGCTCATGGGAGGTTGGTTAGCGCCATGACCGAAGGCGCCCTGTATGACCACGTCCGCGACCGCCACGGCCGCAGCCCGAGCCGCGTTCACGCAGCTCGTTGATTATGCCGGACTCTTTCCACCCGCCAAGCTCGAGATGGCGCCTTCGCTTGCGGAATATGTCTGGGCGCGGGAAGGTCCGTTCGCATGGATGCTGGGCCGATTCATCGTGCCGGCATCGCGCATTTCGGAGTTGCTCGCGGCGTTGCAGCCGGGTGCCCCCGTGCCGCTGAGCGTTATCGTCGATGCCGGCGCCGATCCACGTGCCTGGCTCGCGCGCGCGCAGCAAACGCTCGCAGTGCTTGCGGCGTTGCGTGAGAGTGAACCGCGAGTGCGTGTGGAGGCGCTGGAGGTCGCGCTGCCCCCGCTCAGTGCGCGACGCGAAACGTACGACGCGTCGATCGGTCAATTCGCTGCTGCGCGCAAGCAAGCGGGCCTAGATGCATTATCCAGCTACGTGGAAATTCCGCACGACGATCGATGGAAGGGCGAACTCGAAGGCGCGCTCTTTGCGCTCTCTCGTCACGGCTTGCGCGCGAAACTTCGGTGCGGCGGCGTCGTCGCCGAAGCATTTCCGAGCGCAAGCGACGTAGCGGTTTTCATCTGCGCGGCAATTCAGCAACATCGCCTGCCGTTCAAAGCGACGGCCGGTCTGCACCACCCTATCCGTCATCTCGACCACGAGAGCGGCGCGACGATGCACGGATTTCTCAATCTGCTTGCGGCCGCCGCGTTCGCGCTCAAAGGGATGCCGCCGCACGACGTGCTCGGCGTCGTTTCATGCGAAGATCCGCATCATTTCCGGATCACCGAGAACGGGATGGAGTGGGAGCGAGAGCAGGTGAGCGTCGACGAATTGCGCGCTGCCCGCGAGAACGGTTTCATCTCGTACGGCAGCTGCAGCTTTGCGGAGCCCACGTCCGACCTCCAGACTTTAGGTATTCTATAAACGATGCAAAGCGCTCGCTCTTGGGTGCACATAGCGCCCGATTCCGATTTTCCGTTCGAAAATTTGCCGTACGGCGTTTTTCGCGGCGCACGGGGTGAAGGGCATATCGGTGTCGCGATCGGCGATGCCGTGTTGGATTTGTACGAGGCTTCGCAAGCCGGTCTGTTTGAGGGTATTCTCTCGCGCGCCGTTCTGCAGGCGCCCTCGTTGAATCTGCTTCTGGCAGCCGGAAGAGGCGCGTGGACCGCGCTGCGCGAGCGCATCCGTGCCGCTCTCGAGGACGGTACTCGGCTGCTCGACGGCGTCAATCGTGACGCGCTGATCGCGCAACGCTCGGGCGTGCAGATGCTCATGCCGTTCGCCGTCGGCGACTACGTCGATTTTTATTCGTCAATCGAGCACGCGACGAATCTCGGGAAAATCTTCCGGCCCGACGGCGAGCCGCTGATGCCGAATTGGCGCTGGATTCCGATCGGCTATCACGGGCGTTCCAGCACGATCGTCGTGGACGGGACGCCGATTGTGCGTCCCAGCGGGCAACGAAAAGCACCGAACGAAAGCGTGCCCGCATTCGGCCCGTCGCGCCTGCTGGACATCGAGCTCGAGGTCGGTTTCGTCACCGGTCCCGGCAATCGGATGGGCGAGCCGATTGCCATCGACGCAGTGCACGATCATATCTTCGGTCTGGTGCTCGTGAACGATTGGAGCGCGCGCGATATTCAAGCGTGGGAGTATCAGCCGCTCGGGCCGTTCCTCGGCAAATCCTTCGCGACGTCGATCTCGCCGTGGGTCGTAACGCTCGACGCACTCGAACCGTATCGCGTAAACGGTCCGCAGCAAGACCCGCAGCCGCTGCCGTACCTGCGGACGGCGGAAGCTTGGAACTATGATGTCCAGCTGGGCGTCGAATTGCAAACGGCGAAAATGCGCGCGATCGGTGCCGAGGCAGAGGTTATTTCACGCACGAATTTCAAGTACATGTACTGGAACATGGCGCAGCAACTCGCGCACGCGACCGTGAACGGCACCGCGGTGCGCCCTGGGGACTTGTATGCGTCGGGCACGATCTCCGGTGCGGCTCCGGACAGCTACGGCAGTTTCATCGAACTGACCTGGCGCGGCACGAGACCGCTCAAGCTGAAATCCGGCGAAGAGCGCTCATTCTTGGAGGACGGTGATACGGTGACGATGCGCGGCGTTTGCGAAGCTCCGGGAAAGCCGCGCATCGGCTTGGGCAGCGTTAGCGGAACGATTCTGCCGTTTGCTTAGACGTGTGCGCGGCGCCGCTCAAGAATACAAAGGCGGCAATTGCCGATATCCATGCGAGAAGCGCGCACGCGAACATCGCATCGCGAAAACCGACGGAATATGCGAGGCCGGCGGCGTGTTCGGCGGCAGGCCTCGTGTGCGCGGGAATGCCGTTGTCCGGTGCGCGTCCGGTAAAAAGTGAGTTGCTTTCCAGCACGTGGCGTACCGCCGGCGGCAATGTGCGATCGGTGTGTTGTACCGCATGATGCGACGAAACGACGATGACGATTCCAAGGATGGCGATCGCGAGCAAGCCGGCGACGCGTGAAACCGCATTGTTGATTCCCGAGGCGCTGCCGGCATGCTGCGCCGGCGCTGAGTTCATTACCGTCGTCGTGAGCGGCGCTACAAACGTCGACGCACCGATTCCAAGCAGCACGATGGCCGGAAAGAACGTGACCCAATAGCTGCCGCCGACGCCGGTGAAACCGAAGGCAAGAAATCCGCAGCCCGCAACAAAAGCGCCGATGGTGAGCGGCATGCGTGCACCGATTCGCGCTACGAGCCCACCGGCCCAGCGCGAGGAGACGAACATCAGCAAGATCATGGGCAGAAGCGCTGCCCCTGCAGCGAGCGGCGAGTAATGCTGCACGTTGATGAGATTGAACGGAACGAAGAAGAATGCGGCGCCGAGCGCGGCGTAGAGCAGCAGCGTATAAACGTTTGACACGGTGAAGTCGCGCGATGTGAAAATTCCCAACGGGATCATCGGCTCGGTGCTGTGATGCTCGACGTACACGAAGAGCGCGAGAAGGGCCAGACCGGCAAGGACGATCGCTATCCCTGAAGGTTCGCCTCGCGCGTCTTGGAGCGCGATAAACCCGTACGTGAGCAGCCCGAGCGCTATGGTTGCAATTACCCCGCCGAGCCAATCCGTACCCTTGGCGTCCTCGTCGCGGCTCTCCGCGACGCATCGCTGGGTTATAACTACAATGATTATCGCGATTGGAACGTTGATCAAAAAGATCGCTCGCCAGCTGAATGTTTGAACGAGCCAGCCGCCCGCGAGCGGACCGATTGCCATCGTTGCAGCAAGGAACCCCGACCACGTGCCGATTGCTGCACCGCGCGCCCGCTCGTCGAATGATGCAGTAATGATTGCGAGACTCTCGGGAACCAAGAGCGCTCCACCCACGCCCTGAACGCAGCGTGCAATGATGAGCTCCGTAATGTTTTGCGAAAGCGCGCAGCCCAGCGATGCTGCGCCGAATATCAAAACGCCGAGTAAAAACATGCGCCGGCGGCCGAACCGATCGCCCAGCGATCCGCCGACCAGGATGAGCGCCGATACAAAGAGCGAGTACGCTTCTATGACCCATTGCGTTGCATCGGGGCCTGCGTGGAGGTCGCGTTGCAGCACCGGAAGAGCTACGGTAACCGCTGTTCCGTCGATTCCCGGCATCGCTGAACCGAGGATGGTCGCCGCGAGGATCCAGCCGCCCGTGGAAGCGCTTTGCGCCGGGCACCGAACGTTCGAGAAAGTGCGGTTATCGCACGGAGCTTTGATGAACAAGCGACGCGTTACTTACGAGCTTGGAGCGCGCTCCAGCTCCACGCGGTTCCATTTTCCGAGGTCTGCCGCCGCATCATACGTACTTTGCAGAAACGCGAGCAGCTCTTCGTCCGGATCGCCGGATTTGCGCACGGTTTCGTACGGCAAGACGAATTCGCGGAACTGTTTGTCGTAGTACCCGGAACTCGGCCTGACCTGTGCTTGCGCAAACCCTTGCGGTTCGGGGTAGGCATACGAATAGAAGCACGCATCGGCTGATGGTCCGCCTGGCCAAAAGCCGGCGCTGCTCACTTCGTGGGAGTAGGCGTCTTGCGTAACCCAGTCCGGCAAATTCGGAATTCCTCCCGGATGCGGCGGCGCGCGGCGACCGGAAAAACGAGTCACCGCGAGATCGGGCGCACCCCAAAACAGATGCACCGGGCTGACCTTGCCGATGAATCTTGCGCGAAAGAGTTTGAAGAGCCGATCGGCTTGCAGCAGAACGCGCCAGAAGCGATGCGCATACGTCCTATCATACGACGCGTGCGTGTAATCGAGGTCGAACGGGATCGCGTTCGCTACCTCGTTCGGCTCGGTCCGAATTGCGAGATCGACGCCGATCGACCGCAGCGACTCCATGACCTTCACGTAAAAGTGCGCGACCGGCATCGGTTCGAGCGCGAACGACGTCGTCTCACCGTCGCAATCCTGTAGAGACAGCACGTGATCGATAAAGTCGAAATCGATCTGAAACGTGCGCAGGTCTTTGTACGGCATAGGCGTGGTCGTAAGCCCGCGCGCCGTCACGTAGAGCGCAACCTCCCACCAGTGATTGAGGTGCGGCTCTTGCCGCATGCGAATCTTGCCGATGATTTGCAGCCACATGTGGAGCGTTTCGAGCGTGTCTTTCCACTCCGCGTACGGCAGCGCGGGCCAAATTTCGGCTTCGGCGGCAGTAGGTATCATCGTCCAATCTTAACAGCAACGTCGGCTGGAGAAGACCATCCTGGCGTCCGCTTGGACGTTTGCCTCAATCGTTCGCGCTGAACGTCACCCTGAAATAATAGGATCCTTGAACGTGCCTGCAGTTTCGGATCTCAGGTGAGTACGTTGAGTTGTCTGCCGCGATCAGAGCCGCGTAGTCAAGGTCGGCAATACCACTGGATTTCACCACGCTCGCGCGTCGCAAGGTTCCATTTGCATTTATCTGAACGAGTATGGCCGTCTGCGCAAGACCATGGACTTTGTCGCGTGCAGCATCGGGAAACTCGGGTTGTGCTTGCTCTACAGCTGAGGCGGGCATGTCGCAGACAGGGGCGGCTGCAGGTGTGACTGCCGCGTTGTTTGACGGATGCCGGGGACTGTGGCTCGCGCAAGCGGCAAGTGCTAGGAGAAGAACTACGCCTTTGCCGGTTCTTCTATCCATGAGCGGAAGTACGACGGATCTTCCACGCGCAGCGCCTGCTCGGCAAGCTGCAGCGGCTTGAACGTGTCGACCATGACCGCAATTTCGTCGGTCGACGTTTTGCCGAGGCTCGCTTCAACCGCGCCCGGCTGCGGGCCGTGCGGCGCACCGGCGGCGTGCAGCGTAATCGAACCTTCCTCGACGCCGCGACGGCTCATGAAGTTGCCGCTGACGTAATACAGCACTTCGTCGCAGTCGACGCTCGAGTGATTGTACGGAACGGGAATTGCAAGCGGGTGATAATCGAACAACCGCGGCACGAACGCGCAGAATGCCGCTCCCGGCGCTTCGAAGGTTGCATGGGCCGGCGGCGGCTGGTGCAGTTTGCCGGTGATCGGCGCGAATTCTTCCAAATTGAACGTGTAGGGATAGCAGTATCCGTCCCAGCCGGCAACGTCGCACGGATGGTTCTGCACAATGTAGATCGCATGGCGCCCGTTGTTGGTTACGCGGATCTCGTATTCGCCTTGCTCGTCGATCGGTTCGCGCAGCATCGGTACGCGGAAATCCCGTTCGTAATACGGTGCGTGCTCTTCGAGTTGTCCGAACTCGTTACGGTATTTGCGCGGGATGCGCACCATGCCGGCGCTCTCGTGTACAAGCAGGCGCGTAGGCGCGCTGGGGATCACGCGATAGGTGGTTCCGGTAGGAATCACCACATAGTCATGGGCCCGGTACGCCAGGTCGCCGAAGGGCGTCTGCAGTACGCCTTCGCCCCGATGAATGAACAACAGTTCGTCGCCGCCGACATTGCGATAGAAGCTCTTCATCGGTTCGTTCGCATCGGCGATCGAAATCAGCAGATCGTTGTTGCCGAGCATCGGCGTGCGCGATTCGATGGCGTCACCGTTCGTCGTCAGTCCGGCGGTCTTGAAGTGCCGGTTGCGCAGCGGCTCGTTCGCCTTTAGGCGCACAGCCGGGCGATGCCACGGGCGAACGTCCAGCGTCGCCGTCGGCGGACGCAAGTGATACAACAGCGAGTAAACGCTCTCGAAGCCTTTTGTGGAGAAGAGTTCTTCGGCGTAAAGACCGCCGTCGGGGCGGCGGAACTGAATGTGGCGTTTGGGCGGAAGTGCTCCTTCGCGTACGTACGACGGCATTGTCTACTCCTGCGGTTGCTGCTCGGCTTGCTGCGATGCGCGTTCGGCGGCGGTGAATCCGTTGAAACGGTGGCTTCCGTCGCAGAACGGTTTGGTTTGCGAGCCGCCGCACCTGCACAGCGCGATGTTCTCGCCTGTGATGGTGTACGGCTGACCATCGCAGTCGGTGAGCGTAACCATCCCCGTAACCAAATAGGGTCCGCTTTCGCGCGCCTTGATCGTGACCTCATCCATGCAAAATGTGTTCGCTATGTGCTGCAGTCGGGCATGCCGATGAGGTGCAGCGCGTCGCCGACCGGACTGCCCCGTCCGTTCGACGCCTTCGTTTGCGGCCACGGTTCCTTGACGATGAGCTCCGACCTTATGGTCCACGTAATGCCGGGCGCCAGGGGAAAGTCTTCGCTCGCCGGGGTGTCAAGCCGATAGATATCCTGCGCGAAGGTAACAGCGTTCGTTGGGCTCGTTTGGTCGATCGAAACAACTTTACCCGGCATGCTGCATACCCCTTGGGTCTTTTCTTTGTCGGGCTTCCCGGTCAAGTCGAAATGGAGCGAGGTCGCCGGCGGGCGCGTGAATTCTCCGTTTACCGAGAGTGTGATTTTCTCTCCACTGTTTATGGAACACTGCGCCATTCCGGTGCCGGTTACCTGATTGTTGAGCGTACCGCTTCCTTCGCCGCTGACGTGGCCGCCTTCAATCTTCAGCGGCACGTCGACGCCGGGCGCAGATGAGGATCCGTTGACGTCAGCGTGGCCCGAAACACTTTCTCCGGACGCTTGAAGTTGGGTCATACCGAGGCCGGTGACGCGCAGCGCATAGTACGGACAGCTGCATAAGAGCCGGCTGCGCTCACCGAGCAAGAAACTGTGCTCCGCCGTGTATCCGTCGATCTCTTCCTTGATGAAGGCATCCAACGTCGGCCACTGACGATACCATTTCCATTGGCTCTCACATGCGTTTTGATGAACGCTTTCGTGTGTCTGCAGCGATGCTTTCATGCACTCCGTTGCGCCCTCGTCATAGATGGCTATTTTGCAAAGCCATCTACTCGTATCGGAGGGGACGCTCTTCACAAACGGATTTCCGAGCCCATCGCTCGCGGCATTTACTGCCTGAGCGACGGCCGTTTCCACCTTGTCGTGCCCCGCCATCGTGAAGGCAGTGCCCGTGTTCGTCGACAAGAATTGATTCGTGTAAGCGTCGATCGCGGCGCTCGCGAGATCGATACGCTGCTGAATTTGCGACATGTCGTCACAATTGCAGACGCCCTGCGCGGCGTTCGCAAATCCGGTCGTAAGCAGCAAATAGGCGGCGGCGCAAGTTGCAACGATGAGGCGGCGCATGTCAGTGAACGCTGAAATCCCAAACCGTGTAGAAGAGCTGGTTTGCAGCCGGTCCGCCGACGTCGTGGCTTCTATCGGCTTCCTTGTCCGGCCGTATCACAACTCCGTATTCACCCGCATCGAGCGGTTTTACGGGCGTGATCTGCACGTGGCCGCTTTCGATTTGTTTGATGATCACATCGACGCGGTTTTCCACCATCGTATCGGCGGGCGGCGCGCCGCCCATGAACGTCGCCGCCGAGATTTCTTGATCGGTTGCGCCGACGAGCCGCCAGTTGTCCTTCGTCGGCTCCAGCTTGACGATCGTCGCTTCAAACGAATCAGGGTTGATACCCGGGATGCCGGCATAATTCAATTCGAAGGTCGGCGAGGCGTTTTGCAGCACATTCCGTGATTGCGGATTCGGCAGCGCCCACACCATGTGCATGTGCGGCTTCGGCGGCGCCTTCGGGTGCGAGAACATGCCGAACAGACTGCTCGCGACCATGCCTACCGGCCCGAGCGCCATGCCCGCCATGCCGAGCCCTTGTTGCGCAAGACTGCCGAGCATGTTCGAACCGCCCATGCCGCTCATACCCTGCATGCCGCTTTGAACCGTTGACGTCATCGCGTACTTCATCGCTGTTTTTTGCGCGCCGCTCACGAGCCACACGTCGGGCACTTTCGCCGCGGGCGCAGCCGACTGCGAACCGGGCATCATCATGCCCATCGACTGCATCATCGCCTCCGCTTGCGGCGGCAGCGCAGGCATGTTGGGAGGCATCGCACCGGGCGGTCCCGTCGGCTGTGCCGCCGGCGCAGAAGCGGTTGCTGCTTGCGCCGAAACGGCATCTACCATCGCGTGAACTACCGTGTCCGAGACACCGGATTTCTTGAGTGCTACCAGCGCATCGGGTGACACGTCGAACGCGACTTTGTGCGTCTGGATCACGGCAACGAGCGTCGAATCGGAAAAATGGCTTTGCGACATTCTGACGACGTCGGCGTTCGTCAATGGATGATCGTCCGCGCAAGCAAAAAGCGGCGCCATGATTATAGCGGCGCCTAGGAGCAAAGCAAAAATGGAACCATTGCGCATGGTTCACCGATCCTCACATTCGCGGCACGCACCGCGAATGGTCAGATCGTAGCGCGTCCTCGTGCGGGTGTCTGCAGGCGAGCGTTCGCCGTGTTACTTGGTTTGGTAGAGCCCCGTCACGGTCGTCTTTGCAAGCACGTGACCCTGTATCGCTTGTTCCAGCTGCGGACCTGTGAGATGCGGCACGGAGATTGACGGTACGTCCAACGCATAGAGCGTGAAATTGTAGTGATGCACTTTGCCTGGCGGCGGACACATGCCCGCATAGCCGACGTCCTCACCGGAGGTCTTTCCGAGTTCGTTATCCGGCAGCGAAGCGTTCGCGGCAAAGGTGTCCGTCGCCCGCGGGATATTGTAGACCACCCAGTGATACCAGCCGCCGGGATGCGGCGCATCCGGATCGTGCACGATCAGTGCAAAACTGCGCGTCCCTTTTGGTGCGCCGTTCCAGTGTAACTCGGGCGACGCGTTCGCGCCGCCCATGGCGGTGCAGACCATTTTTACCGGCACCGTCGAGTTCGGTTTGAACGTCGTGGATGCGATCGTAAACGTCAACGCGGCTAGCATCATGGCGATGAACTCCCTGGGGGCGCGGGCGACGGCGGCGTGTTTTGTTCGAACTCCTGATAGAAGGCGTTCGGGCTCATCGGCCGCCCCAGGAAATGATCGACTTCTACGTCGGGATCGTACGTTCGCGCGGGTTCGAGAATGTCTGTGCGGTAACGCATCCCCACGGCCGGATTCTCCAAACCGCCTTGCTGGAACGCCGTGAACATGTCTTGCGCGTACACCTTCGACCACAAATAGCCGTAGTATCCCGCATCGTAGCCGCCCATCAAATGGCCGAACGACGCCTGCGGACGAATGCCCGGCGCCGGAGGCAGCGGCGTCAGTTCGCCTTCGAGTTTGTCCCACACGGCCGTTGTATCCACGTGCGGGCCGCTGGTGTGATACGCCATGTCGACTTCCGCGTAGAAGATCTGTCCCGTGTAGTCATAGCCGTCGTCGACGTAACGCGAGCGGACGAGCGCGGCAATCAGATCGTCGGGCAGCGGCGCGCCGGTTTTCCAATTCGAACTGATTTGCTTGAGAATCGAGGGCTGCCACATGAAGTTTTCGAGCATCTGCGAAGGCGCCTCGACGAAGTCGGTGACGAAACCGGCGGAGAGCGTTTCGTACGGTGCGGTTGCGAGCAGTGCCGCCAAGTTATGTCCGAACTCATGGAAGAACGTTACGACGTCGTCATGGCTGAGGAGCGCGGGATGCCCCGGCGCGGGTTTGGGCCAGTTGCCGACGATCGCAGAAATCGGCGGACGATACGTGCCGTCCGCGTTACGGCGCGCCGGCAGGATCGGAAAGTTCGCGAAGTGCGAGTACTTGCCGGGGCGTGGAAACAAATCGAAATAGGTCGAGCCGATGAAGCGGCCCGTTTTCGTATCGCTCACGCTGTACTCGATGACGTCGGGGTCCCAGCCGTTTGCAGGCGTGACTTGCTTGAAGTCGATTCCGAGCAGCGTGTGATACAAGTTGAGCACCGCGTCGACCGTGTGCTGCACCGGGAAATACTGGCGGATCGCGTTGTCGTCGACAGCGTACTGCGTCTTTCGCAGCTGATTGTCATAGTACGTAAAGTCCCAACGGTTCAACACGGCGTTGGCGTCGCCCGTATCCTTGGCCTTCATCTGCGCAAGGTTTTGCACTTCGGCCTTCGCCGCGGGGAGTAGACGGTCGTCGAGCGAGCTCAGAAACTTCATGACGCGGTCCGGCGATTTCGCCATGCGATCGGAGAGCTGATACGCAGCCCAGCTCTGATAACCGAGCAAATGTGCCAAGCGGTCACGAACGGAAATTGCCGACTCCAACAGCTGCGTATTCGCATCCGCCTCGCGATTGTTGTACGCAAAATAGTAGGTGCGCCTCGCCGCTTCGTCCTTCTCGTTTTCGTAGAAGATGCTGACGGTGCTCTCGTTCACGGGCACGACATAGCTGCTGCCGGCCTTTTTCAGTCCTGCAACGAAGTCGGCGGGCAGCGAGGCAGCTTGCGCCGCGCTGATGGTGATTGTCGTCTGATCGTCGCCGAGGTTTTGCGTGAACTTGTTTTGCAGATCGGTGAGCTGATCGCTGAGTTTCACGAATTCCATGCGTCGCGAACGCGGAAGGCCGGCACCGCTGCGCTTGAATGCGTCGAGCCACATGTCGGTCAACTTACGGTCGTAGACGTTGCGGGCCGTGCCGCTCTTTTGCGCGTGCGCGAGCGCTCGATAGATCTGCGGGCTGGCCTCGAGC
>Ga0070735_10001021_pt1 | contig 27918 bp, 41 predicted proteins | sample Coa_R1_FD_66443 | JGI IMG/M metagenome (GOLD analysis project Ga0070735, IMG submission 66443) | Surface soil microbial communities from Centralia Pennsylvania, which are recovering from an underground coalmine fire - Coalmine... | ecosystem: Environmental > Terrestrial > Soil > Unclassified ...
TCTGATTGGGCCGGGCGGAAAGATGATCCGCTCGATCGTCGAGCAGACCGGAGTCAAAATCGATGTCGAAGATTCCGGACTGGTAAAGGTTGCGTCGAACGATCAGGCGTCGGCACAGAAGGCGCTGCAGATCATCGGCGATATCACGGCGACCGCCGAAGTAGGGAAGACCTACCTCGGGAAAGTCACGCGGCTCGCGGACTTCGGAGCCTTTGTTGAAATCATTCCCGGTACTGAAGGATTGCTGCACATCAGCGAAGTTGCCGAGCACCGCATTGCCGATGTTCGCGACGAACTGAAGGAAGGCGATCAGGTGCTGGTGAAGGTGCTGGCGGTCGAAGGCAACCGCATCCGGCTGTCGCGCAAGGCGATCCTGAAAGAGCAGCGCGCGAAGATGGCGGCATCGGGGGGCGGAGGAGAAGCTCCGGCAGCGGCGAGTGCTGAAGCGGAGTCAGCTCCGACGGGCACGCTGGTGATTGAAGGCGGCGGAGATTTCCCGGACGAGCCGGATGAGCCGAACTTCAATCGCGACACTCCGCATGGCGGCGGTGGACACAGCGGCGGCGGCGATCGTGGTGGCGATCGTGGACGCGGAGGAGATCGTGGGCGCGGCGGACGGCCCGGTGGCGGCGGTGGTGGACGTCGCGGGCGCGGCGGACGTGGTGGTGGTGGTGGACGCCACGGCGGCGGCGGTCATGGAGGCCACGGCGGTCACGGCGGTGGCGTGGGCAACCGGTAAGTTCCTGGCTACAGATTTTCACGGATAATCTCAAAGGGCTGCGATTCAGAAATCGCGGCTCTTTTTTTGTTTGCAGGACTCCAGAGATTTGCGGGAATACTTTTCTTGTGCTGAGCAAGAAATGCTCGCAGGCGTTTGAGCGCGACGAGCGCTGTGCTACAGGCTTTCGCGTAGCGTGGCGCGAAACTTGCTTGAGGTGCCTCCACGAGTTTTTCCGAGCATTGCTGCTAAGCCGTGCCGTTGCAACGCGGGTGTTTGTAGAACGATTTGTTTGTACCAGTGGCAGACCGGTTGCAACAGACTGACGAGATATGAGCCGTAACGGCTCCTGGAGGATTTGTGAAGAAGTTTCAGTATCTATCGTTTCTCGCCACCCTGGCGATCGGGATCGGCATGATCTCCTGGGGCGGCGTGCTCCATGCGCAGACGTCACCGTCGACGACACCCAGCCAAACGCAACCTTCGACGCCGGGGCAGACGCCTGGCCAGACCCAGCCATCTTCTCCTTCGACGGCTACGCCTGGAACGGCGCCGCAGCAGGCTCCGCCGACGCCGGAACAGCCGCCCGCTTCGCAGCAGACGCCGCAATCGCAGAATCCGAACAACACGAACAATCCGAACAGCACACCGGGCACAAACACTCCGCAATCGGGGACGCCCGGATCCAACAACCCGGGCACTACTCCGAATTCTGGAACGACGCCTGGCGGAGCCGCTCCCGGTGCAGGTGCGGGTACGGCAGGTGGCGGGACGGCTGGTCCAGGCGCGGCGACCAGCAGCGACTCTCAGACCTTCACCGGCACGATCGTGAAGCAGGGCAGCAAGTACGTGCTGCAGGACGCGTCGGGGAAGAGCTATGACATCGACCATCAGCCGGAAGTTGCCAAGTTCGAAGGCAAGCGCGTGCGCGTGCGCGGCACGCTTGACCAGACAGGCAACAAGATCACGGTGAAGTAAGTTTTTGTAATCGAGTTGTCTCCGCAGGGAAAGGCGCCGCGAATGGATGCTAACCCGCTCCATTCGTTCGGCGCCGATCTTGTCTGGAAAGCTTTCGAAAACCAGGACGCGCAGGGCATAGAGAAATCAGGAGCATAGGCGCCCCACCTCATCAAATCCGTCAGAGCGCGATTTTGGAATGGGGCATAACAACTCCTGGATTTTGCGGTGGGCGTTATAGTTTTGCGGTGGACGTTCATCCAAATAAATTGGCCGCCAAGTGGATTCGCGAGTTGAAGCTGGAGCCGCATCCGGAAGGCGGATATTTTCGCCAGACCTACCGCTCGGATGTAATGATCGCGCGTGCGGCGCTGCCGCAGGCATTTGGCGGAGCGCGCGCTGCCTCGACTGCCATCTATTTTCTTCTCGAAGGGAAAACCTTTTCTGCATTTCACCGGCTGCGTTCGGACGAACTTTGGCATTTCTATGCCGGATCACCGCTGGCCGTGCAGGTGATCGACCGGGAAGGGAAGTGCTCGACGATTCTTCTGGGAAACGATCCGGATGCGGGGCAGGTATTTCAGGCAGTCGTTCGGGCGGGATGCTGGTTCGCATCGCATGTGGCCGACTGGAGATCGTGGGCGCTGGTCGGATGCACGGTGGCTCCGGGGTTTGATTTTGCGGATTTTGAGATGGGGAAGCGGGGGGATTTGGTGCAGGAGTATCCGCAGCATCGGGAGATGATTGGAAGACTCACGCGAGAGTAGCCTCTGCGGCTGTCAAGGGGGGCGCAGGGACATTCACTTCAGTAAGCAGATCTTCGCCATATTCCGGTTGTGCCAGCCAGTCTGATCCCGGCAACATAGAGGCACGATGCGAAAGACAACCTGGATAACTCCCTTACTCTTGTTGTGTACGGTTGGCGCCGCGTTCGCTGCCGATACAGTGTTGACGTGGCCGCCTGACGGCAAAGACGCGATCCTGCGATTCTCGATAGGGAAGTTGCGGCAGATCAGTTCAACTTCCGGCCAGAACGATCTGCTGGGCGAGGCCTGGGCGGAAAACCTGAGTTCGAAGGCGATTCCTTCCGCGTCGTTCTATCTCTATCTGCTCGACAAGAGCGGCAAGCGGGTGGGCGAAGGATACATCGAAGTCACGAATCTGGCTCCCGGACAACGGGTGAAGATCCCGGTCACTGCGCACACGATGGGATCGTTCTCTACGATGCAGTTAGAAGCGCAGCATCTGCCCTCGGACGAACCGATGAAGGTCAAGATGCACGTGAACAGCAATCCCGCGGGAGCCACGATCAAAGTTGATTCACAGGACGCGGGTGTCACGCCGCAGGTGGTGCCGATCGCTCCGGGAAAACACACGCTCGAGTTCAGCAAAGAAGGCTACTCCACCGGCAGCGCGCCAGTGGATATCGCACCGAACTCCATGCCGGGAGCGGTCGATATCGACCTGACTCCGTTGACGGTGGACACGGTTGTCTTGCATGACGGAACCGTGGTGCTGGGGAACGTCGTTTCGATGAACAGCGCGAGCGTGAGCGTCGTTGTGAAGGGCAAGGCCACTCATTTGGCGCGGAGTCGAGTCGCGAGGATCGTATTGGGGCAGCGGAAGTCGGCCAACAGGAGTTCTTCTCGCAAATACTAATTTCGAAGCTGCCGAGAGCCGCGTCTAGTATCGGTAGACTCTGGGGTCATCCACCACAATATTCTCGCCATAAAAAGTAATGGTCTGCTGACCGGGTCGAAGCATCGGACGGCATCGCCGCCCTAAAAGGATACGCTCCATCGCTTCACCGAACCAGGATCCCACGTAACACATTTCATCATCGATCAAGCTCAGTTCAAACCATCGACCATCAGTACTGACGTACAATTCGCAATCCGCATGTTGAACATATGCGACACCAATAAGGTTCGTTCGGAGCAATTCGGACCAGAGAGTAGCTGTTGGGTTTTCTTGATAAAGTGCTTGGAATGCAATGTCGGAGGCCGCACATTCTCGACCCGGACCACTGTGTCCGATTCGAAGGCCGCCAAATTCAGCGAGAACTGAGAATGCCAAATGTCGCGCTGGGATCTCCGAACTAACTGCAACCTGTCGCCCGGCCTGCCAACCGCCTTCCAGAAACAAGGGCCTTACGCTTTCGGGTAGGTCATTCATTTTTGCAGGAAATTATCTTGCAGCGACGGCTTTCTTCGGGAACATTTCGCCAATCCGGCGGATCTGGGCTCCCACAGCTTTCAGTTTCTCCTCGATATGCTCGTAGCCGCGATCGATGTGATAGACGCGGTCGATGATGGTTTCCCCGTCGGCGACCAGCGCCGCGAGCACCAGGGATGCTGAGGCACGCAGATCGCTTGCCAACACTGCCGCTGCGCTCAACTGAGTCTTGCCACGGACGACGGCACGATGGCCTTCGATCTTGATGTTCGCACCCATGCGCACCAGTTCCTGTGCGTGCATGAAGCGGTTCTCGAAAATATTTTCTGTGATGCTCGATGTGCCTTCGGCCTGCGTCGCCAGCGCCATGTACTGCGCCTGACAATCGGTAGGGAAGCCGGGATGCTCCTCGGTTGACATATCCGCGGCGGTGAATGGATTGTCTCCCATGACGCGAACTGCATCTTCATTCACGCGAGTCTTCACGCCGACCTCGTGCAGCTTCGCGAGGAGTGCGTCGAGGTGCGCGGGATCGCATCCGGCAACGTTGAGATCTCCGCCGGTCATGGCTCCCGCGATGATGAATGTTCCGGCCTCGATGCGGTCAGGAATGATGCGGTGCTTCGCACCTTTCAGCTTAGCCACGCCTTTGACGCGGATGGTCGCGGTGCCTGCGCCCTCGATCTTCGCCCCCATCTTGTTGAGGAGATGTGCGAGGTCGGCGACTTCGGGCTCGCGCGCGGCATTTTGCAGGACGGTCTCGCCTTCGGCGAGCGTCGCGGCCATCAGAAGATCTTCGGTGCCGGTGACGGTGATCTTGTCGAAGGTAATTTCCGCGCCCTTCAGGCGATTGGCGCTCGCTTCGATGTACCCGTGCTCTTGAGTAATTTTCGCGCCGAGTCGTTCGAGGCCTTTGATGTGGAGATCGATAGGCCGTGCTCCAATGGCGCAGCCGCCCGGGAGCGAGACGCGCGCGCGTCCGCAACGGGCAACCAGCGGTCCGAGAACGAGCGTTGAAGCGCGCATGGTCTTTACTAATTCGTACGAGGCTTCGGGCGTGGCGAGATTCGCGCAATGAATTGTCGTGCGATGGTGGGCGCGTCCGTAGCCGAGTTCGACGTCGGCTCCCATGGCGGCGAGCAGGTTGCGAGTGGTCTGAATATCTCGCACCTGCGGGATGTTTTCGAGAATGACCGGCTGATCGGTGAGGAGCGCGGCCGCCATGCAGGGAAGCGCGGCATTTTTCGCTCCGCTGACGCGCACCGTGCCCAGCAGCGGCTCTCCGCCGCGTATGACGAATTTATCCATGAGGAGTCCCTAAAGTTCGATTGTAACGGGCATAAGCGGGGAAGTGGGTTGACTTCGCGGGAACGATGGGACAGGGGCGAATGGGGACGGCTGAAAGCAGAGATTCCGGGATTCGCCTGAGGAGCGGCTCCGGCTCGGGATAACAGCGACCGGGAGGTCCATCTGTGCCCGAGAGTGCGATAATGGCTCCGCCCAAATTCTGACCGGAGGCATTTCCATGAACAAGGCCCCGTTTCTCGCCGCGGCCCTTTTCGTCACGGCTACTCTCGCCCTCCCCGTACTCGCTCAAGACGCCGCCAAGAAGGCCCCCAAACCGCCCGATCCACCGTCGAAGGTCGTGCTCGATTCGTGGAACGACATCGGCCGCAAGCTCATCGCCATGGCCGAGGATTTTCCCGAGGACAAATACGACTTCAAGCCCACGCCCGCGCAGCGCTCGTTCCGCGAGCAGCTTGTGCATGCGGCCGGAGCGAATTATTACTTCATCAATCCGGTGATGGGGCAGAAGCCTCCGGCTGGAGAGGACATGAAAGCCGATCGCTTCAAGACCAAGGCCGACGTAGTGGCGTTCGTGAAGAAATCGTTCGCCGACGGAGCGGCGGCGATCAAATCGAAGGGCGATGCCGGGATGACGTCTACGATTGTGGATCCGTTCGGCAATCAGGAGGTTCGCGTCTACGATCTCGCGTACGGATTCATCGAGCACTGCGGAGAACACTACGGGCAGCTGGTTGGCTATTACCGTCTGTCAGGATTGGTGCCTCCGGAGTCGAGGCCGAAGAAGTAGAGAGAGTTCATCAAGTCCCACTCTAAGCGCAGCAAATGACGCGGCGTTTAGAATGCGCCACCATCGAGGGTGAGAAATGCCGTAGATTCTTCGGCGCTAAAACCTGCGCGTCGGGATGACACTGCGGATGGCAGAGACGTCAACGGTAGGCGTAGGGATAGCGTCTTTGGCGTTCGCCGAAGAGCTTGACCATGATCAGTCCTGAGGCGAAGCCGCCGACGTGGGCCCAGAAGGCAACGCCGCCGACGTCTTTTCCGGCGTGCTCCATCGAGAGCGTGGCTGCTCCGTAGAAAAACTGGAGGACGATCCATTCGCCGAGCACGACCCATGCCGGCAGATAGATGATGAAGACGAAGAACCACGTCAGCACGCGTGCCCGCGGATACAAGAGGAAATAGGCTCCCAGCACGCCTGCGATTGCACCGCTTGCTCCGACGGTGGGAACGTTCGAGTGGGGATAGATGGCGACCTGCGTCGACATCGCCAGCAGTCCCGCCAGAAGATAGAAGACCAGATACTTGAAGTGTCCGAGATAGTCCTCGACGTTGTCGCCGAAAATGAACAGGAACCACATGTTTCCCAGCACATGCATCCAACTGGCGTGCAGGAACATAGACGTGAAGAATGGAACGATCACTTGAGGTAAAGTGTAGCCTGAAGATCCGGCCAGGAAAGCCGACAAATGCGCCGGAACTTCTCCGAACTGGCGTACCATCAGGTCGGCGCCGCGCGGGTCGGCAGCCTGTTGAGACCACTCCAGAAAATAAATGAGAATGTTCAGCCCGATCAGAAACCAGGTGACGTAGGGCGTACTGTACCGCGGCTGATCGTCCTTGATTGGCAGCATGTGATCGATTTAGTAATTGAGTAATTGGGTAATTTGAACTGGCCTTATTGGAAAAAGGGACTGTTCTCGGAACTCCGAATCGGCTTTCAAATTACTCAATTTCAAAATTGCTCAATTACTCAATGGCTTTACCAAGTTACCAAATTCCATGAATGGCGTCCTGATTATCGATAAACCGGCCGGCCTGACCTCGCATGATGTCGTGAATCGTCTGCGGCGGATCCTTGGTGAGCGATCCGTCGGACATCTGGGCACGCTCGATCCCATGGCCACCGGAGTGCTTCCAATGGTGGTCGGCAGCTTCACGCGGCTGGCGCAATTCTATCTGGATTCGGAAAAGATATACGAGGGGACGATCCGCTTTGGATTCGCCACCGACACCTATGATGCGGAAGGAGAGCAGACTAGCACACCACAGCCAGTTGAACTGCGGAGCGAGGCGGTCGAGGCGTTGGCAGCGAAATTCCGTGGGATGATCGAGCAGATGCCGCCGCCGTTTTCGGCGAAGAAGATTCAAGGCGTGCCTGCCTACAAGCTGGCGCGGAAACATAAAGAAGTCACCCTCAGGCCGGTTCAGGTGGAGATCAAGGAGTTCGAGATTCTCGGAGTCACTGCGGATCGGGTGCAGTTCCGGGCGCGAGTTGCCTCGGGCACGTATATGCGTTCAATCGCTCACGATATGGGACAGGCCCTCGGCTGTGGGGCGCATTTGGAATCGCTGCGGCGGGCCGGAGTTGCGGAGTTCCGCATCGAGGACGCGCATGCGCTGGACAAACTGGCCGAAACGGCAGGGAAGTCGCGTGTGGAAGATTCATCTGACCTGTTCGTTCATCCGCGCAAGCTGCTGCCGCAACTTCCCTCTGTGACCGCCGATGAGGCCACAGCGGCCCGCATCCGCTCGGGCCGGACTGTCAATCTGCCTGATTTGTCGCGCGCCCGCCAGGTCAAAGTCTTCGCGGGGCAGCGGGATTTGATTGCGATCGCCACCCGTGTTGCCGGAACCCTGTTTCACGCGAAGATGGTGCTGAGCGGGTCGGCGGTGACGACGCCAGTCGGGTAAACGCTCCTCTGAGACCAAAGCGCGGTTGCTTTCTAATCAGAACTCTTAGCCGCCAAGACTGAAGCCTTGCGCCGCGCGGGATCAGAGAGCATCTGATGCAATGTCCGATAACAGGTATTCTGTTAAGAGGACAGAGTCCCCGCAAACCCGCCCAGACCGCCGTTTCGGATTCCGTAAATTCTTCGCGTGGGGGCTTCGGTGCAGCCGCCTAAAGCCCTATCCTTCGTCGCTCCCGTTTCGCTGTGGGCGTTGAATCAGCGTCCTGCTGCCGGAGTTCAAGGCGCTTCCCCCGAAGGGCCACTCCATGCCAGCCACTGGTCTGGCCAGCCGCGTCATCGCGCGGCTGGCGGAAGCGGAAGCTTGCGAATCGAATCCCTGGTTGCGCGACGATCTGAAAATCGCGCGCCTCACCGTAGCTCATGCCGCGCGCGGCGATGCGACGCTGTGTTCGCCGCATGTGCTCGCCAGCTACGAAGTGCTGGGCGTTCATCCCGAAAAAGTTTGGTCCAAGATCGAGGCGCGGAGGATTGCGCTCGGACCACTGCAGTTGCCGCCGAAAAAACCGGCGCAGTCGGTCAAGCTCTGGTGTGAAAAAACGAACGCCGCGCGGACGGCAATCCAGCGCGGCGGTGAAACGTTGCTTCGCGACAACACGATCAGTGTGCCTATGGCAGCACCGTCGATAGCGGCAGGATACCCCAACTCGGATGCGCCTTCTAGTGGAAAAAGGGGCGAGTATCTCTACGACGAAGCCCTCAATGTTGTCGCCCGTTCCGGCGCTCCCGAACACGTCCGTAATCTCACCTTAGCCGCTCTCGTGGTGCGCGGCGACTGGCGGAAAAAAAAGGGTCCAGTCACCAACGTCATCACCGTCTCGGTCCGCTCCCTGCAGGACCACAGCGGCGTGTGGCGTTCGACCATCCAGCGCCGCATCCAGCGCGCCAAAAAAGAAAAATTCTGGCGCGAGCTGCACCCGATGAACCATTGGCTCAACTGCCCCAAGTGCGGCGCGGAGCGCGAGTCGGCGCAGTGTCCGAATGCGACCTGTAAGCACAAGGGCAACGGGCACAACCCGGACGAGTTTCGGACCACGGTCACCTATGCAATCGACCTGGAGAAATTCGAACGCACACCGCCCTGCCGCCAGGTGCGCGAGATCCGGCTCAAGAAGGGCGAACTGCGCCAGATGCCCGCGCGCGAACCTGTGGCCGAAGCTGCGCCAGTCGAAGAGCCGGTCCGCAAAGTGGGCGAATCTCACCGCAACGTCGGACGCCCGCTGACGGTGAAGCAGCGAAAAGAATTGGCCGACCGCATCGAAGCCTACGAAAAAGGCCGGACCGCGATCCGCGATGGGAACGGCTACGTGTTGCGCGTGTTGCAGCCGGGCAGTCCCGAGTACATCGAGCCACTGCCGCGCGATGCGGCGATTCTGGCGGCCTGCAGTTCGATGGCGCGGGGCGATCCGGACCGCGGCTTCGAGGCAGAAGGTGTGGCGCTGCAACGAGCGCGGGAAGCGGCGATGGAAATGGAGGCCAGCCCGTGAGCAAAAAAACTCCCTGTCAGATTTGCGGCAGAACCAACTGCCCGGTCGATCAGGAAATCAACGAGGGCTGCGCGAAGGACGTGATTCGTGCGGAGCCATGCGCGGTGTGTCAGCGGCGCTCCTACATCGTCGATCCGCGAACCGGCTTCGCGATTCCCTGCGCCAGTTGCGCGCGCGGATTCCGGCTGAAGCTGTGGCTGAAGCACAAACAGGATTGCGGGCGGAAGATCGAGCCCTTTGCTCTCGCCGCCTGAAAAAAGTTTTCGCGGACCGGGTCAGGGTCCGCGAAAAAGTCGTACACAAACTTGGATCGGAGGATTCCATCGTATGTCGGCTTCCGCTTGTCGTCAACTCCCCGCCTCAAACCCCGCAACCGTGGCTGATCCCGGAGCCTTGCTGAAACTCGAAGAAGATCTGGCCGCGCTCATCGCCGAAGGAATGTTGCGCATCGAAATCGATCTCGAAGGCACGCAGCGCTTCTCGCCAGTCGCACAATAAAACCATGAAACTTTTCCGCATGAAATCGACTTCGCCCGCCGAACCTCCGAGCATCCGCACGTCTCGGGCGGGCGCCGAAGAGAACGGCGACTCCCAGCTCACCCACGGCTTGCCATTCCCACAAGCCGGCGGAGTCGCCGCTCTCGATCCGTTTCTCTATCAGCGCATGCGCTGGTGCCCGAACTGCGGAGGCGAGCAGATTTTCGTCTGCGTGTTCGAGTGTGAAGCGGGACGGCTCGGCTACTGCGTGGGCTGTGGCGAAGAAAAGCTGGTGGGGTGGACGCGAACGAATTCGGAGGTGGCATGAGCGACATTCTGCTTGGCTACCAGGTCTCTACCGGCAAGGAAGTGAGAATTCCCTTCGCACATACAGTCGTGTGCGGCCAAACGCAGGCGAGCGGGAAAACGACAACGCTGGAGGGCTTACTCTCCAGATCTGGCGGCGATCTTCCGAGGCCAGCCCTGGCATTCCTCACGAAACGAGCCGAGAGCGCGTTTGTGAAAGCGCGATCGATCCCGCCCTACTTTCGCGATCGCGCCGATTGGCAATTCGTTGAGTCGATTCTCGAGGCGATGATGCGCGAGCGCATGAAGTATCAGCGCGAGTGGATCATCCGTGTCTGTCAGGGCGCCACGACCCTAGAGCGAGTCGCGAAGAACGTCGAATCGGCTTTGCACGGCGATCGCCACAAGAAAGCAGCGACTAGTTACGCGGCCGGCATGTACCTGCAACTCTCGGAGTACTTCAAGCTGCTGATGCCCGAGCTGCGGCGCCTCAAGCTGAATATGGCGACGCGCGGATCCGCGCTCGATCTTAAGCCGGGCCTCAACGTGATGGATCTGAGCGACTACTCGACCGAGATGCAGTCGCTCGCCATTGCGTCCGCCATGGAAGAGATCTATCGCCGGCGTGGTGTCATCACGGTGATTCCCGAAGCTTGGGAGTTTTTGCCGCAGGCGCGCAACACGCCAGTGAAGATGGCCGGCGAATCGCTCATTCGGAAGGGAGCCGCGGCGCAGAACTTCATGTGGCTCGACTCGCAGGATATCACCGGCGTCGACAAGAGAATTCTGAAGCAGGTCGGCGTGTGGATCCTCGGCGTGCAGCGCGAAGTAAACGAAGTCGAGCACACTCTCGCGCAGATGGCCGTCCCCAAGAAGCTGAAGCCCAAACCGGAAGAGGTCATGCAGCTTCGCCGCGGACAATTCTTCGCGTGCTTCGAAGACGTGCTGACGCGTGTGTATGTGCTGCCGAGCTGGATGCCGGCCGAGGTCGGATTCACGATCGCGAGGGCGCTGCCGGCACAAGCCGGCGACGAGCTGGTGAAGAATGCGATTGCAAGATTTCAGCCGGCGAGCGCGCGGCATGAGGAGGACGAGAACGTGGACTATAGAGAGCTTTTCGAAGATGCGCAACGAACGATCGAACAACTGAAGGCCGAAATCGAGCAGCTGAAACGGAGCGGCGCAGGCGCTGCTCCGGCACCGACTCCCAAAGATCGCAGCAGCGCGCTAGTCCCGCCGGCGACGGAATTTGTTGGCGGCAACAACGACGAGGTGTCGATGTCGCTGGAAGTAAAGCGTCCCGTAATCGATCTCACCGTTCGGAAATATGTGATTGAGGCGAGCGACGCGACCAAGACGGGACGGCTTGCGTTGCTGCTGTCGCAAGGATTCTTCGACCAGCCGCGGAAGATCGCGAATCTCAATGATGAATTTCGGGCGCGCGGCTGGATGAAGCAAACGGGAGCACCGACTCCGCTGAACCTCGACCTCGCCAAGCTCGCTGAGATGGGGTTCCTTCGCCTGGTCGGGCAGGCCACGTATCAGGCGGTGCCAGGCATGAGGGTCAACGTGAAGGAAGTTGAGGCGGTCGCATGATCTCGAACCTCATTCTGTTTTTTCTTGCGATCCTGAAAGCCGGCTTCTACTGCGGCTTTCTGCCGTCCCTCGCGATCGCGATTCTCTACGAGTGTTCCGGCGTGCGCATCGTGCGCGTTGGCTTTGAGAAAGTTTCTGCGGGCGGGCAGTTAGCCTCGACCGAGAATCGGTGGGATGCCAGCGCATTCGACCGGGCAACCAGCCCGCCCCAGAAAGTGAGGTGCGCGTGACGGTGTCCACAAAAGAAAAACTGGCGCAGGTGCTCCACGCCGAAGGATTGTTCGAAATGGAGAAAGCCGCGCGTGCGGGCCGCTATGACGATTTCGAAAGCGAGAGCGCGACCCCGATCGTCGATCTCGTCCGCGATCTGCGGGCTGCGGGAAAAAATGATTTGGCCGTGCGTGCCATGAACGGCGAGTGGGACGGCACGAAGGAAGAAGGCGATGCGTGGTTTCAGCGCGAAGGCCACAAGCTGATTCCAGGGAGCAAGGAATGAGCGCCGCCTTCTCTCTCGACTACTCCGGCGATCCCGTTCCCTGCGACTTCAAGGGCTGCGTGCTCGAAACCTGGCACGACGGAGAACACGAATTCGCGGCGAAGAAGCCGATCGAGTGGACCTACGACCGTCATTGCGTGGTGTGCGGCGTTCCCTTCACCGTGATCGGCGCAGACAAGTCGATGGTGTTTCACACCTGCGGCCAGGAAGCGTGCATGCTCCATTACGCGCGGCGGTTCGGGTTCCCTGCTCCGCTTCTCTGCCGCTGTCCCCAGCGCCCCTACCCGCACGAGCTCTCGGTGCACGCCGAACTTCGTTCCGAGTGGTGGGCGCACAAGAAAGATTTGCGCTGGCCCTGGTCGCTGATGGCGAGCGTCCGGGAGGAGCCGAGCACGGAGAGGAAGAAGGCGGCGTGAAAACAATTCAGGAAGTCGAAGCCTGGTGCGAAGGCGCAGCAATCGAGTGCGGAGATCCGTCGATTCCTGTCTGTCAACTCTTCGTCCGCTACGTCGAAGGTGATCATCGTCCGGATCGGCGGCGCGTCTTCGATCTCTTCTGCTTTCGCGAGGACGGCGAAGATTATGTGCTTTGGCTCGGGCCGGATCTCATCGTGCCGGTCCCGATTGCTCGCGAGAAAGTTGTCGATGAACGAGGCGTGCAGTGCTATGGCGCCGAGCGCATTTCCGCGGGCGTGTGGGCCCTGACTCCGTCGCTGAACATTCCGGGCGTGATTCACGGCTTCGTGATCCTTTACGACGTGCCGAGCATTCCACCGTGGGAACGTCTGGTCTTACTTCCCGATGAGGTTGGCGCATGAAAGCGAAAAAGAAAAGCATCGCAGTGCCCGCTCGTGAGCCCAGATGTCGCATCTGCGGCTGCACTCACATGCGTCCGTGCGCGTCGGGTTGCGGATGGGCTGAAGGGGATCTCTGCACCGTGTGTGCTGAATTTCGCGAGCGGCTGCAGGGATACATCGAAGATGCGAACCGCGTCACTGCAGCCAGCTTGACACGTCTCTTGCGGGAGGCGGCGTGATGGAGTCCGCTGAGATCTTCGAAATCTTCTGCGCCCAGGAAGCCTATCACGCGTGCCTGAGCTGGTTTCGCACCCATCCGGTGAAGACACGGAAGCAGGGCGAGCAGCCGAGCTTGTTCCATGAGAGCACGTAGTCGAAACAGTTTTCAGGTGGAGGACCGCATGACCGTCTCCGAACTCGCCCTCGTCATCCAGAAAGATTCCCGGCGCGACATCTCGGCCGCGCTGGTGCTCGCCGCCGAAGCCCTGCCCATTCTGCGCTTGCCGGACGGCCGGCGGATCCACGACCAGATCGACTTCCACGATCTGCTGGAACAATTGGCGGAAGCGCTATTGGTGCCGATGGAATCTCTGCCCTTGCAGCGCACCATTGAGAGTGCAGTTGGCGCTATGCCGACGCTCGCAAAAACCTCCCGCTTCATTGATCCCTGCCCCCGCTGCGGCCACGTCCACAAGGAAAACAAGGAATGCGGCTTCGAGTTCCGGCCGGGAGAAAATTGCGCCTGTGTGTACGAAGCGAGGGTGAGCGCATGATGCCCTACTTACTCGCTGGTGGTGAATTTGTGGCGGTCCTCGCGCTGTTCTATCTGTTTGAGCGTAAAGGGGCGGAGCGCGGCCGGAAAGAAGCGCGGGAGAAAGCCTACCGCGACGGCTACTCCAAAGGCTGGTCCGACTGCGAGTGCTGGTGGGTCGAGCAGGATGCGGAAACCCAGAAGGTGCGGGAAGAAATGTGGAGGGCGGGACTGTGAAATTCTGCCCCAACGCGCGCAATAGGATGCCGCTGTAGCGACGATCTCCCTCCCGGACGGCCCGCAGCATCACCCTTTTTCGTGATTGCAAATCCAGTGGGCAACTCCGTTGCGGTCGGCGCGGTCGTCCCGAAACGCACTGCCCATTCCTCTCCGTCGCTGATGTTCGAAGGTCGCATCGTGACGCGAGCGAATTTTCTTCCCGCACAAGCAGCATCGCCAGTTCTGCCGCTGAAGCATGGCGTCGATGCGCCGCGAGTATTCCCGCCATCCCGCCGGGGAATCGACGCACACTTCCCTTCCGTCCCGGTAGCGGCGGACAGAGCCATCCAGGATGAGTTCGAAGTGCTGCGACACCAGGGGGAAGGTGCGGGACTTCGGGATGGGGCGGCGGCGGATCAGAATTGCGCCTCATCTTCGTCGTTGTGATCGAGCAGCTCCGCCACCGGACTCGGGGCGGCGGGCAAGGACTGCATGGCCTCTTCGATCTCGCGATTGAAATGCGCGACTTCCACTTCGACGGCCGCGACCAGTTTGTCATCCCGCTGGTAGCGTTTCACGAACAGTTGCAGGTGAGCGGGCATCCGCGGATCGAACGACACGAAATCGACCCACTGACGCCCGGTGCAGCTCAACTCCCCGAGCAGTTGAAAGCAGTGCTCGATCGGGATCACGCCCGAGCGCAAGGTTTCGAGATGAGTCTTCGTGGCGGGGCATTTGATTTCGATCAGCCCGTCGTCGCCGACAAGGCCGTCCGGAGACGCGCCGAACATCGAGACGGAAGGATGCAGGACGAATCCGGTCGTGTCGACCAGCTCCGCCGCGTGAAGCTCATAGGCGGCGCGCGCTTCGGCTTCGTGCTCCCGGCCCCACTGCATTTCGGCGGAGACATAGTGCGGGTAAGGGATGCCGGTCAGCCGCTCGCAGACCAGTTCCGTGAGATAGTCGGCGCGCGTGGCTTTGTATTGGCCTTTCGATTTGCCGCTCTGGCTGACGTCGAAGGCATCGCGGGCGCGGCTGGGGGTGATGTACCCGCAACGGAGTTTCGCCCACAGCTCGGAGCCCTGCACGCATTCGAGGTAGTTGTCGGGGGTGCTCATTGCCGACCTCGATTCAGTTCCGCTTTGCGCGCGTCTTTGGCAGCAACGAAGGCGTCGAGCGCGATGCGGTCGTTGGCTTTCTTCGCTTCCTGTCCGGCTGCGAAGTAGAGCGCCTTGAGGTGGTTCATGCTGGCGGCCTTGCGGATTTCTCCGCAGAGCGCCTGCACGCGGTCCGGCGCGATCGGGTTGCATTCGAGCCGCGAAGCGATCGGCTGACCCTTGGCTGCTCCATCCATCTCTTCGGCCGGCGTGGGCGCGTATCCTGCGAGCACCACGACCCAGGAGAGAATACTGCGAAGCGCCTTCGCTTGCGCCCTGGTCTGCGCCATCGAGCGGAGCTGGAACAGCGGGACCTTCTCTTCCCCGACTTTGCGGCCGTCACGGTACACCGGCCGCATGTTCCAGTTCGGTTCGTCGTCGAGGCATTCAGCCTGTCCGGCGCCGATCACCTGCCCGGTCGAGACGAGAATCGCTTCGGCGTGGCATTCGTAGCCCTGCACGCGGCCGCGCTCGACGTAATTGGTCGCACGCGAGGCGACGGTGATGCCGTAGAATCGCGCGACGGTGAGCCAGTCCTCGAATTGCAGGAAGGTCTTGCCGCCGAGCACGACTTTTTTCGGCTTCGCTTCCACCAGGTCGCGCAAGGCTTTCGCGGCGACGGCCGCTTCCTTCAACACGATCTCGGGCGTGCGCTGCAACGCCAGTTGCGGCACGGCTTCGACGTGGACGAGCTCCGCCGACTGCGGCGGGATGCGCGGAACTTCCGGGCTAAGCGGTTGCGTTGCCATGGTGCTCCTTTCGGTTTTCGGGCATATCAAAATTGAGATAGGCGAGCGCTTCGAGCAGAACGTCGCGGGCTTCTTCCGGCTCGTCGAAGTTCAGGTGCACGATGGCGCGGGCGATGCGGGCGGCAAGGGATTTCTCAGCCACGGCTCACCGCCTCGAAGTGACGCAAGCAATACTCGAAGTCGGTGCCGAGCTGGTGGACCACGGCGCGTTCGCGGCAGTCGGAGTGCCCATCGTCAAACCAGCACCGTCCGAGATGGACGTGGGCTTCGGCGCGGCGGACGGCTTTTTCGAGTTCTGCGATTTCGCGGTCGAGCGCGGAACCGAGCGCTGTGGAAAAGATCGGGGAGAGGACTGGTAGAGTGTTCGAAGCCATGGAGCCTCCTAGCTAGGTCTCTTTGGTTAGGGCGGCTTGGGTGTCTCACCACTCAGGCCGTCCGACTACGCAGACATTCTTGCATACCCCCTATGCATTGTCAAGATATTTCTTGCATAGCCCCTGAGAACGTGTTAAGGTTCGATGCATGGCCACTAAGCAAGAGATTCGCGATTATTTTGCTAAGTTCGGCCGCAAAGGTGGAAAAACCACCGCGAGCCGAATGTCCCCCGAGCAGCGAGCCGAAAAGATGCGCCGCGCCGCTCAAGCCCGCTGGTCCAAAGAGAAGAAGACTGCGCAATGAAAGCGCTCAAAATCCTCGCCTGGTCCGTGGTCATCATCCCGATGGTCAGCTTCACGCTGTACCAGGTCTACTTGATCGGTGCGTGCCTGTGGCGGACTTCGCGCTCCGAATCCAAGGATTTCGGAACCGAGGGCGACCCGAACTGGTACGACTCCCAGTGATTTCTCGACAGTGCATGGTACGGCGGTAACTTGCTTCCCGCCCCGTTTCCCCTCCACTCTTGCTGCTGACGAGTAACCCTATCCAGCAAGGAGCGGGCCTGGCCTGACCCTATTCGTTGTACCGGGCCGATCCGCTCCCTTCCGCCGCCGAGTGGGCGCATCCTCCACTCAATCGACTCATGAGCATACGTGTGTACGGCTGGGACCAGAACCCGACCGTTGATCGCTTCGCCTATCGTTGTTCCAACTCTTCTGCGGCTGTAGCTCTGGGCCGGGGAGATGCCTTTCTGGTGACAGACGGCGATGGCCGCCGCGCGATTCAATTGGTGGAGCGGATAGAATTCAATCTCCCAGAAGCCCAGAAACTCGGCTATGCCATCAGTCCCGAGTGGTACCTCCGAGTCATCAAGACGCACAACCAGGGCGACAAACTGCACTATGAGATTCCGATGGCCGGAGACGGCACCGCTTTCGCACGTCATCGTCCCAACAATTACTTCGCGGCCCGTACCTGTTCGGAAGACTGCCCCTGCCACCGCCAACTTTCCGCCTGACCCATGCGTGACCTACTTCGACAGCTTCGACCAGGCCGTGCTCCACGAGCTGCGAAAGGCTTTGAATGCGAGCCAGAGCCAGAGCCCGGAGATGACGCGGCTTCTATGTTTGGTTGTGTTCAGAGGCTTCGAGATCGGGAAAAACGGTCGGCGAAGTGATGATCGAGGACCGCAAGTACCGGGACTTTTACCTCCACGCTGAACGCTCGGCGGAGCAGAGGCGGAAAGACCTGGTCAACGCCTTCGATCAGATCTACGAGCTGAAATGCGTCGTGCGCAGCCTGAAGACGCGAATTTGGGTGCTGACCGGAGCGCTGGTGCTGCTGGTCCCGATCGCCGGCTGGCTGGCGAACCACCTCTACGCCTGCGTCACCGGGCAGGCCGCGCTGAACTGAACATGAAATTCCCCATCCCCACCGACCGCAGCACCTTGAGCGCCGTCGAGTTCTGGTGGGAGAAGCGCGTCTCGCGGATCGTGAAGACCCGTAAGCTCGCCACGCCCTTCGAATGGAAGCGCACGGTGAAGCTGTTGCAGATGGAAAAACCCGTGGTGTTGAAGGTGATGGCGTGACCCAATCCGAATTCCAGCGCGCGTTGCGAGCGGAACTCTACCTCCACTATCGCGAACAGATGTGCCGTGTGTGGGAAGCAGTGAAACCCCTGAAATTCCCTCCACGCCGCCGCCGTCAGGACCGGGAGATCCCGAAGGCTGCCTGATGCGCATGCTCCTGCTGAACTTCCTGTTGCTCTGGGCGATGTTTCTCTGCGGCTGCGCCCGCCGGCCTGTGGGCGTCAACTATCTGGTCGAGCCCGAATGCAGGCCTCACGTCCGTTTGCTCGACTGCGACCGCGCTTCCCCGCCCCACTGCCAGAAGATCTCGGCGGTATTCCCCAAGGGCTGCGAGAAGCTGGAGGCCCAGCGGTGAGCGCGGGCGAGGCGACAATATGAAGTTCTGTCTCATTTTTTGATTCTTTTTGATTTCCGGTTTGATTTGGACGCCCTTTCAAAGTCGGAACTTCTCTCCCTTCTGCGCACCGCGCGCGCTCATTCCGAGCGCGACTGGCTGATGATTCTCATGACCTATTCCCACGGTCTCCGAGCCAGCGAAGTCCTTTCCCTGAAACCCACTAGCGTGATCGACGGCCTGCTCGACGTGCGCCGTCTGAAGGGCAGTCTGCGCACCGAGCAGCCGCTGCTGGAGAGCGACGAACCGCTCCTGAACGAGCGCCAGGCGTGGTTTGATTTCACTTTGAAAACGCCTCCGAATCAAAGAGTGTTTCCGATCGGCCGGCAGCACTTCTGGCGCCTGATGCAGCGCTATTGCGAGCAGGCGGGAATCCCCGAACGCAAGCGCCATCCGCACGCGCTGAAACACACGATTGCTCTGGAAACTATTCATTCCGCAGGGATTGAGAACGTGCGCCAGTATCTCGGACACAAGTCGATGTCCTCGACCGGCGAGTACCTGAAGCTCACCGATGCCGAGGCCAGCGACGCCGTTCGCGCCGCACTCAGGGGTTCCCCTCCGGTTTGATTGTTTGATTGATATAGCCGTTTTCAAACGTGGCTGAAAACCCAAAGAAGGCCCGCGGTGGGCATCGACCCGGGGCCGGGCGAAAAAAAACAGAAGTCACGCCGGTTCAAACGATCGATGGCCGCACCGTCACCGGTCAGCAGCATGCGCAGTGGATCATCGACCGGCTCTGCGCCCCCTTCGATCCGAAGAAAGAAACTCTCGAGCTCGCCGGCTGGCGCCGCCTCTGGGACTCGCTCGACAAACGCATCGCGCTCGAAACCCGCCGCTATCTCTACGACCGGGCCAAGGGCAAAGCCACCATCACCGTGAACCACCTGCACGACAAGCCGATCGAGCACAACGTGACCCTCAACCTGAGCGAGCGCTTCCGCATCGCCATGCAGAAAGCCGATGAACGTCTCCGCCACCGCTGAGCTGGAATCCGTCGATTACGAGCAGCAGTTGGTTGAGCGGCTCTACGAGATGCGCCACGATCCGCTCGCTTGCGCGCTCTATTCCTTCCCCTGGGGCGAACCGGGCACGGAGCTCGAACACGATCCGGCGCCGCGGCGTTTCCAGCGCGAGGTTCTCGAAGAGCTCGGGGCTCATCTTGCGAATCCCGCCACGCGTTACACCCCCTACCGCAAGGCCATCTCTTCCGGCCACGGCATCGGCAAGTCCGCGCTGATTGCCATGATCGTGCACTGGGCGAAATCAACCGCGCTCGACTGCAAAGTTCTCATCACCGCCGGCACTGGCGACCAGATGAAAACCAAGACGCAGCCGGAGATCTCGAAGTGGTTCCGCAACGCCATCAACAAAGACTGGTTCGACGTGCACGTCATGTCGATCAAGGTGAACGATGCGGAGCACGAGAATACCTGGCGCACCGATTTTCAAACCTGGTCGGAAGACAATCCGCAGGCCTTCGCCGGCGCGCACAACAAAGGCAAGCGCCTGGTGATCATCTTCGACGAAGCGAGCTCGATCTCGGACACAATCTACAAAACCGTGGAGGGCGCGCTCACGGACGCGTACACAGAGATCATCTGGCTGCTCATGAGCCAATGCCATCGTGCGGAAGGCGCGTTCTACGAGGCGGTATTCGGGGACCAGCGCCATCGCTGGCGGCCGAAAGTCTACGACTCGCGCGATGCCGAAGGCACCAACGTCGAAGAGATCAACGCCACCATCGCGGTGTATGGGGAAAACTCTGATGAAGCGCGCGTGCGCTACTACGGGCTCTATCCGCTGGCCGGCGGAAATAAATTCATCGACCTGGAGATGGTCAGGCTGGCTCAGCAGCGCCAGGCTTACTCGCTGGCGACAGATCCAATCGTCGCCGGCGTCGATTTCGCCTGGGGCGGCTCTGACGACAACGTGATCCGCTTTCGCAAAGGCAACGACGCGCGCTCTATTCCTCCGGTGAAAGTGAAAGGCTCGCTGACGCGGGACCCCGCCGTGATGGTTGGCAAGATCGCCGATGTGCTCTCGAAGACCTATAACGGCGAAAAAATCGCGATGATGTTTTTCGATTCCGCCGGCATCGCCTCCAGCGTCTACGCCGGCGTGCGGGCTCTCGGTTTCGAGGACCGCATCATGCTCGTCAACTTCGGGGCCGATTCGCCCCGGCCGCACTGCGCCTACTGGCGCGATTACATGTGGGACGAGATGAAGAAGTGGCTGCAGCAGGGCGGCGCCATCGACGGCGATCACGAGCTCGCCGCCGATCTGCAGAAGCCGGTTCTGGTTTCCGATCTCAAGCAGCGGGTGAAGCTCGAATCGAAAGACCAGATGAAGGCGCGGCTCGCGAAGATGGGCCTGAATTCGACTTCACCCGACGATGGCGATGCGCTGGCTTTGACGTTCGCGGCGCCGGTGCAGAAAAAAGTCCAGCAACCGAGCGCCGACACTGGTGCGCATGCCATGCCTTCAGGCGATGGCGGATGGATGGCATGAGCTGGAAGCCGGAAGCGCCGGAGCCGATCGCAGTAGTCACGCTCGAAGGCTTGACGCGCATCGGCGAGAATGCGATCGCCGCGGCCAACCAGTCGCCGCACCTGCAGCTGATCGATGCGTTTCTTGAAATGAAGAACTGCGAGTGGTGCGGGCGGCGCATGGGAAAGAACTTGCTCGACCGCGGTGTGTGCGGCTTATGTCGTGACTCGATCCGCGGCGCGTCTGCGATCGCACGGCATCTCGAAAGGAGACAACATGGGCGGAATCCAGGTAGCGGAAGCGAAACCACGGCGCGGGCCGAAAACGCTCGACCATCTTGAGCTGCATCCGAAGCTCGGCGGCGGCACGATCGTAAAACACGTGTACACCGATTACAGCCACGAGCCGAAGGAAGTGCACTTCAACGAAGACGGCGTCTCAAAAGGCGGCGGGCACATCGTCGATCACCTGATCAAGCATGGGGGATTACCAAAGCCCGAAGGCTACGAGAACGGCGCGGCTGAAGCCGAGCCGGAAGAGCAGGACTGATGCCTGTCTTTCTCGAAGCGCGGCTGAAACGCGAAGCCGCAAAGAAAGGCTTCACCGGCCGCCGCGCGGCGCGCTATGTCTACGGCGCGATGAACGACATGGGCGCCATGCGGGGAAGCAAGGAAACCTCGAAAGGCCGGCGCATGCAGTCGAAGCACGACGACAAAATGCGCTCGCTGAGCGACCTGGCGTGAAACACTGTGCCTAAGACCCGCGCACAAATCCGTCACGACCCGGTTTCTTCTGAAGTCTGGCAGGAGCCGCGCATCGCGGTGATGGACTTCGATCCGCGCCAGATCCGTCCGCTGGGCGATCACATCCTGGTCGAACTCGATGAGGCCACCGAAAAGACAATAACGATCGTGGTCCCTGACATCGCCCGCAATCGCGACATCGGCACGCGCACCGGCGTAGTGCTCGCCGTAGGTCCGGGCAAGTACAAGGAAAAACTTTCCGGCATCGAGCGCGAAGGCCCGCTGAGCTGGGTGCTGCCGAAGCTGGTCTTCAAGCCGACGACGCTTAGGCCCGGCGACCGCGTGGCGATCGGACACTTTTCCGACTGGGAGAGCTGGAACTGCTCGGCAGACGGCCACCAGACGCGCGACAACAACATCGTGCTCTGTCAGGAAGCGGATGTGCGGCTGATTCGAAACACGGAGGGAAACTGACATGGCGGTGATGACCGAAGCGCAGAAGAAAGCCGTCCCTAAATCGAAGCGCGGCGTGCCGGGGAAATCCGGAACGGGCAGCTATCCGATGCCGAACAAAGACAAAGCCGAAAAAGCCGAAGCGCTGGCCGCCATGCACCACGGCAAAAATTCCGAGTTTACGAAGAAGATCCGCCGTAAAGCGCATTCGCTCTATCCCACGCTCAAGGGCGGAGCACAGAAGACCTTGAGCGATCTCGCATAACCTGCTTCCCCTTTCATGCCCGTCGTCCTCACCTCGAAATCGAAGCGCCTGGCCTCCCGCATCAACAAAGACCAGGAGCTGATCACAACTTCGCTCAAGCGCTTTAAGATTACCGCCGAAGCCGAGTCGAAGTGGCGCACCGCGGCGCTCGAAGATCTGCGTTTCTCGATCGGCACCGGGCAATGGGACGAAGCGGTCAAAGCCAACCGCGAAATCGAAGGCAAGCCCTGCCTCACCATCAACCGCGCGCCCGCATTTCTGCGCCAGTACACCGGCGAAGAGCGCCAGCACCGGCCCGCCATGGTGGTCTCGCCCGTGGGCAACGGCGCGGATCTCGAAGCCGCCAAGATTCACCAGGGCGTGCTGCGGCACGTCGAAGTCGTCTCCATGGCGGAAGTCACCTACGACAACGCCTATGACTGGATGATGCGCACCGGCTCCTGCCCCTGGCGCGTGAAGGCCGATTACGTGCACGAGCGCAGCTTTGACCAGGAGCCGCGCATTGAATCGATCGAAAATCCCTTCTGTGTTTATCTCTCGCCCGTGCGCCGGCCGGATGGCACCGATCCGCTCTGGGCGCACGTCATTACCGACTACTCGAAAGAAGACTATGTAGCCGAGTTCGGCGCGACCGACATGGCGAAGCTGAATTTCCCCTCGCAACAAGGCGCGAACGCGCAGGCATGGGTGACCAAAGACGGGGCGCGGGTGGCCGAGTACTGGTGGATCGAGCTGCAGCGTAAGACGCTCTGCCTGTTCGACGATGGCACAACCAAACTGCAGGACGACATTTCAAAGCAGGACCGGGCGCGCATCGTCGATGACCGCGAAACCATCGTGCGCCAGGTGCACTGCGTGAAGCACGACGCGCTGCGCATTCTGCAGAGCTATGACTATCTCGGCATCTACGTTCCGTTTCCGGAAGTCTGCGGCGTGCGCCTGAATGTGAACGGGGAAATCTATCGCGCCGGCATGGTGCGGGATTACCGCGACGCGCAGCGCATCTACGACTTCATGGTCACGCGCCAGATCGAGCAGGTGGACATGGTGTCGAAAGACCCGCTGTGGATTCCGGCCGAGAACGCGCAGTGGGGCGAAGACTACCGGCAGATGAACCGCAAGAATTTCTCCCACCTGTTTTACAAAGCCTACGACGAAGCCGGCCATCAGCTCCCGGTCCCGCAGCGCGCCGGCCGTGAAGCCCCGATTCAGGCGATGAGCGAAGTGATCCGCCAGGCCGACTACGACATGAAAGCCGTGGTCGGAATCTACGGGCCAGGCCTCGGCGAAGAAGCCGGCAACGCCCAGGAGTCGGGCTTCGCCATTCTCACCCGCCAGCAGCAGTCCGACACCGGCATGGTGACCTGGCACGACAACTTGAACCGCGCGATTTTGTGGCAGGGCAAGATTTTGCTCGATCTGTGGCCGAAGCTGATCTCGCAAGCCAAAGTGCAGCGCATCGTCAACCCTGACGATTCCGTGAAGCACGCCGTGGTCTTCAACTCGCAGTACACCCAGCGCGGCCCGAACGGCGAACTCCCCGAAGATGCGCAGAAGCTGCTCAACGTGGCGATGGGGCTGAAGAAGGCTTACGACGTCGGCGTCGGCGACTACGACTTAGTGCTTTCGACCGGCCCGATGTACCGCACCGCGCGCCAGGAAGCCTTCAAGGCGCTGACGGCCGTCATCCAGGAAAACCCGCAGATGATGCTGCCCATGGTCGGCGACATTTGGGCAAAGAATGCAGATTTCCCCGACGCCGATGTGCTCTCGTCGCGCTTCAAGAAAATGCTGCCGCCGAACCTGCAGGACTCCGAAGCCGACGACCTGCAATCGAAGTTCACCCAGGCCCAGGCGCAGCTGGCGCAACTGATGCAGCAATACAACATCGTGGTGCAGGAGATGACGCGCGCCTCCGACACCATCCGCACCAAACGTCTCGATCTCGAAAGCCGCGAGCGCGTCGCGCTGATGAACAACTGGACGCAGATCATGGTGCAGCGGCTGAAGTCGCATGACGAGGCCGCCCAGGCCGCGATGGATGCGCAGCTGGCGGCCATCACGCAGCAGCTCACTGCCATGCACGAAGGCATGACCATCGAGCAGGATGCTGGCGCCGCGCCCAACACGCCAGAGCTTCCCAATTCGGTCGAACCGCGTGTGCAGCCTGTGACTCCCGCCGCGCCCACGCCGCGGCCGCAACCGATTCCCGCAGGAGGAATTCAGTGAAGAAGACACCTTTTAGTTTCATCGCTCTCTCGACTTTGATGGCGCTGTGCATCCTGGCCGCAGCCATCGGCGCAATCTCACCGGTCTTTGCGCAAGGGCCACCCGCCTCGAATGCGAGCTATGGCTACATCGCCGCCGCGGCCACGACTGCGGTGAAGCCTTCGCCTGGCTACCTGCACACGGTGACCCTTAACGGCGGGACGCCGGGCACGGTCACGCTCTACGACATTGCTGGCGTTGGCTGCACCGGCACGCCCGCTTCGGGCAAGTTCGCGACCATCGAGACGATCGGCTCAACCAACCCGGTCACGCTCACCTATGACCTGCAGACCAAAAACGGAATCTGCGTGGTGACCGCGGCCGCGACCGATCTGACGGTCAGCTTCAACTGAAGTTTCGAAGTTCCGAAAGCCCGAAATCGCAATCCCAAACCCCAAGGCAATCCACACACCCATGAATGGAGGCAGTGATGAAGCCCTACGAACAGCGTGTCGCTGAGTTCAAAGCGACGCATCCCGATTTTGCGGAGAAGGTGAACCGGGACGACATTCCGGTGCACAACGATCTCCTGCAGATCATCCGCGGCTGCGAGAACGGCCCGCAGATCAGCTATTTCCTCGGCTGCAACCCGGAGTTCGCGTTGCAGCTCAGCCGTCTCTTGCCGGTCTATGCGGCATTTGAGATCGGGCGCCTCTCGGCCCAGCTGGAGGATGAATGCCCACAGGAATAATTCTCTCGAGCGCCTCGCAGGGCGCGACCAAAGAAGCGGTCGAGAAAGTTTTGGCCGCGAACGGCTTTGAAGTGGAAGCGCCCGCGGCCGCCACCACCACGACAGATTCCGCAGCTGCTGCTGCCGCCGAAACCCCGGCGGCGCCCAAGCGCGAAGATTTTGCGAGCGACGAAGAATTTGAAATCGCGCACGAGGCCTTCCAGGTTGAGCAGGACGAGGCCCGCGAAAAAGCTGAACTCGAAGCCGAAGAAAACGAAGAAGACGGCGAGGCGACGGCCGCTGCTGCCGCGGCGCCACGCCAGAAACTTACGCGCCGACAGCGCGCCATCGACAAAGCCACACGCGAACTGCGCGACGAGCTGCGCGCGTACAAAGAGCGGCTGGCCGCGCTCGAAGGCAAGGGCGGAAAACAAACCACCGAGCCGGCCGCGCCCAAGCTCGAAGTGCCCAAGCGCGAGGATTTTCAGACCGACGCGGAATTCGACGAGGCGATGTTCGATTACCGCTACAAGGTGCGCCGCGCCAAGGAAGAAAAAGAAAGCGCCCGCACCGAGCAGCAGACGCGTTTACAGGAGCACTACGAAAACTATCGCGCCGGCGTCGCCGAATTCAAAGCCACGCACGATGACTGGGATGAAGTGGTCAACCAGAAGATTCCCATGCACGAATCCGCGCAACTGACGATTTTGGAGCTGGAGAACGGTCCCGCAGTGACCTACTACCTCGGGAAGTACCCAGCCTTCACGCAGGAACTCGCAAAAATGTCCCCGCTTGCCGCCGTTGTTGAGATCGGCCGCCTCTCAGACAAGCTGAAGAAGGCCGGAGCGCGCGAACCGCGCGGAACCGATGGCGCAGCAAAAACGAAAACTCGGCCGAGGCTCCCGGAGCCGGTTCGTCCGGTGAGCACGGCGGCCACAGCTTCTACTCTGTCCAGCGCCGAGGCTGCGAAGAACCGCGATTTCCGCGCCTTCAAAGCCGCTCAGCGCGCCGGCAGGTAACCAAACAGGAGAGACTCCTTTGGCAAACGTCATTCTCACCAATCAGGAGATCAGCTTCAAGAACCTGATGGTTCTCGAAAACCAGGTCTCCTTCACCAAGAAGGTGAAGCGCAACTACGACGACAAATTCGGCCGCTCGGGCGCGAAGATCGGCTACGTGCTGAACATTCGCAAACCCGCCCGCTCGGTCTCGACCGCCGGTCAAGGCATTCAGCTGCAGGACTACATCGAGCGCTCCGTGCCCCTGACCCTTAACAAGCAGTACCAGCAGGCCGCGGCCTTCACCAGCTCCGACCTCTCCCTCTCGCTCGACGATTTCGCCAACCGCGTCACCAAGCCGAAGATCGTCCAGATTGCCAACGACATCGACGCCGACGGCTTGCAGCAGTTCATCAACGTGCCGGCAGAAGTGGGAACACCGGGAACGGTGCCCTCGATCGCCGACACCTACCTGAACGCGCGCCAGATCCTGCTCGACGAAGGTTTCCCGACCGACGATCTCACCGTGCACATCTCGCCCAGGATGCAGCGCGGCATTTTCCCTGCCCTGGCTGGTTTGGTTTCCTCGACGACCGGCTTTTTGCGCAACATCAGCGGCAAGGAAGGCGACGACGAGTACATCCGCGGCCGCATCGCCTCGGGCCTCGGCTTCGACTGGTTTGAAACCCAGAACGCGCCGGCCTTCACGACCGGAACGCAGGGTGGAACGCCGGTGGTCAACGGCGCGAGCCAGACGGGAAGCTCGATCGCCACTTCGGGCTGGTCGAACAATACGCAGGTGCTCAACGCGGGTGACATCATCTACTTCGCCGGCGTGCACCGCATCAACCCGCTCACCCGCCAATCGACCGGCGATCTGCGGCCCTTCGTTGTGCTCTCGGCGGTGACCTCGAACGGAAGCGGTCAGGCGAACGTTCCGATCGGCTGCGTGGACGGCGACGGCATCACCCTCGCCGGTCCCTACCAGACGGTCGACGCGTCGCCGGCGAACTCCGCAGCGATCACCGTCTCCGGCGCATCGGCGGTGCAGAGCGCCCGCGGCGTGGCCTTCCATCCCGAAGCTTTCTGCTTCGGTTGCGCGGATCTCGAGATGTACGAGAACCAGCACATGATGGAGATGGCCGCGGACAAGGAGTTGGGCCTCGCCATCCGTATGTGGGCGCAGCCTGACATCAACACCGACCGCCTGCTCATGCGTCTCGACGTGCTCGGCGGATGGCTGACGATGTATCCCCAGGGCGCCGTGCGGATCGCCAGCTAAGCGCTCCCCAACCGAAGAAGACCAATTCCACAAGGGAAGGAAAAACACCAGTGAATCACACCAAGAAAATCGCATCCGTTTTTGTCGTACTCGCGAGCTTGGCCCTTGCTGCCTTCGGACAGGGCGGCCAAGTCTCGATCACGCAAACTACGCTCTCCGGCGCCGTGACCGGCCCGAACTATTATTCGGGCAACACCTCGGCGCAGTTGCAGACCACCATCTACCTCGCTTCGGTGACAGGCATTTCCGCGCCGACGCTTCCCGGCACTCCGGTCAGCTATATCTACGTGGACCGCGAAGCCATGGGGGTGTTCGCCGTCAATACCTCGCTCGCGAGCGTGACCGTGCGCCGCGGCGATCTCGGCACGCAGGCCGCGCCGCACGTCTCGGGCGACATGGTGCTGGTCTCCCCGGCGATTAATTACGCCAACGGCGGCAATCCCGTGCCG
>Ga0070735_10001026_pt1 | contig 27832 bp, 28 predicted proteins | sample Coa_R1_FD_66443 | JGI IMG/M metagenome (GOLD analysis project Ga0070735, IMG submission 66443) | Surface soil microbial communities from Centralia Pennsylvania, which are recovering from an underground coalmine fire - Coalmine... | ecosystem: Environmental > Terrestrial > Soil > Unclassified ...
GAAGGGACTTTCACGTTCTCGGGGTCCCCGACGAGCTTGCGAGACGGGGATACGGCACCAGCGCCTTTCTTGAAAAGCGCCAAGCGGTTTTCAAGGGGCACTAGGGCTCCGGCCCGGAGCTTGCCGGCGAGCCCTTCGTTCGCTTTACGAAATCACTCCGACTCTTGGGGCTTTCGCCTCCCTCCGGGGCGCGAGAGCTCGGTAAAATCCGTGAAATCCCCCATGTTTTCAAGGGCTCATTGGGGTAGCATTATCCGTGGAGGGCAAACGTACATGGACACGTACGATCTGCTCGTTGGGAACCGCGTTCCTCTGGAGCTTCCCGAGACGCCGCACCGGCGGTGGCACTTCGTGGTCATGGGGTCCGGCATCCAGGCCCGAAAGGACGGCTCGGCCGTTGGGGCCCTCCGTTGGGAGCTGGAGGCGGTACACGAAGGACGCATGCTGATTTGCGCGGCATTGCGCGACGCGGACGGTCACGTTTGCGACACGCGAAGTTTTCTCTATCGAGTAGAACGCGCAGCCCCGCGCGAAATGGTTACCGCCTGATCTCGTGCAGTAGGCTGTCGCGCCCGCCTTTGCGAACCAGCGGCCATGCCTAGAGACTTGCCGCTCGGCAACGGGTCGCTGCTTGTCGCTTTCGACCGCACGTACACGCTGCGCGATCTTTACTATCCCCACGTCGGTCAAGAGAACCATGTCGGCGGTCACAAGTGCCGCGTCGGCGTCTGGTGCGATGGCGTGCTCTCGTGGATCCATCATGACGGCTGGCTGCGCGATCTGCGCTATCGGGAGAATACGCTGGAAACGGCCGTCTCGCTGCGCAATCCGCGTCTCGGCATCACGCTGCTCTGTTCCGACGTCGTCGACCTGCGCGAGCCGGTCCTGCTGCGTCGCTTCACGGTCTACGACGACCGCCGTGAAGGCTCGCGTCGCAACGTGCGCCTCTTCTTGGCTCACAATTTCTATCTTTATGGGACGGAGATCGGCGACACGGCGCTCTACCATCCCGATGCCCGCGCGATCGTGCACTATAAGGGCCATCGGCATCTGCTCATCGCGATGCGCCGCGAAGGCGGAAGCGGCCCCGACCGGTTCGCCGTGGGATGGAAGCACGGCGGTCAAACGGAGGGCACCTTTCGCGATGCCGAAGACGGCGAGTTGTCCGGCAACCGCATCGCTCAGGGTGCCGTGGATTCCGTCTGCGGCGTCGACCTCACCCTTGAACCGGGCCGAAGCAAGACGGTGGAAGCGTGGCTGGCCGCGGGCCTCTCGATGGACGAGGTGCTCGATCGGCATCGGCGCATAGGGGATGGCGCTTGGGCTACGATGCGCCGCCGCACGCGCGACTATTGGCAGACGTGGGTGACCAAAGACGATACCGTCTTTGCCGGCCTCTCGCCGGAGATCATCGACGAGTACCGGCGCAGCCTGCTGGTGATTCGGACGCAGATCGATAACGATGGGGCGATCGTCGCCGCCAACGACAGCGACATCACCTCAGCGTTTCGGGATACGTATAGTTACGTCTGGCCGCGCGACGGCGCCATCGTCTCGTACGCACTCGATCTTGCCGGACACTACGAGCTGACGCTGCGCTTCTTCCGCTTCTGCAAGCGCGCCCTCACGCGCGAGGGCTACCTCCAGCGCAAATACAATCCCGACGGCTCCGTGGCTTCGTCATGGCTTCCCTTCCATGCCGCACGGGAACGGACGTTGCCGATTCAAGAGGACGAAACGGCGCTCGTCTTGTGGGCGCTCTGGCAGCATCTCTTCCTTTCGCGTAACCTCGACGCGCTCGCCGAGCTCTATGACGATCTCGCGCGACCCGCCGCCCAGTTCCTACTGCGCTACCGCGACGAAGCGACAGGCCTCCCGCTTCCCTCATGGGACATCTGGGAAGAGCGGTACGGCGTCCACGCATGGACGGTCGCCAGTGTCTACGCCGGACTGCGCGCAGCCATGCACATGGCTCGTGCGTTCGGAGAAGACGCGCTGCTCTACGAAGAAGCGGCCGAGTGCCTGCGACTCGCGGCACTCGATGCTTTCTGGGACGAGGAGTCGGGACGCTTCACTCGGACTATCGTCATGCGTGACGATGGAACTATCCATCGCGATCTCACGTTCGATTGTTCCGTCTACGGGATAGTGCGCTTCGGCCTTCTCCGTCCTGAGGATCCGCGCGCCGAGGCAACGCTCGACGCCACCTTCGAGCGGCTGCGCGTGCGCACACCGATCGGCGGCATCGCCCGTTACGAAGCCGATATCTACCACCGCCGCAGCGAGAACCTCGAGCAAGTTCCCGGTAACCCGTGGTTCATCTGCTCTCTGTGGCAGGCACAGTGGGAGCTGTTGCGCGCGCGCGACGAGCGGCACATGGCGGCTGCGAAGGACAGCATGGAGTGGGTTGTCGACCACGCCGCGCGCAGCGGCGTGATCGCGGAGCAGCTGGATCCGCTCAACGGTGGGCCGCTCTCCGTCTCACCGTTGACCTGGAGCCACGCCGAGTTCGTGACGACCGTCGTAACCTATCTCGATCGTCGTTCGACGCTGACACGCTGCGAGCTCTGCGAACGTCCCACGTACCAGCGCGAGCAACGGCTCATCCAACGGCTCCACGCCTCGAGTCTGGGCGGCGATCATCGTCTGGGCGCCGAATAGCTCTTAGGCTGCAACGCCTTCGCTCGCCCTGCGCGCTTCGGAGAAGCGACGACGAACGGCAGCGCCGCTATCGGGGCCGCACCGCAGAATAGAATACCAACGCGGTAGCGCTGCGCTTCGTACCATAGCAAGAGCACATAGAGGCGAAAGGCTTTGCGCACGACGACGCTCGGTTTTCTCTCGAGCGAGCGCGCGCTCCCCCTTTCGATCGCTTGAGCGTTCCAAAGGCGAGTGAAGCCAATCCAATGGAGCCGGTGGTTCGTTATCGCTGCACATTCAGAGACGTTGCACAGCGGATGGGGGGTGCATGATCGTGCGTGGCGTGCCGATTCTGGCGATGCTGGTCACTCTCGTACTTGACGCGCTGCCCGCGCTGGCCCATCCACTGGGCAATTTCACCGTCAATCATCTGGCAAAGATCTCCGTCGGACGCGAACGCGTCAATGTGCGATACGTGCTCGACCTCGCGGAAATTCCTTCGTTTCAAATCATGCGTCAGCGCAACGCCGACGGACGCTTCGACCGCGCACAGCTCGAAGCGTGGGCGCGCAGCGTGACGCCGACGGTCCTCGCCGGCTTCACGCTGACCGCCGACGACGCACCCGTGACGCTGACGGCCGACGCGCCGCGAGCGCGCATGCATCCCGGCGCTGGCGGGCTGCCGCTACTCTATTGGCGGGTCGATCTTCATGGAAAGCTTCCTGCCGCGCGCGATACGCGAACGCTGCGCTCGTTGCGGGCGGCCGATCGTGTCTACGTCGGCCGCATCGGTTGGAAGGACATCATCGTGGCGCCGCAACGCGAGCCGACCAACGAACTCCTGAGCTACCCGAATGCCCTGCTGGGCTCGCCCCGCCGGATCTCGGCAATCGCCGCGAGCATCGCGCCGAGCGGCGCGGCGATGCACGTGATCGCCGAAGGCGAAACGGTACCGGCGCCTGCCGGCTCAGCCTCGCAAGTGCGCTCGAACACGCTCTCGGACCTCCTGGCGCGTGGATCGAGCAACCCGTTCGCCGTCCTCCTCACGGTGTTCGTCGCCGTCGGACTGGGTGCGCTCCATGCGTTGGAGCCGGGCCACGGCAAGACGCTCCTTGCCGTCTCGCTCGCCGGCGCGCGGGCCTCCGCCAAAGAGGCGCTGATCCTTGCCGCGGGGCTGACCTTCGCTCATACTATCGGCGTCCTGCTTCTCGGCATTGCGCTGCTCCTTACCGCGCGATGGATCGTCCCCGAGGTCGTGTACCCGTGGATCACCGTCGCGTCGGGTACCGCCGTCGCCTGCCTGGGAGCCGGTGCGCTTGCGCGCTATGTCCACGCGCACGGCGACGATCACGAGCACGGACATGCTCACACCAGTCCGCGCGACCATCCGCTCTCGTTCGGAAGCGTCGTGCTCGTGGCGATGAGCGGAAACATCGCGCCCTGTCCTGCCGCGCTCGTCGTCTTGTTGACGGCGCTGATGCTCCACCATGTAGTGTATGGGATGATCGTGATCCTGGCATTCAGCCTGGGTTTGGCCGCGCTTCTCACCGCCATGGGTATCGGCGTCGTGCGCGGAGCCTGCTGGATCTCCCGGCGCCCGGAGCTCGACCGTATCGTCGCCCATGCTCCCCTATTCTCCGCCTGCGCGATCTCGCTGATCGGTGCCGTGATGATCGGGCGCGGTCTTGAGCGCAGTCCACTCTTCGGAACACCGGCGCTCGGCGTCACTCTGCTGGTGCTCTGCGCAATCGCCGGCTATGCGATGTCGCGCCGTCACACGCACGCGCGCGACTATGGGAGATCAAACGTCTGATGGAAGCGCCTACGGCGACCTTCGGGTTGCTCGCGTTCACCGTCTTCAGCCTCGGGTTGCGACACGGCGCCGATCCCGACCATCTGGCCGCGATCGACAATCTCACGCGCAGCTCGATCACGACCGCGGGACGTGCGAGCCGTTTCGTCGGGGCGCTGTTCGCCGGCGGCCATTCGGTGATGGTGCTCTCGATCGCGGCGCTCGTCGGCCTCCTCGGCTCGCGCCTCGCCACTCACGGTCATCTCCTCGAAAGCGCCGGCACGTGGGTTTCCATCGTGACCCTGTACGCGATCGCCGCCATCAACATCCGCCAGCTGCTCGCACGCCACGCCCGCGGCCTGTGCGGCTACAAGAGCCGGTTCTTGCCCTCGCCGTTGCGCGCGGCGACAAGCCCGCTCGCAGCGATTCCCGTGGGTTTGCTCTTCGGCCTAGGCTTCGATACGTCAAGCCAGGTGGCGACGTACGCCCTGGCCTTCGCGAGCGGCGGTGGAATCCTCGGAGCGCTCGGGATCGGCGTGCTGTTCTCACTGGGGATGGCCTTGACCGACACGCTCGATTCACTGCTCGTCTATCGTCTCTGCACGCGTCATCCGCTGGAGCTCGTCCGCGTGACACGCGTCTGGATCCTGGCCGTCACCAGCCTCGCGCTCGCCGTCGCCACATACGAGCTTGCGCAAGCGTTAGGGTGGCGATCTCCCGTCTCCGATCTTGCCGTCAGCGGGGCGCTCGTCGTCGTCCTGTTGAGTGTGTTCGGATGGACGGCGGCCCATGTTCCCACGATCGACACGACGATGGAGGCCCTCAAATGACTCACCGGATAGCGCGGCTGGCCGGAGGGGTGGTCGTCTTGGCCATGCTCTTGGGAGCCGTCATCCTCTACACCGTCCATCCGGTCTCCGGCTCGGATCACCAGGACTCGCCGACGATGATCAGTCGGCCAGGCGCGGACATCACCGACGTGTTCGTCTTTCCCAGCCCGAGCAATACGAACAACGTGGTGCTTGTGATGGACGTCTACCCGCTCATCCCAGCCGGACAGAGCTCGAACCCACAGTTCTCGTTCGACCCGGCGGTGATGTATCAGTTCAAGATCGACAACGTCGGCGATCGCAAAGAGCACCTGGTCATCCAGTTTCAGGCGAACGGCACTGGCACCGGTCAGACGCTGAACGTCTACGGCCCGGCGGCGCCGAACATTCAGGGAACGGTCTCGACGTTCGTCGGGTTGACGGGGACGATCCCCGTCAACAGCATCAACACGAGTCCGCTCGCGAACGGGATGCACGTCTTCGCGGGACCGCGTCAGGACCCGTTCTTCTTCGACCTGGCGCGCTTCTTCCAAATCATCCCCGATCGCAACTACGCCAACCAGCCCAGTTCGCCCCCGGCCAGCGCCACGAGTTTCCGCGGCTTTACGGCCGCATTCAATTCGGCCAATGGAACGTCATGCGACACGTCGCCCTCGCAGGACTTTCTGCTGGCAGGCGGTCCGGGAGGTACCACATTCAACGTGCTTTCGATCGTCATCGAGATTCCCAAGGCGCTCCTGGCTCCAAGCGGCGGAGTCCCCGGAAAGATCGCCGCTTGGGCGACGACGAGCACGACCTCGGGATCTTAGGAGTCTGTCAGATTATGGCAGGAGGGACGCACCATGAGAATCCTTGGCATCGCTCCCACGCTCGCGCTAAGCGTCGGCGTAGCGATTGCAGCGCTGACCGGTTGCGGCGGCGGGACGAGCACGGCAATCCAACCGAAGCCGATACCACCCGGAGCGACACAGTACATCCAGATCGAACGGCTCGCACGTCCTGCCGTCAAAGAAGCGTTCGAGATGTTTGCGCGTCATGACCAGACGAATCGCAGCTCACCGTACGCCGATCCGATCCTTCCCGGGGACATCGTCACGTTCATGACGACGGCCGCAGGACGCGATGCGGCAACGGCAAGCGCGATCCAGTCCATTCTCATCCCCGACGAAATGGTTGCCGATCTTTCGCAGAGCGCGAGTGACGGCGCCTATCTGGGCATCGAAACAGGCGGCGCGACGGGAAACAAATTCGGGGGCCGTGGCCTCGACAACGATGTCATCGCGATCTCGCTGGGCGCGATCTTCGGAAACACGCTCTCGGCACTCGGCGTCGTGCCGGACGACCATCACGAATCGCCCTGCCTTACGAACGACAACGTGCCGTACGACAAGACCCCCAACGCCGCGTTCCCGTACCTCGATCCACCGAAGTGACGACGACCGGGCAACCGTGAGCCGCCGGACCACCGGGGTGATCGCGGCAAGCGCGCTCATCGCGCTTGCCGCGTGGCCCTTACTGAACGTCCATCACTCCCCGGCGCCGGCTGCGCCGGCAACGCCGGCGCCCGTGATCGACGACTGGCGATATCGCGACCGAACGATCGCGTTCTACGAACGCGCTGTCGCGCAGCGGCCGGACGATCAGATCGTTGCGCGCATGCTCGCATCCGCATATGTTATGCGTTTCCGTGAAACATATGACGTCGGCGATCTCTGGCGCGCCGAACACGAAGCGAGACGCTCGTTGCGTAACCAACCGCGCTACAACTATGCGGGCGAACAAGTGCTGGCTTCGGCGCTCTTCGCGTTGCACCGGTTTCGCGAGGCGCTTCGCTATGCCACCGACGCGAGCGTCCATCAGCCGTATAACGGTGAAGCGCTCGCTCAGCGGGCTTCGCTCCTCACCGAGCTCGGTGACTACGCCGAGGCGGAACGGCTTTTCTCGCGTCCGCTCTCACCACGCGATCGAAGCCCGAGCTGGGACGTGGCCATGGCGCGTTACGATGAGGTCACGGGCCACCTCGCTCAGGCGATTCCGCTCGTCGAACGAGGCATGGTGGAAGTCGACGGCGTCTTCAGCAACCCGGCTGAGGCGCGCGCCTGGTATCACTTCCGCTTGGGGGAGCTCCAGTTCGCGTCAGGCCATGTAGTGGAAGCCGAGCGCCGCTACCGAGAGGCCTTGACGATCTACCCTGATCATGTGCTTACCTTGACGCAATATGCGCGTCTCCTCGTTTGCGAGCACCGTTGGCACGAAGCGCTGGCAATCGCGCAGCGTGGCGCACGTCTCGTGCCGTTCCCGGAGCTTCTCGGTTACGTCTACGACGCGCAAACCGCCCTCGGCGACGTCGCCGCCGCGGCGCGCGCACGCGACACCATCGCGACGATCGAGCGAATCGGCAATGGCGGGGGCCTCAACGACCGTCTGATCGCGCTCTTCTACGCCGATCACGGAATTCGGCTCGACGAGGCGGTGAGGATCGCGCGTCGCGACAAGCGCACCCGCGACGACGTATTCGCGGAAGATACGTTGGCGTGGGCGCTTGCAATGGACGGCAAGTGGCGCGAGGCGCGAATCCACATGCGCCGGGCTCTTCGCTTCGACACGGAGGAAGCACGCCTCCAGTATCACGCGGCGATCGTAGCCCTCCACTTCGGCCGCCGAGAGGAGGCCAAGCGGCGCTTGGAGCGCGCGCTCACCATCAACCCAGCGTTTCACCCAGCCTACGCCGATGACGCCCGCCGTCGCCTCGGGACTCGCGAGCAAGGGTAATGGCCCGATCTTGCCGATACTTGCCGTGTGGACTCACGTCGTCTTGGAACGTTCGTACTCTGCTGGATCGCGATCGTGGTTGCCTACGCCGCCGGACATTATGGCGACGCCGCCCCTACTTGGCTGAGCGACCTGGCGCTGGGCGTGGGAGGAGCACTGGGAGCCGTCATCTTGGCCGAATGATCGGCTCATTCGAGCCGGAGAAGATAATCTAGCCCGCCTCGACCACGGCCGCGATGCCCTGGCCGCCGCCGATGCACGCGCTTGCGACGCCGTAGCCGCCGCCGTTCTCGCGCAGATCGTGGAGCGCCGTGAAGGTGATGCGCGCGCCGCTCGCGCCAAGCGGGTGGCCGAGCGAGATGGCGCCGCCGTGCGGGTTGAGCCGCTCTCCGTTGAAGCCCATCTCCTTCACGCACGCGAGGACTTGCGGCGCGAAGGCCTCGTTGATCTCGACGACGCGAAGGTCCTTCGGTCGCAAGTTCGCCCGCTGCAGCGCCTTGGGAATCGCGACGGCCGGCCCGATCCCCATGATATCCGGATCGACGCCCACCGTGCTCCACGAGACGATGCGCCCGATCCACGGGATACCGTCGGCCTTGGCTTGTTTCACCGTCGTCATCACGACGGCGGCGGCACCATCGGTGATGCCGCTGGCATTGCCCGGCGTCACCACGCCCCCTTTCTTGAAGCGCGGCGGCAACTTCGCCAGCTTCTCCAATGAGAGCCCATCCCGCGGCCCTTCGTCGACAGCGACGGTTTGCGTCGCGCCCTTCGGCCCCGGCACGTCGACCGGCACGATCTCTTCGCTGAAGTACCCGTTGTCACGCGCGGCCACGGCGTTCTGCTGGCTGCGCAAGGCGAATTCGTCAGAAGCCTCACGCGAGATCGCGTAGCGCTCCGCGAGGTTCTCCGCCGTGATCGCCATCGGCATGTTGTTGTAGGAGTCGGTCAAGCCTTCCCAGAGCGAGTCCTCGAGCTTGCCCTGGCCCAGGGCGAAGCCCCAGCGCGCTCCCCGAATGACGTGCGGCGCTTGACTCATCGACTCCGTACCGCCGGCGAGCGCGTAGGTCGCTTCACCAAGCAACAGATGGTGGGCGGCCGTGATGATCGCCTGAAGACCGCTGCCGCAGAGACGATTGACGGTGAGCGCGGGGACGCCGATCGGGACGCCGGCGCGCAGAGCGATATGGCGGGCGAGGTAGATGGCGTCGGCGCTGGTCTGCATGACGTTGCCGAAGACGACGTCGTCGATCTTCTCCGCAGGAACTCCGCTGCGGGCAATGGCGCCTTGCGCCGCCGCCACCCCAAGATCAGTCGCTGAAACGTCCTTCAAGACTCCGCCGAAGTTGCCGAAGGGGGTGCGTGCCCCGGCCAGGATGACGATATCCGAGTCACGGTACTGCATGGAGTCATGGTTCGTGACGGCCGGCTGCCCTCCCTTATACTCCGGCCGATGCCTCAGCGGGTCTACGCCGTCGGCCGTCGAACGGACGAGACCATGGCATCCTCGGTACCTCGTGTGCACACGTCAATGGACATGCGCTCGGTTCCCATGTCCCAGCGCCACGCTTCCGTCTTTGCGGCCTTCGACCGTCTGCCGGTCGGCGGGGTCCTGGAGCTGTCCAGCGACAACGACCACAAGGCGTTGCGCGCCGAGCTGGTGGTGCGCCGTCCATCCGAATTCTTGTGGGATGCGCGAAACCTCGGCAGCCAGCGTTGGGTCATCCGCATCGAGCGCGTGGATGCGAGCGTCGAAGATCTCGAGCACTTCCTCTCGCGCTGCGCGCCGTTCGCGGAAGTCTCGCGCGAAGTCATCGCGCGCGTCGCCCGTGCCGCCACGGAGCGTAACTACCGCGCAGGTGAGACCATCTTCGACGAAGGCGAACAGTGGGATTTCCTCGGCTTCGTTCGCGCTGGCCGGGTCGTCTACACGCTGCTCTCGCGCGACGGCAAGATGCAGACGCTTCTCGAGCGTTTTTCCGGAGACGCCATCAACGAGACGCCCGTCTTCGACGGCGGATCCACGGTCTATCGCTGCGAGGCGATGGTCGACTCACAGCTCGTACTGATCCCGCGCGACGAAGTGCTGCGTGCTTGTCGTCAAGATCCGGAGCTGGCGCTTGCGTTTCTCGTCGCCTCGAGCCAGGCTCGCCGCCGTTCGATCGGCACGATCGCCGATCTCTCGTTCGCGCACGTGCTGCAGCGCGTTGCAAAGTGGCTTCTCAACTATACCGGTCCCGGTGAAGGGCTGACGCCGGGGCTGCTGGGCGTGGAGAAATTCTCGCAGGCGCAAATCGCCGCCGCGGCGGGAACGGTGCGCGACATGGCCGCGCGCGCGTTGATCCGCCTCCGAGACGCCGGCGCCGTGGAACTGGAGCGCGGGCGCGTGAAGAAGCTCGATCGCGCCATCCTCGAGAGCTTCGTCAATAACATCGAGGGCACGGCAGTCTAGGAGCGGGATCCCCACCACCTACGCCGCAGAGGGTTCGGCGCGCTCGAGCACCTTGCGCGCTTGGTCGAACGTGCCGACGGGAATCACCCGGATGCCGGACGTCGCCTTGATCTCGGCGTAGTTGTCACGCGGACAAAGAAAGATCTTCGCACCGACGCGCTTGGCCGCGATCACCTTCTGCGGCGCGCCGTCGATCGGGCCAACGTTGCCGTCGAAGTCGATCGTTCCCGTGCCGGCGATCGGCGCGTCTGCCACGGGACGCCCCGTCAACGTTCCATAGATGTCGAGCGCCATCATGAGGCCGCCGCTCGATCCCGATATGCGGTCGAGCTCGCCGCCGAAGTGCACAGGAACGGGAAGCTTCGCATCGCTGGGCTCGGCTGCGATCAGCACGCCGACGCGGGGCAGCCCCTCAGGACTGTCGATCGTACCGATGGCGAAGGACCGCGCTACGCCGTTGCGGTCGATCCGCAGATGGACGGGCGGGCCGCCGACCCGATGCGTTCCCACGATATCGATCATCCGCGCCAGCGAGCCCACAGGCTTGCCGTCGGCAGTCACGACGACGTCGCCGGGCTGGAGGAGCCCCCGCGCGTTGCTCCGCTGGAGAACGGCGACCACGCGCACGCGCGACGGGGGCGTCGCCACATGGTAGCCGGCAGCGCGCTCAGCCACGACGGCCGCGGCTTGTTGACTTTCGTCCATGCTGCGCTTGAGCACGCGCCGATAGCGATCAAGCGGAACGCCGCTCGGCTCCAGCTCGCTGCGCGGCAACAGCCGAAAACCCGGCACGAGCGCCAAGACCAAGCCCAGCGGGGAAGCGGGATAGACGAGAACGTCCGTGAGGTAGAGCGGGTGCGGGGGCGCCGGACGCCCATCGATGCGGATCGCGTCGCGCAGATCGACGGCGTCGCCCGGCGCCATCACGACATACGGAGTGGGCAGATACAGGATCGCCGCAACGGCCACCGCGATCCAGAGCGCCGTGCGCCAGGCACGGAATCGAGGCTTCGAGCGTTGGCTAGACTTCAATCGACTCCAGTTTGGCGGTATCCTCGGCCACCGATCTTGCTTTCTCAGCCGGCGCCGGCGGAGCCTGGCGCTTCCGCTCGGCATTGAGAGCAGCCTGTCCCTTCTCCACCGAGCCGAGCGCGGTGCTCAAACGCGCGTGCAAGTCAGAGAGTACCTGCGCCGCGTACGCATCGGCGCCTTCGCGAATCTTGGCCGCCTTCTCTTCGGCCTCGCGAAGGATGATCTCGGCCGTCGTGCGCGCCTGCTTCACGATGACGGACGTGTCGACGAGGCTCTCATGCTCGTTGGCCGCTTCGGCGACGATGCTCTGCGCGCGCTCCTGGGCCTCACGCAGGACGCGATCCTTCTCTTTGGCGATCTGGCGTGCCCGTTCGACTTCTTCGGGCAGCGACGCGCGCATCTTCTCAATGAACTCGACGAGACGCTCCTCCGAGAGGACACGATAGGAGAACGGAAGCCAAACTCCCTCCTTCACATATGCTTCGAGTTTATCGATGACGCGGTAGATCGACATCAGCTGCGAACCCCCTACGTAGCGTGAGTGAGTTTACGGCGGCGCATCTCCATGGTGCGCAACACGTGTTCGGGCACGAACGGCGAAACGTCGCCGCCCAGGAAGAAGACCTCTTTGACCAAGCTTGAGCTCACGAACGAGAACTCGGCGCTGGCCATCATGAAGGCCGTGTCGATGTCTTTGGAAAGACTGCGGTTCATGAGCGCCGTCGACATCTCCGACTCGAAATCGGAGACCACGCGCAACCCCTTGACGATCAAATCGGCGTCGATCTTCTTCAGGTAGTCGGCCAGCAGGCCTCGAAAGTGGTCGACGCGCACGTTGGGCAAATCGGCGACCGACTCTCGAATCATCTGCTCGCGCTCCTCGAGGGTGAACATCGGCGAGCGCTTCTGCGGATTGACCACCACGGCAACCGTCAACCGCGGAAAGACACGGGCTGCGCGACGCACGATGTCCATGTGTCCGTTGGTGATCGGATCGAAACTTCCGGGATAGACGGCGTGAATGTCCTTCACGACACAAGCGGCTCCGGACGAAGAAAGGTGAGCGCGACCTCGCCGTAGGCCTCGCGGCGCTCGATCGCGTAGCCCGTCGGCGCGCCTGCCTGCGTGCGGCTAGAATGTTCGTAGACCACCAGGCTCCTTTCGTCCACGAGCCCTCGCTCGTGCAAGCGTGAGAAAACGCGCGGCGGGACGCCTTGCGCGTATGGCGGATCGGCAAAGACGACGTCGAACCGGCCTTCGAGCCGCTCCACGGCGCGTTCCGCGCGCGCCGTCACGACGCGCGCGCGCCAGCGTTCGATGCCGAGCTCATCGGCAAGCGCGGTGATCCGTTGGGCTACACGTGGCTGACTTTCAACGAAGACCGCTTCGTTCGCCCCGCGCGAGAGCGCCTCGAAGCCGATTGCTCCCGTCCCCGCATAGAGGTCGAGAACGCGGGCGCCGATCGTCCGGCTACCCAGCATCGAGAAGAGGGCCTCCTTGACGCGACCGGGAGTCGGCCGCACGCCGCGGGATTTGGGCCCCGCGATCCGTCGCCCCCCAAGGGTACCGCCGGTCAATCGCATCCTGGGGAGAGTTGCTTAGGGAGCGCCCCCTGTGGAACCTTGTGGAGAACCGAAGCCGGCGAAGGCCGCCAGGGCGCTCAGTGCTCCCGTCGGCTGGAGCGCCTCCCTCCAACGCCGGCGAGCAAGGTCCAAGAGCGCGCGGCGATCGCGCTCGATCGTGCGCACGACGCCGCGCTCACGTTTCTTCGCGAGCGAGGTGAGGACGTCACAGTCATGGAGCTCGCCCAGCAGGTCCTGGAGCTCGGCGAGAACATGTTCGGCAGCGGCGCCCTCCGGAGGAAGGGCGTCACGGTGGAGCTCGAGCGCGTAGCGAAGGCGTTTGCACGCAATGCGCAGATCGTGAAGCTCTTTGGCGTCGCCGTGATCGAGTGCCGGCGCGCACGCCAGCACTTCGGCGAGACGGATGCGCACGATCTCCCGGCGCATCACATCTTCGCTGCACGCTTCTAGCGCCGTTGTCGGGATGCGGCGCGCCTTCATGGCTGCCGCTCCCCTTCGTGATCGTGCGCCAGCTCACAGCGCTTGATGGCTGCGATGGCGCGCTCGGCCAAGCGACGGCGGCGGCCGCGCAGGCGTTCGGCCATCCGCTCGAAGCCGGCGCGGGTAGCGCCGCGCGTGCGTGACGCGTAGCCTTCGACGCGTTCGAGCAAGACGTCGTTGTCGCGGGCCGCACCCGTGCGCCGTCCCAACCGCTTGAGCACGCGCAGCCAGTGATTGGCTTCCGGAATGAGATCGTGTAAGTCCTCAAGGGCTGCTCGCAGACGGCGCGCGCGCGTACGTACGTCGTGGAGTGCCTCCGGATCGTGCGGATGCTCGAGCGCCTTGGCTCGTTTCTCTTCGAAGTCGCGCAGACGCCGATCGATCAATGCGCGCGCCCACGCCTTCAGCTGCGAACAGGGTTCGATCATCGCGCCGGCCCCTTCCAGCGAGCGGATGGTCACGACGCCCTCCGGTCGGACTATGCCATCACCTCGAAGCCCAGACGTTCCAGCATCGCGAAATCGTCTCGATCGCCTCGGCCTCGGGTAGTGAGGTAATCTCCGAGCACGAGACCACTGGCGCCGCTGAGCATGCCGAGATCTTGGAGACCCTGCAGCGTGATCTCGCGACCGCCGGCGAAGCGAATCAACGCGTTGGGCAGCGCGAGGCGCGCCATGGCGACGAAACGCAGCGCCTCGATCGGCTCGACCAGCGAGCGATCGGCAAAGGGCGTACCCGGACGGGGATTCAGAAAATTGATGGGGACTTCTTGCGGCTCCAGCTCTTGCAGCGTCAGCAGGAATTCGACGCGGTCTTCGGTCGTCTCGCCCATCCCGATGATGCCGCCGCAGCACAGCTCCAAGCCGAAGCGCTTGACACGCGCGCACGTCTCCCAGCGCTCGTCGAAGGTGTGCGTCGTGCAGACGTACGGAAAGTAGCGGCGCGACGTCTCCAAATTGTGATTGACCTTGTCGACGCCCGCTTCGACGAGCACGGGCATCTGCTCTTCACGCAGGATGCCGAGCGAGACGGCGACTTTGAGGGGAAGCTCCTGTTTGATCAGCTTGGTCGCGGCGGCAACGCGCTCGAGCAGACTGCGCGAGGGTCCGCGCACGGCCACGACCATGCAGAACTCGCCGGCTCCACGCCGATGCGCGTCGCGCGCCGCCTCCAAGAAACCGTCGATGCTGCTTAGGGGCTCCGCCTCGACGTCGGTGGCAAAGCGCGCCGACTGCGAGCAAAAGTGACAATCCTCGGAGCAGCCGCCCTTCTTCGCGTTGTAGAGCACCTCGACGGCGACGCCGTTGCCGCAGGCCCGCTCGCGTACTTCGTTTGCCAAGCGCAGCAGATCGTCGACGTCTTCCTGCGGCAGCGCGACGAGCGCCTGTAACAGCTCGCGGTCGGCAGGTTGCTCTTCCTCGAGCACGCGCCGGCGTGCTCGCTCGATGGTAGCGTGTGGCAACGCGTCTTCCTTTCAGGGTGCTATGGCGGGAGAGTTGGCGCTCGGTCCAATGAGGCCTGCGAGGCATTCGGCGCCTATATCGACGGCTTCAGCCTCATCTTCCTCGTACGGAAAGTACGCCAATATGGGCAATTCTTGCGCAAGCGAGCGGATGACGTCGGCGCGGTACTCGCGATCCGTCTCTCCCCACCGCTCCACGAGCACGGCGCCGGCGATCCGCACGCCCAGGACGCGCAGGTAAGCAGCCGTCAAGAGCGCATGGCTGATGCAGCCGAGCTTGAGCCCGACGGCAACGACGGCTTGCAGACGCGCCGCCGCGGCGACCTCCGCGATGCGTTCTTCGGCGTTGATGGGGACGGCCGCGCCGCCGGAACCTTCTACGATGATGACGCCGTCGATCGCATTGATCTGCGCCGCGAGGTCGCCGGCGCGCGCCGGCTCGCGCCCCTCGGCAAGGGCCGCAGCGTAGCCGTCGGCAGCCTTTCCATAGCGTGCGAGCTCGCGCCACGAACAGCCGGCCAGGCGCGCCGCATGCTCGGCATCGCCTTCTTCGCCCGGCGCCAGACCCGTTTGCACGGCTTTGACGATCGTCACGGCGGTGTCCGGCGGGAATCGCCGCTTGAACGCAAGGGCCAGGGCCGCCGTCACGCGCGTCTTTCCGACGTCCGTGTCCGTGCCTGTTACGAAGAGACGCGGAGCCCCGGTCATCCTGCTTCCAACGCCGCGAGGAGGCGATCCACGTCTTCGAAGACGTGGTGCGCGCGCAGCGTGACGCGCAAGCGGCACGTTCCCGGCGGAACGGTCGGCGGAAGAATCGGCGGCGCATTGATGCCGCGTTCCCGCAAGCGCCCGGCCAGTGCGAGGGTTGGGTCTGCCTCGCCGACGAGCACCGGCACGATGGGACCGATTCCATCGGGCACGGCATAGCCGAGGGCACGGAGCCCCTCGCGTAAGCGGCGGCCTAGCGCCGTGAGATGCTTGCGCTGCGCGTCGGCCTCGCGTGCGAGGAAAACGGCAGCACGGGCCGCCTCGGCGACGGCTGGCGGGAGCGCCGTATCGAAGATGAACGTCCGAGCCGACGTTTGCAGGTAGTCGATCAGGGGCGCCGGCCCCGCCACGAACCCCCCAAGCGCGCCGAATGCCTTGGAGAGCGTGCCCATCACGACGACGCGCTGATCGTCGATGCCGTACGCCAAGCCGCCGCCGTGCTCGCCGACGACGCCCATGGCATGGGCCTCGTCGACGAGCAGGACGTCCTCGGGGCCGAGCGCGCGGACCATCGCACGAAGATCGACGGCGTCGCCGTCCATGCCGAAGATCGATTCGCTCACCACCAGTGCGCCCGTGTGGAGATCCTCGCCCCGCCGGACGTCGGCAAAGCTCGCGTGCGGGTAAATGTGGCGCTGCAGGCGCGTCACGCGCAGGCCATCGATGATGCACGCATGATTGAGCGCGTCGGAGTAGGCCGCGCCTACCAGGGCCGAGAGCGCCCCGATCGTTCCGATCGCCGCATGATAGCCGGAGCTGAAGAGCAGCGCCTTCTCACGGCCGACGAACGCGGCGAGGTCGCGCTCCAACGCCGCGTGTTCGGGGAAGGCGCCCGCCAGCAACCTCGAGCCGCCCGATCCTACGCGGCGCGCCGCGTGAAGCGCGGCCACCACCGCGTGATGATCGCTCAAACCCAGATAATCATTTGACGAGAAATCGAGTAGGACGCCCTCGGCGGCATCGCTGCGCTCCCGGGCGATCCGCCGCAGTCGCCGCGCTTCAAAATCACGCAGCGCTTCCCGCACGCGATCCAAGTAGCTCATGAAGCTTCGACCCTGTCGAGCACGTCGCCGAGCGTCGCAATGAACGAATCGAGGTCTCGCTCCGTCGACGCGAGCGGCGGCACCAGCTGAATGGCATCGCCCAGCGGACGCGTGAAATGTCCCTGTTGGTAGAGCGCGTCCGCCACGCGCCACGCCGGCGAACGCGCGCCGCGCGCATCGATCTTCGTGGCACGCAGCTCGATCGCGCACATCAAGCCGACACGGCGCACCTCGCGCACCAGCGGGTGCCTCGCCAACGGCGCCAGCAAACGCTCCAGCGCGACATCGAGCATGATCACGTGTGTCATCGTTTGCTCCAGCTCGAAGACTTCGAGCGAGGCGAGCGCTGCCGCGCAAGCGATCGGATTGGCCGCATATGAGTGGCCGTGGAAGAGATGGCGATTTTCGCGGTGCTCGCCGAGGAACGCCGCAAAGACGTAGTCGCGCGCCAACGTCGCGGAGAGGCAGAGCGTGCCGCCGGTGAGACCTTTGCCTAGACAGAGCAGATCGGGCTCGAGTTTGAGCGCGCGAAAAGCGAACATCGATCCCGTTCGTCCGAATCCCGTCGCAATCTCGTCGACGATGAGCAGCGGGCGCGGGTGGAGCTTGCGCAGGGGCGCGTACACGGCTTCGTCGAGAACGAGCATGCCCGCGGCCGCCTGCACGCGCGGCTCGACGATGACGGCGGCGATGTCATCGCGCTCCAAGATCTCCGGAAGCGCGTCATAGGGATACGTCTCGAAGAGCAAGGGGGCGAAGCGTTCTTTGAAGAGCCCGATGTCGGACAGGCTCATCGCGGCGGCCGTATCACCATGATATGCGTTCGTGAGGCGGGCAAAGCGCGTGCGCTTCGGCACGCCGACGTTTTGCCAATACTGCAAGGCGATCTTCACGGCCGCTTCGACGGCGCTGGCGCCGTCGCCGGAGAAAAAGACGCGCTCCAAGCCCGTGAGCGATGCCAACCGCTCCGCCAGCGCGATGGCGGGCGGATTGGCCGCTCCCAACGCCGTCGCGTGGTCGAGGACGGCCGCCTGACGCGCGATCGCTTCGACGATGTGCGGATGGCTGTGGCCGTGGATCGTCGTCCAAATCGAGGAGACGGCATCGAAAAGCCGCAGGCCTTGCGCGTCGATCAAGTAGCAACCGTCGCCGCGTACGAAGGTGCGTTCCGCGAACGGAAACGCTGCCATTTGCGTAAACGGCAGCCAGAGGTTCTTGCTAATCGCCTGGTACTCCCTCGGTCGCAAGCGCCTCAACGTAGCGGACGATCGCGTCGAGATCGCGGCTGTCGCCGACTTCCACGGCGTGCGAGTAGCGCAGCGGGATACCAATCGGCAAGACCTTGGTGGTCTCCGTCCAGAAGTTCTCGCCGTCGTTGCCGCCGCCCGTGACTCCCTCCTGAACGGCGAGGCCCTTCGCCCGGGCCCAACCGGTCAACTTACGCACGAGCGCGATATCGGAGATGTTCGAGGCATCCCACGCGCGCATGACGAAGCCTTTGCCCAGTGGAGCATAGCCCTCCGCGCGCGACTCGAGCGGCGTGTCGCTGCTGACGAACATATCGACGGGGACGACGTAATCGAAGCGTTGCGAGCGCGCGATTGCCGCCGCCCCTCGCGTACCAGCTTCCTCTTGCACGCTCCACGCGAAGACGACCGTGCCGTGCACTTTAGCGGGATCGATGCCGCGCACGGCCTGAACGAGCGTCGCGCAACCGAAGCGGTCGTCGAGGGAGCGTCCCGCGATGCGCGTGCCGGCGAGCCGCTGGAGGCGCTTCTCGTACGACACCGTATCGTAGATTTGGATGCCCATCGCGGCAACTCGCATCGCCGAGTCGGCCCCAACGTCCACGTAGAGCGTCGCAGGCGTGATCGGCGGCGGGTCGCCCTTCGTCAGATGGATCGATTTCGTGGCGATGACGCCTTTGATGACGCCATGCGCCGTCTGCACGTCGACCACCCGCGACGCGAACGTCTCCGGGAAAAAGCCGCCGACAGGGGTCAGCCGAAGATAACCCTCGGGCGTGGTCCCCGATACGACGAACCCGATTTCGTCCATGTGCGCGATGAAGAGCGTGCGCGGATTACCATGACCGACCGTGAGGACGAGGTTGCCCATCGCGTCGGTCTGTGGATGCGCCCACGAAGGCAGTAACGACTCGACCGCGACACGCACGGGCCCTTCTGAGCCCGAAACGCCCGGCACGGCAACGAGCTTAGCCAGCACGTCGACGTTGGAGAGCGGTTGTGGCGCAGCCCATGCCGGCAAACATGCCACCATGAGGCTGAGCACGAGCGCGCCGATCGGCTTGATCAACGACATGACGGTGCTCGGGCCTTTTGAGCGCCGGCGCTCGCGATTCCTGTTGGTCAGTCGAAGCAGTACTGCAGCTTCGGGAACGCTCGCCGCAGGGCGATCGCCTCTCGCTGCACGTCAGCGGGATTGCGGCCTTCGACCAGGACGCCCGCAATGAGATCGGCGATCGTCTCCATCTCACGCTCCTTCATCCCCCAGCGCGTCACCTCGGTCGTGCCCATGCGCAGGCCGCTGGGCGTGTCCCAATCGTCCGGTTGATCGCCGGGAATGAGGTTCTTGTTCGTGATGATGTTGGCAGCCGCCAAGCGGTGCGCGACGTCGAGGCCACCGCCGAAAGCGCGAACGTCGGCGACGGCCTGATGCGTCCGCGTGAAGCCTTTGTGCGCGCCCAGCATCGGGATGCCGCGCTCGTGCAGCGCCTTGGCGAGCGCCTTCGCGTTGGCGACGATCTGGGCCATGTACTCCCGGCCGAAGGCCAGGAACTCAGCCGCCGCGGCTGCCAGCGCGGCCACACGATTGACTTGATGCGTTGCCGCCAGCGCGGGAAAGATCGTGTCCGTGAGCGGTTTGGTGAGTTCGGGGTCGTTCCACACGATCATGCCGCTTTGCGGTCCGCTGAAGGTCTTGCCGGCGGAGCCCGTCATCACGCAAGCGCCCTCGCTCAAGGGATCTTGAAACTGACCGCCGCCGATCAACCCCATTTGATGGGCGCCGTCGAAGTAGACGCGTCCGCCCCATTCCGAGACGATCTCCGCGATCTGCTTCACGGGTAGCGGGAAAAGCGTCATCGACGCCCCGAGCGCCACCAGACGCGGGCGCAGCTGGCGGGCGCGCCGCGCGAAGGCGTCGAGATCGACTTCCAGCTCGACGGGATCGAACGGCACGTCCTCGATGCGCAGACCGCGGATGCCCGCCGGACCGTCAACGCGATTGCTGGAGTGCCCGCCGAAGGGCTGGCTAATGCTCATGATCGTCTCGCCGGGCTGCGTCATGGTGGCGTAGACGGCCATGTTCCCGATCATGCTCGCGACGAGACGGTGGTCGGCGTAGCTAGCGCGAAAGACCTTCTTCAAGAGCTCCATGCACAGCGCTTCGATCTCGTCGATGTAGCGCGTGCCGGCGAACCAGCGATTCTTCGGCCCGATGTGACCTTCGGCGGCGCGCTGTCCCACCTCCGCGGCCAGAAGCGCTCGCACCGTGGGACTCATCGGGGCTTCGGGCGCCAGGAGATTCAGGCACTCCTCGCCGCGCCATATAGCATTGCGATTGACGGCTGCAATCACTTCCTGCTGCACGAGGCGCGGCGTGAGCGACTCCTCGATGATCCTACGCGCTCTCTCCAGCGTCGTACCGTCGTGCACTTCAACCACGGGCTCACGCGCTGCGGTCGTCATCATTCTTCTCCTCAAGCGAGCGGATCAAGAGCCTCCCCAAGCTCAACCAGTTGTGCTCGACCAGCGCCTGCAGCGCCCGCGCCGTGTCGCCTTCGCAGGCCGCGATGATCTGCTCGTGCTCGTCGACGGATTCTCGCCGGCGTAGAAGGCCGAACTGGGTGAACTCCAACCGACGGACCTTCGGCATCAGGCGATCAAGCGTGCGGCGAATCTCCGCGTTTCCCGATGCCTCGATCAAGACGTCGTGGAAGGCGTCGTCGGCGCGAATCGCAGCACGCGCATCGCGCTTACGCAATGCCGCGGCCAGCGAGCGATTGGCTGCTCGCATCTGCGCGCGGCGCTCGTCGTTCACTCGCCCGTGCGCGAGACGCGCGGCGAGGCCGTGGAGCGCGGCGACGACGGGAAACGCATCACGTGCTTGCCGTGCATCGATCGGCGTCACGCGCGTGTACGCGCCCGGAGCGCTCTCGACGAGCCCCTCGTCTTCCAGGCGCTGCAACGCCTCGCGCACGGGCGTCCGGCTTACGCCCAGCTTCGTGGCGAGCTCCTGATCCAGCACGCGCGTGCCGGGCGACAGCTCTCCGGAGACGATCGCTTCCCGGAGCATGCCGTAGACGCTATCCCGAAGCGAGACGCGGGCAACGGGCGCGAGCGCGCCCCTTGGGGCCGTCATAGCATGCAATATATTGCATCCACGAACCTCCGTCAAGCGGCGGTCCCACGCTTGGCGGGGGAGCGTGAATACGGCTGGGCTTAGGGGACGTCACAGGGGGGATGGCCGCAGGCACAGACCTCTTCTTCCTCTTCCACGTTCTCCGCCACGCGGCAGTATTCGCAGCAGAAAGCGTTTCCTTGGTTTTCTGCGATGACATGGCAGAGACATTTCGCGTGCCCGCACTCGACGGTCTCTTGATTCATGGTCACCGAAACCTCCGAAATGCTTCTTTACTCTCCGTGCAGGGATTCTATTTCCCATGTCGGCGAGAGAGCTTTCGTTTAGCTGGAGATCACGAGAGCCCCGAGCGACCCTTGCGCAGCCAAGAGCCGGCGGAGGCCGCGATGCTCCGGAAGCTCCAAATGGGGATCGGCGGCGACGATTGCGTCGGCGTCTCCTTTCGCCTTGGCATAGAGGTGGAAATCAGCGACGAGGTTGGCCAGACGGAAATTTGCGGCTCCCGACTGCGCCGTGCCGCGCAAGTCGCCCGTGCCGCGTAGCCGCAAGTCCTCTTCAGCGATCTTGAAGCCATCGGTGGTCTCCTCGAGGATGCGCAGACGCCGGCCCTCCCCTTGGTCCTCCGGCGCGACGAGGATACAGAACGACTTCGCGGCGCCGCGGCCGACGCGTCCGCGCAGCTGATGCAGCTGCGCCAAGCCGTAGCGGTGCGCATCGAGAATGACCATGACGCTGGCGTTGGGAACGTCGAGGCCGACCTCCACCACCGTCGTAGCGACCAGGATGTGGATCTCGTTGCGCGCGAAAGCGGCCATCGTCTCATCCTTTTCGCGCGCCGACATCTTGCCGTGGAGTAGGCCGACGCGCAAATCGGGAAAGACGTCGGTGGTCAACTCTCGGAACACCTCCGTAGCGTGGACGATCGCAGCGCGGCTTTCCTCCTCATCGCGTTCCTGGGCTCCGTTTCGCTTTCCGTCGTCGAGACCGATCGAAGGCGTTACGACATACGCTTGGCATCCCTTCTCGATCTGCTTGCGCACGAAAGCGTAGACGTCAGGCTTGCGCGTTTCCGTCGTCGCCCGCGTTTGGATGGGGGAACGCCCCGGAGGCAGCTCGTCGATCACGGAAAGATCGAGGTCGGCATAAAGTGATTGCGCGAGCGTGCGCGGGATGGGCGTCGCCGTCATCACCAGCGTGTGAGGGAGGTTACCGCCGTAGCCCTTGACGCGCAAGCGCATGCGCTGCTCCACGCCGAACTTGTGCTGCTCATCGATGATGGCGAGCCCCAACCGCGCGAACGACACCTCTTCCTCGAGCAGCGCGTGCGTTCCAATCACGAGCGACGCGCTCCCATCGGCGAGATGACCGAGAGCTTCGCGGCGAGCTTTCGTGCCCTGACCGCCCAGCACGACCTCCACGGGCACGCCGAACGGGAGCAGCAGCGTCGCCAGCTTCCCCGCATGCTGGCGCGCGAGAATCTCCGTAGGCGCCATCAATGCCGTTTGCGCGCCGGCACGATGCGCCAGCAGCGCCGCCGCGGCGGCCACCAACGTCTTGCCGCTGCCGACGTCGCCTTGCAGCAACCGGTTCATCGGCTGCGGTAACGCCATGTCACTCCAGATCTCGCGAATCACGCGTCGTTGCGCGCGCGTCAACGCGAACGGCAGATGCCGCTCCAACTGATCCATGAGATCGTCCGGAGCAGTCATCGGCAGCGCGCCGCCGGAGAAAGCGCGTTGCGCGCGCTTGATCGCGGCTCCTAGGGCAAGGCCCAGAAACTCACCGAAGATCACGCGCTCCCGCGCTGCCAGCGCTTCGGACATGCGCGCCGGCAGATGGATGGAGCGATAGGCTTCCCGTGTCGGAAGGAAAGCGTGCTTGCGCTGGATCGACGGCGGCAACTCTTCCAGCGGCATCTCCAGCAAGCGCGGCAACGCCTTGCGGATGACGGCGCGGATCGTCTTCAACGGAAGGCGGGCCGTCTGCCCGTAGACGGGAAGAACCTCACCGTCGTAGCGCTCGTCGTCGCGCATCGTCCGGTGGAGCGAGACGTTGATCTGCGGACCGGAGAACGTGCGCTGCACTCTGCCGCGCACGAAGATGCGCATGCCCTCGCGCAGCTGGTTGCGCAAGTACGGTCGTCCGAACCAGATGGCCGTGAATGTGCCTGCTTCGTCGCGCAGCACGGCCGTCGTCTTGGCGCGCGCCCTCCCGGGCAAGAATTGATGCTTGACGGAGAGGACCGTACCGGCCGCGTTCTCCTCGCCCGTGCCGGAACCCAAGAGATTGGAGGGCGTCGGCGCTGTGAGATCCTCGTAGCGGTACGGAAAGTACGTGAGCAGGTCGTAAGCGGTGAGCAGGCCGAGCTCGCGTTCGAAAAGCGCGGCTTTCTCCGGCGGGATGATTTCACGCAAGGGCGTGCGCGGATCGAGCGCCGTCTCTCTCACTTCGCCCGCCGCAGGAGCTCCCGTCCGACGTCGTCGATTGCGACGCCCTGCTCGTGCATCAGCACGAGCGTATGAAAGAGCAGATCGCCGACTTCCCAGGTCAGCTCGGCCCGGTCGCCGTTCTTGGCCGCTATCACGACCTCCGTTGCCTCCTCGCCGATCTTCTTTCCGATGCGGTCGACTCCGCCGTGCAGCAGCTTGGCGACGTACGACGTGTCGATCGACGCTCCGCGCCGCTGTTCGATGACACGCTCGAGATGGGCGATGGCTTTGACGAACTCACCGGCGCTGCTCGCCGCGCCGCGCCCCGCTTCGTCATCGAGCAAGGCGTTATGGAAGCATGTCTCGGCACCCGTGTGACACGCCGGACCCGCCGGCTCCACTTCGTAGAGCAGCGCATCGCCGTCGCAATCGTAGCGCACGGCCACGACATGCTGAGCGTTGCCGGAGGTCTCGCCTTTGTTCCAAAGCGCTTGACGCGAACGGCTCCATAGCCACGTGCTGCGCGTCCGAAGCGTTCGCTCCAGCGCCTCCCGGTTCGCATAAGCAAGCGTCAGCACGGCCTTCGTGCGGACGTCCTGAACGATGACGGGGAGCAGACCATCGTCGCTCCAGCGTAGCGACTCAGCTTGCATTGACGACGCCTCGCATGCCGCGGACGGTGCGCACGGCGACACCGCGCTCCCGCAGCACTTCCTTGAGGACGGGGATCGGCAGCTCACCGAAGTGGAAGAGCGAAGCAGCCAGCGCCGCGTCGGCCCCCGCCTCGAAGGCCGCGACGAAGTGGTCGACGCTGCCGGCGCCGCCGGAGACGATCAGCGGCAGCGAGCTCACCTCGCGAACGGCCCGCAGCAAGTCGAGGTCGTAGCCTCGCTTCGTTCCGTCTGTATCGATGCTCGTGACCAAGAGCTCGCCTGCGCCGCGCCGCTCAGCCTCGCGGGCCCAGGCGACGGCGTCGACACCCGTCGCCGTCCGGCCGCCGTTCACGTAGACTTCCCAGCCTTGATCGCTGCGCTTGGCGTCAATGGCCAGCACAACGCACTGGTCGCCCACGACATGCGCCGCCTCGTCAAGCTTAGCGGGTTCGCGCACGGCTGCACTGTTGATCGAGACCTTGTCGCACCCGGCACGCAAGAGAGCGACGACGTCGTCGACGCCCCGAACGCCGCCGCCGACGGTGAACGGCATCGAGAGCTCACGGGCCGTGGCGCGCACGACGTCCAAGAGCGCACGACGCCCTTCGATCGTGGCCGTGATGTCGAGGAGGACCAGTTCGTCGGCTCCTTGGCTCTCATAGGCACGTGCCAGGGCAACGGGATCTCCGGCGTCGACAAGCGAGACGAAGTTCACGCCTTTGACCACGCGACCGTCCTTGACGTCCAAACAAGGGATGATGCGGCGGGCGAGCATGCCGATGGCTTCTATCCCCGCTCGTTCCGCTCCGCTTCGCTCGCGGCTGCAGACGAGCGGCAAGACGGACGGCCCGCGGATCTCCCGCGGGCCGTCCGACACTGGAGGCGACAGTCGGAGTCGAACCGACGATGGAGCTTTTGCAGAGCTCTGCCTTACCACTTGGCTATGTCGCCGAATTTGGAACGTCCCCGGCCACTCGTCCCGCCTTGCACGTGGTTCCGGCGCGCTCGCGCCGGGTTGTCCCGTGACAGCGTTCGGGCGGTTCTGTTTTGGGAACACGCCGTCCTGCCGAGGGGTTGCGCCATGCGCGCGGAAGCACCGCCCATGAGTTCCAACGGCCGCGCGACCACCACGATCGATCTCACCGATCTCCAGCTCTACACCGCCCAAACAGCGCAACCGACCAACCCTGCGCTTCTCGACGTGGAGCCGTTGCGCCAGTTCACGTCGATCGAGATCACGCAAGAGCACATCACGGTCACGTACAACGAGAAGATCACGCGGTACTACAACACGAACGCCGTGAGCCATCGCGAGTGGTCGTACAAGTACAACGACGACCGGGAGTTCGTCGACGCGATCGCGCGGGTCGTCGATCTCGTTCGCGCCCACCTCCGCGATCTCCCCGAGAACCTCGCGTGCCCATCGGGCTGCGGCGAATGCTGCCGCAGCTACGAACCATTCGTCTCGCGCGAAGACGTGCAGCGCATCGCCGACCACTTCGGCATCGGCTATCGCGAAGCGATGCGCCGCTACGTCAACGAGCGTCGCGCGCCCGACGGCTCGACGGTGGGCTGGCTCAAGAAGACCGGACCGGGGCTCAGCGATCCCTGTGTCTTCCTCAAAGGCGATCGCTCCGGCCGTTTCGCATGCAGCATCTACGAGGTTCGCCCTCACGATTGCGCCGAGTTCAGCCCGATCGGATGCGAGAACGTCGATGCGTCGCTGTGGGAACGTGAAAAGGCGCGACGCAAGAAGCTCCGCGCCGGGAGTCGAAGAATCCGCCGATGATCGAGCAGCTTCGCCTCTCCCGGCGCGCCTCTCAGGTCGCGCCTTCTTCCACCATGGCCGCCAATGCGGCCGCCCGTGCACTTGCCGAAAAGGGCGTCTCCGTCGTAAACCTCACGGCCGGTGAGCCGGATTTCGCCACCCCGGAGCCCATCCGCCGCGCCGCCCACGAGGCGATCGAAGCCGGTTACACCAAGTATCCGCCCCTTACGGGCTATGCCGATCTGCGACAGGCCATCGCGGACTACGAGGCCACCCGCGGCGTCAAGGTAGACCCCGCCGGCGTCGTCGTCTCTTGCGGTGCCAAGCAGGCGATCACCAATGCCCTGCTGGCCATCGTCGACCAAGGTGACGAGGTAATCGTTCCGGCGCCGTACTGGGTCAGCTACGTCGATCAGGTGCGCTTGGTCGGGGGGACGCCCGTGGTCGTCGAGACGCGGGCCGAGGACGGCTTCGCCGTCGATCCGGAGCGTCTCGCCGCGGCGATCACGCCTCGGACGGTCGCCCTCTTCCTCAACAGTCCTTCCAATCCAACGGGCGCCGTCTACTCGCGCTCCGTCCTCGAAGCCATCGGCGACCTGGCGCTGCGCCGCCGCCTCTGGGTGATCTCCGACGAGATCTACGCCGCGCTCAGCTACGACGGCGAAGCCGTCTCGTTCGCCTCGCTCTCACCCGAGGTGGCCGCGCGGACGATCCTCGTCGACGGCGTCAGCAAGACCTTCGCCATGACGGGATGGCGGATCGGTTGGACGACCTGCGATCCCGAGCTTGCCAAGGCCATCGCCGTGATGCAGGGACAGACGACCAGCGGCGCTACGGCTATCTCACAGCGGGCGGCGCTCGCCGGCCTGCGCATGGACCGCGAGCCGGTCGAGACGATGGTCACGGAGTACGCGCGGCGTCGCGCCTACGGCCTCGAACGCCTCCGGGCCATTGCGGGATTGGAATGTGCCAAGCCGGCGGGCGCCTTCTACTTCTTCCCCCGCGTGGCCGGGCTCTTCGGCCGCAGCCATCAGGGGACGATGATCGAGTCCTCGGCCGTCTTGGCCCGCTTGCTCCTCGAGCGCGAGGGGTTGGCGATCGTCAGCGGTGACGGCTTCGGCGCACCGGAGTACATCCGCATCTCGTATGCCGCATCGATGGACGATCTGCGCCAAGGGTTCGATCGCCTCGAGCGCTTCGTCCGCGCTCTCACATAAGAGCCATCGAGCACCGCGAACGGCGCAGCATCGTGAGCGGTGAACTCGCCAAAAGGCAGCTCGGCGCAACGCCTGGCTGCCTTTTTGTGTTACGAAATCTGAAATCAGGCAAGCGAGGTGGAGCAATCCCGAGATGGACCTTGAGAAGATGACTGAGCGCGTTCAGTCGGCACTGAGCGCCGCCCATGCGCTGGCAGTCCGGCGTTCAAACACGGACGTCGGCATCGAACACCTTTTAGCCGCACTGCTGGAACAGGACCAGGGGATCGCCCCGATCATCATCGAGAAGGCTGGTGGTGAGCCGCAGACGCTTGCCAGGCGCGTGGAGCGGGAGCTCGACCGCCTGCCCAAGATCGTCGGTATGCAGCCCGAGCGCGTCTATCTCTCCGCGGCTCTCAGCCGACTCTTGAACACGGCGGAAGACGAGTCCAAGGCGCTCGGCGACGAGTACGTCTCGGTCGAGCATCTGCTCCTGGCGATGCTCGACGATAGCGGCGCGAGCGGGCGCATCCTGCGGGAAGCCGGGCT
>Ga0070735_10001027_pt1 | contig 27827 bp, 22 predicted proteins | sample Coa_R1_FD_66443 | JGI IMG/M metagenome (GOLD analysis project Ga0070735, IMG submission 66443) | Surface soil microbial communities from Centralia Pennsylvania, which are recovering from an underground coalmine fire - Coalmine... | ecosystem: Environmental > Terrestrial > Soil > Unclassified ...
GTTCACGTGACCGAGAGCATCTAATGCCTTCCCTACCCTCTCCATCTCTTTCTGGAGACGGGAGTACTCACTGCGTAGGGAAGTGACTACCTTATTAAGGTTGGTCATTTAGTACCCCCTCATAACTTCAAGGCTAACATGAGAATCGTATCAAGTTGGAAAAATTAGAATCGTTTCTCATTTTCGTGCGGACAGGACCATCTCTGTAATCACGATTGACTGATGCTGGACAAGAATCGCGGCGCTTTTCTCGCTTTAGTCGCTTGCTCGAACGAGTAAGCCAGCTTAATAAGCGTAGGCTCGCTCCATGCACGACCGAAAAATGAAATTCCTACCGGCAAGCCAAAGATGTATCCGGCAGTCACGTTGATATTGGGATACCCTGCGACTGCGGCGGCGTTTGAGCTTCCGCCGGTGAAATGATCGCCCGTGACCAAGTCCGTCATCCAGGCCGGACCTCCGGTCGGACCCACAATCGCGTCGAGCTGATTTTTATCCATGAGCGCATCGATGCCCTCGGTCCGTGCAAGTTGAATGTTCTTGGCAATGGCATCCACATATTCCTTCTCTGTAAGTGGTCCCTTGGCCTGCGATTTGAGGAATAACTCCTGGCCAAAGTAGGGCATCTCCTTTTGACGGTTGCGCTCGTTGAAATCGATAACGTCTTTGAGTGTTCGCACCGGGGCACCAGGGCCGAGACGCGCCAGATATGCGTTCAGGTCTGCTTTCAGCTCATACATGAAGACCGTAGCTTCCGTGTCATCGAACTTTCCGAATGTCGCTAGGTCGGCAGGATCGATCAGCACTGCTCCCTGTTTCTTCATCACATCGAGGGCCTGCTCCATGAGCGCGTCAACGGCGTCGCTAATACCAAAATATTTGCGGGCGACGCCGATACGGGCGCCCTTGAGTCCGTTGGGGTCGCAGAATGGCGCGTAGTCGGACTTCACTTTGCCAGCGCTGGCGGTGGTCGCCGGATCGTCGGGATCGACGCTCGTCAAAGCACCCAGAAGTATGGCGGCATCCCGCAGAGTACGGCACATGGGACCCGGAGTATCCTGCGTGTGAGAGATGGGAATGATACCGGCGCGGCTCGCGAGACCCACCGTGGGTTTGATGCCCGCCAGTCCGTTGGAGGAAGAGGGGCAGACGATGGAGCCGTCGGTTTCTGTGCCAATGCCTGCCGCGGCCAGGTTTGCAGAAATGCCGGCCCCGGTGCCAGAACTGGATCCGCAGGCATTGCGGTCGAGCGCATAGGGATTTCTGGTAAGACCGCCGCGTCCACTCCAGCCACTGGTCGAGTGGCCGGAGCGGCCATTCGCCCACTCGCTCAGGTTCGTCTTGCCCAGGATCACGGCGCCCGCCGCGCGCAGCCTTTGCGCTACAAACGAATCTTTCGGTGGTTTCGATCCAACTAATGCGAGAGAGCCGGCCGTGGTCATCATGCGGTCGGCGGTAGCGATATTGTCTTTAATGAGAACGGGAATGCCATGCAGCGGGCCGCGAGGGCCTTTCGCTTTGCGCTCACGATCGAGTTCATCGGCAATTGCCGCCGCATCGGGATTCATCTCGATAATGGCGTTCACGGCTGGGCCGCGCTTGTCGATCTCGTCGATGCGACCGGAATACTTCTCCACGAGCAAGCGGGCCGTGAATCGGCCGGAGTTCATACCGTCCTGCAGTTCAGAGATGGTAATTTCTTCCAGGTCAAATGGCTTGACCTCCGGTATAGGAGTCTTTGTTAAGGGACTAATCTCGCGCGCCGCACCGAGCGCCGGATAGATCGTGCTAGCTGCGCTGGTGATGGCGACATTTTTCAGGAACTTGCGACGCGAACTCGCGGCGGAGAAGAATGGGCTCATGGATTTCCTTTAGAAGGAGGATCGAGTAACTCGGCGGACATTTATACACGAAAAGGAAGATTGTCCTCACGGGCATCATAGCTTGCGCCGGTCCTTGACGCGAGATTCCCGCATCGCGCTTATAGGTGAAACAACGCAGAACCGTCATGTGAGGTGCGGTTGTGAGGCATGGGCCGCGGTGGTAAGCTAGTTGCGTTCGTCCGGCCCGAGCGGGAGTAGTTCAGCGGTAGAACGCCAGCTTGAGACGGTTAGCGGGCGTGAGCGAAGCGGGAGCCTGCTGGCGAAATCCTGAGCGCAGCGAAGGATCTCGAAACGTACATCGCTTCACATCCGATTCTTTAGGTTTGAGCGGGAGTAGTTCAGCGGTAGAACGCCAGCTTCCCAAGCTGGATGTCGCCGGTTCGATCCCGGTCTCCCGCTCCATCCTTACGTTCTTTACCCCCGATTTCACCCTCAGGAATAGCCCCACAACCTCCAGGCTTAAGCCCGGCATCTATGGTGCGGGAGTTTTCCCATGTCACCTAGGCGAACTTCGTCCTACGCCAAGAATGCGTCCCTTGCAGGCACTTTGTTCAAGCACTTCTTCGTGTTCACAGTAGGCTTTCTCTCGCCGGTGTTGTTTTCGAGCCCCTCCACGGCGCAAGTCAACTTCAACCTAACTTCGCTAACCAATGAGGCAGGCACCGATTCGAGCGATTCTGTCGTTTCGGGCGACTTCAATAATGATGGCATTCTCGATCTGGTGACCGTCAACACCGAGAGTGTGTCTTTTTACAAAGGGCTCGGGGGCGGAAAGTACGCCGCACCTATAGTTCAAAGTCTCCCGCTGCAAACTACTGGCGGGTTTGGGCCGGCTTTCGCCGCGGACTTCAACGGCGATGGCAAATTGGACGTGGCGAGCGCCTTTGGTCCAACCTGTTATCTGTGTACCTACGGACCGGTGACCATACTTTTGGGGAATGGAGATGGCACCTTCACCCAAGGAACCAGCATTATGCCCGGCGGGAATGCGAATGCCGGCAGCATAGCCCTGGCCGACTTCAATGGAGATCACAAGCCCGACATTGCGATTTCCGACGTCCAGACCAATCAAACCTGGATCTATCTCGGTAACGGCGACGGTACCTTCACCTTGTCGGATACACAACCGAATGGTGGAGACCAGTTTGTCGTTGGGGACTTCAACGGTGATGGAAAACCGGACCTGGCGTATTACGAGAACTTCGGCAATTTTGGAATCTTGCTTGGTAATGGCGACGGCACGCTGAAACCATCCATTTCGGCGAGGATTCCTGCATTCGTGACCTCGCTTGCTGTGGGTGACTTTTACAACAATCACATTCAAAGCATCGCCGCCGTGGCGGACGATTATAACAACAGCAATATTTATCTCTATTCCATCCGACTTAGCAATGGCGCGCTTTCGTCGAAGCAAATGCTGATTGGCAACTTTCCAAATGCAGGACCGAGTTACGCCGCTGGCGGCGATCTGAACGGTGATTTCAAGTTTGACGTTTTCCTCGCTGGAAGGAGTGGATGGGGCAATGGATCCGTTTACTCAGCTTATATGCTGGGCAATGGGGATGGAACTTTTCAATCAGCAGAAAACGCTCCCAATAATGCATCCACCGGCTTCGAGCTTCCGATCATCCGGGACTTTAATTTGGACTCGCGGCACGACGTCGGGATTGCCTGGTTCTCTTCCACGCCTGGCGGTGGAGTTGTGCAACTGCTTAACACCAATGCTGCCCAGAACTGCGCTCCTCCCAAGGCCAACAGGCTGGGCGTGCATATCTGCGCCCCCACAAGCGGAGAGACGGTGGGAAGTACCTTCACCTTTAAAGGGGCGGGTAATGCCTTCAGTGGGATCGCGAAGCGTATGGAACTCTGGATCGACGGCCACAAGGTAGGTCAGGATCTGGAAGATCAACTGAACGTAACTACAACCCTGACACTCGGGAAACACACGGCGTCATTCGTGGTGGTAGACAGTTTCGATAATTACACTTCGCGGTCAGTTACGTTCACGGTGAACTGAGCGGAGGGACTCGACGTCCCTCCAGCTTTGTCCGAATTTCTTGTAGCGCCGTACTCTGCGACCTAAGGCGATACCGTCGCCGACAGCACCATCACATCGACGTTCGCGGGCAAAGTAATGCTCTGCACCGTCTTGGCCGAGTTCAACGAGAACAGATAGGCGTACAAGTTGAAAATACGATTATCTTTCGTGCCGTCCTCGTAGTTGCGGTACGCCATGGCTACCGCTTCATATTCGCGCGGGAATTTCTGCGGGGTGTACCAGTCACTGAAGCTTTGGGTAAATTTCGAACTCGTTCCGTCGGTGTACCTTACCGTAATTACTTGCGAGAGCTGATTCCCCTCGATTCCAGTTCCCAGCAGAACGAGCCTGGAAGCCTTTTTAGCCGGAAGAGAGATGGTTTGGCCGTTGGCGGCCACGGCATCGGGAGAGTTGGCCGGTCCGAGATCGAACAGAGCGGTGTCCAGAACGCGCGACGTCTTGAGCAGGTTGGCGGAGTACGAATAACCAACGCCATCCAGCCCACCGGTCGTGTAGGTCGATCCGTCTTGATAGATCCCATAGATATCGAAGTACGGTGAGAGATCGACGGGCGTGCCTACTCCAGTCGCGCCTACACCAGCGCTGACAGCCAGGGTCATGGCCAAGGTCTGCGTCAGGGTACCCGACGTGCCGATGATATTCACCGAGGCAAACCCTGTTACAGCGGTGGAAGAGGCTTTGAACACGACTCTCTGTTTGTTGCCTGTACCCTGGACAACCGCTTGCACCCCTTTCGGCAAACCGGAGACGCTCAGGGTAACGGTGCCGGTGAAACCCCCGAAATCCGTGATCGTGATAACGGCGCCCGAGCTTGAGCTCTGATTCACGAACACATTCGATGGTCCCGAAAGAGTGAACCCGCTGCTGGCAACGGCGGTATTGATGGCATTGGCGTATTGCGCGGCAAGGCCGGTGCCAACGAAGTCGTCGTAGAGCCACATGAACCCACCGAGAATGCCGCATTCCTGATGCCAGCCGCTCATGATGGTATAGACCTGGCTCGGCGTATCGACCTGATCCCATAATCCGGGGAAGACAGGTACCGTGCCAAAATTCCAATCCACGCAAGGATTATTCCCGGCGCCTCCCGCGTAGGCCTGCAGATGGATACCATCTACAGTGCCGGGAAGCTGGCTATTAATCTGTGCCACAAGGTTGATCCAATAGCTGTTGTTGGTATACGGATCGGGCATGACTTTATAGCCCAACTGGCCGAGCATCACGCCGAAGGCGATTGAAGTCGGCGTGTTGTAACTGTTCTCGTCGTCGAAATCAATCGCATCGAGGGCTGGAATGGCAGCTTTCAGGGCCTTAAAATCCTTGTAAAGAATGCTGGTCGGTCCAGTGCCCTGCGCCTCGACCAAAGCGGTGATATTTTCCCAGTCGCCGTAGTTGGACGACCCGACGCTGAATGTGACCCTTTTCACGGTTCCCTGCTTCAACTGGGCCATGTTCGATGGGAAGTCGGGATGAGTCTGGTTGCCGACGTACACGCCGCCGGATGTCAGGGGAAACTCGCCGTTGAAATTCAGGTCTCCGACGCTATTCACCTCGACGCTCCAGACAATTGCCTCGGTAAAACCGGAGTTTTCAATTTCGGTGATATTGGGAGCGGCGTTCTTATAGAAGGGGCCTCCCCCGAAGATTCCCGTGTAGCCCGTTTGCGCGGGCGCGGCGACCGAGATCACCAGGAGAATGACAAGAAATGTAATGAAGAGTGAGGCGGCACGAAATTGCAATGCGGGCAGTCTGAGATAGGGCTTCACGTCGTCTCCTGGTATGTACTCGGTTCGATCAGGGACTCTTCGTGTAGAGTCCGTCGGTCTCAATCGCGGCGGGGCGAAATTGCCAAAGGATTATACATGCTCACTGGCTAAACCGGGCGCGGAGCGCGGACTTCCCTGGATTCGGATGGAAATGTCGAATCTCGCGCGGCGCGATAGCACCTTCGATTTCGCTTTTACATAAGCGGCGGCAGGGGTCATCAGCACCGGCGGTGGTAATCGGATATCTACCGCATGGCTCATCGCGACGCTAGACCTTCAAAATTTGAGCATCGTCCGGTAACATACTGACATCTTCTTTCCCAAGCGCGGTGCCCGATACTGATGTTCCAACCTCGAAAGGATGCGGCTCATGCTGCGTAAGTTTTGTTTGTTCCTCGCCCTATTCGCTCTGAGCGTTTATGCCTTCGCGCAAGAATCTCGCCACTTCACTTTTCATTACGCATTCACAGTGAAGAACCTGCCGGCGAACAAGAAGGTTCGGATATGGATTCCTGCGGCCCAGTCGGATGCCTATCAAGAGGTAAAGGTTATTTCTGCCAAGGGTGACCTGCCGCTAAAGCGCACGCACGAATCGAAGTATGGGAATGAGATCTATTTCGCTGAGACAAAAAGCGCCACCGCTCCAGAATTGCACGTTGATGTTGAATATGACGTGATACGACACGAGCGAGAGGCGCTCACCCCGCAGGCTCACTTGACGGTCGCGGCTCTTTCCACCAAAGAGCGCGAGGAGGATCTGCAGCCCGACGCTCTCGTCCCCGTGACCGGCCTGCCGGCCGAGTTAGCAGTGAAAGTCACCGAGGGAAAGACTGCTCCCATCGAGAAAGCCCGGGCCATCTACGACTACGTGTTTACGACCATGAAATATGACAAATCGGGCACGGGATGGGGTCACGGTGATGTGCTCTACGCGTGCGATGCGAAGAAGGGCAACTGCACCGACTTCCATTCACTGTTCATCGCGATGGCGCGCTCGCAAGGGATTCCAGCGCGATTTGAGATTGGCTTCCCACTTCCGTCCGATAAACGCTCGGGTGAAATCGCCGGATATCACTGCTGGTCCGATTTTTATGTCGATGGAAAGGGCTGGATCCCGGTGGACATTTCTGAGGCGTGGAAGCATCCGGAAAAGCACGATTACTTTTTCGGATCGCACGATGTGAATCGCGTGCAGTTCAGCATGGGACGGGATTTGCGGCTGACTCCTCCGCAGGATGGAAAACCGCTGAATTACCTCGTGTATCCGTATGTCGAAGTGGATGGGCAGGAATACTCGAACGTATCGATGGCCTTCTCATTCGCAGACGTCGGCAGCGTCGCCAAGAGGTAATCAAGAAAACGGACCCACCGACGTTGTCGGATCCGACATCGTCAAATCCGATGTCTTTGAATCGATGTCTTTGAGTCAGAGACTAGTGCGGCTGGCTGGCAACAATATCGCCGGGCCCAGGATCATTTGTAGGTTGTGGAATCGTTGGGGGAGCCACTGGAGGCCCAGGCGAAGTGCCGTCATCCGGCTTGGGAACATCGTCCGAAGCTTCGCCGGGACGCCGTAAACTCGGCGCATTGGCAGGGCGGTCCTGCTCCTCTCTCTTGGCCTCTTTTTGTTCGTCGGGATTGGCGAGGATGACTTCCCTTTCCGTACGAACGATTTTTTCGCCACCGACCTTCATCGTCTCGACACGCACAACCTGATCGCCGACAATGCGGACGAAATCCACATCTTGCGGCGGCTGACCGTAAATCCATTCTTCGTAGTCAGTGTCGCCGTCCCGTTCGCGGACCTTCTGGGGCGGCTTGCCTTTGGCGTGCAACACCATTTCGGTGGTCATCCCTACCAGAACGTAGTGCGCCTTGATCGCATCCTTTACCTTTGGCGGGACCGTATCCAGATAGGCTTCTTCTTTGTTTCTGGCATTGAAGTCAATCACGGGAAAGAGAAGAGCCCGCAACTGCGCGGCGCTCATTTCCGGAACGTATTTATCGAAGTAGAGATCGAGATAACTTCCGTGAGGATTATCGGTCGACTGGTCGTGGGACAGCGGTACGGAATTGCCGTTGGCGCCTGCTACTTCGATATGTTCGTACCACTTCTTACGGTGGACGGGCCCGCCATTCAGATCGAAGTGGATGTGGTCGTCATGAATGCGGACGTAAGAGATGTGGGCGGGATCGCCGGGCTTGATCGAAGGTCCCCAGAGAGCGAGAAGCTGCTGCAGATTCTGGCCGTTGGGTGTGGTGACGCCGTTCTTGAGAACAAGCCCTTTGCTACCCATGGGAAATAAAGTTCGCGAGTAGACGAGCTGTGCCTCGAAGTCGCGGATGATCTCCAGCCGCGTCTCTCGCGACATGTGGGGAGCATTCGCCGGAATCTGCGCAGCCACTGGCGCAACGTTGGACGGGCCAGCTGAAGAAGGGGCGGCTGAGGACGGCGCAGCTGAATCAGAGGATTGAGCCTGTGACGTAGACGGAGCGGCAGGGTTCTGTGGAGCCTGTGAGGGAACATCTTGGGCCGAACAGAGAATTGCGATAGAGAAACTACCGAGAAGCAGGGCCGACAAATGAAACCGATGCATAACCACCCCAGGCCGACTTGCCCCGATTATAGCGCCAGCAGGCCGGACCGGCCGCAGAATCTGCCGCACTAAAAAGATGCTACGTCTAGAGGGGGTGTTGCCCGATAAACGCCGTGGGTATTCCCACGCCGTTAGGAGATATTCAGGGCCTTGCGTATGGTGCCGCGCTCTTTCTGAATTTTCTCCTGCAGCAGCGTGATGGCGTAAATCAACTGCTCGGGCCGCGGTGGGCATCCGGGAACATAAACATCGACCGGGATCACCTGATTCACACTTTGAACCAGCGCGTAGTTCTGAAATACGCCACCTGAAGTGGCGCACGCGCCCATCGACATAACCCATTTGGGTTCAGGCATCTGCTCCCAAAGCTGGCGAATGACTGGAGCCATTTTGTTCGAAACACGTCCGGCAATGATCATCAAATCACTCTGACGGGGAGAGGGACGGAAGACCTCGGCGCCGAAACGGGCGATGTCGAAACGCGAGGCTCCCATCGACATCATTTCAATCGCGCAGCAGGCCAGGCCAAATGTCATGGGCCAAATGGAACTCTTGCGCATCCAGTTCACGGCGGAATCGAGCGTAGTCAGCACGACGCCTTCGGGCGTCGGATTGCCGAAAGTCAGGTCCCGGACGACCTTCTTGCCGTTTTGGACTTCAACATAAGGACCAAAATTGAGTTCGTGGGACATTATGATTTTATTTTAAACCACAGAGGACGCACGGGACATGGCAATGCGAATCTTTCACAAGGTGGGCATTTTTGGGGTGTAGCCCTATCGCTTGTTTGTCGTTAGTACTGCTCGCTATTGGATCAAGGCTGCTCTTTGGGGAGATCGATCATGACAACTTGCGAGTTTTCGCGCAGGCGGTCGAACACGATTTGTTTCCCGTCTGGCGTGACGTCGAAGGTCCGCATGGCGGCGAGGTTTTTCAGCCGGGTGAGAAGGCGCGACTTCAAGGAGGCGAGATCGAGCAGCCAGAAGTCCTGGGATGTGAGCAGTCCCCCCATGTAGATCAGACTCTTGCCATCAGGCAAGAAGCGGACTCGCTCGCCCAAACGCCGCAAGATGATCTCGGGTAATTTGACGCTGGTTCCGTCCGGGCGTACGGCCAGAAGCGGAGAGAAGGTACGCACATTCGTCCCCGCATATACGATCAGGCTTCCATCCGGCGACCAGACTGGATTGAGTGCTTGCCCGGTGACCAATCGGACTGGCGATCCCCCATCCAACGGGATTTTGAAAAGCCCGGGGCCGGTGACGTCGCTGCCGCCAGTGACGATCCATCTACCATCCGGCGACCAGCAGCTCGAACCCTGAGGGACCATTCCCTCTGCGATGGGCTGGAGTTCGGCGCCGTCTGAAGACAGGACATCCAGTTGGCGTTTCCCGTTCCGCCGCAGCACAATGGCGACGCGACCTCCATCCGGCGAAAGAGCGGGCGTTTCCCGAAGAGCGCCATTGGCACCCTTCCAGATCTCAGTCGCCTGCCCGTCCCGAAGGCGCCACAGCCCGTCGCCTGTCCCGAGGGAAGACAAATAGAACAATGACGAACCACCAAAACGGGGCGCCAACGCACGCTCGGTCGGCACGGCAAACGGTTTTACGTCGCGTTCGTCGGCGACCCGATCAAGAATCGGAACAGTCCAAAGTCCCGCGACGGGATTGCTGATGGTGGCCACCAGCTTACGGCCGTCCGCGCTGGCTTGCACGGACGTATATTGCTCGAGGCCGACGCTCACGCGCCGCGAATCCCGGTGTTTCAGATCTAATGCCCACAGCCAAGGTCCTGAACCGTCCTCGTCCCGCGCCACGTAGAACACTGTACGGTCGCCGACCGGGGTGGGATAAGCGACGTCCGTATTCATTTGCGTGAGGCGCTCTGGGCTCCGGCCGGCTTGGTCGATGCGCCATAAATCCATCTCCCCCGTCGCCGGTGTCCCATGCGAGAAATAGATCCAACGGCCGTCCGGCGACCAAACTGGATAATGGTTGTGAAGTCCTGGCTGGTCCCCGAATATCCGCCGCGCATTGACGCCCGTGCGGTCTGCCACGAACATGGGGTCGCCATTAACGAAGGTATGATAGACAACGCGCTCGCCGTCCGGTGACCAGGCCAGGTTGACGGTCTCCTCGCTGAGGAAATTTCGCGGCGTACCTCCCGTCAGGAGCATCAGCCGCAGCCGCATGCCAACATCGCCACCGCCGATCCAAACTTCCGAGCCGTCGCCCGAAAAACCCGCACTTCGCAAAGGCCCAGGTAACGGGCCCGCCTTCCCTTGTGTCAGATTAACCATGCGTCCGGTCCCCACCTGGGTGAGCCATACATCGAAGGGGCCGTCATGATCAGAGACAAAGGCCACGAACCTGCCGTCCGGCGAGATCGCCGCTTCCACGCTCTTGAAGTCGGTCACGCGCCTGAAATGTGCTTTCTCGAGCGGGTTGGGCGGTGCTGCCAGCGGCCGAACCATTTCCCAGACGGCAGTTCCGATGAGCAGTGCAGCGGCTACGACCCAGGGAAGCCACGCTAGCCTTGATTTCGGCTGCATTACTGCCTTCGCGTTTGATGTTCCGCTCAGCGATTCAATCGCAAACGCCAGATCACTAGCGGACTGGAATCGCCGAGCGACGTTCTTTTCCAGGCATCGCGCGAGAATCCGTTGCAGTTCCGGCGGACCTAGCCCGCCCGCATCGCTCAGCGCCTGTGGCTCTTCGCGCAAAATCGCAGTCATCGTTTCTGCGGACGTTTCGCGTTTGAAAGCGCGTTTGCCGGTGAGCATCTCATACAGCACGGCACCGAAACTGAAAATGTCGGATCGCAGATCGATCGATTCGCCCCTCACCTGCTCCGGTGACATGTAGCCTACGGTCCCCATCACCATTCCGGGCAGAGTCGCCGGGCTCGTCAGCGTCACTGCAGCTTCGTGATTTTCGTCCGGCGTAACCAGCTTTGCCAGCCCGAAATCCAGAACTTTAATCCGTCCGTCACGCGTGACAAAGACGTTCTCGGGCTTCAGATCCCGGTGCACGACTCCCTTGTCGTGTGCGGCCGCCAGTCCCTCGGCGATGCCATGCGCGTATTCAATCGCACGCCGCACCGGCAGCGGCCCTGACACGAGCGTCTCCCGCAGTGTTTGTCCTTCAAGAAATTCGCTGACCAGAAACGGCGCACCGTCGTGCGCACCAATGTCATGGATTCCCAGGATGTTCGGATGGTTCAGCGCTGCGATTGTCCGTGCTTCCTGTTCAAAACGCCGCAGTCGATCGGTGTCATTAGCAAGCGCCTCTGGGAGAACTTTGACGGCGACATCCCGCCCGAGCCGCGTGTCGCGTGCGCGGTATACCTCGCCCATACCGCCCGCTCCTAGTGGCGATATGATCTCGTACGGACCGAGTTTGGTGCCCGAGGTAAGCGCCACGATGCGCGCAATTATAGCCCGTACGTATTGCTGAGGATGCAGGCCGGTTCCAACGGTTGGTTGACTAGGCGGAAACTATTCGAGGCACCAACAAGTAGGCAAGACCGGCAGGCGGTGTAACGTCGCTTGCTACGCTTATCGACACCTACCTGTATCGAGATTCGCTACGGCAACTTTCGACTTCTTCCCTCTGCTTTGTTTGAGCAAGGGAACGTTACGGGTTCACGATGACTTTGCCGAACATCTGACTTTTTTCCAGATACTCGTGCGCGGCACGGATTTCGCTCATGGGGAACACGCGATCTACGACGGGCTTAAGGCGTCCGGCAAAGACATGGCCCAGAACCTCATGAAGTTCGGCCATGGTTCCCATATAGGAGCCAAGCAGCCGCAACTGCCGCGCGAACAGGTGGCGCAGATCGATCGCGACATTTGGCCCGGTGGTCGCGCCGCAGGTCACGAGCGTACCGGCAGTTTTGAGCGAGCGCATGCTCTCGTCCCAGGTGGCGACTCCAACATGTTCGACCACGATGTCGACGCCTTCTTTGTTGGTGATCTTTCGGACTTCCTCTGAGATCTTCTGCTTGTAATGGTCGATGCCGTAGTCGGCGCCGAGTGTCCGCGCCCTTTCAAGCTTCTGTTCATTGCCCGCGGTTGTGATCACACGACAGTGAAACAGCTTCGCAATCTGAATGGCTGCGATACCCACACCGGAGCTTGCGCCAAGAACGAGGACGGTCTGCCCAGGACGAACTCCGGCCAAACCGACCAGCATATGCCACGCGGTGACAAAGACTAAAGGAACGCTGGCCGCCTCATTGAAATCGAGCGAGTCCCGGATCGGGATGACATTCGCCTCAGGCACGGCGATCAATTCGCAGTTGCCGCCATCGACCGCATTGCCCAGCACAGTAAATTCACGGCACTGATTCTGCAGTCCGGCAAGGCATTTTGGGCAATGTTCGCAGAAATGCATGGGAGCCACCAGCACACGCTGGCCCGGCCTGAAGCCGGTCACATACTCGCCGATTTCGGCAATTTCTCCTGCGACGTCGCTACCGAGAATATGCGGCAGCTTTATGCCGGGCAATCCTTTTCGGACCCAGACATCCAGATGGTTCAGCGAGCAGGCCTTCACTCGGACGAGCACCTGATCTTTGCGTAGCTGTGGGTCGGGAATGTCTTCGTAGGTCAGAACTTCAGTTCCGCCGAATTGATGAATGCGGACGGCTTTCATGGTCACTCCTCTCGACTGTTCGAGCTAAATATAGACGGTAGGCCGCTCCATTTTGGGAACTTGCGGAATTTTTTCGGCAAACTGTGATGATGGTCACGAGTAAACGACTGGTCGTGGGGCTAATTTGGGCGAGGCAGATCGTTGTTTAGAGGGCGTTGCCAGTCGTACTGGACAGGGCTTGCCAAGTCGGCGAGTGGCTCATCAGCCACTGCGGTTCAACTCCGCCGCCCTCTGCGGTTCACTCACCAGAGTTTGTTGACCTAGTCATCTGCGAAAACTAGAATTTTTCTTAGTGACAGATCGAAGTACTAACTGGTTTGCGCCAATGGCCCCGGAGTGATGACCCGGGGCTTTTGCTTGCCTCCGCGTTGACTGGCTCCTGTAGACTGCTGATAATCAATAAAGCCGTTCCAGCCTGATGGACATTTACGAACAAATCGTCGAACTTCGCAAGCAAGGGCGCCGTGGAGCGGTAGCCACAATCGTGAACGTCCGAGGATCGATTCCCTCGTTTCAGACTGCCAAAATGCTGGTGCGCGATGACGGTTCAATTGTCGGCACGATTGGGGGCGGATGCGTCGAGGCTGACGTCTGGCAGGCCGCCCGAGAAGTCATGGAATCGGAGAAGCCTCGAACCTTAAAGTTCGACTTGAATCAGGATCCGAAGTACGACACCGGCCTGGTATGTGGGGGGACGCTCGAGGTTTTCGTCGAACCCGTGTTACCTCCAGCGTTGCTTTATGTTTTCGGTGCAGGCCATGTAGCACTCAATGTTTGCAAAACTGCATCTGCGGCCGGATTCGACGTCATTGTGACCGATGACCGCTCCTCGTATGCTACGAAGGAACGCTTCCCCGGTGCCCGCGAAATCCATGCCGTGGAATTCGACGAGGCTATGCGAAAGCTCGATCCAAACGAGACTTCATTTATCGTGATCGTCACCCGCGGCCATCGCGACGACATGCGGATTCTGAGCTGGGCGGTGCAGACGCGGGCCCGCTACGTCGGAATGATCGGCTCGAAGCGAAAGGTCATCGAGATTTTCAAGACCTTGCGGGCCGAGGGCATCCCGGAGCATCTGTTTGACCGGGTGCACGCTCCGATTGGATTGGATATCGGGGCGGTCACGCCGGAAGAAATCGGGGTTTCTATCACTTCGGAATTGATTGCTGTCCGGCGACACGTCTCAGGTTCTTTGCCTCACTTAAGCTGGTTCAAAAGCGCTCGAACCGACAACTCTGTGCCTGATCAATCCCGGGAGCAAGTTAGCGAAGATCGGCGCACTCGCTGATTCCGCTCACTGACTTTCCTTCTTCTTTCTGCTATCTTCCGCAACATGGGGCGAGCTTCCAGCTTCGGCGGAGTGATTCTGGCCGCGGGCGAATCCTCCCGCATGGGACGCGACAAGGCTCTCCTGCCCTGGCCCCCGATCGCCGACGCGCAAGCGTTAACCAGAGACACTTTTCTGTCGGCGGCCATCCGATCACTAGGACTATCGGCCGACTTCGTTGTGATTGTCGTGGGCAAGAATGAAGCCGCTCTGGCTCCTGTGGCCTATGCCAATGGGGCCGCGGTGGTGACTAATCCCGATCCCAGCCAGGGCCAGTTCAGTTCCCTGCAAGTGGGATTACGGGAAGTGCTCAATCGTGGGCGCGATGGAGCGATTGTCACCCTGGTCGATCGGCCTCCAGCCCAAGAAGCCACCGTGCGGGCTTTGCGAGACGCGTTTGATGTGGCAGCGCATACGATCTGGGCGGTTGTGCCGGAATTCTCCGGGAAGCATGGGCATCCTTATGTTGTCGGGCGGGAGATGATGGAGCAATTTCTACAGGCGCGTGCCACGGAAAATGCCCGAGACATCGAACACAGACTTCAGGAACACATTCAGTATCTTGCTGTCGATGATCCATTCGTCGCGCTGAATATCAACACTCCTGAGGATTACGCGGCGCTGCTGGCAAGGTCTCCCCGCTAGCGTCTATTCCTCTTCCTCAAAGGTACGAAACAGATTCCTCGCGCAAAAAGAGCGCCTCGGAATGACAACCGGTCAGTCACGCATTGCACACTTCGCCATCCTCAAGTTATTGTCGAAGTACATGAATACGATCGATGCAGAAACCATCCACCCGGCCGGGCAGGCCTTTGTAGACTCGGTTCTCCGCCTGGAACCACGAGTCGCGGCATTCGATTGCGACGGTACACTCTGGTCTGGCGACGCGGGCGAGACTTTCTTTCGCTGGGAAATGGAACGAGGCGTCGTGTCTGATGAAGTCGGACAGCTGATGCGCGCTCGCTATATCGAGTACAAAGCCGGCAAGGTCAGCGAAGAGGACATGTGCGGCGAAATGGTGACGATGCACAAAGGAATTCCGGAAGCGGTAATGATGGCAGCCGCGACTGAATTCATGACGTCGTCATTTCCCGGATACGTTTTTGAGGAAATGCAGCATCTGGTGAACCGGTTGCACGAGAACGGTTGCGAAATCCGGGCGGTTTCATCTTCTAATGAGTGGGTCATCCGTGCCGGGCTGATGCAATTTGGCATCGAGGCTGACAGGATCCTTGCGGCCAAAGTTGAATTGGAAAATGGAATCGTTACCGATCGTCTGGTGCGTGTTCCCTCCGGACCCGGCAAACCGAAAGCACTGGATGAAGTAGTCCAAAAGGAGATTGATGCAGCCTTCGGCAACTCGAAATGGGACACCGAGATGCTTGCCAATTCCAGACATGCGTTTGCGGTGAATCCGAATCCGGATCTGGAGGCACTAGCGCGCCAGCGAGGCTGGACCATTTATTTTCCGAACGGAAGCGCTCGAAAGTAGAACGGCTACAATCGACCTGATGTACTCCACGCAGCTCCTTGAGCATTTCCAGAACCCACGGCACGTGGGAGATGTCTCCGACGCCGATGCATCTGTGGAACTCGAGAATCCCGTCTGCGGCGACGTGATCCGGCTCAGCCTGAAAATCGATGATGGAAGAATTGCAGAGATTCGTTTCAAAGCGAAGGGATGCGTTCCCGCGATGGCCTGTGGCTCGGCTTTAACTGAATTGGCTCAAGGCAAGACGATACCCGAAGCGCGCGATTTAAAGCGCGAAGACCTTGTCAAAGCCGTCGGCGGCTTGCCGGATGGTTCTTCTCATGCCGCGCAACTGGCGCTCGATGCCCTCTCTGCTGCACTCGCAAAAATCAGACTGGCTTAATCCAATCGCTCTAAGGCAGCATGTTCAGATAACACGGGCCACTGGTGGACTGCTGCGGTGGAACTGGCGGCGTCATCCACGGCGGGTTATTGAAATTGAAGAACTCGGTCATATCGATCTGCGCCGCGTCGCGCTTAGTGAGCGGAGGAACCCCGAAGCGCGTCTCAATCAGCTTCAAGATTGCAGTGTGATCAGCCGGATTGTGATTCACATAATGCTTCCTGGCATACGGCGAGATCACAGTGATTGGCACTCGATATCCCGTATAGGTGAAGTCGCAGTTTGGTCCAACGACTCCTTTGGTGCAGATGTCCCAAGGTTCGAGGTCGACAGGCTTGATGCCATCGGGGCTTACGGTTTTGTGCGGAGCCACGTGGTCGTAGAGGCCTCCGCCTTCGTCATAAGTCAGGATGAATGCGGTGTCCTTCCATGAGACGCTGTTCATGAGCGGATTGATGAGCGACTCGACGTACTGCGCACCCAATTGAATGTTGATCGGGTATTGATCGGAGTCGGAGCCATGCTCATCCAGTCCTGCGGGGGATGCGGGCTCAATGAGCGCAACTTGCGGCAGCGTCCCATTCTGAACGTCCGTAAAATATTGCGAAATGGGAACCAGACTATCCGGATAGTTCTGCGGAATCGTATGTCCCCATTCGAAGTTCTGAATATAGCTGTAGCCCAGCAGGCATTCTGCCGTAGGGTTCGATTCGCAGGTAGTATTCTGCGGATTCACGTAAATCTTCCAGCTGATACCGGCGTTCTGCAATTCCTCAAAGATCGGAGTAGCGGTCAACAGCGCCTGATCGTGGGAGTCAGTGCCAATCGGATAGACATATCCCTGCGATGTGGCAGCCAGTAGGTAGTCACGATTTGACGAGGTGCGCGTCATAGCAGGGGCGAACCAGCGATCGGACGTCGCGAAAGCTGTTGCCATGTAGTAGTAGTAATTCAGGTCGGTCTCGTCGTAGTAACCCATGACGCGAATCCCGTTGACGTCGTAGTAGGGTGGCTGAATGTGTCGCGAATCATGACCGCCCGTATACACATATCCGTTCAATGTCGGTGTCACGGAGACGGGGTCAGTCAAGTTCCAATCGACATGACTTTCATCCCAGGATGGGCTGGGATTCTCGATGCACTGCGTGATCAGGTGATAAGAAGCAATGTTTGGACTGTTGTTGTCTTCAGTGCAATCGGCCGGCGGTGGATAGTTAGGATCGCAACCTGGGTTCGTCGGTGGTGGCCCGTAGAGCGGAGGCGTTCCAGAGGTCGGATTGAACTGCGGTAGCCCGTCGAACGAAATATCCGGGACCTTGTTTTCCCGCCAAAACGCGCGAAGCTCTCCAAAATAGTGATCAAGGCCGCGGTTTTCTTGCGCCATGAAGATGATGTGGTTCAAGACATTCACCGTCTGGCTCACATTGAAAGTTGCAGTCACCGTCAAGTTGCTGTTCATGGTGACGGTGCACACGCTCATGCCGGAGCAGGCTCCGCTCCATCCGGCGAAGAAAGCACCAGTGCTGGCCTTGGCTGTCAGCTTGACCACCGTTCCTGAGGCGAAAGTCCCGATGCAGGTGCTCGGGCAAGCAATTCCTGCAGGACTACTCGTGACCGTGCCGGTGCTTGTCCCGGCTAGGTTTACTGTCAGTGTGTAGCTTGTGTTCGCAACGTACGCGCTTTGGGGTACCGGCGATTGTGCCGAGGCGGTCGCTCCGCAGGTCGCCAGACAGATCCCAACTGACAGCGAGAGTAACTTCAAGTATTTGTGAGTCACGGGTTTCTCTCGGAGTGCTGATCTGAGAGCGCGATTTCGATGCTGAGGGCCGTCAGGATGGTTGTCGAAAAATTAAAGTGCTGCAAAAAGTTGCGCAGCCACTTTTCACATAAGATGAACTTTATGGTTTTCGATCATACTTGCCGCCGGATCGCGTGCCTGCAGCCTAGTGCGACCGTGATCCTCGCCGCTATCGGGGAGCTCGACCGAATCGCAGCCTGTACGCGTTATTGCGCTGACTTGGTCCCGGAGGTCAAGAGTGGGTCGCGAACGATTCTGGCCGACTCTTGGACTGCCGAAACGGCCGAGATCGTGGCAGTGCGACCAGACCTTGTGATTGCGGCGGTTCCGTATCAAGAAAAGGCGATTGCCGAGATTCTGAAGGCGGGAGCCCGTTTTCTCGGATTGGCTCCGAAGACTCTGGCGGATATTTACGGGGACATCGTCACGATTGCCGGGGCAGTTGGCGCGCTCAACCGGGGTGAGGAACTCGTTCGCAATATGCAACGAAGAATCGAAGAGGTACGAGAGCGCGTCGAGGGCACTGCGCGGCCCAGAGTTTTCTGCGAGGAGTGGGGCAAGCCGATCATTGCTTCACAGCCGTGGGTTCAAGAGCTTGTCGAAATGGCGGGTGGGGAATTTGTTGGCATTCCCGGGAAACAGACATCCGCGGATGAGGTGGTGCGCCAGGATCCGGGAGTTATCATCGCCGCGTGGTGCGGAGCGGGGGAGCAGGTTCCTCTAGAGAAAATTGTTGCCGATCGCGGCTGGGAGGAAACATCTGCCGCGCTCGCGAGCAAGGTCTTTTGTATACGGGACGATTTTCTGAACACACCCGCCCCAACGCTCTTGCACGGGCTGGATGCTCTGGCCTATGCCATTCATCCGGAATTATTCCCGAGCACGAAAGGCATCCGGCAGATTACCGCGGTTTCCGCGACTGATGCGGAAAAAGCGTCGCGCTGAGTTAAGATTTCAATCGTTCGAATTCTTATCACCCGTGACCACACGAATCGAAGAAGTGCGCAACGAAGTCACACAACTGGCGCGAGCAACCTCATCCGCGCGGGAGTTCATGCAAGCGATGGTGAAGATGCTGCATGAGCGCATGCTGAAATACAACTGGGTAGGCTTTTACATGCTCGAACCCGGAGCCGAACCGCCGATGCTGATCCTCGGCGCATTCGAAGGCGCGATGACGCCGCATACACGCATCCCTTTGAATGAGGGAATTTGCGGGGCGGCCGCTTCCAGTGGTGAGACCGTGGTGGTCGACGACGTCAACAAAGATCCGCGATACCTGGCCTGCTCGCTCGAGACAAAATCGGAGATTGTCGTTCCGGTATTCGCTCGCGGCAAAGTTGTCGGCGAGCTCGATATCGACAGCCACTTCCCTGCCGCATTCACACAAGAACACAAGGAGTTCGTCCAGTACTGCGCCCTGCTTGCCGGGAAAAAACTGGAAACGGCTCCCGCATGAGAGTGGAAAAGGGCAAGGTGCGCGCCCCTGAGATTGGGCGCGTGTGGTTGAATTCGCCGCCGCTAAGCTTTCGTCAACTGCGCGGACGCGTCGTGCTCGTTGATTTCTGGGACTACACCTGCGTGAATTGCATTCGTACCCTACCGTACGTGCAGGCATGGCACGAGCGCTACCGCGATAAGGGACTTACGGTAATCGGTGTACACACCCCAGAGTTTACCTTCGCCCAATATGAGTCGAACGTGGAGAGCGGCATTCGCGAGTTTGGACTCACCTACCCGATCGTGATCGACAGCAACCGCGAGATTTGGCAGGCGTTTGCCAATCGCTACTGGCCGACCAAATATCTGCTCGATAAAGAGGGATACCTTCGCTACGCGCACTTCGGAGAAGGCGGTTACGCCGAATCCGAACAAGTCATCCAGGAGTTGCTGCGCGAGATTGATCCTTCTGTCTCATTGCCCACGTTGATGGACGCGATGCGAGAAGAAGACCACGTCGGGGCGGTCTGCTATCGAGCTACCGGTGAACTTTATCTTGGAAATCGTCGTGGGCGAATTGGAAATGAAGATGGATTCAAGGAAGATCAGATTGCTGATTACTCCTTTTCCGCAGCACCGGAAGAAAACTTCTTCTACGCGACGGGACGCTGGGCATCTACGGCGGAATATTTCGAGGCTGTCGAGGATGGGCCGCACACTTTGCGGTTGAAATACGAAGCATCCGCCGTAAACTTGGTCATGGCTTCCCCCCATACACCTTCCGCGGAAGTTGTCATCCTGCAAGACGGCAAGCCTTTGACCCGCGGGCAGGCTACGCGGGATATGCAATTTCGCGCTGCGGCGATCGCAGAGGAAAGTTACATTGTTGTGGACTCTCCGCGTATGTATTTTTTGGTCGACAATCACGAATTTGGAGCGCACGAACTGGAATTACGCTGCTCGGCCGGGGTTGCGGCATTCGCGTTCACGTTTACGAGTTGCGTAGATCCAGTGGCAAGCGCATTGCAATCGGCAGGTTCGGGCCAAGTATGAAACGCGTCGTGGCAGCATTGATCGTGCAGGACGGCAAACTGCTGGTGTGCCAGCGCACTCGCCATCAGACGATGCCGCTCAAGTGGGAGTTTCCTGGTGGGAAGATCGAAGAAGGCGAACAGCCGCGCGATGCTCTGCGGCGGGAGCTTGATGAAGAACTCGGAATCGCGGCGACCGTTGGCGATGAACTCGCCCGCATTCAGCACGAATATCCCAATGGCGGAATGGTGGAACTGCGGTTCTTTGTAGTGCGGGAGTTTCGAGGCGAACTCGAGAATCGAATCTTCAAGGATATGCAATGGGCGACACCGAAAGACCTGCCGAAATTCGACTTTCTTGAAGCTGACTTAACGCTGGTAACCGATTTAGCTGCAGGAAAGTTGCTCTAGCTGCAAGAAATTGCACATCGTCATTTTCCCGCCGAAACGGCTTCCCCAGTCAGCAATTCGAAGATATAAAGGAACCGCGATCGATTTGGACCTGTTCTGGAGAGATTCCATGCGACGTTCTTTCCTGTTCTGTGCCGCCCTAGTGATCCTCGCGATCTATCCTTTAAACGCTTCCACGATTCACGTGCCAGGGGACCAGCCGACAATCCAGGACGCGATTAACGTCGCCAATGCGGGAGACGTAGTGGTGGTCGCTGCGGGCACCTATTCGGAAAATATAAATTTTCTCGGTAAAGCGATCACGGTAAAGAGCGCGAGTGGCGCCAAGCTGACGATCATCGATGGCGGCAAACGTGGCCCAGTAGCAACATTCAACAGCGGAGAAGGATCGAAATCTATTCTGGGTGGGTTCACCCTGCAGAACGGCGCTTCCACATTCAATTCTCAGTACGACGGTGGCGGAGTTTATGTCGGCGGAGCATCGCCTACGATCGCGAACAACATCATCCAGAACAACACCGCGTGCAACGCCGGCGGCGGGATCGCCTTGGAGTTCAGCTCAGCGCGCGTCCAAAACAACACAATCGAGAACAACTTTCAGTCTGGGTGTTCGGGTGGCACAGGCGGGGGAGGAGTGAATATCGGGGGCGCAGGGGCGGTCGTCCTGATTGGCAACCGCATTCAAAAGAACAGCTGGGGCGGAAACGGAGGCGGGATCACATTATTCGCGGCCGGTACACCCATTCTCGAAAACAACATCATCACGCAAAACTCTTCGAGCGGTGGTCAGGGCGGCGGGATTTGGATTGTGAACGACTCCAACGCGCTAATTGTCCAGAATCTATTTGCCGGAAATACGGCGTCTCAGGGCGGTGGAATCTATTTTCTTGTGCCGAGCGGGAGCATGGGGCCGGTTCTGGTGAACAACACAATCATCGGTGGCAACGGAGCCACTCAAGGTTCAGCGGTATGGGCCGGAGGCTTCGATAATCAAGTGCTTTTCTATAACAATTTAATGATCGGTCTGACGGGGCAGAATGCTGTCTACTGTGATGCCACCTACAATTCCCAACCGCCAGTTTTCACGAACAATGATGCTTATAGCTCTAGCGGCTCTGGCCTTCTGGGGACGTGCGCTAGCCAGTCAGGTCAGAACGGCAACATCTCTGCCGATCCGATGTTCGCAGGCAAGACCAATTTTCAACTGAAATCCGGCTCACCAGCGATCAACACTGGCGACAACTCGGCTCCAGATATTCCGGTGAAGGATTTGGCCGGGAAGACCAGAATCGTGGGGGGCACGATCGATATGGGAGCGTACGAGTTTCAGTGATCCAGAAACATCAGTAAACCGGGGCACTCCGCTTTGCGTCACTTTTAGCCTGAACTCATTGTCCAGAACAAACCCAATGTAAGGATGATCATTAGCACCGTCGTGACCCACGCCACTGCGTTGAACAGGTGACCGTTCACGTATTCACCCATCAGTTCCTTCTTGTTGATAAGTAGCAGCATGAAGATCAGGACGAAGGGAAGAACCACACCATTGACGACCTGCGATAGGACTGCGATCTTCACGAGCGGCAGTCCAGGAATCATTACCACGGCAGCGCCGGCTACGATTAGAGCGGTATAGAGCCAGTAGAACGCAGGCGCTTCGCCGAATTTCATCCCTACTCCCGACTCGAAACCCAAGCCCTCGCAAACTGTATATGCCGTCGAAAGCGGCAAGATCGAGGCGGCAAACAGCGAGGCATTGAATAGCCCAACGGCAAACAAAATGTAGGCATACTGGCCAGCCAGCGGTTTCAGAGCGGCGGCTGCATCGGCCGCATATGTGATGTTGCGGAAGCCGTGGATCCACAAGGTGGCCGCGCAGGCGACAATAATGAACCAAGCCACGACGTCGGTGAAGATACAGCCAGTCACAACGTCGAGCATGGAAGCCTTATATTGCCGGCGCGTAACGCCTTTTTCCACGATCGAAGATTGCAGATAGAACTGCATCCAGGGAGCGATTGTCGTACCGACGACTCCGATGACCATGTACAGGTAAGCCTGATCCTTGAACGCTGCGAGCTTCGGCGGAACGAAGGTGGCTTTCGTCGCTTCGCCCCAAGCAGGATGCGCTAAGATGCCGGCGAAAATGTAAGTCACATAGAAAAAGGACGCGGCCAGGAACACTTTTTCCACGCTCTTGTACTGCCCTTTGACCACAATCAGCCACACGATGACTCCGCACACGGGCACGGTATAAAGCCTTGGGAGGCCGAAGAGTTCCAGGCTGGTGGCAATTCCGATGAACTCGGTGACCACGTTTCCGAAATTCGTGATCAGGATGCCCAACATCATGAAAAAAGTGATGCGGAAGCCGAATTCCTCGCGAATCAGGTCGCTGAGTCCTTTGCCGGTGACCGCGCCCATACGGGCGCACATTTCCTGGACCACGATCAACGAGAGTGTGATCGGGATCATGGTCCACAGCAGGAGATGTCCGAACTTCGCTCCGGCGGAGGAATAGACCAGGATGCCGCCGGCATCATTATCGACGTTCGCGGTAATGAATCCCGGCCCGACTACGGCAAAGAACAGCAGGATCCGGGTCTTCCAACGTCTCAGGAACCTCATGCGCACATTTCGAAGACATAAAGATGGAGCAATTTAGCCGCAACGACCGGACAGGATAAATGGACTGATCGACTCTGGCCAAATGAAAAGTGGGAAAGTCGAATAATTCTTGCTTCTAAAAAAACAGTTTCTTACAGCTTCGATCGCAGCATGCTGATCACATCATCGGAGGTGATGACGCCGGTCAGTTTGCTGTGCTCGTCCACGACCGGGAGAGTCTGCAGATTGTATTTGTCGAAGAGTTCCGCCACTTCATTCTCCGCGACGCCTTCATGCGCCAGTACCAGCGGCTCCTGGACGAGCGCGAGCATAGGGGAGGACAGTTCAGCCAAGACGATCCGGGCCAGGGGAACCGCGCCGACAAGAGTGCCTCGCGAGTCAACGAGGTAGATCGTGCTGACGGCTTCGACCCCGCCTTCGAACTCACGCAGAGAGTCGATTGCATTTTGCACGGTAGCGCTAACCGGCAGTGCCAGGAACTCCGTGGTCATACGCCCGGCGGCCGTCTCTTCCTGATGCTCGAGCAACTCCACGACGTCCTGCTGGGCCTCGGGCTCCATTTGGGTCAGAATCTGCTCGGTACGCTCTTCCGGAAGGTCGGCGAGCAGGTCGGCGGCAGCGTCGGGATCCATTTCCTCGACGATATCGGCAGCACGTCCGGAATCGAGAGACTCCACGATGGACTTCTGAACTCTGGGCTCGACTTCCTCGAGAGCTTCAGCGGCTGTCTCTTCATCGAGCGTCTGGAAGACCGCCTGGCGCTCGTCAGGCGCGAGATCTTCGACGATGTCGGCGATATCAGCCGGGTGGAGCTTGGCCAGCCCTTCATGCGAAATCTTGAGTTTCACTCGCCGCGCTGGATCAGTTTCGATCAAATCGACGAAGTTCCAGGGGATGGTGCGGGGAGGTATCTTTCCCAACAGCGCATGGATCGCGTTTTTCGGAGCGACGCCACGCAGCAGACGGCGGAGCGCGCCGCGAGCGCCAACGTCAACCGAGTGCACGCGCAATACGGCAAGCGGACGGTTCGGGTCTTTCTGGAGCTCGAATTCGAGATCGACGTCGTTGACCCGCACGACCTTCCTTCCGTTAACATCTATCACTTGCTGATCGAGCAAGTCGCGCTCCAATAGGAATAGACCCTCGGTCCCGTTGACTGCCGGCCACTGTCCGGCAGCAGTGCTCGTCCGAATTCCACCATTGATTGCCGATATCGATTCGAAGGAGACGAGCCGGTTGCCGCCTTTCGTTTTGACTATCAGCGAAGAAATGCGGGAGCGGTCTTCTTGTGGGACGACTGTCACCTCGCGCACGCGTCCGGCCGCGCCAGACGGGTCATACACCGTGGCGCCCAGCAACTCGCTGAGAGCAAGAGTCATCATCCTGCTAGAGAATAATCCAACTGCTGGAAGGGAGGAATCAAATTCTGACCTTAGAGCTCAGCTTTAGCGGCTTGATGATGCCTAAGGCGTGGTTACCCGCCACGAACGCTCCGAGCGATATTTGCCATGAGGTTTCAAAGTCCGAGGTCCAACGGGTGAGCGGGATTCCGCGTACTGAAAGTCAGACTCCAGAAGCCCTCTATAATGAAGCGTGCGCCTCATCTTCGATATCTTCGGCCAGACTCTGCGAACTCTCTGGGCGCACAAGATGCGCTCGTTCCTGACTATGTTCGGCATTGCCTGGGGGGTCGGCTCCCTATTGTTGTTGGTGGGATTGGGGGAAGGATTTCGCTCTGGGAATCGGAAACAGTTCGACTCCATTGGCGAGAACGTGATGTTCATCTGGTCGGGCCGAGCCCCGGTGATGCAGGGCAGCTTCACCGCACTGCGCCAGTACTATCTCAACTACCGAGATTATGAAGACATTTTGCGGGATTGCCCGAGCGTGGGGGCGGCGACTCCAGTCATTGGCCGAAGTGACATCCGGGCGGTAAGCGACTTCTTCCAGGCCAGCGGTCAGATCAATGGAGTCCAACCGGAATTCAACGGCATCCGCTACGTACCAGTCCAGGAAGGGCGCTGGCTGAATCAGATGGACGAGCAACAGAGGCGCCGCGTCATCGTGCTCGGCGATGAAACCCGAAAAACACTGTTTTCGGGGCGACCCTCCATCGGAAGTACGATTCTTCTGAATGGCGTACGGTTCGAGGTGATCGGCACTTTGCTGCGAGTCGGCCACGGGGATAATAACACTCAGAATCTGAGGAACTTCATCCCGTTCAGCACCATGCGTGAATACTTTCCTCCGCTGAATTCGGGCATCGATCTGGACGTGATTTCGCTCATCAATTACCAGCCAAAATCGCGAGCATTGCATGAAGCAGCAAAGCAAGAGGTACATCAGGTCATCGCGCGGAACCATGGCTTCAATCCCAGTAATCCGGATTCGTTTGACGAATGGGACACGGTGAAGACCGTCGACCAGGTGGGCAAGATTTTCGATGCAATGAACGCGTTTCTGGGCAGTGTAGGGCTGGTGACCCTTGCTCTGGGGGCGATTGGAATTATCAATATCATGCTGGTCGCGGTCGCCGACCGCACGCGTGAAATCGGGTTGCGCAAAGCGGTCGGGGCAACCAACAGCAGCATCATGTTTCAGTTTTTTGTGGAAGGAGCATTTCTGACTTTGCTGAGCGGAGGAATTGGAATTGCGGGTGCGGCCGCACTGATGGAGATGCTTTCACACGTGAGTCTAGGCGAGGGATTCGATCCTCCAAAGCTGGTGGCTTCAACTGCGGCATTGGCGGTGATTTCATTAGCAGTAGCAGGAGTAGCCGCAGGCCTCTACCCTGCCCGGCGAGCGGCAATGCTCGAACCGGTGGAGGCTCTCCGCAAGGAATAAACATGCACAATGATCTTTTGAAGCAGGCTTATTCCGCGATGCGCCACGACCTGCGCCGAACGTTGCTCACCATGGCAGGAATGGCTTGGGGTATTGCGACTGTAGTGTTGCTTCTTTCTTATGGCAATGGTTTTGGTAAAGCGATTGAGGCGATCTTTCAAAGCTTTGGTGCGACCGCGGTGGGCATATTCCCGGGCCGGACTTCGCAACAGGCCGGCGGGAACAAGGCAGGGGTCCAAGTTCGGTTTACCAATGATGACATTGAACTGATGCGCAACAATCTGCCGCTTTGCCGGCATGTGGTACGCGAGTCAGACAAGCAATCCACAGTTCAAAACAATAATCGCTCGTTCTCTTTTCCAGTCATGGGTCTGGATCCGGCAATTCAGGCGATCTGGAACCTCGATCTGTCCGAGGGCCGGTTCCTTGATGACGCAGACAACATGCAGCACGGGTTGGTGGCCGTAATTGCCTCGGAGGCGCGCGATCGACTTTTCTCGGGAATGCCTGCTATAGGCGAGTACATCCGCATTGATGGGGTCAGCTTCGAGATCATCGGGGTGGGAGCACCTCGCATGCAGGAGGGCGATAACGACAACAACCGCGTCGTCTACATCCCTTACAACTCGATGGATGTCCTGAAAGATAATCATTATCTAGATGGGATATGGCTCGACTCGATCGGGCTCGATCACGACAAGATGGATAAAACCATTCGGGAAACTTTGGGCACGGCTCATAATTTCAAGCCGGATGATCATCGCGCGATCTTTGTATTCGACGCCCAGAAGCAACTCTCGCAGTTTGGAATCATCACCATGGCCTTGAAGGTTTTGCTGGCTTTCATTGGAACGGTGACGCTCGGAATCGGCGGCGTCGGCCTGATGAACATCATGCTGGTATCCGTCACGCAGCGGACGCGCGAAATTGGAGTGGAAAAAGCTCTCGGCGCCCAACGCGGCCACATCCTGTTTCAATTTCTGGCAGAGGCTATGGTAATTACCGCCGTTGGCGGGTTTCTGGGAATTGTGCTGTCTTACGCCGTATCGATCTTTGCTGGACGGATTACTTTCTACAGCGCGCTTGCGAAGCATGCGGAGGCTGCCGATATACGTCTGATCGTGTCGCCGATGATTCTGGTGGTAGCGACGAGTATCCTCGCACTGGTAGGAGTCGTGAGCGGGATGGTCCCTGCCCTTCGCGCCGCGAATCTCGATCCGATCGAAGCCTTGCGTTACGAGTAGAAAGCTTCACCAAAGAGTGCACGTCGCAGAGGAAAAACCTTGGTACCCAGCGTCCTCTGCGGTGATAGTTTTTCCGAAACTCGCTATGTCTGAGGACATACTTTCGCGACAGCCACCACCCGCCGATCTCCGGTTGAAATTCGGTTCGGATCCGAATCAATTTGTCGATCTTCGATTTCCAGCACAAAGAGGCAAGGCCGAACCAACTCCCCTGGTGATGAACGTCCATGGTGGCTTTTGGCGCGCTAAATATGGCCTTGAGCA
>Ga0070735_10001028_pt1 | contig 27792 bp, 19 predicted proteins | sample Coa_R1_FD_66443 | JGI IMG/M metagenome (GOLD analysis project Ga0070735, IMG submission 66443) | Surface soil microbial communities from Centralia Pennsylvania, which are recovering from an underground coalmine fire - Coalmine... | ecosystem: Environmental > Terrestrial > Soil > Unclassified ...
CGGCGAAGCGCCCCACCTCAAACTTTTCTGCGCAGAAGGTCTTTACAACGCGCACCCCTCCAATCGCTTCTTCGGCCAGGCTGGCCATGTCACCGAGGAGGTTGCGCACACGGCGCGAGAACTTTTTCACCGGCTTGCGAAAGAAAAGCACGGAGCAAGAGAGAGCGACGACCGTGGGCAAAAGGAACAAAGTGAGTTTAACGCTCACCGCGAACATCGCTATCAAAGTGCCGACGAGCTTCACCGTTTCGGAGCCGATGTTCTGCATCAGCGTTTCAAGAAAATTCTCCACGGTGTCAATGTCGCCCGTGATCCTCGAAAGCAAGTCGCCGGTACGGCCACGGTCGAAGCATTCAACAGGCAACGACATGGTGTGAGCATATAAATCGCATCGCATGCGATTCACCAATCGCTGATTGGCCAGTTCCTGCAGAACATCGGATCCGTAATCGAAAATCTGCTGGCCCACAAATGCGCCGGTCAGCAGCCAGACCACAAGAGACATCTGGCTCATATCGTGGTGTCGAATCACTCGATCGAGGAGCATGAAACCAAAAATCCAGGGCCGTGCGAGGTCGAGCAATGTGCTGCCAACGATGCAGACTCCCAGGATTGCCAGTATTGGCGACACTTCTTTCGTATATCCGAACAGCCGGCCGAACGTTCCCTTGCGAGACTGCTCGCTTGCGGGCATAAAGAGCCGGCTCTTCCGCTGGGTCTCAGGATTCTTCTTGGCGTCTTCTTTACTCATCGGCCGAAATCCAATGCGAGCGTTATTTCATTTACGTAAAACTGTTCCAAATCCTCCCAGTTTTTCTTTGCTTTGTTTCGACCTTTCTTCAGGCCGCCGAGCAAGCTGTGAAACACATACATAGCCCAATAACATCCCAGGCTGTCCGCCGCTTCAGGCACTTTGGCCAAATAGGTATCAAGGAAAGCTGATGTCGCACGCTGCGCACGCTCCATATCAAAACCTTCTTTGAACGCTGTAAGACGCAACACACGAACAAATTCCGCGGCGTCCTTGGCTGGGTCCGACGGACGGCAGCGGTCCAGATCGATCACTGTCGTGGCGTTAGCTGCAAGAAAAACGTGGTCGTGATGGTACCGCCCGTGTGTGAATACAAAGGGGCGATTTTCTTTCAGGCTGCTCGTTCTTTGGTCAAGCTTGTCCAGGAGTTCGCGCACCATATCGAGCTTCTCTGGACGTGCGGCACACGCCTTTATCAATCGGGTTCCCAATCGGAAAAGCTTCAGCGAATCCCAGTCTGAATCTGGTGAGCCGGAACAAATCGCAGAGCGGTGTAAAGCTGCCAGCCATTCGGCCGCTTCCCGGCTCCCCGAAACCAGATCTACAGAATTTTCGCCATCAAATATGGCGCCCAGCGGTGTGCCTGGCACACCTCGCATCACGAGCAAGCAATGGTCCGGCAGGAAACCGAGAGGTTCAGGAATTCGGTATCGTCCGGCGTCATTGAATCCAGAACTCCACAGAGTTCGGCTCACGTCATAACACCGTAGGCCTAGCTCATCGACGTACAGCTTGGCGAACAGAACGCAATCGGGTCCCAGGGAATACTTGAGCGTGAGCCGTCCGGTGCCTGTGTTTTGTATAATCTCGGCCACGCAATCGAAGCTATTTCCATTCAAGAAAGAGCCGCAAAGCGGACGAATTCGAGACTCGATGAATTCCGTCGTCATGAACTCCGCAGCCTTCTGTGCAAGTGCCTCTTTCCCCTGAGGCGGAGGGGAAATCGAACGTCCCACCAATGACTGGCTCATCATGAATGACGCTTCATAACCGCCCATATCTGTCCGCCTTCTCCTTCTCGTGTCGAATTGCGTTGCAAACCTTTTTGCTATGCCGCCAGAGTCCGAGGACTGCCCTCTTTAAGAGCATGTTCAAACTCTGCGCTGTACATCAGGCAAATCATTTGCCTCTGGTTTTCCTCCACCTTGTGATTCTTCAGCATTTTCGCGAGCGCTTTCATGGCGAGTAGCGCCTTAAAATAGGGGAGATTCTCCAGGCCCTGGTGGTTAAGTCTCCGGTACTCGTCAACAAATTCACGAGCCACTCGCTCGGCACGTGCCATTTCACCCGCCAGTTCCGCGCAGGTCTTTTTCAGGACGTGACAAAAGCGTGCGACGTCCTTTGCGGGATCCGACAGGCAAATCTTTTCGATATCAATGACTGCCGCCTGAGTACCATGGATGAAAACATGGGCAGGACGGAACTGGCCGTGCATCAATACAAGTGGTGGCGAGGAATTACCGCTGGGCGATATGGAACGCAGACCGTGGAACATTTCAATCAGCAAAGCCGAATGCTCCGGAAGTTCCGCGACAACTTTCGCAATGGCGTCAGCCAATTTCAGCACTTCCACCTTTTCGCACGGTGATTCTGCTCGCAGACCGGAGACTGTCGTCGATTGAAATTTCACCAGCCATCGCGCTGCCAGGCGTGCACCCGCAAGCGCGTCGTCGATTCCTCCCGCGGCTATAATGTCGCTCAACGGGACGCCCTGTGCGCCACGCATCAGCAATAAGTTGGCTGCGGAAACGACTCCCAAAGGCTCGGGGATATTCATGCTTGAACTGGATGAGAACCCTTGCTCCCATAGATCGGCCATCGTTCTGTGCGTTTCCGAAGCGAGGGACGCGTCGTGATAGGCCTTCCCGAACACCTCGAAGGTTGAGCCGAACCTGTAGCGCAGCGTCATGCGACTTGAGAGTTTGTTGCGGATCACTTCAAATTCCGAGGCTGCGGCTAGACGGTCGTCAGAGACGTCCCCCAACAGAGGAAAAATCTGCTGCGAGACAAATTCCGCGTTGCCAAGCAGGGCCATCTGCCCTTCTTTCCAAGCTTGACGGTCGGACCTCGTAGATTTTTGTGTCACCGCAACTCTCCACGAAATTCGTTCCTCTGGGTTGAGACCGCGCCGCTAGCCGCGGCTCGTGCGGTTGCCGCTTTAAAGGAAAGGCCCGCTTGACGCAGGCACTTTACATACATCGCGATAACTGTTGGCTGCGTAACTTTCAGGACGCTTGCAACGTAATAGAGCGCCTCAAGGGAGGAAAGCGCCACGAAGGGCGCTATCCGGTCACCAATTGTGATTCGTTGCGCCGCCGCAATACTGCTGAAATAGCTCTGAAGGAAGACTTCGATTTGCTGATTCGCTGTGTCTAGCGATTTCCCCATTAGACAGGCTGTTGTCCGCACGTGTGCGATGAATGAGCCCAGGTCGCGAGCCGGATCTCCGACGCAGAACCTCTCAAAATCGATGACCGTGACACAATTATTTGCCACAAAAATGTGATCGGGATGGAAATCGCCATGGACATACGTGGCGGAGACGTTTCGGAAACTGTCGAAACATCGCTCCATCACTGCGGCGCACTGTTTCAGATCGGGCTCCAGTTGGGGTTGGCTTGCCGATACCGCTGATAGGAACATTCGAAGCGAGGCTTTCTCGGCGGTATAACTGCACACCTGTCCAGATGACACGGGGAGGTTGTGAAGTTTTGCCAGCCACACGCCCACTTTCCGCGCGTGGTCAACCGACGCGTCACTCCCATCGCCGAGAAAACTGCGAAACTTTGTGCCTCGAGCCTTCTCCTGAACGATTACCTGCAGATCCTCAAAATGATGCAAAGGCTCAGGGATTCTCAAACTTCGATCCAGTCCGAAGCCCGCATCCCACAGGAGCCTCATGGCCTCGAATTCCTTTGCGGCCTTGCCTGCAGCGCGTGTCGTGTCCCGTTTGGCGACTAGCTCAACCAAGCTTTGTTTTCCCGTTCGTTGATCGCCAACAACAAGCTTGTACGAGTAAACGTGGCGGCTTCCCGGCCGGCGGCGCATGGGCCGAATACTTAGATCGTTAATGAACTGGTGCATTGCGAGAACGCGCGCCAGCCGCGCCCGAATATTCGAACTCATCAGGCCGTCGAGTATCGGCGACTTGACGGCGCACAGGGCGACTAAGGGAAAGCTGAAAAAGATGAAGGAACTTGGACAAGCGTCTACCACTGCGCGAATGAAGTGCGAGGACGGGACTAGATGGTGCAGCAAAAAAGAGAATTGCGGAGGCCCGAAACGATGCACCATAATTTCACTGGGCATACCCAGCAATTGCCAGCGCGATGGTGAAGCTTTCTCCAGGGAAAGAAGAGCGCTCTTTTGACAGGTAAGCGTCCTGCTCCTGACAGTCGAAAGAGCGCGTCGCCCGGCTATCCTCTGGTAGATGAATCTGAGTCTTCTCACTATCATCTGCTCACTCCAATCGACAGTGTGAATTCCCTGTCGGAAACCGAAGCTCGCAACGTAGCTTTATGCCCGCCCTCGTCAGGATATGGTTCGCACCAACGCAGAGATCCGCTCTTTTCGACGCGAATCCAGACGGCAGTGGAATTCGTACTCCAGCCGCGTGTCCCATTCTTCACAACCGGTTTCAACAGCGCGCGTCCATAGCGCAGCAGACTCAAGTAGTCGGGCGAGAGAGCAAAATCTATGGACACTTCGTCGACTGCTTTCGGCAAACAGTAATCGACTGCGATACATGCTTCGCCGTAGCCAAGCCGAATCCTTTTAATCAATCCGAACCCAGTGCTATCCGCTTGAACATTTTCGAGTTCAACCTCGATTGCAGCTCCCTTGGCGCAAACAATCCGAACGCTGTAGGCATCATGTTGCATGCCCAAATCGGAAAGCGCTCCGGGATGATTTGCAGGAACCTCCATATATCGATTCAGTTCTTGCATCCAATTCCAATCATCGGAGGGGTTGCCGATGACCATTTTCCCGTCAGGACCTTCAGTGCTGAATAGCGCGACGAGACGGCCACCCCAGCGCGGCGAAATTACTCCGAACAGTTTGTCGTTCTTGATGACCAGCTCATCCTCGCCGTCGGCATCAATGTCAATCAATGTGGCATGCGCTTGATGATCGTGGTGCGTCGTCCAATAGGAAGCTTCCCCAATAACCGCCGCGTGACGGCTATGACTGCCCAGAGCCTGTATCCATGGGCTCAAGTGTCCGCTTGACGCGGGGTCGCCGAATGGGCCTTCGGACGGTGTATGCCACGCGCTTTCCCAACTGGACGCCATCAGGTGTTTGTCTGCCAGTTCGATGAGGCTTGGGTCCGCGCCGGATAATGAATACTGTTGCACGCGTCCTTCTGCCCAGGAAAAATACTGCCGATAAACATCGCCGTTGGGGTCAAAGAACCATTTCTCGTAGCCTTCACCAGCTGCGAAGTGATTCGCGAGTTCCAGAAAAGTTCCGACGTCGATGGACCTGGGTGTCGAATGGCATACATTTTCCGCCCAATCGCATATTCGCGTGGCCCGGAACGATTTGTTACTGGCGATCCAGCGGAGCACACTCTCGAACTGCCCGGGAGCATCTTTGTTCCAGGCCCCCAATCCTGCGGCCTTTTCCATATCGTCCGCATAGAGGGCAAGTAAGGGAGATTTGAGAAGCTTATTTTCAAGGGTGGTGAGCCATCGGCAGTGCTGACGGAATTGATCGAATTGGTTCTGGTCTCCTGGCGGAATATTAAGTCGTAAGTGTGAAGCAATCGGCAGTGCGATCAGGCCATGTCCGTCTTTCACCGGGCATGCCTGATAAAGCTGGGCGTCCCTGCGTGGTTGCCGATCGTAAATCTTGCGCGGTGAATGATAGCCATACATCGGCAGCAAGAGGCGATCATCCATCAACACAAACTGATACCCGTGATTAAGCAAACGTGAATCGTTCAAGACTGGAGCCATTCGAGCCGTGTCCCACACTCGCTCCGGTGGCCAAAATACTTTTACCGTCTCGGGGTCGATTCCCAAATGAATCTTGTATAGATTCAGCTCTTCATTTAACTGCTTTAGATTATGTTCGTAGCTGAAGAAGCGCATGACATTCTGCGCGTAACAACTCCCGACAATTTCAAGCAGGCCGCTGTCGACCAGTTGCCGAACATGCGACAGAAAACTTGGTTGATGCCAGGCGATGGCTTCAACGAGCGTGCCGCTGAGGTGAATATTTGCAGGAATGTTGTAGCGGCGATGCAGCTCCAGGATCCAGGCGAAACCGGACCGGCCCTCAACCGAGCCTATGGCCTCGCGCAATCCGTGCCGGTTCTCATATCCTTCGGTAATCAGATATTGATTCGCGTGATGAACGAACGCAAAAGGGACAGCCATTCCCAGCACCTCGCTCTTACCAAATGCGAATCCTTACTGAGACACACGGGCACGCGAATGGCTTAAGAACTCAAGCATTCAAAGGAGGCCCATGTTCCAACTTCTAATGCCTCGCACGGCGCTGGGACGATCGTGCCAGAGCATCTGGGCTCAATGGCGAGGTTGCTGCATCTTTCACAAACTGAATTGTTAAGTCAAGATTAAAATTCAATTAAAAATGTAGGTTTTTGTCTCAGCGTTCTGGTAGTACTAGTCATAACTCTACTTTCAATGAGTTACCTTACCGTAATTTAAGACAGTTGATAGTATGGTGGCGACAAGTAAGTATGTATCTTCTGCCGGGTTAAATACGGCGCGAGCCGCTTCACCAATTCATTTTTATTGCAGACAACACGTCAAATATTTTTTTTTCAGCGGGACGGGTGTGCCGAAGATCGCTGCTCAAGCAATTCCGCGTTTTTCGAGACCTGTTCAAGCGAGCTCCAAGCCGATCAAATAGAAACTACAGGTAATCGTGTGATCTGGATCACTGCACCGATTCCGGTGAACTTATATTGTGCTTGCCTGGGTTGCATCTTAATAGCAACAACCCGAGTTCTCTTGGAGAGATCATGACTGTCATAACGAACGACAAAGAAATCGCATCCTTGGACGCGAAAGCTATCACTTCAAATGAAGCGGCAGAGTTCTTTCCCAAGGGAGCGATTGCATTTTTTGTGAGCCTAATTATCGGCTTCGCGTTCATTTGGACGGGCGTTTACCTGCTGATGCTGCATCGGCAGTTCCATCTGTAAAAATTCATCCTCGAGAAAAAACCGATGTCGAATAACCAGGGAAAAAGTGCGAGTGCAAGCGGGATTGAGAAACGCGTCATTTTGACGGCGTTTCTTGTTTCTTGCATCGGTATTGGACTGATCGCCTACTCGGCCTGGGGCATGGGAATCACAGTCGCCGATTGCGTTCCCAACTCCAAAATTTTTGAACACGGTTCTGTCCTGAAGCATGGCGAAAAAAATTATGAGATCCATTTCCTGGCGTCCATGTGGTCCTTTGAGCCCAGCCGCGTAGTCGTGCCCGTAGGATCGACGCTGGATCTTTTCGTGACCAGCAAGGACGTAACCCACGGATTTAATATCGTGGGCACAAATGTAAATCTGATGGTGGAACCTGCCGTGGTGAACGAGTCTCGCGTTCATTTCGAGCGGCCCGGGATCTACACCATCTTATGCCATGAATACTGCGGCGTAGGCCACCAGGCCATGAGCGCAGTGCTCGAGGTAAGTGACTCCGCCTTGGAGATTTCGGCGGAAGGCTTGCCGCCCTCAGAGGCTCCCGCTTCCGGCGCAGCAAATTCTCTGCCCGGAAAAGCGATCCTGGATCAAAAGGGCTGTCTCGCTTGTCATACGGTCGACGGAAAGAAAGGTCTGGCTCCAACCTTCAAGGGTTTGTGGGGAAGCAAAGCTGAACTCACAGACGGAACCACGGTCACGGTAGACGAAAAGTATGTCGAGGAAATGATCCAATTCCCCGGCAAGAAAATCGTAAAGGGATTCAGCCCGATCATGCCGAAGCTTCCGGTAACAGATGAAGAGATCAAGGAAATCATCGACTATTTGAAGGCGTTGAGATAGCGACTATGGAAAAACAGAGAGCTTTGCGCGCAATTATCCTCACCGAACTGTTGGTGCCGCTCGCGCTACTTCTATTTGGAATCTATCACGGCGTCCTGCAGGTGATGTACCGAGCCGGGGTGATTCGCGCCCCGTCCGTTGCGGGCATCGGTTACTACCAAGGCCTCACGGCACATGGCGTGATCAACGCCTTGGTTCTCACCACGCTTTTTGCCGTGGCGCTCGGTCACGCTCTGGTCGCGCAGGAACTGGATCTTCCGCTATCGGTGGGCGGCGCGGCGCTTTCCATGGTACTCATGCTCGTCGGCGCGGTCATGGCAGCAGCTATGATTTTCGCGGGCAAGGCCTCCGTTCTCTACACATTTTACCCGCCGCTGAAGGCCAGCCCAATTTTCTACATTGGCCTGGCCGTTTTTATCGTGGGCTCGTGGATCGCTTTCTATACTTGGATCCCACCCTATCTTCGCTGGCGCAAACAAAATCCCGGCAAGAAAACCCCGATGGCCGTCGTCGGAATTTTCGCGACGTTTATCGTCTGGCAGATTGCAACGCTGCCAGTCGCTTTTGAGGTCCTGGTTTTGCTCGTGCCTTGGTCATTGGGATGGACTCCCGGAGTGAACGTCGTGTTGAGCCGCACACTCTTTTGGTTCTTCGGACATCCTCTGGTTTATTTCTGGCTCCTTCCCACTTATACCCTGTATTACACGATGCTGCCGCGGCTGTCCGGCGGAAAACTTTACAGCGACTTCGCGGGGAGATTCACATTTCTTACGTTCATCGTTCTTTCTTCCCCACTAGGCTTGCATCACCAATTTGCCGATCCCGGAATTTCCAACAATTGGAAAGGCCTGCACGCAGTTCTCACCATGATCGTCGTGGTCCCCAGCCTGGTAACCGCCTTTACGCTTTCCGCTTCCCTCGAGTACGGGGCAAGGAACAATGGAGGGACCGGACTGTTCGGTTGGTGGAAGAAGCTTCCTTACTTCAATCGGGAACGATGGCTTTTTCCCTATCTATTTTGCGGGTTGGTGATTTTTATTTTCGGCGGAATTACGGGAATCATCAACGCGTCGTACGCCATGAACAACGTCGTTCACAATACGGCTTGGCTCCCAGCGCATTTTCACCTAACCGTCGGAGGTCCTGTTTTTCTCGGAATTCTTGGAATGAGCCTTTATCTGATTACCGGACTTCTAAAAAAACCAGTGGTCTCACCGGGATTGGCGCTCGCCGTTCCTTATTTGTGGATGGGAGGCACGGTCCTGTTTTCCGGAGGGCTTTTTGCCGGAGGACTGCGAGGAGAGCCGCGGCGTACGAACCTGGGGCTGACATACTTGAATCCTCAATCGCCCAGCTTCAGGCCCGACTGGGAAATCACCACACATCTCGCTTTGGTGGGCGGTCTGGTAATGGCTTTCGCCATTTTGGTTTACTTCGCGGTTCTCATCCTAAGTTTGGTTGCATCGCGAGACGTGAGCAAAGCGAGCGTGCCATTCTCGATTCCAATGAGCGAGCCCTACCACGATGAAAACGTCGCGGGCGTGCGGAATTTCACACCTTGGGTGGCCGCAGCGATTCTTGCGGTAGTTCTGGCCTATTACCCGCCGCTCCACGACATCGTTAAAAGCCATTTCAAACCGGTTCCGGGATATCACCCCGATAGTCCGATTGTGGTTCAGCCGGGAGACTAACGTCCCATTGAAATTCGTACTGCTATGAAGCGAACTCTTCTACTTTTCGCATTCTTTGCCGCCGCTTCCCTTCACGCTCGCGTCATTCCAGCGCTCGAAACCGCTGCGCCAATCCCTGACGTGCAAGTCATAGATGAGGCTGGCAACAACACTTCTCTTGGCTCTTTGTTGGCAGCCATGGGCGGCGGACCGGTAGTGGTCCTTCCGGTCTACACTCGTTGCGCGGCGAGTTGTCCAATTCAGACCCAGAAGCTCAAACAAGCCTGGGAGGGCCTAAGTCCGGGTGCTTCGTTGCGCATCCTCGTTTTCTCCTTTGATCCTCAAGAAACCACCGAAACCATATCGCAGTATCGAAAACTTGAAGGCGTGCCCGAAAGCTGGAAGGTAGTACGCGCGAGTGCAACGGCAACCCGCAGCTTCTTCGAATTTTTCCACTATCGGGTTATGGACGAAAAGGGACAGTTAATTCACCCCGATCAGATTTTCTTGTTGGACCCATCCCTGCGATGGCGGTTCACAATGGCAGGGCTGATTTGGAGTCCCCAGGAAATCGGACAGGCACTGGGCCAAGCTCGATCGCCAGGCATCACACTCTGGATCCGAACGCATCCAGATGCCCTCGCCTGGGCCGGATTTCTGTGCCTTCTCGTTGGCATCACGATATTAGGGATCTGGTTGGTTCGGTCCTCCCTCTCAGTCTGACCATCGAATCAATGGATTGGCGCGTCTTGGCGGTCGCGCGCAAGATCTTCCGTCCAGGAGGAATCATAAGAGCTGGCTCAAAATTTGCCGCATCGTGCCTCTTCACTTTTTCGCGCTTTTCTCAGAGAATGCATTTTCTAAGTCCCTTAACGCTTGAAGCGTCGCTGTCCCGAAAGGAGCTCTATGAAGGCCTTTATCACGAAGGATACTCCCGTTACCGAAGAGGTTCTGAACACGATCGCTCATCTCCCGACGAAGAGCCTGTCCAAGATCGTGGAAGATGGCTTCTTCAAGAAGCTGACCGACCGACACTTCATGCGCATTGCGGTCCTGCTGGCGAAGAAAGGGTACGACGAAGGTGGCAGTCCCATTGGTGGAGTAATCATCAATAACAAAACGCGGCAGATTGTGGGGAAAGGGCACAACACGTTGGTTCAGGAGAACCATCCTTACAACCATGGTGAGACGTCTGCAGCACGGGATGCGGGGCGACTGGATTTCAGCGAGACCACCATGTTTACGACACTCAGTCCTTGTGACATCTGCGCGGCACTGATTTATCGGCGTCAATTTCAGCGGTTGGTCGTCGGTGATGTTACAAATTTCTCGGGCACGGAAGATCTGATTCGTCAGAAGGGCGTGCAGGTAGATATTTTGGAAGACCCGGACGGTGTCGCCTTCTTCGCGAAATACTTGAAGGAAAAACCGGACCAGCATCTGGAAGATGCCTACGGCCTCGCCGAGGTGCGCAAGGCTGCTGCGGCCAAGACCTAGCACTACGGCCTTTTTGAACATCAGCTCTCTTGGGATTGAATCTTACCCGCGCCATGTGGAGATCTGCTGAGGGGTGCTAAGTCAGTGATTCCGCAAGAGGCAGCCGCACTTGAAAACTTGTGTCCCCGGGGTTTGAAACAACCTGAATATTGCCCCCATGCTTTTTCACAATTCGCTGCACTGTGTCGAGGCCGAGCCCGGTTCCCTTTCCGACTCCCTTTGTGGTGAAGAAAGGTTCAAATATGTGCGACCGAATTTCAGGCAATATGCCGGGACCGTTATCGGCGATCTCCACTACAACGCAATTGTCCTCTCGATAAGTGCGGACTCTAAGCTCACCTTTGCCATCCATGGCGTCCGTGGCGTTGTCGATAAGGTTGGTCCAGATCTGATTCAACTCGCTACCGAATGAGTTAACGAGAAGCGGAACTCTTTGGTAGTCGCGCCGCACAACGACTCCGTGTTTCAGCTTGTGGTTCATGATGGTAAGCGTGGTTTCCAGACTCCTCACGATGTCAACGTTTTGCACGGGCGTCTGGTCCATGTAGGTGTATTCCTTGATCGCACCAACAAGGTCAGATATTCGCGAAGTACTACTCTCGATTTCATTGAGGAGCGTCGCGACCTCCACCGAAGCGGCGATCCTTACCAGCGCGGCTCGCGCAGTGTCTGCATCGAGGATTGCGAAGAGCGACTCCATCGCTTCCGGCTTGATGTTTTTTCGTGCCAGATCGGCTGCCATTTGCCACATATCATTCTGCCCATGACTGCGCAGTAATGAATCGATCTGGTCTTCCAGGTCGCTGATAGTTAGAGGGTCGGGAGGCGGTTCATCATGTTGAACGAAGGATGCCTCCATTTTTTCTATTTCCGATTTCTGAGCAGCGGTGAGGTCGCGCCTTCCCAATTCGTGGCTCGCGTCCCGGATTCGCTTCAGGAGATCGCGCAACTGGCTAGTGGCGCGTTTGGCGGCGGAAGCTGGATTATTCAGCTCGTGCGCGAGCCCTGCCGAAAGTTTTCCTAAGGAAGCCAAGCGGTCGCGCTGTTGCTCCATCCGGGTGGTTTCACGAATTCTGTCGGACATCAAGCCCACAAGGCGCTGCGTTAGCTCCGGCATCTTCTGAATAAGCTCAGGAAACAGAGCAGCGGGAAAACGCAACACGCGCGCATCGGTGATCGCCCGTACGCTCACGGTAAACTGTTTCATCCGGGAAAAGGGCAGCGTACCGGTCACGTGGCCCGGCTCCATCGGCAATATAATTGCTTCGCCGCCGAGTTCGCCACGCATCTGAAGTTGTCCCTCAAGGATGACAAACATCGCGTCCGCGGGATCACCCTGACGAAAGTAGGTATCACCTGCGTTCAAACGCAGCTCTTCCGACTGTCCGATAAACCAGGCGATTTGATCCTCCGGGAGATCAGCAAATGCCGGGACGCGAAGTAATTCTGATTTTTCCAACATTTATACTTTGCTCAAATACTGATGGATGAACTGCACAGCCACCGATCCTTCACCGACGCCGGACGCCACGCGTTTTACAGAGCCGTGCCGCACATCGCCTACCGCGAAAAGACCAGGGACATTTGTCTCCAGCAAAAAAGGATCTCTTTCGAGCGCCCATCCTTTGGGACGCTGTCCATCGCGTATCAGGTCGGGACCAGTCAGGATGAACCCGCGTTCGTCTCGTTCGACAACTTCGGCCAACCAGTCAGTTCGCGGCAACGCTCCGATAAAGATGAACATTGCACCCGCCGGGACGCGCTCCACCCTGCCGGTATCAGAACAAAGCAATGAAATCTCCTCCAGATGCGTTTCGCCGTGCACTTCGGATACGCTGGCATGCGGCCAAATCTGAATATTTGAAGTTTCCTTGATTTGGTCTATTAAATATTGCGACATCGTGCTCGATAGGGAGCTCCCTCGAACCACGATAACCACGCGATCTGCGTACTTCGCGAAATTCATTGCTGCCTGACCCGCAGAATTTGCTCCGCCTATCACGTAAATTATTTCGCCCTTGCAGGAGAGAGCTTCCGTAGAACCGCCACCATAATAAACACCGGCCCCTTGCAACCGATCGATTCCGGGGGCTTCGAGCCGCCGCCACTGTACTCCAGTTGCGATCAACAACGCGTGACACGAAATCTCATTCCCGTCGCCCAATCTAATCATCCGATAAGATCCTTCGGTTCGGACGCCAACAGCATCTTGCGGCGACAAAATTTCCACTCCAAAACGCTGGGCCTGCACTACCGCACGCCGCGCCAGATCGCCTCCGCTTAGCCCCATGGGGAATCCCAGATAATTCTCGATACGCGAACTCATCCCCGCCTGCCCGCCCGGCGCTTCACGCTCGATCATCACGGTGTGCAGGCCCTCTGAAGCGCCATAGACCGCAGCGGCGAGACCTGCCGGCCCTCCACCGACGATGGCTAAGTCGTAGAAATTGGTTTGCGCGCGTGTTCGCAATCCGACCTTTTGTGCGACTTCCGCTGGCGCGCTATCAAGAAGTTTTGTCCCGTCCTGGAAGAGCACGACGGGGAGATTCACGGCATCGGGTCCTAGCGCCTCTAGAAGCTGCTTCGTTTCTGGGTCATTCGCTGAAACCTCAACGTCGATCCATTGATACGGAACTCGGTTGCGCGCCAGGAAGTCTCGCAACTCGTATGAGCGGGGCGACCAGCGGGTCCCCAATACTCTGATTCCCTCGAATTTTGGCCGGTAAGACGCCTGCCAATCATCGAGCAGATCATTCAGCTGCGGGTAGAGGTGCTCCGAAGGAGGATCCCACGGTTTCAAGAAAAAATAGTTGATGTTAGCTTGATTGATCGCACTGATCGCAGCGTTCGTGTCAGCATAGGCAGTAAGTAATGCCCGCTTGGCCTCAGGAAATAAATGCATCGCTTCCTGCAAAAACGTGATGCCATCCATGTGCGGCATGCGCTGGTCAGCAAGAAGCAGCGCCACACTGTCGTTGCGCACTTTCACCTGCTTCAAAAGTGTGAGCGCGCCCGTGGGCGAATCGCTCCCTATCACTCGGTATTCAGCGCCGTACTCTGACCGCAAGTCGCGCTCGATCGCCCGCAGAACATCGGAGTCATCGTCCACACTCAGCAAGATTGGTTTTGCCATGATCGGCCCCACTTATTTACAAAAGGCTATTCTAGACTTCTCGGCTACGGAGGCAATCTCATAAGATGCTGGAACCTGTATTCAGTTAGATCGATACTGGCAGGACTCAAGATGCGGAGGCGTGCAGGCCGGCGGGGGAATTCGTTGTGTATTTCACTTCGTCTCTGGCTGTCGCTCAAAAAAAATTATTCAGAATCGCCGCGCGTGACGAATTGACCTATCGACAAAGATTTATCGGCCACTGGCCGCATCCGGCTTGACGGAAACTTTCACTTGAGCATTCGTCCAGCAACACTGAAATCCGCCGCCGCCGTCCCCTGACCAATCGTTCGCTACCACGTGCAACACATACTCTCCGGGCTCGCTGAACGTAGCGGTCGTCGTCGCCTTGCCGCTGAAGACTTGGGCAGTCTTCCACTTGCCGTCTGCTTTCTCGACTGGGGGCTTGTTGTTGGCAAACTTCACGGCGCCTGGTCCACGGAACTTGCTCCACGTCACAGTTACTGGAGGAGTTTCGGGCGGCTTGCCACCCTGAAATGTCTTGGCATCATCGGCGGCCCACAGGTTAAGCGTGAGCGGATTCCGCAATGTCGTCTCGAGCGCGATACTGATCGCGCGCGGGCCCTGTACCGACGGGCCTCCATCTTCAAAGCTGATGAGCGGTGGGGTGTTGCCAATGCCCACGTCGGAGAAGGGCGAGATCTGCCACCGGGCATCCAGGTGTGCAGGGACTGTCGTTGTCTGGCCGTTGGCGACGAGCGTCCAGGTGAGCTTCTCAGTCCCGAAATTCTCCGGCACGGTTACGGTGAAGACGCCCCACTGCCTTCGAGGTAGAAAATGCGTCGGCTGGCCTTGGTCGGGCCCACCCGGTTCAATGTCGTTGTTCGGACCAACCGGAATGTCCAGCTCTTGCTTTACGTTCCGATTGAAATAGCCAAAAAGAATACTGATACTGCCGTCCGGATTCTTGAACCAACCCTCATAGGCGGCCGTCACGTTCTGACCCGACTCGTGCAAAGGCTCCATGGGCAACTGTCCGGATTGCGCGTTCACAGGAACGGTCGCCCATACGAGTGCGCAGCTTGCGAGCAGAATTGCAAGATACAGAGCTGTCGCAGGCGACCTCAGCGCAGGCATCCGAGAAATCTGCTTCACACAGTGAATTGTGTTCCGCAATCCCGACCTCCTGAGTCAAAAATGAGGAGCAGCAACTGTGAAAAAGCTGCTGCTCCTGCCAGTTGTCGAGTTCCGAATTAATGGTTGTGCATCGATTCCGACATAGCCTGGCCCGGTTTGTGCTTGGCGAGCCATTCTTTATAGTCGTCTTCGGTGATGTAGGTGACGTTCACCCAGGCGTGTGCCATCTCGTCGATCGTGCGCTCGCCCCAGCCAACCCACTGGTTGGGGTCGGGGTTGTACGGGTTAGCGGCGGTATTGTCATGCCAGGCCGTAATGCGGATTACCGTTCCCTTTGGTAGCACTGGTGCCGCGTCCTCTGCGTAAATGTAATTATTCATCCAGTTGAAGGCGAAACGATCGACATAGCTCAACATCTGGGTTGTGCCGTCCGGCAAGATCGCTTCCATGGACATGGCCTTGCCGCGCAGATGCATGTGTGGCTGAAAGTTTTCAAACCTGGCAGGCTCCTTCAGCACGTGGAAAGACTGAGTCTCAGTAATCGTATTGGGAGGAATATCCAGAACCCTGCCAAGCTGGTTAGCGTGAAATTCCATCAGGCGCGTCCGGTACTTCGGCGTCACGCCCTTGGGATAGAGATATATACCCAGCTGAACATTGTCGCGAACTTGCTCTCCGACGGAGTGGTAGTGCACATCCCACCGAATTCTTGCTCCCGGGAGTAGCAATTTGCCGGTGTTCGAAGGATAGACGTCGAATTGTTTTCCGATCGCCCATTCCATCAAGAGCCCTCCGTCGTTGCGTCTCGCCTGGGCCAGTGGTCCGATGCCGTCATCATCAGCGGCGCTGCTGACGCCCGGTTCATCCTGCAGGAGCTGGGCAAGGGCATGATGAGTGACACGGCGCCCCGCGGTAGTCCCTGGCCGCATCTCGACCGCGCGCACCCATCGCGGCTCGGTTATTGGGAGCTCTTCACTAAGCGGCTTCCACCAGGCGTCCTGTGCTACGGCCGGCACGGTGTAGGGTGTCGACTGCACGACGATATCCGGCTGGCCAAACTGTTCGGCCAACTGCCATCCTTCGTCGCTGGGCCACATTTTGGCGCGCGGCATGTCTTTCGGGTTCCCGGCTGGCATGCCCGAATCAACCCAGCGGACGATCGTGTCAATCTCCTCATCCGTCAACGAAGTGTCGTTTTTGAAATGCTGAATTCCCACCGTCCTGTCGAGGTGCCACGGCGGCATATTACGGCTGACCACGCGGTCCTTGATTTTGTCTCCCCACGGGCGCGTTTCTTCATACGTGACCAGGGACATCGGCGCGACGGTTCCTGGATGGTGACACTCCTGACACTTCGCCTGAAAAATCGGGGCGACGTCCTTGGCGAACGTCACTGCCTTGTTGGAAGAACCTGCGGCAATGGATCGATATGGGAGCAACAGGAAAGCACCGAGACCCAGCACGCCCACTCCAATTCTCTGCCACATCGCACCCTGGAACTTGGCATTGGTCATGGCCTGCTCCTCTCTATGGCTGATGTATTTCCGCCGATATTTGCGAGGTCTAGTCCGGAATGTCCTTTTTATTTCCCCAGTGCCCCCACTCTACACCCCTTCGAAGAGACCAGCGTAATATTTTTTTGAATGTGAGGACTTCAGTCTAGGATGCGGGGCCCCAAGGCAATCTTTGCTTGGCACGCGATCGAGTAGTACGGCTTCAGCCTGTGTGGTTTTTGTTTTGGTAGGCGCACAAGCAGAAAACCACACAGGCTGAAGCCTGTGCTACTACCAACACGGCAATTTTGCAAAGCTGAACAATTTGCACTTCTTCTTGCCCCGTCACTAACGCTTCAACGGATTTCGCCGGATAGCGTCATCGATCCGATCGTGCCCGGGGCAAGATCGTTCCTGAATACCTCTCCGCCCTTCATTACAAATTTCACTCGCTCAGTCTCGGCGATATCGGCCAGTGGATCACCGGAGACGGCGACGATGTCGGCGAACTTACCCTTGGTAATCGAACCGATATCATTCTGCCATCGCATTTCCGTTGCGGCATTGATAGTGCCCGCCTGTAGAGCTCCGGCCGGAGTCATGCCGCCAATGTTGACCAGCGCCGAAAACTCAAGGGCGTTGCTACCCTCCCGCCATGCGGCGCCTTGGGATCCACTACCGAACACTGTCACGATTCCCTTGGTCGCGATACACATGCGCACATTCTTTTTGAAAATGGGAACGATTCCGTACTTGCCACCGGTGTTCTTGGCGTCTGTGTCTTCAATAGATGGTTGGACATATTCGAGAATAGTCGGACTATAGAACAGTTTTTTCTGGGCCATGGTGTTGCACATTTCTTGAGTCAAACCTTGACCGTGCTCGATGGAGTCGCCGGCATGTCCAGCGGTGATGGCGTTCTGCAGTCCCTCGCCGCCATAGGCGTGTGAGCCTGTCCTTACGCCGAGGCGGTTCGCCTCATCATCCAATGCCTGCATAACCTCCAACGGATAGGTCATCTCAACTTGCAGTTCACCGGCAGGCGAGAACTTGTAGCCGCCCGCGGGGTACAACTTGATATGGTCTACACCGTGGTCGACCTCGAAGCGTACAGCGGCTCGGGCCTCGTCAACCGAATGAATCACAATCGCGTTCAGCAATCCAGGGTCCGGTTTTTCGTTTGGGCGCGGCGTCGGTCCTCCCCAGACAATTCCGCGACCCGACACTTGCACCCTGGGACCCATAACAACTCCGAGGTTGATCATGTCGCGGAGCGTGACGTCCTGGTATCCGTTTCCGTGAGAGGTCATCTCCTTCATTGAAGTAAACCCGTTCACGAGAGCGTCTCGCAACCTCTTGGTGGCGACGAGCAGGGCCTGGTCCGCTGTCATCTCTCCGCGCGAGGTCATGAAGTGGTTATGCGCGTCGATGAAGCCGGGCAGGACAGTAGCCTGACTGAGATCAATCACTCGAGTTCCTGCGGGGATCGTGACGGAGCCGTCCGGTCCGACGTCAGCGATTCGCTGACCCTGAATGATCACAACCTGTTTGGTTAACATTTTGCCGCTGAGGCTGTCGAACATTCTGCCGGCACGAATCGCGATTGTTGTCGGAGCCGGAGGGCATGAATATATTCCTCCCCAGGGAAGCACACATGGCGCAACGGGACCTACACCTCGCCAAGTGCCAGGCTTGACCTGAGGCGCCGGAGTTTCCGGCGCATGGCCGGCATTGGAAACCTGCGCGCCAAGCCTGGGGGCAACAATTAGAACCCCGACTATCGCAAGTGCCGCTATCAACACCAATTTGCATCGCATCAGTTCACCCTCCCTTGCAATCAGCCGGAATTGGGATGGATCGCAAATTCCGGTTAAGGAACCACGTCAAACACCATGATTTCCGCATCCTTCGGGGCCTTCGTCGTCGCAGCACTGACGTAGTACTTATGGAGTTCGGGAACGAGACGGGCATTCCTGGCGCCAGGCACGGTAGGAATGTTCGCAAGCACCTCATAGTGATCCGCGTCCTTCTGCTGAACCACTGTGATCGCACCGACTGCTCCCCCCAAGTTTCCGCCCGGGACATACAGCCGGTGAAGTACGGGATCGTAAGCGAGATCGTCAACGGAGTCGGCTGTCGGAAGGCTGGTGACTTCCTTGCCCGTGTCCGTATTCACGACCACCAACCTGGAAGGCTTGCGCGTAACCACAAATAAACGATGCGTGGATTCGTCGTACTGCATCGGCACATTTTCCAGGCCCGCAGTGATGGGCCACGTTGTAATTAAGGCGCGCTTCTGGCGATCCAGCACTCCGATTACATTGGCAGTGGTCATGTTGACGAAAAGACGTTGACTGGATTTTTCAATCGCCATGGACTCCAGCCGGTTGGTATCCAGCTTGATGTCCTCCAACTTCTTGCCCGTCACCGCATCCACAACACTAATCAGGCAGTACGGTGTTTTAGCCTCGCGGCCGCCGTTTACGATGTAGAAGTACTTCGTGGCAGGATCGTACACGATGGGGTCTGCATCGATGCTCAACGGGGTTTGGCCCATCAATTCGAGCGTCTTGTAATTGTAGATCTTCAGCTCCGAGGCTTCTCCATCCGTAACAAAGATTTTATTCATTTCCGGGAAAGGCAGGACGTTGTGCGGTCCCTTGAGGCCGGTGATGGTTTGGATCTTCTTGTTTGTACGCAAGTCAAGAACTTCGATGACCCCCTCTTCATCTCCAGCAACAAAGAGCCGGTTGCCTTTCACATCCGCGCCCATGTGGTCCCAATGACGCGGGACACCCGCAAATGAAACAGTGTCGACAAGCTTGAGTGGCGCCTTCTGTTGAGCTTGAGAATTCCCTGCCCAAGCCAGCATCAGTGCGAGAACCACTAGAAGTTTCTTCATGTTCTTCCCTTTCTCTGTAATATGTTTCCGGCGCGTGGATTAGCCCACAAAATCCCCGGAGTGTCAATCACTGCTCGCACCGATTCCTGACCGAGAGTGCGAATTGAGTTTTCTAACTCACCAAGTAAACTTGAGCGCAAACTGAATTTGTCTCGAATCGGTTGTCGTCGTGGTCAGCAATCCCGCAGTCCCAGTGGGGTTGCCAAGAGGATCGAAAACGTCCAACTTTGATACCGTCGGCGGGCCAAAGTTGGCGTGATTCAAGATGTTGAAAACTTCCACCCGGAACTGTGCGTTGAAGGTCTCCGAGATCGTCCTGATATAATTGTTTTTGAACAGCGAGAAATCGAGGTTCGTGAGGCCCGGCCCATACACAACGTTGCGGCCGGAGGTTCCCGCCAGGTTGAAACACCACAGATATTTCGGTTTCGTGGAATCCAAGCTCTGGCCGAAAGCCGGATCGCAGCCAAGAGGTGGCGCCGCATTGAAGAAGGCCGGGTTCGGCGCCGTCGGGATCGCGAAGCACTGCGTCTTGAGGTAATTTGTAGTGCTTCTTGGATTGATGAGCGTCGCACAGTCCGGAGTCCTCAGGCGATCGGGAAAGGCCCATGGATCGGAGCTGTTCAGGCCCAAGGGATCGCCGCTGCTTCCGAAAGTCGGGCTGAAGGGGTAGCCGTCGTTGACCTTAAAGATAGCCCCCAGTTCCCAGCCGTTTGCCAGGAACGCCACTGGACCAGGGGCAGACTTGCTCGTCGGAACCTGCCAGTTGGCGTTGATCACCAGGACCCGGGGGATATTGTAGTCGGACACGGCGCGGCTCGTTCTCAAATCGAACCAATGAATGCTCGAAAACGCATTCGCAAACGTATCGCCGTTCGTCGCCCCGGAGTTGTTGTCAATGCTCTTCCCCCAAGTATACGATCCCTGGACCTGGAAGCCATGGCTCATTTTTTTCACGACTCCCACTTCGAGCGCAGCATAGTGGGAGTCTCCATCCCAAAACAAGGACCGGATCGCTCCCGAGGTAAACGTATTGATTTGGTTGCCGCTGCCAACCGGATTGGGCCACAGATAGCCCGCGGAGGTCAGGGCAGGGAAGACTATATTGGCGTCGTCAACGCGAAGCGCCTGATGCACACCATGCGAGCCTGCAAAGCCGACTACCATGGCCAAATTCGGGGCCAGCTCGCGCTGGAGATTGAGATTCCACTGCATCACGTAGTTCCGATGAGGCTGATGTTCGACGTGCTCATATTCCAATGAGTGGGGGCCGAGGGCTGTAGGCGTCACCCCGCCGGGGAACTTGCCGGCCAAATAGGTCGCATCTTTCGTTGCGCCGATTTCGGTGAATGGGGCTCCCCGGCCGACCATCGTTATAGTCGTATAAAGCATGGGGAGTACGTCAAACATCCCGAACCCGCCGCGCAAAGCAGTCTTCCCGTTTTTGAAAGGGTCCCAGGAAAAACCTATCCGAGGTTCGAAATTTCGCAATGTCTGGTTCACGAAGTAAGGACCGGTCGCGCCGCAGGAATCCCCGGTCGGGCCCGTGAACAGTGTCGCGCATGTGGGTTGTGCATCGGTGACAAAATAGAGGTTCGTGAGCTTTCCGTGAGCCTCTGTCGGCACGGTCGACATCTCATAGCGAACGCCGAGATTCAGCGTCAGGTTTGTGAGCACGCGCCAATCATCCTGCACGTAGGCGCCGATGATGGATTGACGCATACCGCGCTGACCTGGCAATCCGGGAAAACCTCCCGTAAAACGAGAGGGCTGGTTAGTAAGAAACGTAGGAAGCGATCCAAAAGTAAAAATACCGTGGTAGTCGGCGGTGAGGTCAACTTCGTTGAGCTGGTCCCGCTCAAAGCCGAAGCCGAATTTCAAAGAATGGAGCCCCCTGGTCAGAAAAGCGTCGTCATAGGCCTGATACGAGTTCCAATTCCGGTAGCTCGTAGGACTCGCACCGTTGCCAATTTGAGTAAGCGATCCAGCGAACACCTGGGGCGCAGTTCGCCCGGGGACCCACCCTAGAGACGTGTCCGCTGCAGGAGGATTGATGGCTGTGCTCGGTAGGCCGCCCGCACGGTCTCGGTTGAATCCAAACCGGACAGTGTTGACCAAACCTGGGCCAAAGATATGGCTCTCTTCTAACACAATAAATTGCCGCTTCGCTTGGTTGGGGACATTAAGCTGGTTCAGTAAATCGGGGACGTTCTGAAGAGATTTGTCAAAGTTATAGGTTCCGAAGAAGTTGTCCTTCTCCGAAATTTTCTGGTCCACACGAACGATGTAATAATTCTCGGTGACGACATCCTGCGATGCAAACGGGGACAACGCATAATTCCCATCACTATTGGGGACGGGGTTTCCAATCGGGGAAGGTTCGATACGAAGATAGCTCACTACACGATCATCGACGCAAAATCCCGCTCGTCCCATGGCAAGGTTATGCGACCCGCTTGGACATGTACCCGAAAAGGGAGTATTCCCAGGTATGGGATTGCCGTTTCCATCGAGGAGGTTGCCGCTATCGTCGTGGATGATCCCCAACCGTGCGTCCGCGGAGAGCACAACAGGACTGACGGTAGTTCCTAAGGACTGCCGGATGCCCTCATAGTCGCCGAAGATAAACGTGCGATTCTTCCGGATGGGAGCGCCCGCCGAAACGCCGAATTGATTGCGCCTGAAAGGCGGTTTTGGATTACCAGTAGCATTGTCAAAGAAACCGTTGGCATCCAGAGCGCTGTTGCGCAGAAACTCATAGGCGGAGCCGTGGAACTGGTTTGTCCCCGAGCGGGTGATGGCGTTCACCACACCCCCGGAGGTTTTGCCGTACTCGGCCGAATAGTTGCTCGTCAAGACCGAAAACTCTTGAATGGCGTCCACTCCCAGGTTTCCGCCCAGCAAACTCCCTGGACCGCCATTCGCGTAGTCGTTGATGCTAATGCCGTCCAGGCGGTAGTTATTCTGCTGAGGGCGTGCGCCAGAGATGACCGACTGGTCCCCAAAGCCACGGTTATCATCGCTCTTAGCATGACTCTCAGCCTTATAGACTCCCGGCTGGAGATTGGCAAGGTCAGTCCAGGAGCGCCCGTTCAGGGGCAACTCGCGCACAGTCGTGGCGTTGACCACAGCGCTCAGCGTGGACGAGGTCAACTCGACTGTGGGCGCTTCCGTGGTGACCTCAACCGTTTGCGTCATTTGCCCAACCTGCATCGTGACATCGAGGACCTGCTGAGTTCCTACGGTTAGCGTGACGCCTTTTTGTACGACCGTGCTGAAACCCATCGCCGTTACCCGAATTTCATAAGTTCCGGGCAACAAGTTGGGAGCCGTGTAAAGCCCCGCGCCACCAGACGAAACGGTCCGAGTAACTGCGGTGGCCACATCTGTGATGGCAATTTGAGCGTTGGGAATACTCCCGCCCGAGGGATCCTTCACTGTGCCAGTCAGCGTTGCGCCGGCAACCTGAGCATGCGTCTGACCTGCGCAAAACAACCAGACAGCCAGAACGAACAACGAGACTGCAGGAGTAATTCTTCGTTGAAGTACCGTACGCAGCATATCGAACCTCCAAATACGAAAAGGCCCGAATACTTATCAGGTGGACAGCGATGGGATATGGCGCATCGTGTATCACTGGGGGCAAAGCATGTCAAGAAGTTTATCCCTGTGTTCGGAGTAATGGCACGGATCGTGCCAGCCACGGAGTAGCTGGCGCTGACACTTACCACCCCTTGGACTGACGAAAATGCCACCGCAAAGTAATTAAGGAAAACCAAGATGAAGCGTTTCCATTACTTTTGCAGAATGGCCTCCTGTTTTCAGACTACAGCAACCGCCGTAAGCCACCATCGGTCGATACCCTCAGGACGAAATCTTTTCGACTGTACATTCGCGACGGAAGGAGGGACCAAATATTCTTCTGGGCCTGAGTCTCGGCTCACAACTGTACAATTGTGCTAGATATGTACTGCGGATTTTTCTTAAACACCGTGGATGGAAATTGAGGTTTGTTCAGACTGTCTGGAAAATGCTCGGTTTCAAGGCATAGTCCTGAATGCGCGACCCAGCGTGGAGTGACCAAAAAATCCCTGCCATTTGTTTACCGGCTCTTCCCGACGCTGAAAACCAATTCTCAATTACGTACGGAGTCCGTGCCCAATTGAGTGCCATGCCGCGCAAACGATCTTGCATTTAAACTCGACTCTGCCAGACTAAAAACTGCCCTTCCAATTGCCATTCAGATTGTCAGGGCGCTTTTTTTCACTGTTAATTATTTATGGGGCGGTCATTTTGATGTTAGGAACGTCGATGCTTGATCCTAGATGGCGACGATTGGCACGCTTGAGGTTGTATTGCAACGCGTCGTGCATGGCAGCGATCCTCGTGGGCTGCCTCGTTCTGTGCGGCTGGATTTTTAATATCGAACTTCTAAGGTCCGCCTTCTTGGGGTCAACAAGCATCGAGGTAAACACGTCTCTCGGGCTAATCTTTTTGGGAGCATCATTGTGGATGTTGCTGCCGAATCCACCTCGCAAGAAGTACCGTTATTGGGGGGTATTTTTTGGTGCTCTGGTAGCTTCGATTGGCGCAATCACGATGGCCGAGTACGTCTCTGGTGTGGACATGCGTATTGACCAACTTCTTGTCAGCGGGGACGTCGGTGTCATGGCCACGCATTCGACGGGGCGAATGCCTCCTATAACGGCAATGATCTTTTTGGCACTTGGCCTCGCCCTATTGCTGCTGGATTGGGAAACGCGGCCAGTACAACGGCCTGCGCAGGTGCTAAGCCTCTGGGGCGCATTTGCGACCATTATGTCGGTAAGCGGTTACATTAATGGCGCAAAAGCGATTTACGGAATTTTTTCTTATACGCAAACCGCCGCGTATATGGCACTGGTTTTGTTCATGATGAGCGCCGCTATTTTTTTCGCGCGTCCTCGGGTCGGAATTGCAGGCGATATTACCGGAGGTTATTTGGGAAGCGCGACGGCGCGCCGCTTCCTTCCCGCCGTGATCATCGTACCTATTCTTGGGGCCTGGATTCGGATGCAAGGCCAGCGAGCCGGCTTATTCGGAACAGAATTGGGCTTTGCATGGAATATCACTATGAACGTCTTAACTCTATGCCTGCTGGTGTGGTTGAACGCCCAAAAATTAAATAAAACAGAAGAGTCTCTGGAGGAAGTGCGAGAAGCAAAAGAATTTCTCCATGACGCTTCGCTGAGAGATGAACTCACTGGCTTGTATAATCGTCGAGGATTTCTTACGTTCGCCGAAGAACAAATCAAGCTCGCCTGCTCGGGTCGTCGGGAGCTTTTGGTGATTTTTGCCGATGTGGACGGCTTAAAAGTAATCAATGACCGATACGGCCACTCTGACGGAGACCGCGCGTTGAAAAAGGCTGCCGAAGTGCTTCTCACCGTATTTCGCGACACGGACATAGTTGCGCGCCTGGGGGGCGATGAATTTGTTGTCTTGGCTCTGGATTGCTCTCAAGCGGGCTTGGTAAGAATTAACGCTCACCTGGAAAAAATGCTTGGTGCCGTTAACGAACTTGATGACCCATGGAAATTATCCATCAGTCTTGGAACCGTCCACGTAGATTCAAAGCACCAGCTCTCTCTGGGTGATTTGCTTAGTATGGCCGATAAGATGATGTACGAGCAAAAGCGCGAAAAACTTGTTGAAGTATTGAAATGACGGCTTTGATAGCCACCTAGTTAGCTCGTACAAGGGGGACTGTTTAAGGTATGCGGGGAGAGTGGGATTCGACCCATTGAATGCGGAGCGTTGTACCGCCTTGCATGGCCTTGTTCAGATACTTATTAGAATTTCGGTTTCCGCCCGATCTTATCGGTGTTTTCTGAAGGCTAATTCAAACGGAGAATGTAGCACAGCAATGAAAAATGTAGCACGCGACCGTAGTTCTATTACATCCCAATTTTCTTGCTGAGTTCGGCAGTCATGCCGCCCAATTTCTCGAACCGCTCAGCGATCCGCTTCATGATCTTCTGCTCCGCGGTTTCTCCCGAAGGCAGGAAGCGATACCAGCGCGCTAATTGCTCTTTGTCAGCCTTCTCGACTTCTTCGAGTGTCGGGAAGTGGAAGACCAGGAGGTGGAGCAATGAAAATGCCAGAGCGTTTGAAAACGCATTTGGAGCCGGATCCCCTCGCCGCTTTGGGAATATGCGAGGCCGGCTGCATCACCGACTAAAAGGATGCCATCGCCTACCGCATTTCGGTGATGATATTTATACAGAAGGTAAGCATGTCCATGCAACGAGGTTGGCACCTCAACGCCAAGATTCCTGCTACGGCTTAGGAACCGCCTGAAACTGGAAACGTGCTGCGGCAGACTGTGCGCGTCCAGCCGGCCGCCGATATTTAGAAAATTCTTCTTGCGAAAACACCAGGCATACCCTTTCATATCGGGGTCGATTATCAGGTAGCAGCACCACTGAAACGAGAACACCCAACTTGCACCGAGCGAATATCGCTCACAAAAGAGTGCGGATGGAAGGATGGCGACAGAGGCGGCTTGGCTGAATCGGAACAGATTCACGGAAAGAAGAAAGCGAAAGTGAAAGTGAAAGTGTGCATTGACATCAACCGGCCTTCACATGGAAGGACTTAAGAGCAATCGAACAAGCGTACTCCAATCAGAAATAAGTACGCTCGCCAAGGGTTCGGTATCTGTTGGCCCCACTTCTGGGCCGCGCCCAAGTGCGAGCTGAATTGGCGGGCGGCCAATTGACGTATGGATTTTTCGCAGTAGCCACTTTCCCATGGAAGACGTGCTGGGTGTCATCACGATTGACTCTTCCTCTCGGGTTTTCCAACCAAACCCCAAGCATGTCTTCGCACTAGGCACCCGCAGCGTTTTGACGTAATACCACGGGGAGATCGGCGAGGTAAAGTCGCTTAAGTGCATCGACAACGGTGTCATGCGAGAGGTCGGACGTCTTCCCGACAATGCCACCCTCTGAGTGACGTACAACGTCGTCCATCGAGAGAATTCCTTCTAGCTGTCCAGCAGCATTGACGACGGGCAGTCGCCGCACTTTTTCTCGCGCCATCGTATTCAAAGCCTCGCGAATATCATCGTCCGGCTTACAGGTGAAAACCTGACCCGAAACAACTTGGCCAACAGTGACCTCGCCTGGCAAACGATTCCGTGTTCCCAAGGCGATACACAGGTCTCGATCTGTAACGACACCGATCACCTTTCCTTGAGAGTTTGTGACTGGAAGAATTCCGCAGTTGCGATTCCAAAGAATTTCAACGGCGGCACCCAAATTGGTTGTTGCACCACAGCTAGCCGGCGTTCTCATCATCACGTCTTTAACTTTCATTTCTAGCCTCCTTAATTTGTCCAACAAGAACCGTAATCCCCGCAGCACTTTCACATTTCCTTATGTTTTCGAAGAACGTGCAATTTCCACCGAGCAATGAGCGTGGCGGGCAACGTGTTCTGCGACGCTCCCAAGCAGGAATCGCTGAAGTCCCTTTCGCCCGTGTGAACCAAGCACGATCAAGTTGGCATGCCATTCCGCAGCAACATCAAGAATCCCGTTTCGTGCTTCGGCTTCAACAACACGCGTGCTGACGCTGAAGCCCGCAGAGCGAAGCGCTTGGCTCGCTTGATTGACGGACTCCTGTGCGTGCCGAAGATCTTCCTTAACTATTTCGTCTTGCTCGGGCGCATATCCTGGAGCCATTTGCGGCGAAGTGAAGAACACACGTGGTTCTACCACCCGTAGGACGAGGAGCTCGGCGCTCTCGGGGCGCATTTGAGAAATCAGAGCTTGCGTTGCTGCCTGGGAAAACGCGGAACCATCAACTGCCAGTAGTATCTTCATTGCATCACCTTCGTGGTGGCTTAAAGAGTTCAATGTCGGCGATCAATTAACAGTTTCTTTGTAGTTCGTTTGTCTGCTGCGATCTGTGATTCGCGTCACAGAGCCGTTGGACAGATGTGAGGTACTTAACATTGCAGGAATTACAGACGAAAGGCACGGAACAAGATCGGAGCGCCACGGCAGGTATCTACGAAGGGTCTATGCCCATGTAATGCGACAGGAGACAGCACCATGAGATCGCAACGGCAAATCATTCTGTTGAGGCGGCTGGG
>Ga0070735_10001029_pt1 | contig 27770 bp, 25 predicted proteins | sample Coa_R1_FD_66443 | JGI IMG/M metagenome (GOLD analysis project Ga0070735, IMG submission 66443) | Surface soil microbial communities from Centralia Pennsylvania, which are recovering from an underground coalmine fire - Coalmine... | ecosystem: Environmental > Terrestrial > Soil > Unclassified ...
GGCAGCTCTCGGATAGGTGTGCATGCGTGTCCCCCGGCATGCATCTTCTTCCCAAGCCGCCTTTAGAAAGCGGACATTTCATGTGCTAATTCAACCGGACACATCATGTGCTAACGACACGCGCAAGACCTTACCTTGACTAGAGGTACAGCCCCCGCTATCTTGCGAAGGAATGGAAGCTTTGGTCTCACATAATCAGGGGACACCGCCGGGGGTTAACCGGCGCCTCCTGACCGAGGTAGTTGCAGATCCGAACACTGGACCTGTGCTGATGCGGTACTTTGCGGCCATGTCCCAAAACCTGGGACCGATGCACTGGTGGCCCGCGAGGACACCATTCGAAGTAATTGTCGGCGCCATACTGACCCAGAACACTTCGTGGGGAAATGTTGAACGGGCCATCGCCAACTTGCGGTCCGCGAAGATGCTTACTCCTTCAGCAATCTCGCGGGCTCGAATTGCGAAGCTTGCGGCTCTCGTGCGTCCCTCGGGATATTTTCGGCAAAAGGCTAAGAAACTGAAGGCCTTTGTGCGATTTCTGCAGCGCGAATATGGGGGCTCCTTGAAACGAATGTTCGCGACGCCGACCGACGTCCTCCGGGAGAAGCTGCTTGCCGTGCACGGTATCGGTCCTGAGACGGCCGATTCCATTCTTTTGTATGCCGGAGAGCACGCAGTATTCGTGGTCGACGCGTATACGCACAGAATATTGGGACGCCACGGTATCACGAACGGCAAACCGGAATACGAGAATGTGCGGGCGCTGGTCGAAGAAGCGCTCCCACGCGATTCGCAACTCTTCAATGAATTTCATGCTTTAATTGTGAATACGGGGAAGAATTGGTGCCGTAAGAACGCGCCGCGCTGCGCGGAATGTCCGCTGAATTCCCTGCTGCCGGCAAGCTCGCCGCTTTTGCAAATTCGGTTAGCGAAGGCTGATGACAGCGTTGGCGAGGCGATGCCTTCATGAGCAAGGGACGCAAATCTCAACTATTGCTCGGCTTAGGCGGGCTGGCGATCGCCTTGCTGCTCGGCGCCGTATTTACGCTTGGCTCTCTTACGCTTCCTTTTGAACCTCGCGAATCGGGCGGAGTTCCGGTTGGGCCAATTCTATACGCGCTCTCCACGTTTATTTTGCTGGCGCTGCTTGTATTCGGACTTATTCTGACGCGCAGTATTTTGCGGCTCTGGGCGGAGCGGCGCGCGCATCAGCCTGGCTCGCGCTTCAAGACGAAAATGGTTTTAGGCGCAGTTGCGGTCTCATTCTTACCTGTCGTGTTCTTGTTCTTTGTGAGCTATGCGTTGCTCAATCGCACTTTGGTGCTGTGGTTCCCCCGTCCTCTGGAAATGGCGACGCAAAACAGCAGGGATCTGATCGATGAAATTGGCCGCTCGGATTATGAGCGCATGGCGCAAATCGTCAAAGATGTCGCTGGCGCCGCCGTTCCCGGTACGGCCAGAAATACGATTCATTCGTTCGATTTGGCCTTTGCGCGCGGCGCGGATTTGGCCTGGGAAACCACCGAGGATCGCCAACCGGTGGCTGTGGGGGCGAATTCAAATTTTAAATTCGACGCCACTCCGGCGAATACAACGCCGGGTTCCTTGGCCGAGCTTCCTGTTTATTTTCGATCGATGCCGAGCGGCGCGGAGCTCTGGCAATACCGGGGAAAGTACTTTCTAGCAGGGCGCGCGAAATCCGGAAACAATTATCTATTGGTAGGACGAAATGTTCCGGACGATTTTCCGAGCCGCATCAAGGAAATTGAAACGCAAACACTCAGCTATGGACTGCAACGCCGGCAGCTGCGCACGTACAAATCCCAAATGCTACTGACGCTCCTGCTATTCACCATACTTCTGATGTTCTCGGCCACCTGGTTCGCCCTATTTCTGTCCAAGCAAGTCACTGTCCCCATTCAGGCGCTGGCGGAAGCGACGCAGGAAATTATTGCGGGAAACTTCGAGACGCGGGTCAACGTGCGAGCCCAAGATGAACTGGAAACTCTGGTCCGCTCGTTCAACAGGATGACGGAACAACTGGGAGACAGCCGGCGGCAGATTGATGTGTTTACGCACAACCTGCAGCAAGCCGTCCAGGAACTCGAACGCCGCCGCACACTGATGGAAACGATCCTCGAAAATATTCCCACGGGCGTAATTTCCGTCGACGAGACTGATTCCATTAAGCGTGTAAATCCCGCCGCGATAAGAATGTTTGGAGAGAGCGCAAAGCAGGCCGACAACTTCGCGCAGCTCCTCGGCGAGGAAGCCGCTCGTTCGGTCCATCTGCTGATGCGCCGCTCGCTTCGCCTCGGCACAGCATCGCAGGAACTCGAATTTACAGTGGCTGGACGACTGCTGCACGCCGCCGTGACGGTCAGCTCGCTTGGCCCTCGGCGCACGAATCGCGGCTATGTTGTTGTGGTGGACGATTTGACCGACCTGTTGCGCGCGCAGAAAGCGGCTGCATGGCAGGAAGTGGCGCAACGCATCGCGCATGAGATCAAAAATCCGCTGACCCCGATCCAGCTTTCGGCGCAGCGTTTGTCGCGTTATCTAGATCGCAGCAGGTCAAATCCCGCCCGGTCGGCTTCGCCGGACCCGCCGGAGCTGGTGCGTCTCGTCGGGGAGTGCTCGAGTCTGATCGAACGCGAAGTGACGACGCTGGAATCGCTGGTCAGCGAATTTTCGCAATTCGCGCGATTCCCAACGGCCAGACTTTCCTCCGCGCTTCCGAATGACATTGTGGGTGAAGCTCTTGCAGTCTTCGATGGCCGGCTGGAAGGAATCCGCGTGCGGAAAGATCTGGCGCCTAATCTGCCCGCAATTCGCGCGGATGCAGAACTTCTCCGGCACGTGGTCGTCAATCTGATCGACAATGCAGCCGAAGCCATGGAAGGCTCAGCAATAAAGGAATTGCTCCTGCGCACGCGTTTCAACGCTGATCGCGAAACGGTAGAAATTATTGTCGCGGATAGTGGCCAGGGGATTTCGCCGGAAGACAAAGACAGACTCTTTCTTCCACACTTCTCAACCAAGGACCGCGGGACGGGGCTCGGGTTGGCCATCGCCAGCCGAATCATGGCCGAACATCATGGCTCGATTCGCGTCGAGGACAATTCGCCCATCGGTGCTAAATTTATTTTGCAATTACCATTGACGGAACTGGCGGCGGCTCCAGTTTCGCCCCGGACGGCTTGAAGCGAACATTCATGGCTCAATCCATTCTCATTGTAGACGACGAAAAAGGCATTCGAGAGGCGCTGTCGTCAATACTCACCGACGAAGGATATGAAACTGCGTCGGTTTCTTCAGGCGAAGAGTGCCTCGCACTGCTCGATCAACGTTCCCCGGACCTGGTTCTACTCGACGTGTGGCTCGAAGGAATCGACGGCCTCCAAACGCTCGAACGAATGCGCCAAAATGGAATGAGTCCCATGGTGGTGATGATTTCCGGACACGCCAGCATCGAAACGGCAGTGCGCGCGACCAAGCTCGGCGCGTTCGATTTCATTGAGAAACCTTTCTCCCTCGAAAAAGTTATTCTGGTCATCAAAAATGCTCTCGAAGTCCACAGGCTGGAACAGGAAAACCGCCGCCTTCGGGAGGAGCTCAGCGGCCGCACGCAGTTATACGGTGACAGCGTGCCGATTCGCGCGCTGCGCCAGCAGATTGGACTTACCGCACCCACCAATGGACGCGTTTTGATCTATGGAGAAAGCGGAACGGGAAAAGAATTGGTGGCGCGCGCGCTACACGCCGCAAGCCTGCGCAGTGATCAGGCGTTTGTCGAAGTGAATTGCGCCGCTATTCCCGAGGAGCTGATCGAATCGGAGTTGTTCGGACACATCAAAGGCAGTTTTACTGGCGCGAGTGAAAACAAAGTTGGGAAATTCGAGAAGGCCGACGGCGGCACGTTATTCCTGGATGAAATCGGCGACATGAGTTTGCGCACGCAATCCAAAGTGTTGCGCGTTCTCGAGGAACAGCGGCTCGAACCGGTGGGCTCGAACCAGACTGTGAATGTCGATGTGCGCGTCATCGCCGCAACGAACAAGAAATTAGAAGATGAAATCGCCGCCGGAAGATTTCGCGAGGATCTTTTCTATCGCTTGAATGTGATTCCCTTCAATGTACCGCCTCTGCGGGAGCACCCCGAAGATATTCCCATTCTGGCGCGCCATTTTTTGGCGGAATACTCCGCTGCCTATGGACGCAAGCCAAAAGAATTGGGAGAATCCGCGCTCAGCGTGATGCTGCGATATCAATGGCCGGGAAATGTGAGGGAATTGCGCAACCTGACCGAGCGGCTGATGATTGTCGTTCCACAGGAGAAAATCGAGCCGCTACATTTACCGGGCGAGCTTTTCCGTGGAACCTCGCGCATGCCGCAACATCCGAACGCAACTCTGCACGAAGCTCGCGACGCGTATGAGCGGGAATTTATTTTACGCAAGCTAGAGGAAAATCAGTGGCACATGACGCGCACGGCGGAAACTCTGGGACTCGAACGAAGTCACTTATACCGCCGTATGCGCTCGCTGGGGATTACGACGGAAGAATGAAACGCAGAGCTGTGCCGCTATCATCTAACTGCGAGAGTGCTTCAAACGGAATTCCTCAGTTCACTCGAGCGACGAAGATTTTCGTAGCGCCGGCGCTACAAAAGCACCGAGAGGCTCGGCTTAATGGCAACCTTAAGCCTATTCCCCGGTCAAACGCTCGAGTTGCAGGTGCCAGTCGAGTTGGCGCACGATTTGCGGATTGTCGCGCCAATCGCGCAACACCTTCACGTACAGCTCCAGAAAAATCTTGGTGCCGAGAATTTCCTCGAGCTCCTTGCGCGCGTCAGTTCCGATTTCCTTGAGCGACGCTCCCTTGCTGCCGATTAGGATTCCCTTCTGACCTTCCCGCTCGACATAAATCGTTGCACGGATGCGGACCAGCCTGTCGGATTCCTCAAACGAATCCACCAAGACAGCGACTGCATGCGGAACTTCGTGGAATGTTCCCGCCATGGCTTTCTCCCGAATCAATTCCGCCGCGAGGAATCGTTCGGGCTGATCGGTATATTGGTCCGGGGGAAAATGCGGTTCGCCGGCGGGCAAGTACTCGATAAATTTTTCCAGAACTCGATCGACGCCGTCTCCGGTGAGCGCTGAAATCGGAATGATTTCAGCAAACTCCGCCATTTTGCCAACGTTTTCGATAATCGGAAGCAAAATGTCTTTCGTGACGCGGTCCACTTTGTTCAAGAGCAGAATGCGCGTCCCCTCGAAACGGGCAGCGCGCTCGATCGCGTGTTGATCTCCCTTGCCGATGTTTTCGCTTACATCCAGGATCAGCGCCAGAACGTCGACGCTATCAAGAGCGGCATTAACTTCTCCCATCATCTGCCGACCCAAAGCGGTATCGGGCCGATGCAGTCCGGGCGTATCAATCAGCACGACTTGCGCGTTGGGACGATTCACGATTCCTTGGATCCGGTTGCGTGTAGTTTGGGGCCGTGAAGTAACGATGGCCACTTTCTGGCCTACCAGTTTATTTACCAGCGTGGATTTCCCGGCATTGGGGCGGCCGACGACAGCGACAAATCCGGACTTGAATTCTGCAGGCATACGATACTTTCTTTGTTCTCCAATGCGAATAGTGACAGCGCTCAGCGCACGTCATAAAACTTGACTATCCATCATAACCTGTCCATCCGCGAATCGTGGGTTTTAGTAGGACGGACACTTTTCCTGTCCGCTCGTGCTGCGCGACATTAGCTCGGACAGATAGGAGTGTCTGTCCTACCGATACCGCCGGACGTGCTACACTTCCGAAACCTTGGACGGATTTCGTAAAACTTAATCGTCGGGTTAAAACTTAATTTCTCGGAGAAGCTATAGATGCCCGCAACACCTCACATTGAAAAACACTTTACCGCTACCGCAGCGGTTCGAGACGTCGTGATTGGAATGTCTGATGGATTGACCGTGCCGTTCGCTCTTGCAGCCGGCATATCGGGGGCGGTGGCCTCGAGCCTTCATGCCTCCGCACTCGTCGTCACTGCGGGGCTCGCGGAAATTGCGGCGGGATCTATTGCCATGGGCTTGGGCGGTTACCTCGCTGCTAGAACTGATCTTGAGCACTATGCGTCTGAGCGCGAGCGTGAGATTCGCGAAACCGTTGAATTGCCCGACATTGAAATTGAAGAAGTGGCCAAAGTTTTTCGCGATTATGGTTTGACCGAGGCGCAAATGGCTCCCGTGGTCACCGCGATTACGGGAAATCAAAAGAGTTGGGTGGACTTCATGATGCGGTTTGAACTGGGCCTTGAGGAGCCGGAACCGGCGAGAGCGCGCATCAGCGCCTGGACGATTGCCATGTCGTATATCTTCGGAGGAATGATTCCACTAGCTCCCTATATGCTGCTTTCGAATGTGCAAACTGGGCTTTGGTGGTCGGTCGGAGTCACGCTTCTTGCTCTCGCAGTCTTTGGATGGCTGAAGGGACGCTTTACAGGCATCAACCCGCTTAAGGGGGCTGCGCAAACTGTTGTGATCGGCGGCCTCGCCGCCGGCGCAGCTTTTTTGCTCGCCAAACTGATCAGCTAACGTCTCTCCCGAAAATATCGTGCAAAGTGACCCGAGCCGTTTGAAATTTCAAATCTAGATCCGAAATTTCAGATTCACTCCGCCGAAACTGCGGTCGGAAGGCGCCTGGCGCGGAGACGAAGAACTTTTCTTTGATTCGCTTCCAGAATTTCAAAACGCACGCCGCCAAAGTCCAGATGTTCACCAGGACTCGGAACGTGGCCGGCAATGTGATTGAGCAGTCCGGCGATGGTCGTGGCCGATTCTTCGCCGGTGAAATCCCATTCGACGCCAAACAACTCCTGCACTTTTTCGATCGAGACACTTCCGCGTAGAACCAGGCTACCGTCTGGTTCGCGAACAGCGTCAGGGGCAGGCACGCGGTCATCTTCACCGATTTCGCCGATGATTTCTTCAACCAGATCTTCCACTGTCACGATGCCGGCTACCGTTCCGTGCTCGTCCACAACGATGGCCATCTGTTGATTGCGGCGCTGCATTTCCTTCAACAGATCCGAACCACGCTTGGTTTCAGGTACAAAAAATGCCGGCCGTGCTAATTCACGCACCTTTCGGCGCCGTGCTTCCTCTTCAGGCACCTGCAGCAAGTCACGCGCGAAGGCCACACCGATCACATCATCGAGCGAATGTTCGTACACCGGAACGCGTGAGAATTTAGTCTGAACCAGGAGTTGGCGAAGCTGCTCGACAGTGGAATCCGCGTATATAGAGACGACGTCGGGTCGCGGAGTCATGAATTCCAGGACGCGCTTGTCGCTGAATTCCACGACCTGCTCGATCATCTGGGCTTCGGAGCGCTCGAGGATACCTTCCTGCTCAGCCGCATCGACGAGAGCTTCAATTCCCTCCTGTTGTGAAGTCGAACTGCCGGAAGGATGATCCTCAGAAATACGTGCCAGTGAACCGGCAAGTTCGAGGAGGACGCGGAATGGCCAAACGATCCAGAGAAAGGCGCGAATGACCAGAGCAAACCGTATCAGCCATCGTCCCGTGGTGCGCACAAGCAGAAAATCAGGGATGAATTGCGAAAACAGCAGAACTTCTACCAGCACATAGACGAGAGCTTGAGCCAGCGCGTCCCACGTTCCAGGAACAAATACGATTACGCCGCGCGCCGTTTCAGCAGTAACAATTACGAGCCAAAGATTCGCGAGCAATCGGAATGCGGTGGCGGCGCGAGCGCGTTCCAGATAGAAGTGAGGCTCTATCTCGTTTTCAAAGATTTCCAAATGCGTGTGCACGCGGCCGGTCGTTACGCGACCCAACTCGCGATAGATGCGATCGAGGTAGGAGAACACGACCAAGCCTACGCCCAGCGCCGCCACAGCCAACGCATAGAAGATATTCATAATCTTCAGCCGACTCCCAGTCGCCTTCGCAAACGTTTCTCGATGCGGTCCATTTCGCCGTGATCAGTTTCATGATCGAAACCCGCCAAATGAAGCATGCCGTGCAGGATCAGGATACGCATTTCCGCTGGAAGTGTACGCGAGAAGTGGCGAGCATTGCGTCGCGCGGTTTGAGGAGAAATTGCGATATCGCCGAAATAGGCGGATGTCCGTTGCTGGCGCTTCGTATCATGTGCGGGGAATGAAAGCACATCGGTAGGGCCGCGTTTGTGGCGAAAGTTTTGGTTTAATCGCGCCATCGCGGCATCACTGATGAATTGAATAGTTACAGCGTTCGGCGGGAACTCCAATTCCATGCTGACGCGCTCGAAAAATTCCTGCAATGATTTGACAGGTACGCTAACACCGCGCTGGCGATTTACGATCATGGACGTGCGGCAATTTATTTTACGGGATCAGTTTTGCCATTTCCGGAGGATGCCTTGCGCCGAGCTTCGCCCACTCCGAACTCATCATATGCCTTGATAATCTGCTGCACGAGATTGTGCCGCACGACGTCGCGTTCATTGAAATTAATAAACGCGATGCCCGGAATTCGTCCAACAACTTCAAGGGCCTCTACCAGGCCGGAGCGGCGGCCCGTGGGCAAGTCAATCTGCGTAACGTCCCCGGTAATGACGGCCTTGGAATTGAACCCCAGGCGCGTCAGAAACATTTTCATTTGTTCGCTGGTCGTATTTTGCGCTTCGTCAAGAATGACGAATGAATCGTTAAGGGTCCGGCCGCGCATGAACGCCAGCGGCGCGACCTCGACAATTCCCTTCTCAAGAAATCGCTCGAGCTTGTCCGCATCCAGCATGTCGTACAGAGCGTCATAGAGCGGGCGCATGTACGGATCGATTTTCTGCTGCAAAGTGCCGGGAAGAAATCCGAGGCGCTCTCCCGCTTCCACCGCTGGACGCGCCAGGATGATGCGGTCCATTTGTTTGGTCAGCAGCGCGGACACAGCCATGGCCACGGCCAGGTAGGTCTTTCCTGAGCCGCCCGGGCCAACGGCAAAAGTCATATCGTGTTTCTCAATCGCCGCCATGTACAGCTTCTGATTGGAACTCTTCGGAGTAACCGACTTTTTTCCGAAGACGCGCGCGCGCGCCGGCGCGCCAGGTTGCAGGACTTCTCGCAATGTCGTAGTCGGATCTTCAGTGGCGACGCGGATCATGGCTTTTACATCGCCATGATTCAGGCGGCGGCCTTCGCGTACGAGTTGATTGTATTCATCGAGGATGCGGACGGCGCGGTCGACCTGTGCGGCTTCGCCTTCTATGGCGAGCTGGCCATCCTGCAAGTGAGTGGTCACGCGCAGCGCGGATTCCAGCAGTTTAACGTTCTCGTCGAGTGTGCCAAACAGGGATTCAACCCCGCCGGCAATTTGTACAGTGCGTCGCATGGAAGATTCGGCCGACCGGATTGTTCCGCTGAGCTCCGAATGGCACTGGTGGAGCCCTGCCGTTTCAAAACAGCCCGCCGATGGAGTGCACACCTCCAAGTTCCGAGAGGAGCTAACTACCGTACCAGCGTACTCGAAGCAGGCAGAAGGGTCAAACTACGTTTACATTGCGGGCAACTCGAGCGCGTCGACTTCACTGGTCGAGGCGTGGATCTCTGTGCCGGACGATTGCACGTCGCCTCCGACAAGCAGAAGCCTGTTGCCGATGACGCCGGCAGCGAGGCCGTGCCTGCTGACGGGCATCGATGGCATGACCGTCCAAGTATTACTTGCCGGATCGTAGGCCTCAACGGACCGGAATGTGGCCATCATGTGCGGATCCTGAAACTCACCGCCGGCGACGTAAATGCGTCCGTTGTAAGTCCCAGAGCCCAAGGCGCTTCGTGTAGTAGGCATGCGTGCCCTTGGCGCGCTCCACTTGTCCGACGCAGGATCGTATTCCTCAACGACCGAGATGTCTGACGCTACGCCAATAAAGGTGGCGCCGACACGCCCGCCAATCACGTAGATCTTTCCATTCACGGCTCCAACGGCAGCATGGTTGCGAGGCGTGGGCATCGGGCTCCGCGCGCGCCACGTGTTTGTCGCCGGATCGTACTCTTCAACAGTGCCCAGTACAGATTGAGGAACCGCCGGCGTCAACGCCGTGGCTTCCGAACCGGGAAGAACGGCGGCGCCACCTATGACATATATTTTATCGCCCACGACGGCTGCTACGGCCGAGCCTCGCTTGGTGGGCAACGGCGCGAGAGCCTTCCAGTTGTCTGTAGCAGGGTCATATTCCCAGGCGTTGTTAACCGGAACCCAGGCCGGGGGGCCCGACTGCGGGAATACGAATCCGCCAAACGCATAAATTTTTCCGTGATATTCGGTGAACGCCACATGATGCGAAGCCAGTGCCATAGGCTTCTTCTTCGTCCACTGATTGCTGGCGGGATCATATTCGTAGACCATGCCCATGGGTTTCCACACAGGCGCGAGACCGGCGAAGACGTACATCTTTCCTCCCGCGGCCGCGCCCAGAATTTCTTCAGCGGGTTCCGGAAAGGGAGCGAGTCTGGCCCATTTCGCTTGCGCGTGAGCCACGGGTGTTGCCGCGAAAAGACCAGCGAGTGCCAGCGCGCATGGGAGCCACAGTGAAATTATCCGTTGAGAGGTCATTTTACACTCCTCGGTGGTTTCGCGCATTGTAGCACTACTCACTTGGGATGGATGGACACTGCCGGAAAAGACAATTCGGGTGAGCGAAGATTATTTCTTCGTGCGGTCCTTCAGCAGATTTTTCAACTCGGACATAAATTCCTTGACGTCCTTGAAGTCCAGATAGACCGAAGCAAAGCGGACGTAGGCGACTTTGTCGAGCTTCTTGATTCGATTCATCAGGAGTTCGCCGATCTCGCTGGTTTTGCGCTCACGTTCCGGCGCTTCGTGCACGAACCGCTCAACTTCATCGACCAGGGCTTCCAGCTTGGTCGTTTGTACGGGACGTTTCTCGCAGGATTTTAGCAGCCCTTGTAGAATTTTCTGGCGGTCGAAGCGCTCCCGGCGGCCGTCCTTCTTGATGACCATGTAGGGAATTTCGTCGATGCGCTCATACGTGGTGAACCGGCGACCGCATTTCAAGCATTCTCTGCGGCGGCGGATCAAGTCCCCAACACGGCCTTCGCGCGAGTCGATGACCTTGTCATCCGAGAACGAACAGAAGGGGCATTTCACTTAGGAGTCTCTCCTGATTTTTCCTTAAACCCTCCCTTGGGAATCAAGACGCCATTCGCCCCGTTGATGCCGATGTGTTTGCCGACTTTTTCAGCCTCGGCTTCCGCGCGCGCCAGTCTGCGCAATTCGCCGAAGGACATCCCTTCGTGAATGAGCAGGGGAATTCCGACCAGGGTGCAACTGGCAAACGTGACTAACCATAGCGTTACGGCAATGGCGGCCGCCGGTTCCTGCTCGATACCAAAGATTTTCGTCATGCCGATGAAGCTGGCGATCTGCGCCCCGCCCCCAATGCCGGGAAGTTGCAGCGCCGACCCCACGAGCGTGACTGCCAAAATCAGCATGGCGCCAGAGAAATTCATATCCGAGTGAACAAACGAGTCGCCAAATGCCTTTGCGACTGCCAGATAAACCAGAACTGCAAGCGTCCAGTGAATCGCGGTGTAAAAGATGGCAGCTAAAAGGTCGGAGAGGGTACGGATGGCCTGCAACCCCTCGCTGACGCCCGTGATCACGGACGCCAGACGGCTTCGCAATCCGCCGGCCTCGCGCCAACGTTGCAAGCCTCGATCCACGGCTCCTGCCCCGTGCAACCGGTAATAAACCAGAATGGCGATAAGGGCGCACAGCATGGCGAGCAAGAGCCAGGCACCATGGCGCGGCGCTCCATTCACCCAATTCATATCCGCACCCGCATCGGAAAGACGATCGGGAAATACCAGAAGGCTCAGACAAGCCATGGCCGCTGCTGCCGCGAAGTCGCAGAAGCGCTCCAAAAAGAAAATGCCGAACATGGCGGGTACTGGAAGGCGCTCTTTTCGGGCGAGCAACAGCGGACGAACGGGCTCACCAGCTCTCCCCAGCACGAAAATCGCGGCAAAGCCCATTATCGTGCCCGTGAACGTATTCCAGAAAGTCGTAGGGCCCAAATAGCGACAAAAGCGTTGCCAGCGTAGGGCCCGTATCGCATAGCAACCGTAAATGGCCACCAGCGCGAGCAATAGGAGCCAGATGTTCGCCTGGCTCACTGTATGAATGAATTTTCTCCAGGTGAAATCGGCTAAATGGATCTTATGGCGGGATTGATAGGCGAGAGCTGCCAGGGCCGCGAGAACTAGTAAAGCAATAATGAGCCTACGAAGAGTTGCGCGCATCCGCAGGCGAGCGTAACCGCTGCACGGAGTATGTGTCAAGAAAGGAGGTAAGGCCGGGAGCCCCACCGTCGGCTAACGCTCGACCAGGCGTTCGAGAATTGAGTAGAAGTCAGGGAAAGAAACGCCGGCGCATTCGGCATCGCGAATCACGGTTTCGCCTTCCGCGCCGAGCGCCGCGACGGCGAAGGCCATCGCCATGCGATGATCGCCGTGAGGCTCAATTTCGGCGCCATGCAGACGACCCGCCGAACGTCCTGCCACTCGCAAGCCATCCGGACGCTCTTCAACCTGGGCCCCTATGCGACGAAGATTTTCCGCCAGCGCTGAGATACGGTCGCTCTCCTTCACGCGCAATTCCGCCGCATCTCGAATCTCAATTCCCTCTTCGGTGAAAGGGCCGAGCACGGCAATGGCAGGCAACTCATCGATCAGCTGGGCGATGAAATCGCCTTCAATGACGCCTCCCTTGAGCGGTTGATGGCGGACGGAGATGTCGCCAACGAGTTCACCGTTGGCGCTGCGTACGGAAACCAAACTGATCGGCGCGCCCATCGAGCCGAGAACGTCAAGCACGGCCGAGCGCGTGGGGTTCAGCCCCACGTTGTGAATGACTATATTCGATTCGGGAAGCACCATCGCCGCAGCCAGAAAAAATACGGCGGACGAAAGGTCGCCAGGAACCGTCAGGTTGCGCGCCTTCAGGCGCGGCCTTCCGTGGATGCGGATCGCGCGGCCGTCATGGTCCAGGCGCGCGCCAAATTCTGCGAGAGCGAGTTCGGTATGATCCCGCGTGCGAATCGGCTCGACGACCGATGTCCTGCCTTCGGCAAACAATCCCGCTAGCAGGACCGCGGATTTTACTTGCGCACTGGGGACGGGCAGCGTGTACTCGATCGGAGATAAACGCGTGCCGGTGATTTCAAGTGGCGCGTGGCCACCGTCGCGCGCATCGATCCGCGCACCCATCTTCGTCAGCGGATCAATAACCCGCCGCATGGGACGCCGCCGCAGGGAGCCGTCACCGTCGATGGTCGAGCGAAACTCCTGCCCCGCGAGTATTCCCGTGAGCAGGCGCATCGTTGTGCCGGAATTTCCCGCGTCGAGCGTGCTGCGGGATTTGCGCAGTCCGTCGAGCCCCGCTCCCGTAATCCGGACACGATCGCCGGTGGATTCTATTTTTACGCCGAGGCGTGAAAAGCAATCGAGCGTGCTGCGGCAATCCGCCGCCGCCGAAAAATGTGTGATGTCGCTGGTGCCCTCGGCCAGCGTCGCGAGCATCGCGTAACGGTGTGAAATAGATTTATCGCCGGGAACCTCAAGCGAGCCGTTGATCGTACGAGCAGGATGTATGATTTGTTTTGACACGTCAGGATTCTAGCACGCGGATTCTCACAGCCGCAGCCGTCGCGGGAGTAGTGACTCAATCTAATTCTGAAGTGAACAAAAAGCTGCCGGTCCCAACAACGGGCAGCCTCTACAACAGCCGCTAAAAGCAATTGTATCGTAGAGGCCTCTCTGTCCCGTGTATTTCGAGATAGAGAGGGCACCCTCTTTCTCTGTGGCCCTCTGTACACTCTTGTTAAAGCTTTTAGCCCTTGTCACACAGATATCTCGAGCTGATACATTTTCGCTCGGGGGGCGTAAAATAAAGTGCAGAGGATGATGGCCATGAATCTTCGGAGTAGAACTTGTACAGCCATGTTCGCGGCGATTATTCTTGCGTCGGGCAGCACTGTCGCGGCTCAACAAAAACAACAAAAGCCCACCGACGATTCCCAAAGCCATGACAAGTCAGGCATGGATCACGACATGCCCGGCATGAACATGGATGAGGATATGCCCGGGATGAAGATGGGCCAGGGCACGGACGCCGATCATCAGGCCGAAAATGGCGCGGTCAGCGCCATGAGCCACATGCATCATCACCAGATGGGACCGCACATGTACATGACGGCACTGCGGCCTTCCAATCCCGATGACTGGAAAAAGGCCGACGCAATTGTCCAAGAGTTGCGTGATGCGGTCGAAAAGTATAAGGATTATCACGCCGCCCTGGCCGATGGTTTTCGCATCTTCATGCCGAATCTCCCGCAAGCGGAATATCACTTCACCAACTATCAGAACGCTTTTCTGGAGTCGTTCACGTTTGATCCCGCGCGCCCTACTTCCCTGCTCTACAGAAAAACAAAATCCGGCTACGATCTGATCGGTGCGATGTACACGATGCCGAAACGCGTTACCGAAGAACAATTAAATTCGCGCGTCTCGCTGAGCGTCGCGCAGTGGCACCTGCACACAAAACTTTGCATGCCTCCCAAGGGAGATCGCGCGCATGCCGATTTCACGAAATTCGGCTTTCAAGGCTCCATTGTGACGAAAGAAGCTTGCGACGAAGCAGGCGGCACGTACTATCCGGTGATTTTTGGCTGGATGGTCCACGTTTATCCCTTTGAGGACTCCCGCGAAAAAATCTGGGACCAGTAGGACGACCACCATTCCCTGTCCAGTTCTCCGCGCCATCTGAAAATTCCCCGCTAGAAAAATGATGCTGCTTGACTGAGGCAGTCCCGGGTTATAAAACGAGGGCAGCTCAAGTCACTCGTTAGAGGTCCAACGATGAGACTTACCCCATCCGTAGCCTTTCGCCTTACGCTTATTTTGTTATGCGCTTCGGCGCCCATCCGAGCGCACCACGGATTCGTGGTGGAATTTGACGACAAAAAACCCGTCACCCTGGCCGGCGTCGTCACCAAGATGGAATTTATGAATCCCCACATTTATTTCTACCTGGACGTGAAAAACAAGGACGGCAAGGTCGTGAACTGGGCGCTAGAGGGCGGCCCTCCCAACGTGCTCTACCGGCAGGGCTGGCGAAAAGATACGGTGAAGCCAGGGGATCAAGTCACGGTAAAAGGTTTTCGCGCCCGGGATGGTTCCTATCTCGCCTCCTGCAGCTCGATTACATTCCCGGACGGCCGGGAAATATCCGCCGGGCCGGGCCCCGTGTCGCAAAGCGGCTACAGTACGGGAAGCGATAAAGGCAAGAAGTAAAAGGGCACAAGAAGCGTAGCGCCGGCATCTTGCCGGCGGTTTTGGTAATGGGTCACCTATCGTGAAAAATCGCCGGCAAGATCCCGGCGCTACTGAACCCAACGTTGAACAGAGGACTTGAATGAGCAGGTATTTCCGTGGTTCAACCATTTGCGCGGTCGCAGCGTGCATCGTCTCACTTTTTTTGAATGCATGCGCTGGCCGCACGACCTCGGGAAATCCTGCGCCGCCAAATCCACCGGATTTGAACGGAGTCTGGTCGGCGCCCTTCACGCCCGATATTTCCAAAACTTTGGGACATCAACCCCCATTCACGCCATACGCGGCCGAACGATTCAAAAAGGAGGACGAGGTCGACGATCCATTGACGCAGTGCCTGCCGATAGGTCCTGCCAGAGGGATTCAGGCGGGCATCATGCCGTTCCAGATCGTTCAGACTCCCGCGGTGACGGCAATCCTGTTTGAGAACCAGCGCACTTTTCGCATTATTCACACGGACGGACGCAGTCATCCCAAGGATGTGGACCCGACGTGGTTTGGCGATTCCGTCGGCAAGTGGGACGGCGACACCTTAATCGTGGACACCATCGGGCTCAACGATCGGACCTGGCTCGACACTGCTGGACACGAACACAGCGATCAACTACATCTGGTCGAAAAATTCCAAAAGATCGACAACAACAACATCAAGTGGACCGTCACCTTCGAAGACCCGAAATTCTTCACGGAACCCTGGTCGATTACCCTGCCCATCACGCGCCAAAATACAGAGATCATGTCGTATTCCTGCGAGGAGAACGAGAAAGATAGGGCTCACCTTCGACGCCTGAAGAAATAAATGGCGTGAACACGCTCGAAGTCCAAGCGAAGCCGCACCCGATTTGCAGTATTGCAGGAGCAATGCGACAATCTTCGGATGAGAAAAACATTATTTATGAGCGCAGTTTCGATATTGACGGCCGGGATGATGCTCGGCAACGTTCGCGCGCAGCAAACTCCGGCTGCGACCCCCGCGCCGAAACCCGCGGCAAAGACTCCGCAATCCCCGGCAGCGAAAGCGCCGGCGGCAAAAGCGCCAACTGCAAAGTCTGACACGGCAACAGACGGGAAAGCTCCGGCGGCGAAAAGTCAGACCGCCAAAACGCTCGACACTCCAAAAGACAAGCTGAGCTATGCGATCGGGTTGAACGTTGGCAAGAGCCTGCAGAAGGATTCCATCGCGATTGATCCGGAAATTCTGGCGCAAGGCGTAAAAGACGCATTGTCGGGGGGTAAGACTCTCTTGACCGACGAAGAAGCCAAAGCGGCACTCGTGGCTCTACAAGGCGAATTACGCCAGAAACAGGAAGAATCGATGAAGGCAGAAGGCGAAGTGAATAAGAAACAGGGCGAGGAATTTTTGGCTGCCAACAAAACGAAAGAGGGAGTCGTCACGCTGCCCAGCGGTCTTCAATACAAGATTGTCACACCCGGCACAGGTCCAAAACCAGCGGCCACCGACACAGTCGTCTGCAACTACAGGGGCACGCTGATTGACGGCACAGAATTTGACAGTTCGTACAAGCGCGGCCAGCCGGCGACGTTTCCGGTAGGCCAGGTCATCAAGGGTTGGACCGAGGCGCTGCAACTCATGCCGGTCGGGTCCAAATGGCAACTTTTCATTCCCGCGGATCTGGCATATGGTGAGCGGAGTCCCGCTCCCGTAATCGGTGTCAATTCCACGCTCATCTTTGACATCGAGCTTCTATCAATCCAAGGCAAGTAAATCAACTGAAGTACTTTCAATTGGAAAATTAACAATCCGCAGTACAATACTTCCAGACGAAGTGGTTGATGGCGGTGACGCCGCTGTTTCGGGGGCATTGCTTATAAAAGTTCAGACCTGGCGACTCCAATCCGAGCGCATATTCATCTACTGTAGCAGAGGATAAAAGCATGTCTGCGACCCAGGCGGAAACTTCACTTTATGTAACTCACAAGACCGCATTTAATATTTTGGGCGCGATCAGCGTGTGCCATCTTTTGAATGACATGCTGTCCTCGCTGCTGCCCTCGATTTATCCGTTGTTGAAAGACTCGTTTCACCTTAATTTCGCACAGGTTGGTTTGATCACACTCACATACCAAATAACGGCGTCTCTGCTGCAGCCGCTGGTGGGTTTCTATACCGACAAAAAGCCGATGCCCTATTCCCTCCCTGTCGGTATGGGGCTGACACTCTTCGGACTTTTGTTTTTGTCGATCGCGGGAAGTTTCATAACTCTGCTCATGGCAGCGGCATTGGTGGGCACGGGATCCTCCGTTTTTCATCCTGAATCATCCAGAGTGGCCCGCATGGCATCGGGAGGACAACACGGATTGGCGCAGTCTCTGTTTCAAGTGGGCGGCAATACAGGCCTCTCTCTTGGACCCTTGATGGCAGCGTACATCGTGCTGCCGCATGGACAAACCAGCATCGCCTGGTTTTCCGTCCTGGCGCTCGCTGGAATGATAATCCTTGCAAAGGTAAGCGGCTGGGCCATCAGGAACAGAACGGTAAAAAAACCTGGAGCAGTCCGTCACGAGCAAGGTCCTAATCTATCGACCGGAAGGATTGTGTTATCCATTACGGTTCTGATGGCCCTGTTGTTTTCAAAGTTTGTTTACCTGGCGAGTCTAACCAGCTATTACACATTTTATTTGATGAATAAATTTCACGTTTCCGTGCGCAGCGCGCAGATCCACCTGTTTGTGTTTTTGGGCGCGGTTGCGCTGGGTACGATCGTCGGCGGTCCTGTGGGGGATCGCATCGGCCGGAAACGCGTAATTTGGTGCTCGATTCTCGGCATTCTCCCGTTCACATTGGCTTTGCCGTACGCCAGCCTGTTCTGGACTGAAATTCTCAGCGTCGTGATTGGCCTAATTCTGGCGTCCGCATTTTCGGTAATCGTCGTCTACGCACAGGAATTAGTGCCGGGAAGAGTGGGGATGATTTCCGGCCTCTGCTTTGGATTCGCCTTTGGCATGGCGGGGCTGGGCGCGGCAGTGCTCGGTGAGCTGGCCGACAGGACCAGCATCAATTTCGTGTACACAGTGTGCTCGTTCCTTCCAGCTGTAGGTCTGCTGGCCGCATTCTTGCCAAATCTGGAACCGACAGGACATCGAACCGCGCAAATAGTGGAAGCCTGACCGAACCAAAGGCCGCAAAAATACAGGGCGTTTACCAAATCCGCAGTCCGAATTGATTCCAGCAACGGGTCCGCGTATCATAGTTAGCAAATGTTTATGAATTATATGCAACGCCGCGCGTGGATGCCGGTCACTTTTATCCGCGTTCTTCTTCTCGCCACTCTTTTTGCGCTGGTTTCCCCCGCATTGTTTGCGGCGGACCCAGACATTTTTCCGCTCTCTCAAGTGAAGCCTGGAATGAAGGGCGAAGCGCTGACAATATTCGCCGGCGATCAGATTGAGAAGTTCGATCTGGTAGTCATCGGCGTGATGCCAAACTTTCTCGGGCCGAAAGAATCCATCATCCTCGTTCAGCTTCTCGGACCAAAGGTTGAACATACCGGCGTCGTCGCAGGAATGAGCGGAAGCCCGGTTTATATCGAAGGAAAACTCGTTGGCGCACTGTCGCTCAAACTAGGCATTTTCGCCAAGGAGCCGCTGGCAGGCGTCACGCCCATCGAAAACATACTGAGCTTGCCCAAGAGCCAACTTCCAGGGACCATGCTTGCAGACGCGTCAACCGGACCGTCGGGCGCCGAGCAAGTGTCCACAGCGCAGCGATACGACATGCCCAGCGATTGGACTTCGCGGCTGGGCGTGCCCGGCGGAAGTTTCCTCAAGTTCATTGATACGCCGTTGGTCTTTTCGGGATTCAGCGCGGCCGCAATTCGGCAATATGCAGGCGAGCTTGCGGGATTTGGAATGGCCGCGACACAAGGCGGCACATCAGACACCAGACCCGATGACAAGGATATCAAGCCGGGAGACATGGTCAGCGCAGTCTTGATGGAAGGGGATCTTTCGCTCGATGCGTCCTGCACCGTCACGACGATTGTCGACGGGCGCATTTATGTCTGCGGGCATCCGCTCTTCGGATTCGGGCAGGTGCAGCTGCCAATGGCACGAGGGCGCGTGCTCACGACGCTCAGTTCGGATCTGGATTCAACCAAAATTGTAAATGTTGGCGGGACGATCGGCGCGTTTGATCAGGACCGCGTCACGGCCGTCGTGGGCCACTTGGGCACTGCGCCGGGACTCATTCCAATCGACATGACAGTGGTGACGCCCGCCGGAGATCAGCATCGCGCCTTCCGGATGATTTCTAATCCGAAAATTTCGCCGATCCTGATGGGCATTGCCGCACTCAACGGCCTGGTGCAGAACAGCGTCTATGGCGAAGGTACGACGTTGCGGCTGACCGGTGCGATCGAGATTGCTGGACACTCGAGCGTGACGCTTGAAAATCTTTTTGCTCCGACCGATACGTTTATTCCCGATGGAACATCTGTCGCCAGCGCCGTACAAGGCGTTTTCCAAAGAATTTTCTCGAACCCTTACGAGACCGCGAAGATCGAACGCGTAACGTTGCGTATGGAAGCTCTGCCCGATCGCCGCCAGACCACCATTGAAGGCGCGTGGCTCGATAAATCGGAAGCTGCGCCGGGTGACACCGTCAACGTGAAAGTGCAATTGAAGCCCTATCGCGGCTCGCCTGTAATTCGCGACGTGCAGGTCACAATTCCGCAGCAAGCGATTCGCGGCACAACCATGCAGGTTCTGGCCAGCGATTCGGGAACCTTGAACCGTATGAGCGTGGTATCAGGATCCCAAGGACGCCTACAGAATCTTGAGCAGCTCATTTCGGTGCTGAATCGCGAGCGGCGCAATAACCGGCTGTACGTCACTCTGCTTGGTCCATCGCCGACAATGGTGGTGCAGGACAAGGTCATGCCCAACGTGCCCGCATCGCAAATCAATCTCCTCGACCAGCGCGGAGGTCCGGCAAGCTCGCTCGTGATGCGGGAATCAGCGGCCGGAGAATGGTCCGTACCCCTCGAACAGGTCGTTCAGGGATCGTCCTCCATAACGATACGAATCAAATAAGACACCGGGCGGCGCGGAATGCCAGCCCCTTGAGGAGTCTCATGCGTATTTTTTTTAGTGGCACAGGCCTCAGCCTGTGCGGTTTTCGCTTAACGTGGCACAAATCAAAACCACACAGGTTAAAGCCTGTGCTGCTTTCCTTTGCCGCCATTTTGCTGGCCGCCGGGCCGGCATTTGCTGAACACACGCGCTGGTGGCGGCAATCCTCGTTCGAAGAATTTGATAAAGGGACTGCGAAAGGCGTCGCTCTGCGCAGCGATGGCAAACTTTTTCTTGCGCCGCGCTTTGCACAGTTTGCGGACGCCAATCTTGCTTATCTTCTCGCCTTGCGCGCAGACTCCAAGGGCAATCTCTACGCTGCGGGCGGCGCGAATGCGAAAGTTCTGCGGCTGGACGCCAATGGAAAAACCACGAGCGTGTTTGAGTCATCGGAACTCGCGGCGCAGGCGATCGCCGTGGACGTCGCCGGCAATCTCTTCGTAGGCACATCTCCTGACGGGAAGGTTTATAAAGTCACGCCGTCGGGACAATCCTCGGTTTTCTTCGACCCCAAAACGAAATACATCTGGGACCTCGCTATCGATAAAGACGGGACCGTATACGTAGCCACGGGCGACACCGGGAAGATTTTTTCAGTCGCGCCCGACGGAAAGGGACAAGTTTTTTACAGCAGCGAAGAAACCCACATCCGCGCGCTAGCTCTTGATTCGAGCGGCAACGTTCTGGCCGGCACCGAGCCGAGCGGACTCGTCCTGCGCATCTCCAAGGCGGGAGATCCGCACCGCGCCTTCGTTTTGTATGAGACTTCGAAGAAAGAAATTACAGCTTTGTTGCAGGATTCAAGTGGCAATCTTTATGTCGCGGCAGCAGGCGAGAAAACACCTCCAACTCCCGCCGGTCCCCGTGCGCCGAGTCCCGAAACAACAACCGCGAACTTTAGCATCTCGATGAACGGCGGCCCGGTTCCTGTGCAACAAATTCAGGGAATCCCTTTCGCACCAATTCCGACCGTTACTTCGAGTTCCGTGTATCGAATTGCGTCCGATGGCTCGCCCGAAGAGCTGTGGAGTTCTCGCGACGATCTTGTTTACGCGCTCGGGTTGCGCCCGAATGGGAAATTACTGTTGGGCACCGGAAATCAAGGCGCGGTGCTGGAACTTGAAGGCAGTCACATATTCTCTCGTCTCGTGAGAACCGCGTCAGGTCAAGTGACTGCCATGGCATCGGGTCCTGGCGGAAAACTGTTTCTCGCCGCTGCGAATCCAGGAAAAATTCTAACTCTGGGTCCGGATAACGAACCGGAAGGTTCGTACGAGTCGCAACCATTTGACGCAAAGCTTTTCACGCGCTGGGGGCACCTGCAATGGTGGGGGAAATATTCCGGCGGGCTTCAAGCGAAGCCCGCACCCGACGCCGGCGTGCCCCAAGCGAAGAACGGTGCACGAGTGGAGTTCTTTACGCGTTCGGGCAATACGTCGGATCCTGGCAACAATTGGAGTCCATGGGCTGGTCCGTACTCGAACGCGGCGGGCGATAAAATCGAATCCCCCTCCTCCCGATTCGTGCAATGGAAAATGGTGCTGCATGGCGCAGCAAGTGGAAACGCTCCTGAACTCGACTGGGTGAGCGTCGCCTACTTGCCAAAAAATGTGGCGCCGGAAGTAACGGGAATCGCCATTCAGTCTCCCGGCATCCGCGTTCAGAACGTGTCACTCCCAAGCCCGGGAACGGCATCGCAGACGCCCGCGCAAATCCGAATGCCACAGCCGCCGGCAACGTCCTCGATTGGTTCAGCAGCCAACATCGCCAATGCGGCGACTTCCACTAGCACGGCGCGTTTTGACGCAGTGCCGCAGGGCTTCACTCAGAAAGGATATCAATCGGTTGTGTGGACCGCCGAGGACCCCAACGAGGACCCTCTGGAATTTTCAATTTACTTTCGAGGGGAAACTGAATCGACATGGAAACTCCTGAAGGACAAGCTTGATACTCGCTTCTATTCGTGGGATACGACGGCAATGCCGGACGGCGCCTACTACCTGAAAATTGTCGCGACAGATGCGCCGGGAAATCCCTCGGGCGAAGCTCTGACGGCCGAGCGCGAGTCGGATCGCTTCGAGGTGGACAACACGCCTCCCGCGATCGCACAACTCACAGCGGATAGCGCGGGCGGCGCTGGGGCCGTGCGAGTGCGATTCCAGGCGAGCCATCCTTCGAGTACTATTGCGCGAGCGCAGTACAGTATCGACGCGGACGATTGGACGTTGGTTTTCCCCAGTGGCGGGCTTAGCGATTCTTCCCGGGAAAATTATGACTTTCAGGTACCGAAGGTCGCGGCCGGAGAGCACACCATTACCGTGCGCGTGTACGACCAGTTTGAAAATGTTACCAGCGCGAAGGCGACAGTTCGCGTGCCAACCAGTGGAAACTGATGTGGCACGCTGGCTGCCGCAAATGAATTAGCGCGTGTACCTGAGGATTAGCTCACCCACGGCTCTTTTCCCGCACCCATCCCTGCACCTACGCCCACTCCTACGCCAACCCCTGCGTCCGCTTCTGTTTTAGCGGCAGCGCGCGCCTGGTATTCCTCGATGTGCAATCCAATTCCTGCCTTGCCCCCAAGAAACGCGTTGGGCTCAACATGAACTACGCGCGCTATACATTTCAATTCGCTTGCAGCATGGCCCGCCACTGCGCGCGGCATCTTGAGCGACACCTCCAAAGGTGTGCCGACGTTCAGGGGAATAGCTGTGGCGAAAAGTATTCCCCGCTGGGAAATATTTATCGACTCCCCTGAAAGTTCCTGTGAACCTGGATTGTCCAGCACACGGAAACGCAAAGGCACATTCAGATTTATGCGCGTATCAATTCGACGTTCTCTTGAGTTCATTGGTGTCCTCCCCGCTCGCAGAATGTGCGCGCGGTTATTAGATTAGGAAGGGGGTGACTGCGATTTTATCTCCGCGCAAAAGAAGTGCAAGTAAATTGCGAAAGATTTCTGCAGTGTGATTCATGGTGGGACAAGCTGTGTCATAATGTTTCTGTTCTAAGAGCCTTCTCATTGAATACTCCGACGACACAATCTTCCGGGGCCCCCGACCTTGAAAGTATTCGAGAGGCCTACCGGCGCATCTCGCCGCATATTGAACGAACTCCTGTCATGATTTCCGACGCGCTCGATGAACTTGCCGGGGCCATGCTGTATTTCAAGTGTGAAAATCTGCAACTTTCCGGTTCATTTAAAATTCGCGGCGCATCCAACGCGGTTTTTTCGCTGAGTGAAGCCGAAGCGGCGCGCGGGGTGGTGACTCATTCCTCCGGCAACCACGGCGCGGCTCTCGCGCTGGCCGCAAAATTGCGCGGCATTCGCGCGTGGATTGTTGTGCCGCATAACGCTCCGAAGGTGAAAGTTCGTGCGATTGAAGCCTATGGAGCAGAAATTATCTTTTGCGAGCCGACTCTCGAGGCACGCCAGTCCACCGCTGCGGAAGTATTGCGACAAACGGGCGCCGTGCTTATTCATCCCTTCGATGATGACCGCGTAATCGCGGGACAAGGCACTGCGGCGCTGGAATTACTGGAGGAAATTCCCGACCTTGATATTATTTGCGCGCCAGTCTCGGGAGGCGGTCTTCTCTCCGGCACCGCTATTGCGGCTAAGTCGCTGCGCCCTGATATTTCCGTCATCGGATGCGAACCGGCAAATGCCGACGATGCCGCGCGGTCTCTGGCCTCCGGACATCTCGAACCAGCCGCAACAGCCACCACAATGGCCGATGGATTGCGCGCGACTCTAGCTCCCCGCACATTCGCCATCCTCCGCGAGCGCGTCGATCAGATTGCGCTGGTGAGCGAAGCTGAAATCGTGGAGTCCATGCAACTGGTTGCCGAACGATTGCGCTCCTGGGTGGAACCTTCCGGAGCAGTTGCGGCAGCGCCCGCACTGCACCGTCAAATTGGAGCCGAGGGTATGCGGATCGGAATTATTCTTTCCGGCGGAAATGTGGATCCTGAAGTGATCCCCTCCCAGCCGGGGCATGACGTACCGCAAAGAAAACAGCAGCCAAAAGGGGAAACTGACTGGTGACTGGTGGTTTTCGTAGCACAGGCTTCAGCCTGTGTGGTTTTTGCTGGACGGCCGTAGAAGTCAAAACCACACAGGCTGAAGCCTGTGCTACTGACTCTAAGCTAGCGGCCGCCGTAGCAAACCAGTTCCCTCCCATCCGATTTCACAACTTTCACGAGCCGCAAAAAATAGGTGCCGTCACTAATTCGATGGCCGATGGCGGTAATCTGATCTCCCGGCTTGAGCGTATCTTTGTCCCAGCCAGTATTGGCCATACGGCTCGGACTCGGGCCGCCGGCGCTCCACTTTTCCACATTATTTTTGTCGTCGGTTACTTCGAGATTTATCCATACATGCGGGTTGGCCCAATCGAATTGTGTCACGGTGCCCTTCACCGTTGTGAGCGTGGACATGTCATACCCATGCCACGCATGATGCGCGAATGCAGGTCTGGAGATCACGAGCAGACCGACCGACAGGACAACGAGGGTACAAAACCTGAGTTTCATCACGTCACCTCCTCGCCGCCACTAACGATGCAGCTTGTAATGCTTTGACGCGTGCTTCATGCGCAGGGTTTCCCGTGCGCGGACAGATTCCGCTCAAGTCAGCCGCTCGCTTAGAGAATTCCCTCCATAATCCGAACATCCCGTTCGACCGAGCCATTAATGTTGCGCAGCGCCGTCTGATACGCCTGACTTTCATAGGTAGACGTCGCCTGCTCCACGGAATCGAATTCGATGACCACGGTTCGCTGGTCTTTACCGGCCTCAAACGTTTTTGCAGGAGTCCCTCGCGCTAGAAAGCGGCCTCCGCCGCTTTGAATTGCCGGCCCTGCCAGTTTGGCGTATTCGGCAAGCGCGGCGGGATTAGAGATCGATCGATAAAAACAAATCCAATATGCTTTGGCCATGAGGCGCTCCTAAGATGATCTTCGTGCAGTTTGCGTCAGCCGAGCAGGCTACATTTTTGAAACGCCGAATCCGTCGATCTGCACCTCGAGCATATGGTTGATGCGAATGCCGTAGACGCCGTCGGTTTTGAGAGCGGACTTCGGTGTGGTGTTGACAACCTTGCCGTTCACGAGGAATTCGACCTTGTCGCCCGTTACATGCACTTCGAGCGCATTGCTGGCGTCGCCCTTCTTCACGGCGTCACTCGGTCCACCGGACGACGCTATTTGCGACGTGGAGCTGCCACTGCGACTTTTGATGAGCCAGCTGCCGCCTTGTTCCACCATGAAGTAGATGTACGATTGCCCGGCGCCTTCGAGATCGTTTCCTCCGAAAATCAGGCCATAGTATTCCTCGTGACCCATGGTTTTAACGAGCTTGAATGTGCCCTTCAACGTGTAATTTCCAGAGGCCGTATTCGCGGGATTCCAGTAGACGGCCGCTTTAGGGTTCATCGCATGAAAGCCGCCGCCCATTTCCATGAACTTGATGTCGCCAGCGGCATCGGGATCGGATGCAGTCATGCTGCGATCAACGCGCAGCTTCCAGCCCTTTGGAGCTTGTGCATTCAGCGGCAGAATTGCGAGTAGCGCAAGCACCCCTACGTAAACATGGCGCTTCATCTATGTTCCTCCTCGGCAAGCACGTCAACTTTAGTAGGACAGACACTCTTGTCTGTCCGGTTTGATTTAGCCATCATCCACGCGGACAGGCAAGAGTGCCCGTCGTACTAGCGCGTAATTGTAACGCCAACGTCCGTGTCCAACAACATTTAGGCGGGCTCCAAGTACAGCCCGCACCCGATTTAGGCGCAACGCGCGCCCGATTTTCTTACCATGCTAGTCAGAGAAATCATTTAGCGATACAATCGCGACCATCATGAACTATTCCAACGCAACTGACACCGCTCGGCGGGAATTTTTGAAATTTCTTGCGGCTAGCCCTTACGTCGCAGCGCTTGGCGGAGTCGCTGCTTATCTCGAACGAAACGTGCTGGCGCAAAGCGCGCAAGAATCTTCCGACGTGATTACCGATCCGGCCAGGGCGCTCAATGTTTTTGATTTTGAGGAGCCCGCGCGCCGCAAAGTGATGCAGGGACATTGGGCCTACATGGCCAGCGGCGTAGACGACGATGGCACGCTTCGCGCCAATCGCGAGGCATTCAAACACATCGAGTTGCGCCCGCGCCGCCTGCACGACGCCACCAAAGTCGACACGCGCGTCGAATTATTTGGCACCACATATAACAGCCCAATTTATTTCTGCCCCACAGGTGGTGAAAAATCTTTTTTCCCAGAGGGGGAATTAACCGTCGCACGCTCGGCCAAAGCGCATGGCACGTTGCAAGTTTTGTCGACCGCCACTTCCACGCCTGTCGAAGATGTAGTTAAAACACTTGGCCGGCCGGTCTGGCAGCAACTTTACGCGCCGACTTCCTGGGACGTCTGCGAAAAAATTCTGCACCGCGTCGAGGCCGCCGGAGTTGCGGTGCTTGCGCTGACTGTCGATAACACGACGGGCCGGAACAGCGAAACTTATTTGCGCACCCGCGGCAAGGATCTGACCAAGTGCCTCAACTGCCATGAAAGCGATGCCGGGCCCTCGGTTCATGAGCGACCAATGTATGACGGCATCGATATGACCGGCGTGCGCACAACGAATCCCACCATGGACTGGGCCTACCTCGATCGCCTACGCAAAACCTGGAAAGGAAAGCTCATCATCAAAGGAATGGATACGCGGGAGGATGCGCGGCTGTGCGTTGAGCATGGCGTCGACGCCATCATGGTTTCAAATCATGGCGGACGCTCCACGGAGACTTTGCGCGCCACGGTCGAGGCGCTGCCCGAAGTCGTGGACGCAGTCGGCAACCGCATGCCGATCTTCGTCGACGGCGGCTTTCGCCGCGGCACCGATGTGTTTAAGGCGCTGGCGCTCGGCGCTAAAGCCGTCGGCATCGGGCGTCCGTTCCTGTGGGGATTGGGCGCATTCGGCCAGGCCGGCGTCGATCGCGTAATCGAAATCATGCAAGGCGAATTAAAACTGGTGATGGGCAATTGCGGCACGCAAACGGTCGCCGACATCAATCGCGCGTATGTTGCCACCCCCGACTGGAAAATTTAGTAGGAATACAGAACACTCTGTCGCTTCGCCTTTCCCGGGAACGCCAATCGCCCGATTGGCGATTTCAAGACGCCAATCAAGGCGCCAATCCGGAGATTGGCGTTCCCAGGGGCAGGTGCCAAGATGACAAAATACCGGCACACAAATCAAAAGTGGG
>Ga0070735_10001030_pt1 | contig 27768 bp, 25 predicted proteins | sample Coa_R1_FD_66443 | JGI IMG/M metagenome (GOLD analysis project Ga0070735, IMG submission 66443) | Surface soil microbial communities from Centralia Pennsylvania, which are recovering from an underground coalmine fire - Coalmine... | ecosystem: Environmental > Terrestrial > Soil > Unclassified ...
CCCCCACCATCCAGGTCCTCAACCTGGCGACCGGAGCCACCCGGACCTGGACCGCACCGACCCGCAATTACCCGTACCTGATCGGGCCGCCCTCCTGGGCGGACGGCAGCCGGGTGATCGCGTTCAGCTGGCTGAACGCCGATCAGTCGGGCCTCATGGCCGCGCCGCGGGGAATCCGGCTGCTCGATATCAACGCGCCAGGCGACAACCTGGTGGCGGGGACGCTGATCGTCCCGCGCGGCGTGGTCGCTGGCGGGAAGCTCGTGAGCGCGCTGATCACGCCCGACGGGCGCGATGTCATCGTGGTCACCTGGCGTGATCTGACTCCGCGGGCCAGTACCCACACCGTCGTCGTACAGTTCGCCGAACTCCAGGCCAGCACCGGCAGGCTGGTCCGGTTGCTCCGCACCGAGAGGGCGCGGTACGACCAGGGCAACGTCGTCACCGTGGAGGACAGCCTCGGTGTGCTGTCGCTGGAGCCGCAGGGACGGTACGCCCTGGTCCAGGGCGTCAAGTTCGGCTGGCTTGACGTCGGCGGTCCCGACCCGGGCCGGTTCACGCCGCTGCCCGCGGTCCCGGCCCGCCAGTACGTCAACTTTGCCGCCTGGTAACCCGGAGGTCATTCGCCCGTGGCACCGTCGATGCGCTCGCGCAGCAGGTCGGCGTGGCCCACGTGGCGGGCGTACTCCTCGATCATGTGCAGGTAGATCAGCCGCAGCGACATGACCTCGCCGCGGTGGGTGAACTCCTCGTCCAGTGACGCGTTGGCCACGGCCGCGTCGGCCAGCTTGAACTCCTCGGTCAGCCGGGCGTAGTCGGCCGCGGCCCGGGCCGGGTCGGTCCGCGTGAACTCGGCCGTCTTGTCGTCCCCGAACGGGCTGTCGACCGGCTCGCCCGCGAACCGCTGGCGGAACCAGGCGCGCTCCACCTTGGTCATGTGGCGCACCAGGCCCAGCAGGGACAGGTCCGACGGCGGCACCGTCCGCTCGGCGAGCTGCTCACCGGTCAGCCCGGCGCACTTGTACAGCAGCGTGGCCCGGTGCCAGTCCAGCATCGCCTGCAGCAGCGGGCGTTCGGGGCCGGTCGTCGGCCCGCCGGGCCGCTCCACGTCAGGGGCTTTCCACGTCACGCGCCTATCCTGCCACGCTGTCGAGCCGGCGCAGCCGTTCCGGGTCGGCCAGCACGTCGATAGCGACGATCTTGCCGTGCGCGATCGTGAACCCGAGCACCGCCACCATCCTGCCGTTCCGCCGGGTGATTACGCCCGCCGCGCCGTTGACCAGCACGTGCTCGGGGGACGCTCCGGGCTGGGAGAACAGCAGCGCGCGCCCGGCCACGGCCGCGGCGCCCACCACGACCGGGATGAGATCGGCCGGTGCCGCGGCGCCCATGTCGGCCCGCAGAACGACGTCCGGATCCAGCAGCCCGACCAGCGCGTCGAAGTCCCCGGCCCGGGCGGCGGCCAGGAACGCGTCGACGATCTCCCGCTGGCGGCGCGGGTCGGAATCGGGCTCGGCAGATCCCGACCGGACCCGGCGACGAGCCCGGCTGGCCAGCATCTTGGCCGCGTCCGGCGTCCGGCCCACGATCGGCCCGATCTCGCTGAACGGCACCCCGAACAGGTCGTGCAGGACGAACGCCAGCCGTTCGGCCGGGGTCAACCTCTCCAGCACGACCAGCAGCGCCAGCCCGACCGCGTCCGCGGTCAGCGCCTCGTGCTCGGGGTCGGTCTCGTCGTCGTAGCTGATGACCGGGTCGGGCACACGCACGTCCAGCGGCTCTTCTCGCCGGGCCTTGCGCGAGCGGAGCATGTCCAGGCAGATCCGCCCGGTGACCGTGGTCAGCCACGCCGCCAGGTTGATCACGTCGTCGGTGTCGGCGCGGCTGAGCCGCAGCCAGGCCTCCTGGACGGCGTCGTCCGCCTCGGCCAGTGAGCCGAGCATCCGGTACGCCACCGCGCGCAGGTGCGGGCGCTGCTCTTCGAACCGCCGGGCCAGCAGCTGCTGATCGGCCACCGTCGTGTCCTTCCCTCGTGATCCGTCATACCACCGACGGATCAGACCGGGCCGAGGTAACGCAGCGCGGCCGCACGGCTCTGACCTGGTTAGATTCTTTCTTCGAACTAGCGCCAACACCAGGGAAACTGACATGATCATTTCATGTCAGTGTCCCTGTTCGAGCACAAGCCGCAGCACTGCCCGTTCGGCCACCCGTTGTGGCCGGGCCAGGCCCGGGTCGGCTGGAAGCCCTGTATCTGCACGGCGGCGCGGGAAGGAGCCGAACGCGGCCGGGGCATGGGCCACCTGCTGGTGTCCTGCCAGGCCTGCCATGCCCAGCTCCGGGACGCCACGTTCTACGAGCCACCGCACGACATCAAGTGCCGCCAGGCCGGACCCTGGCTCTGCTGACCCGCCGGGTTACCTGCGCAGCGCGCGGCGCTCCGGCGGCCGGGTGGTGACCTCCACCGTGCCCTTGTACGCGACGCCGCGCACATGGATCACCGGGGCGTCGGCCGGCAGCCGGTATCCGGGGTCGTCCTCGTCCGCACCCTGGGTCACCCCGAAGCCGGTCATCTCGACTCGCAGCCCGGGCGGCACCAGGATCGTCACCTGGGACTTGTAGGCCACCGCGACCAGCGTCGTGACCGGGCCGCTGAGCTCGGCGGCCCGCAGGTCCAGCCAGCCGCTGCCCTTGTAGACGACCGCGGTGTACTTCTCCGGCACCCGCCAGCGGCCGCCCCGCCGGACCGAGCTCTTCAGCGCGATCGCCAGCCGTCCCGGACCCGAAGACCCGCGCCCCGCGGCCGCGAGAGCCGGGACCGGCGCCGAGGTCTCGGCGGGCAGGTCCGAGAGCAGCACGTCGAGGTCCGCGTGCGTGCGCGCGGTCAGCGCCGCCCGCATCCGCTCGTCGAACTCGGTGTCGTCCAGCCGCCCCTCGGCGAACGCCTGCTGGACCCGCTGCACCACCGCATCCCGCTCCCGATCCGAAGCGCGGACCGCCGGACTGGCCTCCGGACCCCCGTCCTTCACGTCCATCGCGTTCCCTTCCAAGTTCGTAGCTGAACGCGATGTATCTTAACCAATTGCCGCTCCGCTTCCAACCCTCGCCCTCGGAGCAACCATGGAAATTACTCGCTCCGGGCGGTCTCCGGGCCGGTGATGCGCCGCAGCAGCGGGAACGTGGCCGCGATGAGGAGCAGGGCCAGTACCAGCCCGGCCGCGGTCAGGACGAAGTAAGCGGCGCCCGGCGCTATCAGGGCGAGTTGCATCTCCGTCGCCGCGTACATCGCCGAGGCGCCGAACCCGATCCCGATCGCGAGCGCCGCGACCGCCAGCAGCGGGACCGCGCTTTCCAGCACAACCACACGCCGGAGCATGCCGAGCCGGGCTCCGGTGAGCCGCAGCAGGCTGAACGGGCGCTTACGGTCGGCGAGGCCGCCTGCCACGCCGGTGGCCAGGGTGCATCCGGCCACGGTCAGGCTAGTCAGGATCACCACGTCGGCGAGCTGCTGGTAGGCGTCGTTCGCCGTGTTGGCGGCCCCGGTCGCCTCGCCGAGCGTTTGTGGCGGCGGCGAGCCGGTACCGGTCGGGTAGGCGTTCTCCAGTATCGTCCTGGCCTGCTCGACCGCGGGCCGCGACCCGTTCGTCGCCACGTACAAGCTGGCTAGCGGAAGGCTGTCCAGCCGCCCCGCGGGGACATTCGCGGCCGACCAGGTGGTCTCCGCCAGGTTACCGAGGTAGACGAGGGAGACCGGGACCTCCGCCGTGGCCGCTCCCGCCGGACACCGGCCGATGCCCGGAGCGCTCGCGAGCTGGGCGCACGACACCAGCGCACCCGGCGAGCCCTGGACCTGCAGCCGCGGGTCGGCCCGGAACTCGACGATGCCCTGGACGCCGGAGATCTGCCGGAGCCGGGCCAGCGTCGCCGCGGACGGCGCCGACACGGATCCCACCGCTACCTGGTTGCCGGAGCTGACCTCGTTGACGGTCGAGAACTGGTCGACGACGGTGTTGTTGGCCGCCGCGTCGCCATTCAGCGTGAAGTGCTTGGTGTCCTGGGTGGCGAGCAGCGCGGCGGCCACGGTGAAGATGAACAGCGCCAGGACCAGGCCGCTGACCGCCCGGAACGCGGCCCGCGGGTCATCGGCCAGCCGCCGCGCGGCGATCAGCGTGCCGGGACGGCTGGCGCGCCGGGCCATGACCCGGGCCCCCGCCATCGTCAGCCACGGCCCCGCGAGGATCAGGCCGATCATGATCAGCGCGAACCCGGGCACGTACACCAGAACCTGGGCGCCCGGGCTGGCCGGCTTGCCGTGCACGACGACGAACCCGAGCTCGGCCAGGCCCACCAGCAGCGGAAGCACTCGCCAGGCCCGCAGCGAGCCCGGGGTCACCCGGCGGGTGACGCCCAGCGGGGAGATGTTCACCCGCCGCAGCGCCAGCCGGGCCGCGAGGGCGGAGGCGGCCGGCACGCCGGCCGCGACCGCGAGGATGTCGGGCAGGCTGAGGGACAGCTCGGCGGGGAAGAACGACTGGCCGGTGAACGGGATGGCCGCCAGCGGTATCCGCAGCACGAAGAACAGGCCGAAACCGATGACCATACCGGCCGCCGCGGCCACCGCGGCCTCTACGGCCGCGATCACCGAGGTCTGCCTGGGCGTCGCGCCGACCAGCCGCATCGCGGCGAACCGTTGCTCGCGCCGGGCCGCGGACAGGCGGGTGGCGGTGCCGATGAAGATCAGCACCGGCATAAGCAGCGCCAGAGCCACCACCGACAGGACCAGGTCGATGCCCGACGGCGTGAGGCCTCCCCGGATCACGCAGGTGCTATGAACGCCGCAGCCGCTCGGCGGAGTGGTGTTGAAGCTGGTCAGCTTCGCGGCGCCGGGCAGGTGCGACATCTGCGCGGCCGAACGCCCGACGATGATGACCAGCGAGTCGGGGGACGGCAGGCCCGCCTCGCCGATCAGGCCCGTCTGGTGCCCGGGGTAACGGTCCGCCAGCTCGTCCGCCGGGGTACTGCGCAACAGCGCGGCGAGCGCGGGGGAGATGTAGTACTGGCCCGGCCCTGGATCGCGGGGGATCCCCGGCGGCACCGGTGAGGTAGGGCCGGTGGCCGCGACATCGGCCCGGTAGATGCCCTGCTCGTTGAACAGGTCAGTGGTGATCAGCGTCCACAACGGGTCGCGGCTGGTCGCCCCACCCGAGGCAGCGGCGCCCGAAACAGCAACACCCGAAGCAGCGGCGCCCGAGGCCGCTGGTGCCCCCGTGTCCAGCCAGGCGTAACGGTCATTCTGCACGCTGACGGCGTTGACGGCCGCGATGACGGTCAGCAGCAATCCGACGCCGAGGCCGACCGCCGCGGCCAGGATGATCAGGCGGACGACGGCCTCGCGGCCGCCGCTGACCGCCAGCCGCAGGCCGAGGCGGATCATCGCGCCGGCCCGGGAGCCGGGGTGGCCCCGGTGAGCGACCCGACCGTGCCGTCGCGGACGATGATCTCCCGGTCGGCGTAGGCAGCGACCCGCGCGTCGTGAGTGATCAGGATCACCGTGGTCCCCTGCTCCCGGGCCGCCCCCGTCATCAGGCTCATCACCATCTCGCCCGACACCGAGTCAAGCGAGCCGGTCGGCTCGTCGGCGAACAGCACCTGCGGCCCGGTGACCAGGCCCCGAGCCAGCGCGACCCGCTGCGCCTGCCCGCCGGACAGCTCCCCGGATCGCCGGTTCCCCAGCCCGTCCAGGCCGAGCCGGCCGAACCAGGCCCTGGCTTCGGCCACCGCGGCGGCCCGGCGGGTACCGCTCAGCAGCAGCGGCAGGGCCACGTTCTCCTCCGCGGTCAGCTCGGGGACGAGCTGACCGGACTGGAACACGAACCCGAACCGGTCACGGCGCAGTTCGCTGCGCTGGACCTCGCGCAGCGTGTCCAGCCGCTGCCCGGCGAACCAGACCTCGCCAGCATCCGGGGTGAGGATGCCGGCCAGGCAGTGCAGCAACGTCGACTTGCCCGAGCCGCTCGGGCCCATCACGGCCACGATCTCGCCCGCGCCCGCGGCGATGCTGGCGCCGCGCAGCGCAGGCGTCTGGCCGAACGACTTAACCACGTTGCGCGCCTCGATGATCACTGGTGCACCACCTGGGCGAGCATGCCCAGCCGGGCCGCGGTGTGGTCGATCCACCGCAGATCCGCCTCCAGGTGGTACAGGCCGTGGTCGGCCAGCAGGGTGTCCATCAGGTCGCCACCTTCCTTGAGGCGGGTGAGCTCGCGCATGCGCTGCAGGTGCGCCGCGCGCTGGGTATCGAGGTAATGGTCGGCCGGGCGGCCCAGCATGAGCGCCAGCACGACCTTGCTGAACAGCACCGTCTGCAGGTGCGGCTCGGGCGGGGCGGGCTCAGACAGCCACTGCTCGACGGCAGCGATACCGGCCTCGGTGATCGCGTAGCGCTTGCGGTCCGGCCCTTCACCGTGCTCGGCCGGCCCGGCGATCGCCTTGCCGTCGCGCGCCAGCCGGGACAAGGTCGCGTAGACCTGCCCGTAGGGGAGCGGCTTGCCGCGGCCGAACCAGGTGTCGTAATCCCGCTTGAGGTCGTAGCCGTGACTCGGCTCCCGCTCCAGCAGGCCAAGTAGTGTCAGCGGAACGCTCATACCCCAGAGAATACACTCAGAGTATACTCGTGGCAAATAGGCATGGGACCGGCTCCGCGAGAAGACGGGCCGTCCACAATAAATCTCAATCTTGAGCCGATAACGCTCATGAAGTCTTAGTCAAGATGAGATTTTTCTTCAATACCCACAGAAGGCAAGGCATGCCGCGAACTTCTGTCCCGCGGCCGCTCAAAATTGAGCCAGTATGACTCAATTTTCTTTAGTGTCACTGATTGCGACGCTCGGAACCGGATGTCATGATCCCGTTTCGTGAGGGCAGAGTGGCTGCGCAGGCGGGTCGGAGTCCTGGCCGAGCGGAACTTCCGGCGGTTCTACACCGGTTTCGTGACCTCGCTGCTCGGCTCCTCGATGTCCACCGTGGCGATCGCCTGGGCGGTGCTGGACAGCCGGGTCAGCGCGACCGGGCTCGGCCTGGTGTTCACCGCCACCGTCATCCCCCAGGTCCTGCTGCTGCCGCTGGCCGGCGCGGTCGCCGACCGGCTCGGCCGGCGCCGGGTGATGATCGGCGCGGACATGCTCCGCTGCGCCGCCCAGACGGCGCTCGCGGTGGCGCTGGCCATGGGGCGGCCGCCGCTGTGGCTGTTCGTCCTGCTGGCCTGGCTCGGGGGCATGGGCACCGCATTCTTCAGCCCGGCCCTGACCGCGCTGACGGTCGAGATCGCGCCGGCCGATCAGCTCGCCAACGCGAACTCGCTGTACGGCCTGGCCGCCTCGGCGACCAGGATCGCCGGCCCGGCGCTGGGCGGGGTGCTGGTCGCCCTGGCCGGCCCGGCCGTGGTGGTGGCGGCGGACGCGGCAACCTACGCCGTGAGCGTGCTGGCCCTCAGCCTGCTCCGGCTGCCCAGCGCCAGGCCAGAAAACCCGGGGACGCAAACCGCCGCCAGGTCGACGCTCCGCGCCGACCTGGCCGAAGGCTGGACGGACTTCCGGACCCGGACCTGGCTCTGGGCGCAGAGCGTCCAGTTCGCCTTCATCAACCTGCTCACCTGGGCGCCGTGGATGCTGCTCGGACCGGTCGAGGGACATGCCTACCTGGGCGGCGCCGCGGTCTGGGGCGCGATCATGGCGGTCCAGGGCGCCGGCGCGATCGCGGGCGGGCTGGCCTGCCTGGGCCGGCGCCCCCAGCGGCCCATGATGGTCGCGGTCATCGCGACGTTCGGTTACGCGCTGCCCGACATCCCGATGGCCCTGCACGCCACCGCTCCCTGGGTGGCACTGGGCGCCTTCGCCTGCGGCGTGGGGTCGGCCATCTCCAGCGCCTTCAGCAGCACCACCATGCAGCAGCAGATCCCGCCGGACCGGCTGGCCCGGGTCAGCTCGCTCACCCTTTTCTCCTCCTACGGCATCGGCGTCGTCGGGTACGCGGTCGACGGGCCGCTCGCCGCCGCGATCGGGCCCGCCACGGTCTTCGGGGTGGGCGCCGTCTACGGTCTGCTGAGCAGCGCGGTCGTGCTGGCCCTCCCGGCGATCCGCGCCGTCCGCTGGCGCGGCGAGGCTACCGCTGCCTGCGAGCCGCGGCCCGCAGGGCGGCGAACGCCGCCAGCCGCGCGACCACGGTGATGACGACCGCGATCGGCAGCATCTGCGCCAGATCGAGTTCGGGCGTGAACGCGACGATGCCGAACGCCACCGCCACCCCGCCCAGCGCCAGGGCCAGCGCCGCCGCGACCCGGGGCGCGCGCACGGTCCGGCGCACCACCCGGCGGGCCTCGGGCGGCAGGCGCAGCACCATCCAGGCGAAACCGGCGGCGGTGATGACGCCCAGCGAGCCCAGGCCGATCGCGAACGGCAACCGGTTCACGTGGCTGACCGCCGGGACCCAGATCAAGATCAGCGCGATCAGTGTGAACACGTAAATGATCCGGGACACCGTGCGCAGGATCACCACGTCGATATTCCGGGCGTAGATCCGCTCGTTGGGCGTGGCCCGGGCCGCGGACAGGAAATGCCGGATCGCGCCGATCGGGTCGTTCCGCCGCAGCCTGATCCGGCCCAGTTCGTTCATGGCCCCGCTGTGCGCGGGGTCGAGCGCCAGCGCGCTCTCCTGGTGCTCGCGCGCCGCGGCCAGGTCGCCGCGAGCCAGGCTCACCTTGCCCGACAGGAAGTGCACGTCGGGCTCGTTGGGGGCCAGGGCCCGGGCCCGGGCCGCCGCGTCGGTCGCGGTGTCCAGCCGCTGGGCGGCCAGGGCGGCCTGAGCCAGGCACACGTGGGTCTGCCAGTAGCTGGGCGCGAGCCGGCATGCCTCGTGCGCCGCGCGCAGCGCGTCGGTGTAGTTGCCCAGGTGGACCAGCGCGTTGCTGGCCAGGCGGTGCGGCCACTCGTCCGCCGGGTCCAGCGCCACCGCCTGGCTGGCCACCTCGATGGCCTCGGCGTACCGCTCGGCACCCAGGTGCGCGCGGGCCATCAGGCACCAGGCCCGGGCGCTGTCCGGCTCGGCGGCCACGACGCGGGACAGCAGGGCCGACGCCTCGGCGTACCGCCGGACGTCTAGCATCGCCGCCGCGCGCGCCAGCTCCTGCCCCAGCTCAATCACGGCAGCTCAATCACGGCAGCTCAATCACAGCAGGCGGCGCTTGCGCAGGTAGGCGGCCAGGTCGTCGTAGCTGCCGCCCTCGTTGGCGAACAGCGCCACGTTGCGGGCGGTGTCGAACCACGCGCCAAGCGACGGCTTGACCTCGCCGATCGCGGCTTCGAGGTCGGCGGGTCCGATCATCCGCGGCTCGCCGAGGCGGACCGAGTCCATCAGGGCCCGTTCGGCGGCCGTCTCGCAGATGTGCGCGATGTCGGCGCCGGAGTACCCGTCGGTCTGCTTGGCCAGCCTGGCCAGGTCGATCCCGGCCACCGGCCGTTCGCGCAGGTGGTAGCGGAACACCCCCTCGCGGGCGGCCGCGTCCGGCGGCAGGACCAGCAGGGTCCGGTCGAACCGGCCCGGCCGGCGCAGCGCGCTGTCCACGTCCCACGGATGGTTCGTGGCGGCCAGCAGGAACACGCCCTCGTTGTTGCCCGAGATGTCGTCGAGCTCCAGGAGCAGCTGGTTGACCGCGCTGCGCATCGGGGTGTGCCGCAGCTGAGAGCGCTTCTGCCCGATCGCGTCGACCTCGTCCAGGAACAGCACGCACGGCGCGTTGCGCCGGGCGACCTCGAACAGTTCGTGGATGTTCCGCTCGCTCTGCCCGACGAACATGTCGATGATGTCCGCGAACGACACCGCGATGAACCGGGCGCCGAGCTCGCCGGCCACCGCGCGGGCGATGAAGGTCTTGCCGCAGCCCGGCGGGCCGTACAGCAGCAGGCCGCCGCGCAGCGACTTGCCGTACAGCCGGCGCAGGTCGGGGTTGCGCATGGGGGCCAGGAACGCCGCCTCCAGCCGCTGCTTCACCTCGGTCATCCCGGCCACGTCGGCGAGCGTCAGCCCGGCGTGCTCGGCGTCGTAGGCGTGGGCCGCTTCGGCGCCCGCGGCCCCGTCCGCCGCGTCGCCGTCGCCGACGAACATGGCGGGCAGGACGTCGCGCAGTTCGTCCTCGGCCTGCGACCAGTCAAACGGCGACGGCCGGCCACCGGCGGCCTCACCATGGGCTTCGGCCGGACCCGCCGCGGCAGGACGAACCACGGTCCGTTCGGCAGAAAAATCCGCGGCCTCGCCCGCCGCGGGACCCTCCCGGAGCAGGTCAAGCGCCGCGGTGTTACCCGGGTCGCGGTGCAGCACCGCGCCCACTTGCCGGATGGCCTCGTCGCGCTGGCCGCCGCGCAGCAGCATCGTGGCCAGGTGCAGGCGGAGCGGGACGTCGTCGGGCATCGCCTCGACCGCCCTGCGGAGGCTGTCCAGCACGGTGGATTCTGGTTCCATGCATCCGTCCGGGTTCTTCGCTTGTGTGTCGGTTCGCTCGCCTTTACAGGGTAGTGCCGAAACGTCGCCGCCCACGTCCAGAAAGGCCCCCGCGAGGATCAGGCCCACAGGGACGTCAGGCTCACGCCCAGCTCAGCCAGCAGGCGGCGGAGCAGCGGCAGCGATACGCCGAGCACCGTGCCGTGGTCGCCGTCGATCCCGTCCACGAACCAGCCGCCGCGTCCGTCCAGCGTGAACGCGCCGGCCACCGCGAGCGGCTCGCCCGAGGCGACGTAGGCGGCGATCTCCTGCTCCGAAGGGCGGCCGAAGCGCACCGTGGTGGCCGCCACCGCCGCGGCTCGCTGGCCGGTCGCGGCGTTGATCACGCAGTGCCCGGTGACCAGCGTCCCCGTCCGGCCCGACAGCTCGCGCCAGAGCGCCGCGGCCGCACCGGCCGAGGCGGGCTTGCCCAGCGGCCGCCCGTCCAGGTCGAGCAGCGAATCGCAGCCGATGACCAGCCCCTCCGCCTGACCGGAGGCGACCGCGGCCGCCTTGGCCTGGGCCAGCAGGCCAGTCAGCCCGGCGGGCGTGGCGGCCGTGAACGCGCTCTCGTCCACGCCGCTGACCACGACCTCGGGGTCCAGCCCGGCGGCGCGCAGCACGCCGAGCCGGGCGGGGGAGGCGGAGGCGAGGACGATCCTGGTCACGCGACCCGACCCTACCGGGCGCCTGGCCCGGGGCCGGTAGGGTGCTGGCGTGATAGAGACGACCACGCTGGGCCGCGGCGGGCCGGTGGTGTCCCGGGCCGGCCTCGGGCTGATGGGTATGTCGGGCATCTACGGGCAGGCCGACGACCAGGAGAGCATCGCCACGATCCACGCCGCGGTCGACGCCGGGATCACGCTGCTTGACACCGGCGACTTCTACGGCATGGGGCACAACGAGCTCCTGCTCCGCGACGCCCTGCGCCGCGGGATACCCAGGGACAGCGTGTTCATCCAGGTCAAGTTCGGCGGCCAGCGCGACCCGGGCGGCGCGTTCGTCGGGCACGACGCCAGCCCGGCCATGGTGAAGAGCTCGCTGGCCTACACGCTGACCCGGCTGGGCACCGAGTACGTCGACCTGTACCAGCCGGCCAGGCTCGACCCCCGGGTCCCGATCGAGGACACGGCCGGCGCGGTGGCCGAGATGATCCAGGCGGGCTATGTCCGCTACCTGGGCCTGTCGGAGATGGGCGCGGACACCATCCGCCGGGCGCACGCCGTCCATCCGGTGGCTGCCCTGCAGATCGAGTATTCCCTGATGAGCCGCGGAATCGAACGGCAGATCCTGCCGACCGCGCGCGAGCTCGGCATCGCCGTGACCGCCTACGGCATCTTGTCGCGCGGGCTGCTGAGCAGCGGCACCGCGCGGCTGGCCGACAACGACCCGCGCCGCCGCTTCCCCCGGTTCCGGGCCGAGAACCACGCGCGGAACCTGGAACTGCTCGCCGCGCTCGAGGCCATCGCGAGCGAACACGACGCGACCGCCGCCCAGCTGGCCATCGCCTGGGTCGCCTCGCGCGGCCCGGACATCATCCCGCTGATCGGGACCAAGCGCCGCGACCGCCTCGACGAGGCCCTGCGCGCCCTGGACCTGACGCTCAGCGCCGACGACCTGGCCGCGATCGAGGCCGCCGTGCCTGTCGGCGCGGTCGCCGGAGACCGTTACGACGCGGCCCAGGTCGCCATGCTGGACAGTGAGAAAGACTAGCTGCCGGACGACGCGGCCAGGTCGCGCAGCCGGGCGTGCATCCCGGACATGACGTCCCCCGAGCCCAGGTAGCGCTTGGGCATCTTGGCGATCGAGGTGTAGTTGGTGTCGCACACGTTGGCCAGCGGCGACTCGACCGCCTGGGTGACCAGCTGGTAGGCGTCCAGCGGATCGAGGCCGCACAACGAGGCCACCCAGGTCACCATGTCGTGCTGGGCGATGCGGAACGCGTCCTCCAGCGGCCGGGCCGAGCCGGCCGACATGATGTGGGTGTCTGACTCCAGCCGCGGCCACGGGCAGGGCACGCCCTTGATCAGGTCCACCACCAGCACCGTGTTCATCGCGCACTCGACGGCGACGCCACACGTCTCGCCCTCGCCCTGCCGGGCGTGCCCGTCGCCCAGCGATAGCAGGGCCCCGGAAACGTTGACCCCGAGGTAGCAGGTGACCCCGGCCCGCATCTCCGGGGTGTCCATGTTCCCGCCGAACGCGTCGGGCACCAGCGCGCTGCGCACCTCCAGGTTCGACGGCGCCACGCCCACGGTCCCGTGCATCGGTGACATCGGCAGGTCGACCGTGAAAGAGCTCCGCCGCGCGGAAAAGCGGCAGGTCCGGGACGAGGCGTCGAGCTGCCACAGCCATACCACCTCGGGCAGCGGATCCTGCAGCAGCGCGGTGAGGTGGGTACCGGTCAACGCCCCGAACAGCGGCACCGTGGTCGACGCCGCCCACGACCGGGCCGGCTCGATCGACACGAAGTGCACCGCGACGGTATCCCCGGGCTCAGCGCCCTCGATGTAGAACGGCCCGGTCTGCGGGTTCAGGAACGGGAACTCGCACACCTGGGACACCAGGTCGTCGACGCCGCGCACCCGCCCGGCGAAGCAGTCCTCGGTGAACACCTCCAGCACCGCGGGCGGCCGGATCCGCAGCACCGGAGCCGCGCCGCCGAACGTCCAGGCGTACTGGTCCTCCGATGGCCGGAACGAGACGACCTGCAGGTCGCTCATCACACGTCACCGTCCAGGTGGACGAGCCCCACGTCGGTGATCCGGCCAGGGTTCGTCCAGTACAGGTAGAACATGTAGATCAGGCCGAGGAACATGAAGCCGCCCACCCCCGGGCCCATGTAGGACAGCGGCGGGGTCAGCGGGCTCACGAACGAGAACACCTTGATGCCGGCCGACGTCAGCCAGGCCGGGACGAACGCGGCGATGCCCAGCACCGGGATGACCAGGTGCGACAGCCAGTTGAACCCGCCGCGCCGCCGGGCGAAGTACCCGAGGCATGCCGCGCACATCAGGATGTAGATGGCCACGATCACGATCACCAGGCCCGTCCCCACCATGGCGAACGCCACGGTCGGGTCGTAGTGCAGGCCGAGCCCGAGCGTGACCGCGATGGTGATGACGAACGCGAGCAGCACGCTGTAGACCGGCGACCTATGACGCGTGCTGACCAGGGCCAGGAAGTGCGGGAACGCCCCGATCCGCCCCATCGCGTAGGCGGTCCTGGTCGAGACGTTCACCCCGGCGTTGGCGTTGGCGATGGTGGAGTTGACGATGGCCAGGAACACGAAGAACCAGAACAGCCCGTACAGCGAGCGGGCCAGGCCCTCCCAGGACGCGTTGCCGGTCTGGGTGGCGAACGCGGCGAAGCCCTTCGGCCCGTAGGCGACGTCCACCGCGTAGGTGGTGAACACGTACAGCACGCCGATCAGCAAGGTGGCGAGCAGCACCGCGCGCTGGATGGTGCGCCGCGGATCCCGGGCCTCCTCGGCCAGCGGCGCCGCCCCCTCGAAGCCGCCGAACGCCAGCAGCGTGAACACCGAGCCGCCGATCACGCCGGTCAGGCCGGTGGGGGAGTAGTGCGTGGTGAAGACCTGCGCGGTGTTGTGGCCGCCCGCGTGGACCACGAAGAACACGGCCAGGACCAGGAAGACCGCGATCTCGGAGATGCCGAGGATGGTGCCCAGCCGGGCCGAGGCCCGGATGCCGTAGTAGCCCGCCGCGAGCACGATGACCGCGCCGGCCAGCGACCACGGCCACCACAGGTTGGCCGGGTAGCCGTGGAACTCGGAGTTGATCGTGGCCGCGGTGGTGAACCCGAGCTGGAGCAGCACCAGCGGCGGGATCAGCCAGCCGACCAGCACGTAGCCCCAGGCCACCAGGAACCCCAGGGACGGGTGCAGGCCGCGGGCCGCGTAGGTGGCCAGCGACCCGGCGGCCGGCATCTCCCGGGCCAGCTGGCCGATGCACCACGCGCCGAGCAGGCACGCGACCAGGGCGAAGACGACCGAGAGCGGGAGCGCCCCGGCGGCCAGGCCGGCCCCGGCCGGAATGGAGGCCGCGATGGCGGCGCCGGGCGCCATGTCGGTGATCGACTGGAACAGGACCTCGCGCAGGCCGATCGCGTCACGCCTCAGGCCGATCGCGGTCCCTGAGGCCGTCTCATCCTTGAGCGACATGGCGTCATGATCGCACGGACAATTCCTCTCGCACAGGTGTGACCTGGGCGCTTTCTGAAGAGTTACGAGAACGTATCCCGTATACCAGCCGCTGCGCCGCCAGCACCACGGCCACCAGGAGTCCCGCGGCGATCCCGTCCAGCCAGAAGTGATTGGCCGTCACCACCACGACCAGCATGGTCAGCATCGGGTAGCCCGCGGCGAGCCACCGCCACCGCGAACGTGACACGGTGATCACCGCGATGGCCACGATCAGCGCCCAGCCGACGTGCACCGAGGGCATGGCCGACAGCTCATCGGCGTCGAACCCGCCGTGCCAGGAGTACACGGACTGGCCGTACTTGACCGCGGTGTCGACCAGGCCGGTGCCGGGCAGCAGCCGTGGCGGGGCCACCGGGATGAACTGGATGAGCAGGCTGGCCCCGGTGAACAGGGCCACCGTGGTCCTGATCCGCGGGTACCGGTCACGGTGCCGGACGTACAGCCAGACCAGGCAGACGCCGAGCAGCGGGAAGTGCAGGATGTCGTAGTAGAGGTTGAACGCCTGGATCAGCAGCGGGTGCGGCAGGAACAGCCGCTGCACGCCGGTCTCGCTGGGCAGGTACAGCACCTGCTCGGCGTGCCACAGCCAGCGGCCCCGGGGCAGCGCCCCGGCCGGGCTCATCACCGTGAACGACCCGGCGAACATCCACAGCCCGTACAGCGCGAACAGCAGCCCGGCCTCCCAGGCCACCCCGCCCCACCAGGGGGCCCGCACAGTTCGCGCGATCCGCGGGACCCGCGAGGCGGCCGTCACGGCCACCAGGCAGGCCGCGATGATCATCGCGTACTGCCAGGACAGCATGAGATGCGGCACGGCCGAACCCCCGGAACGTCAGGCGATCACCCCAGCGACAACCCACCGATAACTGTGACAACCGGAGGCCGGCCCCGTTTAGTCCCCGTCCGGTGCCGTTAGCGCCCGTTGCGGCTCAGGCCCGAGGGGTCGGGCTCGCCCTGGGGCAGTGACACGTCCCCGGTCACGTCCGCGGCCAGCCGCACCCGGTCCCCGTCGACCAGCCGGACCTCCACGCCGGGCAGCACCCGGTCGTCGTTCACGTACGTGCCGTTGGTGGAGTTCTCGTCCGTGATCGAGGCGTGCCCCGAATCGTCCACCTGCACCGTGGCGTGCCGCCGCGAGACGTTGTCGAAGTGCGCGAACGCCGCGGCGACCAGCGACTCGGCGGGGTCGCGCCCGAGCAGGACCGAAGTCCCGGCCGGGATGTCCACGTTGCCGGTGGGGAAGGTGATCCGCATGACGACGGGGGAGATGCGGCGCCGCCGCCCGGTGGGCAGCGGTTCCCCGCAGGTGGTGCAGACCACGTCCGCCGCGTCGGATACCGGCGTACCGCACCGCGGGCAGCTCGCCGCCGGGTCCGGCGCGATGAACTTCTGCGAGATGGTCGGCGACAGCAGATCGTCCTCCGGACCGCTCACGTGCGGCAGGTTCGCGCCGCACCGGAAGCAGATCAGATCCTCCGGCTGGACCTTCACGCCGCAATCGGGGCAGCTCAGGCTGGCCATGGCCTCACTCTCAGATAGGAATACAAGCCGACGCTAGATTACCGCCGCCGCTGAGCCCTTGGCAGCGGGCTGTGCCAAGCTGGTGTTTATGGTTAGTTTCCAGCTCACGCCGGAGCAGCAGGACCTGCGGGACTCCGTCGCCCAGTTTGCCCGCGACGTGGTCGCGCCCGTCATCGGCGGCTACTACGAACGCGGCGAGTTCCCCTACGACATCGTGGCCCGGATGGGCAAGCTCGGCCTGTTCGGCCTGCCCTTCCCCGAGGAGTACGGCGGCATGGGCGGCGACTACTTCGCGCTCTGCGTCGCGCTGGAGGAACTGGCCCGGGTCGACTCCTCGGTCGCGATCACGCTGGAAGCCGGGGTGTCGCTCGGCGCGATGCCGATCTTCCGCTTCGGCACCGAGGAGCAGCGCCAACGATGGCTGCCCGAGCTGTGCGCGGGGGAGCGGCTGGCCGCCTTCGGCCTGACCGAGCCGGGCGGCGGGTCCGACATCCCCGGCGGCATGCGCACCACCGGGAGACTCGAGGACGGGCAGTGGGTGGTGGACGGCAGCAAGGCCTTCATCACCAACGCCGGCACCGCGATCAGTTCCGTGATCACGGTCCTGGCCATCACCGGCCGCGACGAGGGTGGCCGCAAGGAGATCAGCGCGATCATTGTGCCGAACGGAACGGCCGGTTTCGTTCCAGGACCGGAATACTCCAAGGTCGGCTGGTGCGCTTCCGACACCAGGGAGCTGTCCTTCGACAACGTCCGGGTCCCGGCCGAGAACCTGCTCGGCGAGCGCGGCCGGGGCTACGCCCAGTTCCTGCAGATCCTGGACGCGGGCCGGGTCGCCATCGCCGCGCTGGCCACTGGCCTGGCCCAGGGCTGCGTGGACGAGTGCGTCCGGTACGCCCGCCAGCGCGAGGCGTTCGGCCACCGGCTCGACCAGCACCAGGCGATTCAGTTCGCCATCGCCGACATGGCGGCGCGGGCCCACGCCGCCCGGCTGGCCTGGTACGACGCGGCCGCCCGGCTGGTGGACGGCCAGCCGATCAAGAAGGAGTCCGCGATGGCCAAGCTGACCGCGTCCAACGCGGCCATGGACAACGCGCGCGCCGCCACCCAGGTATTCGGCGGGTACGGGTTCATGAACGAGTCGGCCGTCGGGCGCTTCTACCGCGACGCGAAGGTCCTGGAGATCGGCGAGGGCACGTCTGAGGTGCAGCGCATGCTGATCGCCAGGGAACTGGGACTTGGGTAAAGGGGACGTATCGGCCGGACTCGGGCTCATGGTCTGCCTCCGCGGGTTACCCTGTCAGGCGTGACGCACATAGGAACGGCGCGCCAGCATCCGCGCATTACCTCTCGGAGATCCCGCCGGACCCGCGCTCGCTCGGTGGTCGTGGCGGCTACTGCCGTGCTGGTTTCGGCTACGGCGTGCTCGTCCACCCAGCCCGCGGCCGCGACGGATCCGACTCTCACGGTCTTGGCGTTCAACCCGTTCTCCGGTCAGGATGGGTCATTCGGGCCGGAGATGTGGGCGGGCTGCCAGGCCGCGGTGACCGCGATCAACGCCGCAGGCGGCGTGCTGAGCCACCAGGTGGCCTGCACGGCCGTGGACACGCAAGGCAACCCGGCCTACGCGGTCACCGCCGCGGCGAAGGCGCTGTCGACCACGCCGCACGTGCTCGGCGTGCTGGGCCCGAGCTCGGATGAGGCGGACGCGACCGCCCCGCTGATCAACGCGGCCAAGGTCCCGATGTTCGCCGACACCGGCGAGGCGTCGTTCGACCACAACAAGCTGCCGTATTTCTGGCGCCTGGTCCCCGGTGACGACGTGCGGGGCTACGCGATGGCGCTGTATGCCAAGTCGAAGGGCTATCTCCGGGCCGCGGCGGTGTTCGGCAACGACGAAGGCTCGCAGATCGGCGTGCCGACGCTGCTGAGGGGCTACAGCGAGGTGGGCGGGCAGATGGTCGTCGACCAGAAGATCACGCTGGGCCAGACCTCCTACCAGTCGCAGGTCCAGGCGCTCATCGCGGCACGGCCGCAGGTCATCTTCACCGAAACCTCGCCGCAGGCCAACGCGATCTACCTGGCCGAGCTGCAGCAGCTGGGCCACCTGATCCCGGTAATCGGCACCGACGTGACGATCCAGCCGAGCTGGTTTACCGCCATGGCCGGGTCGATCGGCAAGCCGGCGCTGACCAAGTACTTCGTTGCCGAGTCGCCCTACGCCCCTCCGTCGGGGGCCGGGTGGCAGGTGTACAACAAGGACCTGCTGGCGTCGAGCTCGGTGTCCAAGCCGGCGCAGTGGAGCACCGACTCGTACACGATGACGTACTACGACTCGGTCCTCCTCATGGCGCTGGCCGCGACCGCGACCAAGAGCACCAACCCGGCCGTCTGGAATGCGACCATCCCGGCGCTTACCACCGCTTCCCCGGACGCGGAGACGGTGCATTCGTACGCGGATGGCGTCGCGGCGCTCAAAGCCGGCAAGAAGATCGATTACGTCGGCGCCACCGGCATCATCGCCTTCAACCAGTGGCACAACTCGGGCGGCGGCTTCGAGATCGCGGCCTACCAGTCGAACGGGAACCTCAACCTGGTGAGCCAGATCTCGGCCGCCCAGCTCGTACCCCTCATCAAGTAAGCGCCCGTGCCGGGCCCCGGCGCGCGGGGCCCGGGCGTCAGGCTGCCCGAGGGGGCGTTTTCGCATATTTTGGACGGATTGGCTTGACCCTCGGATTATATATGGTGCACAATCCTCGCCATGGGTGACGAAGTCTCCGTGCACGAGATCCTGATTCCGGGCGGGCACGGCGCGGCCTTTGCCGCCCGGGAGGGCCAGCTGGTGGAGATCGTTGACCTGGAGGGGCAGCAGGTCGCCGACCTCGTCGCGTTCGCCGAGCGCAACAGGACCGAGTGGCTGTCCACCACCCATACCCGGTCCGCACTGCTGCGGCTGACCGCCGTCGTCGGAGACCGTCTGGAGAGCAACTGGCGGCACCAGATGTTCGAGATCATCCGCGATGACGTGGGCCGGAACGACATCATCACGTCGATGTGCGACGACCGGCGCTACCGGTTCGACTACGGGGTCGAGGGCCACCGCAGCTGCCGGACGAATTTCACCGAGGCGCTGGAGCCGTGGGGGATCGCCGAGTGGCAGATCCCTGATCCGTTCAACTTCTTCCAGAATGCCCCTATTCACCCTGACCGGACGTTCGGCAACGAGATCCCCACCGGGAAGGCCGGGGACAAGCTGGTGCTGCGGACGCTGATGGATTCGATCGTTTCCGTCTCCGCCTGCCCGCAGGACCTCAATCCGTGCAACGGGTTCCATCCGAGCCCGCTCATGATCCGCATCCTCGAACCGTCGGGAGGTCCCTCGTGAGGCGGATCCGGCTCGCCGGGCAGCTGGCGGAGCCCATCAGCCACTACACCGACGGGGTCGAGGCGGGCGGGTTCCTCTACGTCTCGGGCATGCTGCCGGTCGACGCCAACGGAGACCTCGTGGGCGCCGGCGACGTGGTCAGGCAAGCGGAACAGGTGCTTGACAACGTGGGTGACGTCTTGCGGGCCGCCGGTGCCACGTTCGACGACGTGGTGCGGGTCGGGGTGTACCTGGTGAACGTGGCCGACCGGCCGGCCGTCAACACGGTGCGCCGCCGCTACTTCGGCGAGGCCCGGCCAGCGAGCACGCTGGTGGGGGTCAGCGCGCTCGCCATCCCAGATGCACTGGTAGAAATTGAGGCTGTCGCGCTGCTGCCCCGCCGAGACGCCTGACAACGCTGGCGTGCGCTACGGTGCTGACGGCTCATCATCCGAAAAGGTGCCTTATGAGACTCGTCATCCGAAGAGGTGCGTTATGAGACTCGCCGTGATAGCGCTGGCAGCGGCGCTCGCGCTCTCGTCCGTCGCAGCCTGCAGTTCCTCCGGCGGCGGTAGTAGTGGTGGTAGTAGTTCCCCGGCGTCGACGCTGGTGGTGGGGGAATTCAACCCGTTCTCCGGGCCGGACGCGGCATTCGGGCCGGAAATGGTCGGTGGCTGCATTCCCGCGATCCGGCTGATCAACGCCGACGGCGGGGTGCTTGGCCACAAGATGAGCTGCGTCCAGGAGGACACCCGGGGCGATCCGGCCGACGCGGTGCCGGCCGCGCAGAAGATGATGGCGACCGAGACATCGCTGGTCGGCGTGCTCGGGCCCAGCTCCGATGAGGCGCTGGCCACTGTCCCGCTGCTGAACACCGGCCACGTGCCGATGTTCGTCGACACCGGCCAGGCGGCCTTCGATCACACCACCGACGCCTACTTCTGGCGGATCACGCCCGCCGACGACGTCAAGGGCTACGCGATGGCGCTGTGGGCGCACCAGGCTGGTTATACGCGCGCGGCCGCGGTGTTCGGCAACGACGCGGGCGCGCAGTCGGACGTGCCGACGCTGGTCAGCGCCTTCACCGGGCTCGGCGGGACCATCGTCTACAACAAGCCCTTCGCGCTCGACCAGAGCTCTTATCGCAGCGAGATCGAGAGTATCCTCGCCACCCATCCCCAGGTGATCTTCACCGAGGTGGACCCGCAGACCGGGGCGACCTTCCTGTCCGAGCTGCAGCAGCTAAAGGGGCTGCTGCCGGTGATCGGCACCGAGGTGAGCCTCCAGGCGCCGTGGCTCAAGGCCGTCAACACCGCGATCGGCGCGGGGTCCATGGCCAAGTACTTCGAGGGGATGCAGCCGTACGCGCCGCCGAGCGGCCCGGCCTGGCAAACCTACAACCAGGCCCTGCTGGCATCGGGGTCACAGGTGGCCAAGCCCGCCAGCCAGTGGAGCAGTGACCCGTACTCAATGACCTACTACGACGCCGTCAACGTCATGGCGCTCGCGATGCTCGCGGCCCATAGCGTCAGCCCGGCGGTCTTCGACAAGGACGTCATGACGGTCACCGAGCCGGGGTCCGGCAAGACGGTCGTGACGAGCTTCGCCGCCGGGAAGGCCGCGCTGGCGGCGGGCAAGCAGATCCAGTACGTGGGCGCGGGCGGGCCCATCGTGTTCAACCAGTGGCACAACTCGACCGGAGCGTTCGAGGCCGCGAAATACGTGAGCGGGAATGTCTCGCTGGTCGGCTCGGTATCGGCGGCTCAGATAGCGGCGATCAGCAAGTGACCGGGACATGACGGCCGGCCGCGGGGCCCGGACGGGGCCGCCGTGAACACGATCGTTCCGGCGATCGGGTTCGGCATCGTCACCGCCTCCATCCTGGCCGTGGCCGGTGTCGGGTTCACCCTTCAGTTCGGGGTGACCAACGTCCTCAACCTCGCCTATGGCGACATCATGACGGCCGCCGCGTTCATCGCCTACCTCGTCACCAGTGCCGGCGTCAGCGTGTGGCTGGCCCTGGTGGCGGGCGCGGCGTTCGGGTCCGTGTTCTCCGTGCTGCTGAACCGGTGTATCTACACCCCGTTCGTCCGGCGCGGGACGCGGCTGTTCGGCATGATCATCGTGACCATCGCGGTCAGCCTCATTGTGCAGAACGGCCTGCTGGCCATCTTCGGCGCCAGCTTCTTCAGCCTGAAGATGTCCCGCCCCGCGCCGGTGCACATCGCCGGGATGGTGTTCACGACCGTTCAGCTCGCCATCATCGCCATCGCGGTCGTCGCCATGCTCCTCATCCACCTGCTGCTCCGCTACACCAAGCTGGGCAAGGCGATGCGCGCCACCGCCGCCGACCCCGACCTCGCCCGCAACTGCGGGATCGCCACCGACCGCGTCATCGACCTGGCCTGGGCCATCTCGGGCGCGCTATGCGGCCTGGCCGGCGTCATCCTGGTGATGAACGTGACCGCGTTCACCGACACGACCGGGTCGCAGTTCCTGATCCCGATCGTGGCCGTCGCCGTGCTCGGCGGGATCGGCCAGCCCTATGGGGCCATGCTGGGCGCCCTGGTCATCGGGCTCACCAGTGAGGTGGCGGCGGCCATCTTCAACCCCGAGTACAAGGACGTCGTCGCCTTCGTGATCCTGGTGATCGTGCTCCTGGCCCGGCCGCAGGGCATCTTGTCGGAGGTCGCCACCCGCAAGGAGGTCGCCGCGTGAGCGAGGGGAGCAGAGCGTGAGCGTCGCCTGGCAGTTCTACATCTCGACGGTGCTGATCTACCTCGGCGTTGACGTGATGGCGTGCTGGGGGCTCAACCTGCAGTTCGGCGTGGCCGGCCTGGTCAACTTCGCCTTCATCATCTTCCAGGCCGCCGGGGCCTACACGGCTGCGGTCCTTACCCTCGGGCCCGCCCAGCCCGCCAGCCAGGGCGGGTTCCAGCAGTACGTCGGCGGCGCGCACTGGCCCTTCCCGCTGCCGATCCTGGCGGCCGGGCTGGTCGGCGGCCTGCTCGCGGCCTTGGTCAGCGGACTCACCGCCCGGCGGCTGCGCAGTGACTACGAGGCGATGGTCATGCTCGTGGTGTCGCTGATCGCGACCAGTGTGGCCACCAACCAGGTCAGGCTGGTGAACGGGCCGAACGGGCTGGCCCTGGTGCCCAAGCCCCTGGCCACGCTGGTCAACCTCTCGCCGATTGATTACCAGTGGCTGTTCGTGGGCATCACGGCCGCGATTTGCGTCTGCGTGTACTGGCTCGTGCACATCGTGACGAGCTCGCCGCTCGGGCGCACGCTGCGCGCGGTCCGCGACAACGAGCAGGCGGCGGCGGCGCTGGGCAAGAACGTCACCGGGCTGCGGATGCTCGCGTTCATCCTGGGCGGCGTGATCGCCGGCATCAGCGGCGCCGTCTTCGTGGAGTTCATCTCCGCCTGGTCCCCCGGTTCGTGGCTGTACCCGGAAACGTTCGTGTACTTCACCGCCGTCATCGTGGGCGGGTCCGGCAACAACCTGGGCGTCATGGTCGGCGCGCTGCTCGTGCCCGTTGGCTTCCTCGAGGCCACCCGGTTCCTGCCCCCGTTCGGCCCGCCGGGGTTCATCGACGCCCTGCAGTGGATCGTCGTCGGCGCACTCGCCCTCATCTTCTTGTGGTTCTGGCCCCGTGGGGTGATTCCCGAGCGGCGACGGCGCTTCCCGCTGGCCGCCAAGAACGCCGCCCAGCACGAGGTGCCCGTGAGGACCGGGGAATGAGCGACCTCTCCGCGCCCGTGCTCGCCGTTGCGGACCTGCATCGCGAGTTCGGCGGGGTGCGCGCGGTGAACGGCGCGTCCTTTACCGTCCCGCCCGGCCGGATCACCGGCCTGATCGGGCCCAACGGTGCCGGGAAGTCGACCGCGCTCAACATCATCGCCGGTGCGCTCAAGGCGAGCGCCGGGACGGTTTCCTTCTGCGGGAGGGACATCACCGGACTGCCCTCCTACAAGGTGGCCCGGCGCGGGATCATCCGCACCTTTCAGCTCTCCAGTGAGTTCGCCGCGCTGACGGTACTGGAGAACCTGCTGGTCGCGGCGCCTGCCCAGCGGGGCGAGGCGCTGTGGCAGGCGGCGCTCGGCAAGCGGTACTGGCGGCCGCAGGAGCGGGCCACGGTGGAGCGCGCCCGGCAGTTGCTGGCCCGCTTCGACATGTCCGCCAAGGAAGACGAGTACGCCGGGAACCTCAGCGGAGGGCAGAAACGCCTGCTGGAGCTGATGCGCGGGCTGATGGCCAATCCCGTGCTGTTGCTGCTCGATGAGCCGATGGCCGGGGTGAACCCGTCCCTGGCCCGCAGGATCGAGCAGCATCTGGCCGACCTGGTCGGTGAGGGACTCACGATGCTGATGATCGAACACGAGCTGGCCGTGGTGGAGCGGCTCTGTGACCCCGTCGTGGTCATGGCCCAGGGACGGGTGATCTCGCAGGGAACCATGGCGGAGGTCCGTTCCGATCAAGAGGTGCTGGATGCCTATCTCATCGGATAGCGCGCCGGGCGAGCGGGCGGGGCACCCGGCGGTCCTGCGCCTGGATGACGTCGCGGCGGGATACGGCGGCGCCGCGATCGTGTCCGGCGTGAGCATCAGCGTCGGGCCCGGGGAGGTGGTCTCGGTCATCGGGCCGAATGGCGCCGGCAAGTCCACCTTGCTCAAGGCCGTGACCGGCCGGCTCCCGGTGATGACCGGCACGGTCACGTTCAAGGACCGGGACGTGACGAACTGGCGCGGGCATCTGCTCGCCCGGATGGGACTGGGTTTCGTACCGCAGACCAAGGACGTGTTCGACAGCCTGACCGTGACCGAGAACCTGGAGATGGGCGGCTACCTGCTCACGAAACCGCAGCTGGCCGCCAGGATCGACAAGGTGATGTTGACGTTCCCGGCCCTGGCGAACATGCGGTCGCGGACGGCGAGCAAGCTGAGCGGCGGCGAACGGAAGATGCTCGCGGTGGGGCGGGTGCTGATGATCGAGCCGGCCGTTCTCATCCTCGACGAACCGACCTCCGGCCTGTCGCCGGAACTGTCCCGGTCGGTGCTGCGGGACCAGGTCCGGCGGCTGGCCGATGCCGGGACGGCCGTGCTGCTGGTCGAGCAGAAGGCCTTCGAGGCGCTCGGCGTGTCCGACTGGGCCTACATCCTGGTTGCGGGACGGGTCGAGATCGCGGGCGCGGCGAGCGAGATTCTCGCCCGGCCCGACATCCGCGAGGTCTTTCTCGGCCAATCCGGGACCGATTCCCCGGCCGCGGGTCGAGAGCCATGACCGAGACCGGCGATCGAGTAGGGTCACGGGGCACCTACATCAGCAAGAGCGACATGGTCACCGAGGTACTCAGAGACCTCATCACGGACGGTCAGCTGTCGCCGGGCACGCCACTGCGGCAGCGGTCCCTGGCCGAACAGTTTGACGTGAGCAACACGCCGGTGCGCGAGGCGCTCCGGCGGCTCGAGTCAGAGGGTCTGGTGGTTATCGACGTGCACCGGGGAGCCACCGTCGCGCGCACCGAGTCGGAGGAGCTGGAAGAGAACTACCGGATCCTGGCCGCTCTGGAGGCGCTGGCTGGAAGCCTCGCGGTGGCCAAGATCACCGATGATGACATCGCGGATATCGAAGCCCTCTACCGGGAGGTTGCGGCGTGCCTGCCGGATGACGCCCGGCTGGCGGAACTCAACCGGCAGTTTCACTTTCGGATCTACGAATGCGCGCGGTCGCCGATGCTGCTTCTCCTCATGAGGTTGCTATGGCGGTCGTTCCCGCACGGCCCGCAAGCCGGACGGCCGCACCAAGAATCGGTTCGGCAGCACGACGCGCTGGTCAGGGCACTGAAACGCAGAAATGAGGAGCAGGTGGCCGCCATAATCCGCGACCACGTCCTCGGCAGCATTAAGTACCTGCCGCGACGATGACCGGGTGAGCACGGCCGGGGAGCGGCCCGCCGCGGATCTCAAGCGCCGCCGGTGGCGAGGGCAGTGATTCCTAATGAGGTCATAGTCGGTATCTAATTATGGTGATAGCTGGCTGATTAGCTGGCACCTGACGCTTGTGCCCGCGCCGCAGCCCGGTGACCGGCCGTGCGGCAGGCGGTCGGCGACCGATATGTCCCATACGCCGGATTGGCGGCAGGACCGCGTATGTTTGTCACCGGGAAGTCGCGCCCGGACGGGGAGGCAATACGAAGAGTTACTATATGATAACCAACTGCAAACCTGATGCGCTTGATCCCGACCCGGTCGGACGGCGCGGTCGGCCTTCTCGGCGAAGATCTCGCCGGTTTACTGGCGAATGCCCCGTGGCGGCCACCCGCAAGATGATTATATGTCCTTATCCGTTTTGTAACGCGAGAGCGTGGCTCGGCCGCCTTGTCGATCCGAGCTGCGATGATCGTTGCGAAAGGGAAATTAGGGTGCGTATGAAGGGCGGCTTGCGCCGCTTCAGCCGGGCACGTGCGCTGGCTCAGGCTTGCCGATGCGAGGTGCGAACGTAGTGCGTAAACGATCGGTGACGAACCCCGGCGACCCAGCTGGCGCGGCCGGGGCCGTCAGCGGGGGGCCAGCCGACGGGGAGGGTTCGGCGCCCCGGGTCGGCGGAAGCGCCGGGCATGACGGCTCCGCTGCCGCCGGCGGACGGGACACCGCGGGCATGAGGGCGCAGCCCGCCATCGGCGCGGCCTCTTCCGGCGGCCAGACGCCCTTGGTCGTGACCCAGCCCCAGGCGGGGTCCCCGCTCGCGGCCGACCTGGTCAGGACCGCCCAGCCCCATCCCCGACGGCCCGGCCCGGCCCGGTCGCGGTTCGCCCTGCGGAACTGGCGCGTCCGGTGGCGGCTGGCCGCCCTGATCGCGGTGCCGTTGGTGACCGCGGCGGTGCTCGGCGCGCTGACCATCAACGGGGACGTCGGCAACTGGCAGACGACCGGCCGTGTTCAGCACCTCGCCCAGCTCAACAGCGCGGTGGTCAAGTACATCCAGGCCGTGGAAGATGAACGCGACTATTCGGTCGCCTCCACCGCGAACAGGGATGGTTTTTCTGGCCGGCTGAAGGTCGCCGAGCGTGTCACCGACGGCGCCGCCGCACAGGTCGCCGCTTTGGCCAACGGCATCACGACCGGAGGCGGCTATCAGCTCGTCGCGGTGCAGGCGGCGAACGCGGTGCAAGTGGGCGTGCAAACCCTGCCGCTCATCCGCAAGGCGGTGGCGAACCCGGATTTCCCCTCGGCCGCGATCATGCAGGTTTACACCGTCAACATCATCCAGCCCGCGAACACGTTCGCCAGCGTCGTCGGGAACGAGGCCATCGCTACCGATCTCCGGCGCGACGTCATTGCCCTGGGCGCACTGCTCCAGGTCCAAGACTCCACGTCGGTTCAGCGGGCCCTGATGGTGCGGGCGGTCAGTTTCCCGCAGCCGTCGCTATCGTCCGACGACCAGGCCAGCCTCGAGCAGGCCGTACAGCAGGCCAAGGCGGATCTGGCCAACTTCAACGCGTCCGTGGATCTCGCCGAGCAGCAGAACTACAGCAACACGGTGACCGGACCGGAGGTCGGTGACGCCACCCAGCAGGAATCACTCGCGGAGGCGTTGCTGACCGGCTCCTCGGCGCACACGCTCACCCAGCAGCAGCAGCACATCCTGGCCGAGCCAACCGTGGACCACGACATGTCGTTCGTCCTCGGCAAGGTGCGGCAAGTCTCCGGCGAACTGACCGGCACCATCTCCGCGCTCGCAAGTACGTCCAGGTCCAACGCCACCCGGAACCTGCTGGTCACCGGCGCCCTGGCCGTGGTGCTGCTGTTCCTGGTCCTGCTCATCTCCGCCCTGGTGGCCCGCTCGCTGACCCGGCCGCTGCGTAAGCTCCGCACCGACGCGCTCGATGTGGCCGGCCACCGGCTGCCGGAGATGGTGCGCCGGCTCAGCCAGAGCGAGGGCACCGAGGAGAGCATCGACATCGAGCCGATCGGGGTCACCTCCACCGACGAGATCGGTGAGGTCGCCCGGGCCTTCGACCAGGTTCACCTCGAGGCGGTCCGGCTCGCGGCCGACGAAGCCATGCTGCGCGGCAACCTGAACGCCATGTTCATCAACCTGTCCCGGCGCAGCCAGTCGCTGATCGAG
>Ga0070735_10001033_pt1 | contig 27730 bp, 24 predicted proteins | sample Coa_R1_FD_66443 | JGI IMG/M metagenome (GOLD analysis project Ga0070735, IMG submission 66443) | Surface soil microbial communities from Centralia Pennsylvania, which are recovering from an underground coalmine fire - Coalmine... | ecosystem: Environmental > Terrestrial > Soil > Unclassified ...
TGCCGTTGCTCTGCGAATTCTGAGCGCAGGTAATCGTATACAAGCCAGCAACAACCGCCAGCGTTATTAATCCAGAGCGGAGAAAGCAAGAACTACCCATGGGCGAGCCTCCGTCGCGAGTTTTTGATGCGAACTGCGACCAAGACGCGCGATTTTTGTGGAAGAGATTACGAAATTTCGGCCTAGGGACAGAGATCAAGTGCGCAAGGGGACGCCGAGATTGTCCCCCAAGAACTACCGCGGGCACCGTATTTACATGAGGGGATCACCCGAGTGCCGCCGCCGATAGTTCTGAGTACGGTTGGAAAAACTTACACGAATAATTTCGCGTTGGGTACGCGAAGTCCCTGATCCACAATGGATTGCGCGTTTGGCACAATTTGTGCTTGGAACTCAGGGAACAGAAACACACGAACAGAGCAACATATAGGGTTGAGCGCTCAGTGGAGCAGGTCCGCTGCTGAGGGGCATAGTTGCCGAACCAGCAAACGATCAAGACGAGACGATAGGATAATTTTAGCGGGGTGAAGAATGCTTCGAATCCTGATTGCGGATGATCATGAAGTAGCGCGACGAGGCATCCGCGCGTTGCTGGAGAGCCATCCAGGTTGGGAGGTGTGTGCAGAGGCAAAAGACGGCCGCGAGACCGTTGAACTTGCGGCCAAGCTGAATCCCGATCTGATTCTACTCGACATCGGGATGCCGAACCTGAACGGGTTGGAGGCGACGCGGCAGATCCTGGCGATGTCTCCGGAAGCGGTTATTCTGATCCTGACGATGCACGATACCGACCACGTCGTGCGGGAAGTTCTCCGCGCAGGCGCGCGAGGGTTTCTTCTTAAATCTGACGCGGGCCGCGACCTGGTCGCCGCAGTCGAAGCTCTGCAACGTCAGAGGACGTTTTTTACTACTCGGGTCAGCCAAATGGTGTTGGATGGATATCTCGATCGGGAGAATCGAGAAGGCGAAGACGTGGAGGACTCATCCGGTGAAGCTCTCACGACGCGCGAACGCGAAGTCATCCAGTTATTGGCTGAAGGAAAAACGAGCAAGGAAGTCGCGGTCACACTAAACTTGAGTGTCAAGACGGCGGAGACGCATCGGACGAACCTCATGCGGAAACTTGGTCTGCATTCCGTGGCTGATTTGACCCGATATGCCGTTCGCAACGGAATCGTCCAGGTGTTTTGATTCAAGTCTTTCTTTCCGTCCCTCATGGCCCAGACCCCGGAGCGCCTTACCTTTCTTTCATGTAGACCTTCCACGTAGAGGCACTCCCAACACCAATTACGGACTTCGCTGGATACACCCTGTTCCAGATCGTGCGTAGCCTCCGAATAGCAACACGTACTTCCGATCTGCGGAAAGGGATGAGTTCATGCTCTGGACTATCGTTGCTCTTCTTCTGATTCTTTGGCTACTAGGAATGGTGAGCTCCTATACCCTGGGCGGATTCATCCACATTCTCCTCGTAATCGCTGTGATCGTGGTCCTGGTTCGCATCATTCAGGGCCGAAACCCCGTAGCGTGACAGAGGTTCAGCCAATGGGAGTTGGATCAAACACGGCTCGGGAAAAAACCCTCAAACTGGTGAAGCATTAACGCAAATGGAGGAAATCTATGAATAAGGATCGCGTCGAAGGTAAGGTAAAGGACGTCGCGGGACGCATCGAGCGGCAAGCCGGCGAGTGGACCGGCGACCCAAAGAAGCAGGTGCACGGTGCAGCAAAGCAGGTTGAAGGCAAACTCCAGAACGCAGTAGGCAAGGCGGAAGATGCCGTTAAGAAGGGTTCTGACAATGTGAAAGTGTCATCGAAACGACCGGCGGGTACGATGGATTCCGACGAAGAAGAGACTGAGGATAGCCGTCACACCGGTTAGTACCAAGGTCTAAGCAGGGGCGGGGCGCCTTCCTGATGACGATTCAGAGAGGGCGTTCCCGCGGTACTCTCGCCGACTGGTCTGCATTCGTCGGGTAAACAACTAAGTCAATCAAGAATAAAGCTACTGCTGCTATTCCCAGCAGGTGAATCGTCCCTCCTAGGTGGACGAGTAATCCGACCAGCCAGAAGACCGACAGAAACCAGCCAAGTGTTCGTAGCATGAGATTCTCCTCAACGAACTAAAGTAGGCGAGATATTCCAAAGGTGGGCTAAAGCCCGAGCCGCGTCAGTCAGCGCCCGTTTTTCGGCTGCTTGGTCGCTTGGCGCCGCAGTTGGCTTACGGACGACGATTGGAGTCTGAGCCCGGGGTTTGTTCGGATGCTGAATCGTATCGAGTGCGCTTTCGAACGTTCGGCGCAGGTCATCCTGTGAAGGGAAGCCTGCGAGCTTCGTTGCTATAGTCGCCATTTGTCGCTCCTGCACGTATTTAAACGAAATGCCGCTCGTGTCGGAATAAGGTGTTGCCTTCAATCTGATGGGGGTAGAACTGGGTGTCTCAACGTTCTTTTAGTTTTCGCCCTTAAGCCATCCGAGTGGTATCCGCGACAGTCCTCATCCTCGTCCTCCGCCGGGCGCGGGAGAGCATGTGACCGACTTGAGTCGCGCCGCCCAAGGAAGTAACCGCACGCTATAGCGGAAAATGTCGGTCAGCCAACAGTACGGGAGGCTCAACTTATCTACATGATTTACCCGAGTGTGCATGCCTTTGCATTTGCTGTATTTATAGGGAACATCGCATTTCCGGTCACAGTAGTTACGCTTCTTTACTTTTCCCGAACGACTTTGCATTGGAGATTTGTCATGGGTGGAACGGCTGCCTACGGAATGTATCCTCGCAGTATTGCGCTGCCTGAGATCGTGTGTGCCTTGAATCGTGCAGGATTCGGAAATGAAGATATCTGCATGGTGCTCTCGCCAGCGCATCCCGTGGCTGAGGCGGTGCGTGACGCCAAAGTGACCGACGTCGAGAGAGAAGATGGCGCGCTTGGCGCTCGCATGATTGGCTGGATTTCGAAGTTTGGCGCAGTGGTGATTCCAACCGTCGGATTCTTCATTCGCTCCCAGGCATTTTTCCGTGCTTTGGTGACCGAGCAGAATCTTCCAGCACTATCTCGCGGATCTGGAACCCTGCTGGATCTGGGATTCTCGGAGTGCGATGCGAAACGATTGGGCCACCAACTGTCCGATGTAGGCGCGTTAATCTATGTCTCTTGTCCGGAGAGTTCAAAAGCGGACCGTGCGCTTGAGTTGCTGCGCCGAATGGGTGCAAGAGAAGCCGCGAGCTTGGCAGCGATTAAGGTAGCCGGCGCTGCGGCGTAGGCTCCGCACAGCAGAGTCGCGGTGGTGGGAAGAGTCGATTTGTCTTAGTCCAGCTCCCGACCGCGCAGGTTTTACTCGACTCAACATAACGAGGCCTCCCTCATTTAACTCCTGGGCTTCATACGGTCCTTCCTATCAAAGGATTAGACGGCTTGATCTATCCAGACAAGTGGCAGAGCACTTGCAACCTTGTTCGAGCATTCAATCGACCTGTGTTCACTGAGATCAATGAGCTTCGTTGGGGAGGCGGCGTTACCACTATGAAGACTCACCGTGTGTGGATCGAAATCGTAATACTCGCAACAACGATTGCTTTTGGCCTCGCGCTCCTGATTGCAACTCTTGGAACTGCGGCGGGAACTGCTGTAGGTGCCTTGGGGGCGAGATCAACTCGAGCGTTCGTCACCGCAGGAGCCGCATGAAGGACTTTCCCGTTCGACTCGTGCTGGCCGCGACAGCCGCCCTCGTCGCATTCGCGCTGTCTACCTCTACGAAGGCGCAGGAAGCCGCGGGTCATGCCGCTTCCTCTGGGCAACCGTACTCGATTACGCAACAGCAACCGCCGCAGGGGCAGCGCGCAAAGGCGTCTTTCCGTGATTCCCAAACACAGGACGCCTTGGCATTTGCCGGCCGCCTGGTGAAAGAGAAAGGGCGAATATTGTTGAAGGATGCCGTTACGAAAATGAGCTATCAATTGGACAATCAATCGAGGGTGAGACCGTACATCGGCAAACAGGTAAAGGTCGTCGGGAGACTCGACCTGGACAGCAACATGATTCACATCGACCGCATCGAACCGATGTCGTGATTGATCCAACTATTCCCCATAGGGGGCAGGTAGAAACGAATGTCCAACCAAAATCAACTCCATCCCGAATACGATTTTCCCACCGCCGTTACGTTTCTGCTCGCAGGCGTCGCAGTTGGTGCTGTCTTGGCAATGTTGTGGTCTCCGCTGAGGGGCGATTCCCCGTCTGAGCGGCTATCGCGTGATCGATCGTTGGTATCGCAGCGATCTGTGCCGGTTGGGGTGGAATAACCCTCGCGTTTGCACCTGCGTTCCCCAGGGTCAGTGCGAAGGTGCCCCTAGGCTGCGCTCGCTTCCTGGACGACGCAGTTCCGCAGCGCACGCAAACCGTACAACGCGTCATCCAGAATCAGGTCTTCCTCGATGTGGTCGCTAGTGATAGTAAACAACTCCTTCATCCTGACAAGAATCGCTGTCTCTGCTTCCGCGATTCGCAGCGGCATCTTGTTCGGGTCCGTCTCAAACAATGCAGCCTGATAGAGAACATGCCATCCCGCCGGGGAGGCGGAGGAGATGGACGTTGCCTTATTGCTCATGATCGGAAGTCCTTAGGGAATAATCTTGGTAGCGTTTTCAAGCAGAGAAACTACTGCGGCCCCTGTGGAATGGAAATCGGGTGAAACTGGTATTTCGCACGTAGAGGAGAGTTGGAAGGACGCTTCCGCATCCTTCCAATTCAATCTAAGCTGCCCGCTTGGCTGCCCTTTTCCCGGTTCCGCGTTGCTGACCCGTGGTCTCAGTCTCACCCCGATCGGCTTGCGAATTGATCTGCTCAGCTAGCTGGGTGAGAGTTTGGTCGGCTTGCTTTTCTTCCGCCAGAGTCTGCTCAATCAGAGAGACATGGTCGCTTTCCCCCAATAACTCGGCGAAGGCCCGGACCGTACCGTAGCCGGCGATCTCATAGTGCTCCACTCTTTGGGCGGCGCCGATCAGTGCGGCGTCCATAAGGGCGTCGCCGTACTGTTCCTGCATGGTCTCGGCCCCTTCTTTGACCAGTCCCTCCATACCCAGACATTTCTTGCCCGTCGGTTTCTCGTCGAGCGTCCGAAAGATCTGTTCCAAACGGGAAACCTGGTCGGATGTCTGCCGCAGGTGTTCTTCAAAGGCCCGGCGCAGATCCGCACTCGAAGATGCTTTCGCAAGCTTCGGCAGCGTCTTCACCATCTGAGTTTCCGCGCTGTAAAGATCTTTTAGTTCATCGACGTACAACTGCCGTAATGAGTCCTTTCGCATCTTAATTTTCTCCTTGGGTAGGTTCCCGGGATGAAGCGGAGGTACATCCACTGGGTTGTTCTTATTTTCGAAACTATTGAGCGAGCCCGAAGCAAACAATACCTAAGATGCTGTATGGATGGTTCCCTGTGGCAAGGAAGGATTAATGCTTGGCGTCAACTTGCCCGCGGGGGACGGGAGGAGAATCATCTTTGTGATGGAAATCAAGTCCGAAGTGGGGCTCATCGCGCGTGCCAGTAATCTTGAAGGGAATCTCAGTGCCAACACCTTCTTTGTGAAAGAAAGGATCGACAGCCTTCAGCAGAAGTGATTTTATGCCCGTGGTCATCTGGGAAAGTTTCGCATCGAGCTTCAGGGTTCCGTGGAAATCGAAGGTCTTCCCGTCTAGGCTGTACTGCCCCGTTATATTGGCGCGTGTCCCAGGAACGACGAACTGCATGGATGAGAAGTCGAGCACACCTTTTTGGAGCGTGAACCTTCCCTGCAGGTCAGAGGTGACATCCGCCGGATTCTTCTGAGCGGCTAGTTTCGGCTCGCCGCGACTGCGCAGGCTCAAGGAATCTATCCTGTCCTGAACTTTGTCGTTCGTGAAATGTGCTGCCGGGATGCGAAAGTTTCCCACAAGCTTCAACCGATTTGCGACGTCAGCGTCACCGGGGAAAAGACTGAGCTTGGTGTGCATTGCGATGGTGCCAGTCATGATCGGCGGGTCGGTTTTCACGCCTAGCTGTAGCAAGTCCTGGATATTGGCATGCCCCAGAAGGACGTCGAGTTCGATGTCATGACCGTGCGGATTTTCCACTCGTACGATCTTGCCCTTGGCAGTAAAGGAAGAGTTTAGGACTTTGGCATTCACTGGCTCGAGGTAGGTGTCTCCGTCGGTGCCGTCGACGATTGCGTGAAAGTCTGTGTGCAGAGGCACGGGATGGCCGCTGGAGGTGATTCGAAAGTCGGGAGTATCGGTCTGTCCCTGCACTTCTATCCGGCCGAGCGTCCCTCTGTAGTCTCCAGTCGAAGACAGGATTCCGCCAATCCCCTTGAGTGTGCCGAGATCCGCGTTCGTGAAGGAATAGTGTCCCGCAACGGGTGAATCGCGCGGAGCTTGTTCATTCAGAGGTCCGAACTGGCCCGCGGATTGTATGTCGCCTACAGGTTTTGGATTGACGAGGGTGGCGTCGAAGTGAACCGGTTGGCCTGGGCCGACATCTTTCATCCGCAGATCGCTGATGTCGAACTCCAGCGGTTGTTTGCCTGGCTTGTCAGTATTGACGACAAGCCGCGCGTTCGCGGAAACGATGTGATCGACGACAATGCTTATCTTGCCGGAACGCTGCCGCATGTTGCTCATCTGCTGTCGATCACTCTTCGGCGGAACGTTCATGGTAAGTCCGGTGACGTTGACGGTCTCGACGTGCATGGGCTCACGAAACAAGTTCCCCAAAGCAGTCTCGAATCGAAATTCTTCAATCTCCAGCAGGGGCTGAATGCCCGGGGCCGAAGGGTTTGGATCGGTAGCTCCGTAAATCTTCAGGCCTTTGCCGTCGACTTGGAGACCGTTTGAGATGGAGACATGCAGATCGGATAGATCGACACGGCTCTTGAAACGGGCAGAAAGAGTCTCAATGACCCGGGCGCGCAGAATCGGCTGTGCGCGAACAATCACAATGCGGATGCAGATCAGAATAATGGCGAGAATGAAGACCGCACTGCCGATCCACCAACGCCATCTACGTACACGGCGTCGCGGCATGGAAAAAACACGCGCAGGAGGAGGAGAGGGATTGATCGGCGTTGGGGAAGGCGCACTCAAGTCTATTCATTAGCGTATCAGACGGATAACGGACCATCGGGTGTTTCCTGCAGAAGCGAAGGGAACCACTTCGCAGCAACTCCAGACTCTGACCAGACCGAGTCTAGACTTGCAGGACGTCACCATCGCGAGCCACCAACTCATACAGCACGGGGTTGACGAAGAAGCCGATAAAGAGGCGGGAGATGAGTCCCGCGACGATGACGATTGCGAATGGTTTCTGCGTGTCGGAGCCAATCCCGGTGGAGAGGGCCGCCGGAAGAAGGCCAAGGCACGCGACCAGCGCTGTCATCATGATTGGACGAAGACGCAAGAGGGAAGCTTCCCGAGTGGCCGCGCGGATTCCTAGTCCTTCTAGCCTCAGCTTGTTGATGTAGGACACGAGAATCACAGCGGTTTCGACCGAAACACCAAGCAGAGCGAGCAGTCCGAGCACCGAGGACACGCTGAACGGCGTGTGCGTGAGTTTAAGGGCAACCAGCGCTCCGACCGGTTCGGTCATGATGACGCCCAACGCGATCGTGACCGGGAACTTGAAGTTTCCATAGAGGGCAAACAGGATCATGAAAATCAAAACGACGGCAAGCGGTCCGATGAAGTACATCTGAGATTTGGCTTCGAGAAACTGGCTATATTCCCCGCCCCAAGCCAGACGGTAGCCCTGCGGCAATCGAACAGCTTTCTCGACTGCATTCTGGCCATCGCGAACGGCTCGCTCCAAATCGCGGCCTTCAATGCTGTATTGCACGCCGATATAGCGGGAATTATTTTCCCGATAGATGAAGGATGCCCCGTTCCCCTGAGAGATACTGGCCAGTTGACTGAGTGGAATCTGCTGGCCGTCGGGCGTACCGACCAGTAGATTTCCGATTTCATGAGCGCTGCTGCGGAATTGAGGCTGCATCCGGACCACAAGGTCGAAGAGCTTTTCGCCTTGGATGACCTGGGTTACCGCCTGCCCACCTACGGCCGCCGAGATTACGGCCTCTACGTCGGCCACGTTGATTCCGTAGCGCGCGATCTTGTCCCGATCGACATCGACAAGCAAACTAGGCTGGCCCAATTCCCGAACGACCGTGAGTTCTGTAAAGCCCGGCACTTTGGAAAGAACGTTCTTAATCTGAATTGCCTTGTCCTGAAGCACGGTCAGGTCTTCGCCGTAGATTTTGACGGCCAGAGAACTCTTGAGGCCCGTCAGAGCTTCGTCCACGGCATCTTCGGCGGGCTGGGTGTAGTTAAAGATAATTCCAGGAAATGCAGTCAGCTTCTTGTTGATGGATTCGATGAGTTCCTTCTTATCGCTTACATCGCCATGCCACGACTTGTCCTTGTATGCCTTCAGGCCAACGTAGAATTCGCAGTTAAAAAAACCGGTGGGATCGGTGCCATCGTCGGGGCGTCCCAGTTCTGAACCCACCACTGTGACCTGTGGATACGACATCAGAATGCTACGAATCTGCGGGGCGATCGTACTGGCTTCTTCAAATGAAATCGTGTACGGCATGGTTGCCCGTACCCACAAAGCGCCCTCATCCAAGTGCGGCATGAACTCTCCGCCGATAAACGGGACCAGTAGCAACGTCGCGCCGAAGATGAGCGCAGCGATTACGAGGGTAGTCTTGGGCCGATCGAGCGCCCAGTCCAATTGCGTCGCATACTTTTGCTTCATCCACTCATAGGCCCGGTTCGGCCTTTCGCGAACGCCGCTCTTGAACCAGTACGAGGCCAGTACAGGGATGAGGGTAAGCGTGAGGATGAGTGCGCCCACCAGGGCGAACGACATGGTCTCAGCCATCGGATGAAACAGCTTCCCAGCCGGACCCGACAGGGCATAGATGGGTAGATAGCCCGCAAGAATGACAGCAACGGAATAGAAGATCGGCCGGTCTACGTCCTTCGCGGCTGCCAGAATGACATCGTTGAGTTTGTAGTCTTGTCCCTCGCGTAGTGCGAGCTCTCGATAGATATTCTCCATCATGACTACGGTGCCATCGATGACGATGCCGAAATCGATAGCACCGATCGAGAGCAGGTTCGCGGCCACATCGTGCGCATGGAGCACGATGAACGCGAATAACAACGAGAGTGGAATGGTAACCGCGACAATTATGGCGGCCCGGAAGCTGACCAGAAAGAAGATCAGCACGATCAAGACCAGCACCATCCCGCGCAGCAGGTTTGCCTCGACGGTGTCGGTAGTGAGATCTACGAGTTCACTGCGATCATAGTAAGGATGGATCTTGACGTCCGGCGGTAGGATCTCACGGTTCAACTCATCGGTCTTAGCCTCGACTCCCTTGAGAACGTTCTGGGTTTGCTCCTCACGCAGCATGAGGATGACGCCTTCCACAGCGTCATCATTTTTCTGGTAGCCGAATTCGCCGAGCCTCGGCGCGTGTCCGATGGTGACATCCCCGACGTCGCGCACGCGAATCGGCACACCCTTGTTGGCGCCCACGACGACATTTCCAATGTCTTCCGTATTGCGCACCAGTCCGATGCCGCGCACGTAATAGAACTGGCCACCTTGCGAATAGAATCCGCCGCCTGCGTTGGCGTTGTTCGCAGCCAGAGCCGCGGTCACTTGGGGAACAGTCAAGTGATAGCCATAAATCCGTGCCGGATCGAGCAACACCTGGTACTGCATGACCGTGCCACCGAAACCCGAGTCGTCTGCCACGCCGTGAACCGACCGATAGGCGCGTTCAATCACCCAGTCTTCAATTGTTTTTAGTTCTTGCGGACTGCGATCGGGACTCTCCAGCACGTAGCGATATACCAGGCCGCTGGGACTGAACAACGGCGCCAAGCCAGGAGTGACGCCAGTCGGGAGGGTGGCTTGGGCCAGCCGCTCAAAAACTATTTGCCGAGCGAAATAGTCATTCGTGTTCTCTTCGAAAGTGAGAATGATATCGGACAGTCCGTAGAGCGAGATGGAGCGCATCACCTCCATGTGAGGGACGCCGTTCATCTCAATTTCCAGGGGAAGCGTGACCAACCGTTCGACTTCTTCAGCCGCGTGGTCTGGCCATTGCGTGATGATTTCGACTTGCGGAGGGGAAAGATCGGGGTAGGCGTCCACCGGCATCCGCTGGAACGAAAGGATTCCGCCGACCGTGATGAAAGCGGTCAGCATTAGTACCAGGAATCTTTGCCGCAGAGCCGCTTGGACGATTCGATGGATCATTCAGTTGTGATGGACACGATCCTCGCTGAAGATTTGTTAAGTTCCGCCACTGGCCTTCGGCCTCCGGCGACTACCGTTGCAGTGAATTCGCGAACTGCAGGAACAAGCTGCCGTCACCGACCACTTCGTCCCCGGCTTTCAATCCGGTGGTGATCTGGGTCTCTCCATTCAAGCTTTCTCCCAGCGTCACCGCTCGTCGACCGAATTGATTCGAAGACGTCATAGCGTAAACAAAAGGTTGATTCTCGTTGTCACGCAGGATCGCCGCGTCGGGTAGCGCAATTGCATTCGAGATCGCGCCCGCGTTTACGGTGGCCACGACATACATATCCTTCTTCAGCTTCTCACCGGGATTGTTGGTGTCGATCCGGGCCTGCAGCGTGCGCGTGCTCGGGTCCAGAGAGGCAGCAACGTACGAAATACGGCCGTGGAATATCTCGGGATAAGTCTCCGTCTGAATAGCCACGGAATCACCCACACGAACATAAGGCAGATCTTTTTGGTACACATTCACCAAGACCCAGACAGTGCTAGTGTCAGAAATCATGAAGCACTGGGTCGAACCCGGTTGAATGAGTTGTCCTACGGCCACATCCTGTTCAACAACCAAGCCGCCAATCGGCGCTTTCACTGGGACCTCGAACGACGGCGGGGCTTTCACGAGGGCATCGGGGTCGGTGATACCTAGCACCTTAAGCGCGGCCTGCGCCGCGGCCAGATCACCGCCAGCCTGCACTTCAGCCGACTCGGCTTGCTCGAGATTTTGTTCGGAGATGGCCTTGTGATCGTAGAGATCCTTGGCGCGCGCATACGCCTTCTGCGCCAGAGCATCGGCATCTTTGGCCTTCAGGTAATTCGTGCGGAGCTGGGAATAATCCGGACTGGACACATACAGCATGGGGTCGCTCTGCCGTACTTTTTGGCCAGGAACCACCACGATGCGGCTGACCGGACCGCTCACTTGTGTGATGACCGGTGTTGTACGAAAACCGTTATAGGCAACCGCTCCGGTAAGCCTCAGAGTCCTCGTCAGAGTGCGCGGTTGGACTTTCAACAACTGCACATGAGACATCTGCTCCTGTGGAATGGTGAACAGTTCGGGAGAATTCGAACTCGCGGCATTGGCGGCTGGGTTCGAAGGGGATCTCTCACAGCCACTCAGTGCTAAGAGGATCGCCGGAATGGCGGCCAACGAAACCCAGCTTTGCCAACTGTTCTTGCGAAGGGTCATGGCAGATTCCTCGAACCCAGGGCTTCTTTAAGTTGTTCCAGTGCCGTCATGTATGAGGCCAACGCCTGGCGATACGCTAGTTGAGTGGATCGGTAACTGCGCTCCGCATCGAGAAAATCCAGGAGGCTGGCGGCGCCGCGCTTGTAGGCATATTCGCTGATGTCGCGGGAATCCTGCGCCTGCTTGAGGTAGCCAGAGGTGTAGAGTTGCACGATTTCATCGTTACTCTTGACCGCCTCATATGCGTTGGCAACGTCGGAAAGAACCGTATCGCTGGCCAATTGCTGTTGCTCCTGGGCTTGAGTGAGGGCGTACTTGGTACGTGCAATCTCGCCTTGATTGCGATCGAAAATCGGCAACGCAAAATTCGCGAAGATCGAAGCCGTGTTCTCGCCCGAAACGTGAGTGAAGTCGTATGTACCGGTGACGTCCACCTTGCCATTCGCCTTGGCCAGTTGAATCTGGCTCTTGGCCGCGGTGATTCCTAATTCGGCGGCACGATAGTCTGGCCGCTCGCGAAGCGCGCGGGCCTGCAGATCCTGCAGGTTGGCATTCAGCGCCTGATACGCTAGGTCGCCGATCACGTCGAAGTCCGCCGGTACGGCGTCGTAACCCAAGAATTCTCGCAGACCAACGAGTGCCTGCGCCTTCGCCAGGCGGGCGGACGAGACATCGGTTTGAAACTGAAGAAGCTGTAACTTGATTTTGAGATAGTCGCCCTCGCCAATGTAGCCTGCCTTGAGTTGCGCTTCGCTGATGTCGACCGTCTGTTGAAAACCCTTCAGATCATCGAGTGCAAATCGCAGAGTCGACTCCGCCAGCAGAACGCTGACAAACTGCTGTCCCACGTTGAATGCGAGAGTGCGTCCGGCGTCATCAACCTGGGCGCGGGTTACGGCGGTCTGGTCGCGGGCCGCTTGCAGCCGATGCTGGCGCTTATGGCCTCGCTCGAAGAGGTAGCTGAGGCCGAGATCGAACTGCTGAACGTTGTTCAGGTTATCCCCGGAAAAATCCTGTGGGCTGAAGAATGGGACGAATTGTGTATCTGCGCCAAATGTTGGATTGGGGCGGAGATTTGCCGTGATCTCTTGCGCCTGATTTTGCAGAATCAGAGTTCGGCTGGCCTTAATGGAATGATTGTGCGCCAGCGCGAGGTCGATGGCTTGGTCAAGACTGACGAGGGTCGAATTCTGACCAGTTGCGATTCCAGCAAAGACAAGGAGCGTCGCCGCAACGGCGAACTTCAGAAAGCATTGTGAGCGCATAAGAATCAATCAAGCTGACGCCGGCTCTTGGCAAAGGAAGTCTGACTCGACGGTCAGGGTTGTCGAGCCTTCGCACAAAGCCCGGTGTCAGTACCGCTCTCACCACCGTCCGCCCCACTGTGACCACCAGAGAGAACCATTGTAAATCGGGAAGCACGCCGACAGGCCAATAAAGTGGGGAATCTGACTGTTCGTTCCCGGTTTCGCCGAAGTCGTTAGAGCGTGATCTCGCGACATCACGATCTAGTTTCCTCGCCTCAGATTCCAGCACTGACGAGCAATCTCCCAATCCTCCTGGGCGCGAATGAGCAAGACACGAACTTGAGACTCAGCGGTCGCGATATCCTGGTCTACCGGAGATTGCGCATTCATTTTCGTATCAAGGTCCACACCTGCATATCGTAGGTTCGCGCAGGCTGCCGCGCGCACCTCTGGCGAGTTCTCTCCAACTCCAGCTGTGAAGATCAGGGCATCAATTCCCCCCAGCACCGCAATCATGGCTCCGATGCTCGACTGGAGCCGGTGGACATAGATGTCAAAGGCTAGCTGCGCCCGTTCATTTCCACCTTTGATTGCAGCCAGAATCTCGCGCATGTCGCCGGATACACCAGAAACGCCAAGCAATCCCGAACGCTTGTTTAGAAGTTCGTCCAGTTGATCACCGGTGAGATGGCGCTGGCGCATGAGGTACGTAAGAATCCCCGGGTCGACGGATCCTGAGCGAGTGCCCATCATCAGACCTTCCAATGGGGTAAACCCCATGGTGGTGTCTACACTCTTTCCATTTAAAATGGCCGCCACGGAACAACCGTTTCCCAAGTGACAACTCACGAGCCGGAGAGCACCAGGATCTTTGCGCAACAAGTGCGCCGCTCGTCGCGCGCAATATTTATGGTTGATGCCGTGAAACCCGTAGCGCCGGATACCCTGAGCGAACCATTCATACGGTCCCGGGTACACCGCGGCCGACAGCGGCATCGTCTTATGGAATCCAGTATCAAATACGGCGACTTGAGGCGCGGAACCCAGCAATTCCGACACAATCTTCATCCCTTCAAGTTCGGCGCGGTTGTGAAGGGGGGCAAAGGCCGAGACGCCGGCGATCGCTGACTTTACTTTTTCCGTGATCAAGACCGGGTCTTCGAAGTGCGGCCCGCCGTGCACGACTCTGTGTCCCACAACATCGATCTCCGCTGCTGACGCTATCGCCCTTGTCTCTCCCTTCCACATAGTGTCGAGCAAGTGCGTAACCGCTTCGGCGCGAGACGAAGCTTTGACCCGTTTTTTCTCGCTGAATCCATGACCGGTCTTGATTTCTACCTCGCCGAACTCTCCCTCCCATTCGACCTTCGCCTGCCAAAGGCAGCCCGGCGGATCGTCAGGCAGAACGTCGCCGATTTCGTAGAGGCAGCTCTTCTGGCTGCTGGAACCCGAATTCAGCACAAGGATTTTCATGATGTCGAATGCTCTCGCGGGCAGCGGCGATTACGATCAAGATCGTCGTTCTTCGAGAATTTATTGTAAGCGATGGTTTGTTCAGTCGCCGAGTTGCTCTTGGCTTACAATCATTTCGGGAAGACTTGCGCAGCGTCCACGGAGTCTAGCGCGCTCAAACGCCCCTCCGTCGCGGCGCTATCGTTAACACGGCTGTCACATTCCAGAACCCCGAATGTGCCAAACTGAAGCTTCTGTTCTTTGAAGGTCATCATAGAAAATAGCCAGCGATATCGCTGGATGACCCCATCCTAGATTCTTGGAGTAATTCTCATGGCATCCCCGGCAAATACTGAATACGGTGAGCGGCAATCAGCATCTTCCGAGCAGGCTCTTACACCCGAAGAACTTCGAAAGATGGATTCGTACTGGCGCGCCTGCAATTACCTTTGTGCGGGGATGCTCTATCTTCGCGACAATCCTCTGCTGAGGGAACCGTTGCGCCCGGAGCACTTCAAGAATCGATTGCTTGGGCACTGGGGCTCCGACCCAGGCCAGACGTTTGTTTGGGTTCACTTGAATCGCGTCATCCGCAAATACGACCTGAACATGATCTACATTTCCGGTCCGGGGCATGGGGCTCCGGCCGTGCTCTCGAATTGTTACTTGGAAGGGACATACTCGGAGATCTACCCGGAGAAGAGTCAGGATGAAGCCGGCATGCTCAGGCTCTTCCGTGCGTTCTCTTTCCCCGGTCAACTCGGAAGCCACTGTACGCCGGAGGTTCCTGGGTCGATCCATGAAGGCGGTGAACTTGGCTATAGCGTGTCGCACGGGTTCGGAGCGGCGTTCGACAACCCGGACCTGATCGTGAGTGTGGTCGTCGGCGACGGTGAGGCTGAGACCGGACCGCTTGCGACCTCCTGGCATTCCAATAAATTCTTGAACCCAATCCGTGATGGTGCGGTGCTCCCAATTCTCCACTTAAATGGATACAAGATAGCCAATCCCACCATACTAGCCCGCATCTCTAAAGAAGAGCTTGAAGAGTTGTTCAGGGGTTACGGGTGGGAACCGTTCGTAGTTCAAGGATGCGAGCCTGAGGCGATGCATCAGCAGATGGCCGCAACTGTAGAGGCTTGCGTGCAGCGAATCCGATCGATTCAAGACGAAGCTCGGAGCACGGGCAAGCCCAACCGGCCGCGCTGGCCGATGATCATCCTCAGATCGCCGAAAGGATGGACCGGGCCGAAGGAAGTCGACGGCCACAAAGTGGAGGATTTCTGGAGAGCGCACCAAGTCCCGGTGCTCGATGTCAAATCGGATCCCGAGCACTTGCGAATCGTGGAACAGTGGATGCGCAGCTACCAACCGGAGAAACTCTTTGACGAGCACGGAACTCTCCGAGCCGAATTGCGCGGGCTGCCTCCTACGGGAGAGCGCAGGATGAGCGCGAACCTCCACGCGAATGGAGGGAAACTGCGCAAACCGCTCGACCTTCCTGATTTTCGCGAATACGCGGTTCCGATCAAGAGTCCCGGAACGAAAGAGATTTCGCCGACGGAAACCCTTGGCAAGTTTCTGCGCGATGTAATGGCGCGCAACATGAAGAATTTTCGTGTGTTCAGCCCGGACGAGAATGCGTCGAATCGACTGCAGGATATTTATCAAGCAAGTCTGAAAACGTGGATGGCTGCGATCAAGCCCGAGGATGCCGACGGTACTGATATTGCCCCCGATGGTCGCGTGATGGAAATGCTCAGCGAGCACACACTCGAGGGCTGGCTCGAAGGATACCTACTGACTGGGCGCCACGGGCTGTTCAATACCTACGAGGCGTTTGTCCACATTATTGACTCGATGTACAACCAGTATGCGAAGTGGCTGGAAAAGTCGAAGCTCGAAATCAATTGGCGGGCCCCGATCTCCTCACTCAACATCCTGATCACCTCACTTGTCTGGCGGCAGGATCATAACGGTTTCACGCACGAGGATCCCGGCTTTCTGGACGTCGTTAGCAACAAGAGCGCAGGCATTACCCGTATCTATCTTCCTCCCGATGCGAATTGCCTGCTCAGCGTTGCGGACCACTGCTTGCGCAGCGTGGACTACGTGAACGTCATCGTTGCCGACAAGCAGCCGCACCTTGTTTATCTCGATATGGACGCTGCCGTGGTTCATTGCACAGAGGGAATCGGCATCTGGAAGTGGGCCAGCAATGACGATGGAGTCGAGCCGGATGTCGTAGTCGCGAGCGCCGGGGACATTATGACGCAAGAGGCGTTGGCTGCGGTCGCAATCTTGCGCGAGAATCTGCCCGATCTTAAAATTCGCTTTGTAAACGTCGTGGACCTATACCGGCTTCAGCCGGAGAGCGAGCACCCGCATGGTCTTTCCGATCGGGATTTCGATTCACTTTTCACCAAGGACAAGCCGGTCATTTTCAATTTCCACGGCTATCCCTGGCTCATCCACAAGTTCACCTATCGCCGGACGAATCACTCCAACATCCACGTGCGGGGATACAAGGAGAAGGGCAACATCAATACTCCGCTGGAACTAGCGATTCGCAACCAGGTGGATCGATTCGACCTCGCGATTGATGTGATCGATCGCGTCCCGAGACTGCAGGGTCCCGGCGCTCACTTGAAGGAGTGGCTCAAGCGGCAAATCATCGAGAGCATCGACTACGCCTACGCCGAAGGCATCGACAAGCCTGAGATCCGCAACTGGAAGTGGCCGCTGGTGCCATAATCGCGCGCGGCAAGTGCTGGATCGAACGGCAGGCGTTTTCACGCGCGTGCTTTATCGATCATCGCTTCCCAGATGCCTTTGGATTTCAGGATGAGTTCAACGGCTTCGCGGACCGCTCCGTGACCAGCTAGGGCTTTCGTGGTGTAGTGTGCAGCCTGTTTAACCTCGGGGACGGCGTCGCCCACCGCGACGGCAAGGCCGACCCGGCGCATCAAGGGAATATCAGGAAGGTCATCTCCGATATACGCAACCGCAGAATCCGCAACGCCCGCTTTGCGAACGATCTCTTCATAGGCTGGTGTTTTCACCGGTTGCTTCATATAGATAAACTCCATTTTCATTTCATGGGCTCGCCGCAGGAGTGCTGGACTCTCGCGACCGGTGATGCAGCCGGTCCGAAGGCCGGCGGTTTGCGCGAGGGTGAGTCCCTGTCCATCGTGCGCGTCGAATGTCTTGATTTCGAGCGCAGTGCCGTCGGTTTGCGAAAGCAGCGTAACCCCACCATCAGTCATCGTGCCATCCACATCCATGAGGACAACCGTGATTTGTGCGGCCCGCTTCTTGAGAGCGGCAGAGATATTAATAGAACGCGGCAAGAAAAGCCTCCAGAGAAAGAAGTACCAGAAAGTTTAAAGGAAAGTTGGAGCAAGTCTGAACGCAGTTTGCGCCGGCTGCCCCGGCTCGATCTCTCCGCGAAGGGTCGGCGCCGATCGATCACGCCTATTGCTTCGTGACATCGATCATGTTGTCGTCGGCGTCCCGGTCAATGAGTTTGTTGTAGGGATCGATGCCGGCGAGGGTCGGCTCCTGATCGACGACGATCACGAAGGTCTTGTGCTCCCCTGTGAATTTCTCCTTCTTGAGATACAGTGGCTTTTCATCATCTTTCTTGCCGCTGAAGACTCCGATCTCAATGTAGTCGGACAACGTCATTGGCGTCTCGGCGCCGTTGCCGTCCGACTGCATCTTTCGGGCCTGCACTTCAAGGGTGACCTTGTACTTACCGTCGGATGTCTTCTGCGAAGTCGCTGAGATCGTCTTGTTATCGTAGAGAACGATACGATTGAAGCCGTCATCTACCAAATACTGCAGTTCCGGTGGCGTTTGAGCGCGGATGGCCTCCACCAGCATGCGAGTATCGGGATACGGAGTGTCGACTGCAACCGAGGCTTGCGCAACGCCATGGGCGTCAACTTGATTGTTGGAGTTGGCGTAGCGGTACTGCATGAGGAAATTGTGCAACGCCAAATTCAGTTTGTCGTCCCCAATGTAGTCGGCGAGCGTATAGAGAATCTGCCCGCCTTTCTGATACCAGACGTACGGTTCACGTTGCACTAAAGCCAGAGGAGGCTCGTGGCGAACCTCGCCCGCGCGCCCGCGCAAGTAAGCGTCGAGTTCATGCCGCAGGTAGCGATGCATAAGATCGCGACCGTACTTGTGAGCCATGACTTGCAAAGCCGAATACTCGGCCAGGCTTTCCGACATCATGTTGGAACCTTCGGCGTCGGCGCCAATGAGTTGGTGCGCCCACCACTGGTGGCCGAGTTCATGCGCGGTCACGAAATATGTGAAATCGATGTCGGTCGGTTTAAGCACGCGCCCGATGAAGCCGATGCCCTCGGAATACGGAACGGTGTTAGGGAACGACTGCGCAAAGGTGCGATAACGTGGAAATTCGAAGATCCGGAATTGCTTGAACTGATACGGACTGTAGACGCGTTGATAGTAGTCCAGACCGGCGTGTGCGCTGGCTAGCATGTCTTCAACGTCGTAGGTGTGTGCCGGATCGTAGTAAACCTCAAGGGAAACGTCGCCGTCTGGGCCGTTGTAGGTCTCCTTCTTGACTTCATAACGGCCCGAGATGTAGGCAAAGAAGTCGAGGATGTGGGTCGAGCCCATGGTGTACTCGAAATAGTGGCGTCCATCGGCTTGCCAGTCACGTTGCAGATAGCCGGGGGCCACGGCGATCTGATCCAGCGTCGTGCTGACGACGGTGTGATAGGTGACCCAGTCAGACTCCCCGCGGAAGAAAACGTTATTGACGGAATGAGCTGGGTCTCCGCGGTGCGGCAGTTCTTCGAGAGCGGGAAGATGCTCTTCGCGACGGCGGCGTGGATCGTCAATCTCGACGCCGGCGTTGTAGCCAATATAGGGAACATAATCAGAGTCGAAGAACGTGCCGTTGTACGCGAACTCCGGAGGTTCGTTGCCATCGCGGAATCCGTGAGTTTGGTGGCCGACATTGCAAGTCAGCGTGACGGTCTCACCGGGCGCCAATGGCTGATCAAGAGAATAAATCGAGTAAATATTGCGGGGTGCTGAACTGACCAGATGAAACGGGCGGTCAAATTGCACGTTCGTGGCCGACTGTTTTTGATCGGTGACGTGGATCTGTGAGATCGGCTGGCCAGTCTTGTTCTGCAGAGTGATCCGGACGTTGCCGTCGAACGACCGGCGGTCGGGGTAAATGTTGATGTTGGCATCGACCGCAGTGACCTTGGGTTGAGGGAGGTTCTCGTATTGCTTGAACTTCCGTTCGTAGTCGGCCTGGATATCGCGGCGAGCTTTGGAGTCCAAATATTCATTGAGGACATGTGCGTTGTAGAAGTACCAGGAGCCGGAGCCAAGTGCGACGACGGCGAAAAACAGGGCGAGGGGAACCAGGCGCGGAGCACGCTGAAGAGCCAGACGGGCGCGGGCGCGCAACGAGTCTTCGGCACCGCGGCGCGCCAAGGCGATAGACACAACGGCTAGCACCGCCATCATCGCGATCCAGTACACAATTGACCAGAACAGCGCGGGAACGAAGTGCCCATACCCGTTCATGTCGGAATACGTGTACGCGGGAACCTGGCAGATCAGGTAGAGAGTATTCTCCCAGCCGAATGTGTAAAGGATCGGCATAAGTACGAAGGCGCCGATCAGGATTCCATAGCCGACAAATTTGTTCGAGACGACTGTCTGGACAAAGAACGAGAAGAGGGTGAAAGCCAGAATCTGCGGGAACGTTACGAGGTATATCTCCTTGAAGTACTGTATGAGTTCGTAATGGTAGTAGCCGGCGATGGTCTGCATCACAATGCCAAGCACGATCGCAAAGGCGAGCAGAATGATCTCCACAATCAGCACGGCGGTGAGACGCGAGAGCCAGTCCGTGGTTTCGCGCAGGGGTAGAGCATCATGGATGCCGTCGAAGTGCGTATCGCGCTCGCGCCACAGCAGCTCCGTCGCATAAAGACCAGCGACGATGATGAGAAATAGGAACGCGCTGCCTTCGACAGATTGAACCATCAAGTAGGTGACGGGCCAGACATTCTGCTCGGCGAGGTGGCCAGCGAAATAATCGTTGTTAATTCCGAAGGCGATGAGCAGCGCCACTATGGCCCAGAATGGAATATCGCGAAGTATATTGCGCACTCGCAGGCGTGACAGGGAGATATATTGCGCCCAGGTCGTGGCCGGTGTGAAATCTTGATGGACCGTTGGAAGGCTCGTCCCAGCGAGCGAGCGGACAGGCAAGGCTTCGGTGAGGTCTTGCTCCTTCGCCTTTGCTGCCCGGCGGCCTTGCGAGCGTGCAGTCAAGGCTTCTACCGACATGGGAAACACAGCCCAGCCCGTTCCCAACGCCATGAAGCCGACGGCGACCCAAAGCAGGCGGTTATAAAGAAATACTCCGCCAGAGAGCGCGGGCGACCAGGTTAGTAATAGGGAGTTTCTCTCAACCACCGTCCAGTAGCGAGTGACGTCGTTTATCAGGATGAAGCCAATGGGATCGAAGATGCCAGACCAGAAGCGCTCGAGCGACCGGGTCGCGAAGAAGACTGTAATGCCAATCAGGTAGAACATGAACAGCGCGACACCCTGCAGATAAACGATAAAGATCTTGCGCGTGAGCGCCGCGACAACAAAAAAACAGGAGCCAATAAAAAAGATCTGAACCACGAGCACAGACAAAAAGGGTTGAAGATAGGTCCAGAGATGGTTCGGGCCGATGCGAGTGTGATCAGCCCATGGGGCGAACGTCCCGAAGTAAGTGCCCAGCATCGTGCCCGAGAAAGCGAAGACGGTGGTGACGAAGGAGCCTGCCCAACGTCCACCGAGATAGGCGAACTTCGATATAGGCTGAGTAAAAAGGATCTGATAGGTATCACGTTGGAAGTCGCGGAGAATGGATGTTCCAAAAATCGCGGCGATGATGATGATGCCGAACAGCCCCGCGTACATATCGTTAAGAGTATTGGCGAAGCCTCCGTTGAGGAGTACCTTCCCATTGGAACCGCCGACTGGGCCGAAGCTTTCCGAGGCGACGCAGAGGAAAGAGAAGAAAAGCCACAGACAGAAGTAGACGTAGGTCGAGATACTCTTGAAACGAAACTTGAGTTCGAAAGTAAAGAACTCCCAAAACAGTGCCATGAGCGAATCCCTTCGTGATGCAGGCTTCAGTTCGGAAGCTGGCCCTTGGTTTGCCGCGAGAGCGTCAGGAAATAGACGTCTTCCAATCCAGAATCGACCAGGCTGAAACCATTCCCGGGAGAAGTATCGGCATACACGCGCACCTCGTGTTGGCCGCCGACCAGATGTGTGGAAATAACGTGGAACTGGGTCTCCAGCGCGTGAAGTTCATCGTTGGTCGGAACCACCTTCGACCAGATCTTCCCGTTGAGTTGGGCAAGCGTGTCATTTGGAGCACCCTCAAGCAATAATTCTCCCGAGGCGATGACAGCCATTCGCGGGCAGAGTTGGCGCACGTCATCGACGATGTGGGTTGAGAGGATCACGGTCCGATCGCTGCCAAGCGACGAGAGAAGGTTCAGAAAACGGTTGCGTTCGGCGGGGTCGAGGCCTGCCGTGGGTTCGTCGACAATAATGAGGCGCGGATTGCCAAGCAACGCTTGGGCGATGCCAAACCTCTGCTTCATACCACCGGAGAACGTCGAGAGCGCTTTCTTGCGAACGTCCCACAGATTGGTTTGCTGCAGTAGGGCATCAACTGTCTCCTTCCGTTCTGATGAAGAGGTCATGCCTTTCATCACGGCGAGGTGGTGCAGCATGTCGAGGGCGGAAATCTTCGGATAGACTCCGAACTCCTGGGGCAGATATCCGAGAACGCGGCGGACCTCGTCCTTCTGGCGAAGGACGTCGATGCCGTCGAGACTGATCGACCCCGAGTCGGGGTCTTGCAGCGTGGCAACTGTTCGCATCAGGGAACTCTTGCCCGCACCGTTCGGTCCCACGAGTCCGAACATGCTGTTACCAATCGAGAGAGAAAGATTCTTGAGCGCCTTTACACCGTTCGGATAAGTCTTGGAAAGGCCTGTAATTGTCAGCGCCACGCTACCTCCACGTTTGAAAACGAGTCGATCGGACTCAAGCAATCGAGTACAGTCCGCGAGATGGGCAGCTATTCTACTACTAACCGGCAAGTTGAGGCCGGAAGCCGCCCGGCGGATAGCCGAAATGAGATTTGGGCTCTCGCCGAAAACTCCGGTATGCTGGCCAAAATGGAGCCAACGGTCGCAAGCCCAGTTATTGAATTCCGTGATGTCTCCTACCGCGTAGCCGAGACCCAGGTGCTTTCTGGATTCAATCTGCAGGTCCAGAGCGGCGAGACTCTCGTGCTGTTGGGCCGCAGCGGCTCAGGAAAGACTACAAGCCTGAAGCTGGTGAATCGCCTTGTGTCTCCAAGCGCAGGAGAGGTACGGGTGAAGGGCGCGCCGAACGCGGAGGGAAATATCATTCACTTGCGGCGCGGCATCGGCTACGTCATCCAGGACGTTGGATTGTTTCCACACTTCACGGCGGAGCGAAATATCGGCCTCGTTCCGAAGATCGAGGGATGGCCTGTAGAGCGAATTCGCACTCGCGTACAGGAGTTGTTGCAGTTGGTGGGGCTGGCTCCAGAAATCGCTTCGCGTTATCCGCATCAACTGTCAGGGGGGCAGCGCCAGCGGGTCGGTGTGGCGCGGGCGCTGGCGGCTGATCCCGAAATTCTCCTGATGGACGAGCCTTTCGGCGCGCTCGATCCGCTCACGCGCGACGAACTACAACGTGAATTCCTTCTGCTCCAGCGGCGCCTCCACAAGACCGTGGTATTTGTTACGCATGATCTTCGTGAGGCCTTGCGTCTCGGATCGCGCATTGCTTTGATGGAGGCTGGACGGTTGGTCACGGTTCTTACGCCCCAAGAATTTCTGCGATCGGCCGACCCTCTGGCGTCTGCCTACGTCAAAGCCTTCGGAGATGGACTGGAGTCGGCTGCAAATCGAGGCGCCTCATGAACGTCGTTCGATTTATCCTGCAGAACCACCAACAGGTGCTTGATCTCACGTTGGAGCATCTCTGGCTGGTCGGAGTTTCGACGCTGTTCGCGGCGCTGATCGGCATTCCGTTGGGCATCGTGATTGCGCATAGGCCACGGCTGAATAAGCCCGTGCTCGCCGGCGCCAATATTATTCAGACCATTCCAAGCCTTGCCCTTTTTGGATTTCTATTGCCCGTTCCGTGGCTAGGAGATCGCGCCGATAGACTCGCCATTTTGGCGTTGACCCTCTACGCGCTACTGCCGATTATTCGAAACACGTATACGGGCATCCGGGGCGTCGATCCCGCGGTCGTGGAGGCAGGTCGGGGCATGGGCCTGACCGAGTCGCAGCTTCTATTTCAAGTGGAACTACCGCTAGCCGTGAGCGTCATCCTCTCGGGTGTGAGGGTAGCGATTGTTATCTCGGTTGGACTCGCCACAATTGCAGCCGCGATTGGCTCAGGCGGCCTCGGAGAATTTATCTTTCGAGGTTTGGCGATGGTAGACGATAGAGTCATCCTGGCTGGAGCGATCCCTGCGGCAATCCTGGCGCTGGCAGCCGACCTCGGCGTGGGATGGCTGGAGAGGCGCCTACAGCCACGATGAAGGGCCCTCAATTGAGACTCTCGGTTTCTTTTCTCTTAGCTGGAACCCTCCTGCTGGTTAGTTGTTCGCGGTCGCACCCCGATCGTGTCGTGATCGGTTCCAAGAATTTCACCGAGTCGCTTATTCTGGGCGAACTCATCGCGCAACAAATTGAGGCGCATACCTCTCTAAAAGTTGAGAGGCGTTTCTACCTGGCGGGAACCTACATCTGTCAGCAGGCAATTCTGGCCGGCAGAGTCGACATCTACCCGGAATACACAGGCACATCTTTAACGGCGATTCTGAAGCAGCAGTCCAACTCCGACAAACAGGAAGTCTATCAACGGGTGAAGAACGAATATCAACGTCGATTCGGACTGACGCTGGGTCCGGCGCTTGGATTCAACGATACTTTTGCAATGGAGATCCGCGGAGAAGATGCCAGGCGCTTAAACATCAAGACTCTCTCACAGGCGGCCTCTTTTGCACCGCACTGGCGCGCTGGGTTCGGCTACGAATTCATGGAGAGGCCCGACGGTTATCGCGGTCTGGCGGCCATCTACGGGCTGCATTTTGCCGAACCGCCACGAGTGATGGATTTGGGCTTGCTTGCGCGCGCTCTAAAAGACCACCAGATCGACTTGGCCGCCGGCAACGCCACGGACGGTTTGATCCCGGCAATGGACTTCTTTGTGCTCGAAGATGACCGCCACTACTTTCCTCCGTATGAAGCTGTGCCCGTGATACGCGAACAAACCATACAGCAGCATCCGGAAGTTGCCCAAGCTCTCGCCGAACTGGCTGGAAAGATCTCTGACCAAGACATGCAGCGTTTGAATTACTCCGTCGACGGCCAGCATCGCGACGCCAAAGATGTGGTCCACGAATTTCTTGCACAAAAACATCTGGTGCAATGACCCGGAGTGCGACACCCGACGATGCGATGGTTAGAGTAGCAGTGATCCCTGCAGTGTGAGAACGGCCGCTCCTTTGAGAATGACTCGCTCCCCCGCGGCTTCACACCAGATTTCGCCGCCCCGTTCGGATAGTTGCTGAGCGTGGAGTTGCTTCTTGTCCAGTCGCCTGGCCCAGTAAGGCGTCAAAATGCAATGTACGGAGCCCGTCACCGGATCTTCCGGGACGCCATAACTCGGTGCAAAATAACGCGACACGAAATCGACTTCGTCCCCAGCGGCGGTAAGCCCCATTGTGAAAGGATGGAGCCTTTCCAATCGACTGAAGTCGGGACGAACTTCTCGGATCGCGCTCTCCGTGTCGTAAACCGCAATATACGTTTCGTTTGCTTCCACCACTTCCAGTGGCGACTGACCTGGCCCAAGGGCGCGCATCAAGTCCTCAGGCGGATTTGCGCAGGGCACCGGGGGCAGCGCGGGAAAATCCATCGAGAAGAGACCGCCGTCTTTACAAACTGTCAGCCTTCCACTGTGGCGGGTCTCGAATCGTACCGTATCTAGATCGGGCCTGAGCAGATTGAGCACCACAAAGCCGGATGCCAGCGTTGCGTGGCCACATAGTTCCACCTCACAGCGAGGGGTAAACCACCGCAGGTCATAGTGGTCTCCCCCAGAGACGAAAAAAGCGGTCTCAGAAAGGTTATTTTCGGCTGCGACCTTCAGCAGGAAGTCGTCATCTAACCAGCGGTTAAGTGGGCAGACTGCGGCGGGGTTCCCGGCAAAGGGTCGGGCGGCGAATGCGTCTACGTGATACAACGTTATGCGCATCAAAGCATTTTAATCATGTCTCTTTTTCTTCGTAGCTTCATCCAACCTTAATCTAGGAGGCCCCGTGATCGCTGCGCAAGGAGATATCGCCCTCCGCCATCCGCTGTTAGATAAGGTGTCTCAAGCTCGGCGGCAAAGTGACGCGCTCTTCGAGATCGTACGAGCCGACTCGATTTATAATCGGCCAATTCCTGAGCGCCATCGCATCATCTTTTATAAGGGCCACCTTGAGGCGTTTGACTGGAACCTCCTCCATGAAAATGTACTTGGGTTGAATAGCTTCCATCCGGAGTTCGATCGCTTATTTGCCTTCGGCATCGATCCAGTCGGTGGTGGATTACCTTCTGACCAGCCTTCGGACTGGCCTTCCACTGACGAAGTGCAAGGCTATGTGACTCGAATCCGCGCTGCCTTGGACGAGAAGTTGGCTGCGGCTTTAGAAGATGGCACACCGGCGCGTGACGGTTTCACGGTCGATACCTTGCTCAACGTTGCCATCGAGCATCGTCTGATGCACGTTGAAACGCTCGCGTACATGTTGCATCAGTTGCCGCTGGACCGGAAAATTCCTCACATCGATCCGCCGAGTCTAGTCACCCCTCCCGTTGCACATCGAATGATCGAGATTCCAGCCGGCACTGCAACTCTGGGCCTTGCTCGTAACACTCAGGCTTTCGGCTGGGATAACGAATATGAGATCCACACCACGCGTGTGCCAGCTTTCGCCATCGATCAGTTTATGGTGACAAATCAGCAGTACCTCGAATTCATCGGCGCCGGTGGCTATGAAACGCGGAGTTTCTGGGATGACGATGCCTGGGACTGGAAGACCGCGAGCGGGGTGCAACATCCAGTTTTCTGGACGAAAAACAGCGGCCGATGGTTTTATCGCACGATGTTCGATGAAATTCCATTGCCTTTGGACTGGCCTGCGTATGTGAGTCACGCGGAGGCCGAGGCATATGCGCGGTGGGTAGGGAAATCGCTGCCGACGGAAGACGAATGGCATCGTGCTGCGTACGGCACCGTGAATGGACAAGAGACGCAGTACCCGTGGGGCGGGGAAGCGCCCAGTTCAGCACTCGGGAACTTCGATTTCAATCGCTGGAATCCCGCCCCTGTAAATGCGTATCCGCAAGGTGAAAGCGCTTTCGGCGTACAAGGCATGTTGGGGAATGGATGGGAGTGGACGTCCACGGTCTTCTCTCCATTCGCCGGCTTCAAGCCATTTCCGTTCTATCGTGGATACTCTGCTGATTTTTTTGATGGCAAGCACTTCGTCATGAAAGGCGGTTCGGCGCGTACAGCTTCATGCATGCTGAGGCGGACGTTCCGCAACTGGTTCCAACCGCATTACCAGTACGTATATGCGGGATTTCGCTGTGTGAGCCGCTGACGGAAGAAATTTCGAAGTGAAGGGGTTCAGAGATGCTTGTCCACTCGATTGCCACGAATGCTACGTATGAATTTGCTGCCGACGTGCGTGCCGGACTCGCCCGGCCTGGTCAGAAGGAACTTCCCTCCAAGTATTTCTATGATGACGTTGGCTCGGCGCTGTTTGAGGTAATCAGTCACCTGCCCGAGTACGGACTGACGCGAGCCGACGAGCGGTTGCTGCGACGCCACGGAGATGAGATCGTCGATCGTCTTGCTGGGCCGGTCGCCGTAGCCGAATTGGGCAGCGGTAGCGGCAAGAAGACCCGATGGCTGCTCGAAGCGCTGTGTCGACGCCAGCGCACCTTCTATTATCCGGTTGAAATCTCTCGCGCTGCGTTGGCGATGTGCGAAAGGGAGCTGAGCGACATCGATCGTGTGAGTATTGTGGGATTCGAGCGCGAGTATCTCGATGGACTGTTGGAAGTAGCGGCGAGCCGCTTGAGTGGACAGCATTTGTTCGTGTTGTTTCTCGGGAGCACGATTGGGAACTTTGACCGCGCGGCAGGTGTGAAGTTTCTGGCCGAAGTTCGGCGGATATTGGAGCCCGGAGACTCTCTGTTACTGGGGACGGACCTGGAAAAGCCGAGCTCCCAACTTCTCCACGCTTACGACGACGAACTCGGAGTCACGGCGGCATTCAACCTCAATCTTCTATCTCGCATTAATCGCGAGCTCGACGC
>Ga0070735_10001035_pt1 | contig 27668 bp, 29 predicted proteins | sample Coa_R1_FD_66443 | JGI IMG/M metagenome (GOLD analysis project Ga0070735, IMG submission 66443) | Surface soil microbial communities from Centralia Pennsylvania, which are recovering from an underground coalmine fire - Coalmine... | ecosystem: Environmental > Terrestrial > Soil > Unclassified ...
AGATGGGCCTCGACCAGGAACCGGGCCTTCTCCACAGGCGATCCTCCTCATCGGGACGATTCGCCTATGTCCTGACACATCCCCTGTCAGATTGTTCGCTTATGTCCTGATTCCGGAGACCTCAGCGCCCACCATGACCGGCTTATTAGAACCCCGGTCCAAAAGAATGCCGGTCAGGGTCGCTTGACTCCGCCTCTGCTTGCCTGGATCCACAACGATCAGATCTGAGGCCTCAAGGGGCCTTGCGGCCTCTCTGGTGTACATCAGCTCATCAAAGGGGGGACGTAGCGCCACCTTGTCGATCCGCTCCTGGGGGTAGACGTAGAGCTTGTCGAAAACCGCTTGGTTGAGCAACCGGCGCTGCTCGTGCGACATCCGCCGATATAGCCCCTCGGGATCGGACAGAAGTGTGAGCGCGTCCTCGATGAGTTCGACGCCGATTTCGAGCCGTCGACGCCCGTCGCCGAGACGCTCACGAATGGCGTCCTTCTGCCGTTGGACAGTCGCGATCCGGCGCTTAATCTTCTCGATGTCCAGCCCGCCACCGGCTGCTAGGTCGATCAAATTCTCTTCCTGTCGTTCAAGACGCGCCAGTTCTGTGCCCAGCTGCTCATTCAGAAGTCGGGTGCACTCCTCTTCCTCCTTGATCGCTTCAGCCATTCGCGTGCGCAACGTGTCAGCTAGATCACTAGGGAACCGTAAGGATGCGTAGGCTCCGACAATCGCATCCTCGATCATGTCGCTATCGAAGTAGCGCGGGACATCGTCGTGGCCAGGCTTGTGACGGCAGAAGAAATACAGGTAGCGCCCGCCACGGCCGTTGGCCCACTGCTACGCTTATGCAAAGAAGGTCTACGTTGACCGGGCCTTCCAAAAGAAGACCAACGAACTGGTTCAGAAGCACATTGGTACTACGGAGCTGAAGCAGGTCAACGAGTTCGTCGAGATCAACGCTGAGACGATTGAGCTGATCGAGAAGCAATCGGGTGGTGACAACACCAGAGTCATCAACCTGGTGAAGAGCATCCAGAAGGCGGCTGAAGATGAGAGCGGCGATCCCTTCCTGATTGCTCTCTCGGATCGAGCGAAGTCGGTCCAAGAGAGCTTCGAGGATCGGCAACTGAGTACCGCTGACGCCCTCGCCGAGCTGATCAAGGCTGTTGAGAAGAACGAGCAGCGTAGGCAAGAGCAGGCCGCCAAGGGTTTGGATTCCTTGAATTACTACCTGCTGACGACGTTCACTGATGCTGGGCTGCCAAATCCCGAGACAGTTAGTAGCAAGGTTGCTCAGGCATTCAGCAAGCACCCGAACTGGCGCCGCAGCGAGAGTGAGCTGAGAGAGCTGCGCAAGGCGGTTACTTTTGCGGTGTTTGCCGAGGAAGATGACATGGAGAAGGTAGCGGCAATCGTGGAGTCTCTGTTTGGCCTCCTCCAGCGAGAGGACATGGCATGACCCCAGGGTGCCGCGACAAGCAAGATTTTAAGGTCCTGGTGTATGCCTGGGCAGCCAAACTGGACGTCCCGGTTAAGGCACTGACGCTTCGTGACATGAAGACGAAGTGGGCCTCGTGCTCGAGCGCCGGGGTGCTGACCTTCAACAGGCAGCTGCTCGGTCTTGAGCAAGAACTGCAGGAATACGTGATCGTGCATGAGCTGACCCACTTCAGGGTGCCGAATCACGGCAAGCTGTGGAAGAGCTTGATGCGCGCATATGTCGGTCCCTTTGAAGACCTCGAGGAACGGCTGCGTGCAGTGGCGGGCCCGTTACCTGGTTCGGTCGACTAGCTGTCAGGTCGCTTCTCGATGGGACTGACGAGAGCGAATGCGCCCCTGAGCAGGGTTTTCGAGATCCACCACCAGCGAACATCTGTTCGCTAGCCTGGTATCTGGAGGAAGAGGTTTCCGGGCTGCGGTAGATCGTTACACCCCAGGTGCACGCTTACTTCCAGCCGAGGAACAAGGCCAAGGAGGCATGACGTGCAGTTCGAGGGTGGAGTTATCACTGAGCAGGGTGTGACATTCGGCATCATCATCGTTAGGCCCCATGTTCTGTCCAGTCCGAGTGCGCAGGACGAGATGCGTAAGTTCGGACTGCGTGCGTTCGGGCCGATGCCGATCATCTTGATGGCCCAGGACAGTCGGGGTACGCCGACCTATCAGGGGCGCACCGACATCGTGAACTTCCTCGCCAACATCTTCTTCGAGCAGATCCCGTGGCAGCGCTACACGCTGCCCGCAGCCTGAAAGGAGGCCAACCCGCATGGCTTCGAAGAAATCCAGTGGACCGGGCGGTGTCCCGTGGGGTGTGATTATCCCAATCGGACACGCTGCCTTCGATCTTGCTACACGTGCGAGTTGCCCAACGTGCGGCAGCCAGGTCGTGCTTTACATTTGCACAGGCTGTAAGAAGCCGGTCTGGCCAAAGCGGCAAGGGCCGGCTGCGGCGTAAAGGGAAGCCGCAGCCCCAATGCGCATGACAATTTGCGGAGCTGACACGATCGCGGTGAGCACCAGTGGCGACCGCGCAAAGAGCTATGCGCGCATCTGAAAGTGATTTGAACCCATTGATCGGCGCTCCTTTTCGTCGTATCGTAAGGACAGCCCTAGGGAGTAGCCAGACATGCTCGTTCGGCGCCAAGCCGGGAATCAAGCAACTCCTCCCATGGACGCATTTCAAATGAGGTAGCTGCTCTATGGCCGGAATGGTTGATGACGTCTTAGTTGAGTTCTTTCAGAAACTGGAAGAATCCGCTGATCTGTCTGCCACGATGATTGATGGGCTCCGGGTAAAACTCTCGCCTGAGAGCCGCCTCAAGGCAGAGGAGCTTGTCGAGGTGTTTTCACCTCCGCCCGACGAGGAACTGCCGTGATTCAGATTGAATCCATCACAATCACCGAGGTGCGCGGCCTACGCGATCTCACTTTGAACTTCGGCACGAAATCTTTTGTGATTTCGGGACCCAATGGCTCCGGAAAGAGCGGCGTCGTTGATGCGATCGAGTTCTGCTTAACCGGGGAGATAACGCGGTTGACTGGTCGTGGTACCGCCGGAGTGACCTTGCAGCGGCACGGCCCGCACGTTAATCACCGTGATGATCCTTCTTCTGCTGAAGTGTCAATGAAGCTGATGCTGACCAAGCTTGGCAAGGAAGTGACGATCACGCGAAATATGAAACGCCCAGGAGAGCTTGATATCGAGCCAGAAGAGCCAGCTGTACGCAAAGAACTTGACGAAGTCGCAAAGCACCCCGAAATCGTGTTGTCGCGACGCGAGATCATGAAGTTCATATCGATCGAGGCCAGTGAGCGCTCCAAAGAGGTACAGGCCCTTCTCCGACTCGATCGAATCGGCCAGATTCGAAGCACTCTGGGGACGGCCCACAACAAGTTGAAGCAGCAAACTGAGCACTCACGACAGAACCGACAGAATGCCGTTGATGCCCTCAATCGTCACCTGGAGATCGATTCAGCCTCGGCAGAGAACATTTTGGCGTCGGTCAACATGCGTCGCGGCGCCCTGGGATTGGTTGAGATCACAACACTCGCCGCTCATACGAAATTGGACGAAGGTGTGGAAGCCCAAGGCGCAACCTCGACATTCAACAAGGATTCGGCACTACGGGACCTGGATGCGCTAGACGATGCGATCAAGGAGCCTCCACATACCGCCACGGACGAGGTAGACCGCGTCCTTGAAGATATACAGGCAATCGAAGACGATCCAACACTCTTGCAGCTAGTGCAGAAAGAGGCCTTTCTACAGCAAGGGCTTGAGCTGGTTGACTCGGAGTTCTGTCCGCTGTGCGATTGGGAATGGGCGGACATGGAGGTATTGCGAACCCACATACGGGAGAAGGTCATGTTGTCGGCATCCGCTGGCGAGCGGAGGAACCGCATGCTGAAGGATGGAGGCGAAATTGTCCGGGAAGCGAGGAGCATGAGTGCGCTCCTGGCCCCCGTGATCACACTTGCCAAGAACGCGGACGAAGAAGAGATAAGAGCAAGATTTCAGGCCTGGTCCACCGACTTGGAGGAGTTTGCAAACTCACTCGTGGCATTAGATGGCCTACTAAGTGCGAAAGATCGGTTAACCATCGGGTGGAGTCAACAACCAGCGACGCTCCATGAAGAGCTTGAGGTGCTACGAGCTGCAGTGAAAGCCAAGCCTGATCAGAGCGCGAGAGTGAACGCTCAGACATTTCTGGTCCGCGCACAGGATCGCTATGTGGACGCACGCAAAGCCCGTCAGACCGTCCAACTGGCGGAGAAGGCAGAAAAAGCGGCTGAGACAGCCTCAACCACATTCAATCGCGTGTCTGAGACAGCTCTTACCAGCATGTATGACGCTGTTCAAGAGAACTTCAGCGAGTACTACAAGACCATCAATACAGGCGACGAGGTCGGATTCAAGGCGCGGCTGGAACAAGGCGCGGGCAAGCTGGACCTCTCCGTTGATTTCTATGGCCGGGGGATGTTCCCTCCAGGCGCATATCACAGTGAGGGTCACCAGGATGGCATGGGTGTCTGCCTCTATCTTGCGCTGATGAAGCACTTCTTTGGAAAGGACTTCTCCTTTGCAGTCCTCGACGACGTCGTGATGTCGATCGACAGTGGACATCGGAAGCAGTTCTGTAGGCTACTCCGAGAGACCTTTCCTGATACGCAGTTCATCATCACTACGCATGATGAAATATGGGCGCGACAAATGCGCTCCTCGAGGCTCGTCGCTCCGTCCGCCAGCATTGAGTTTCAAGGCTGGGATGTGGATACGGGACCGATCTTCGAGCCGGTCTCAGAAGTATGGGACCGGATTGATAACGATCTTGCCAAGAATGATGTACCAGCTGCCGCTGGCAGATTGAGGCGACACCTTGAGTACACCTCGAAGGAGCTTGCGGACCTGTTGGGTGCTCGGGTGCAATTCAAAGGTGATGCAAGTTACGACCTTGGGGACCTGTTCCCATCTGTCGTAGGTCGCCACGGGGACCTGCTCAAGCTGGCATCAGCGGCGGCAAATTCGTGGAACGATGCAGACGCCAAAGCCAAGGTCGACGCGTTGAAGAAGCGTCGACAGGATGCCATCGCGTCTTATGGTGACGAACAGTGGGTAGTTAACAGGGCTGTCCACTTTAACGAGTGGGCGACATTCTCGAAGGCGGATTTCACACCCGTTGTAAAGGCGGTGCGAGCTCTACTTGAGCAGTTCCAATGTGAGAAGTGTGGATCTTGGCTGTATCCGTTGCCCAAGAGGGAGGAAGAGTCGCTTCGTTGCGATTGCGGGGCCAACAACATCAATCTGAAGAAGAAGTAGGGGTCGTTCAGTAACTCGACCGGGACCGCATCGGCAGGACAAAGTGAGGTCCACCCTGTTTCAAGCCTGGGCCAGTAACGTCCGAGAATGATGAGAAACGCCGCAGGGCGGGGTCGATGATCAAGTACATCGGCTCAAAGAGGCGTTTGGTGCCAGTTCTTGGGGAGCTGCTCGCAGCCTCTGGAGCTTCCACCGCACTCGATCTCTTTACGGGGACGACACGTGTCGCGCAAGAGTTCAAGCGCCGAGGTGCTGAAGTAACGGCCGTTGACACAGCCAGGTATTCTCAGGTATTTGCAAAGTGTCATATCGAAACGGATGCAAGTAAGGTCAATAAGGACGATCTGCAAGATGCGATCTCCCACCTGAATAGCTTGCCGGGCGAGGCCGGGTACTTTACCGACACGTTTTGCATCAGGTCGAGATACTTCCAACCGTTCAATGGTGCCAGAGTTGACTCGATTCGGAACGCTCTCGAGACACAGTTCCGGAACAGCTCGCTTTACCCGATTCTCTTGACAGCTTTGATCTACGCCGCCGACAGAGTTGACTCCACTACCGGTTTGCAAATGGCATACGTGAAGGAATGGGCGCCCCGGTCGTTCCAGCCCCTTGAGCTTCGCATACCGGAACTACTCGTTGGTCATGGGACCGCCACTCGCGGTGACGCGACGCAGTTGGCTAGATCGTTGGGACCGTTCGATCTCGCGTACCTCGATCCGCCTTACAATCAACACCGATACTTCACCAACTATCACATCTGGGAGACTTTGGTAGCTTGGGATGCACCAGAACATTATGGGGTTGCATGCAAACGGGTCGATTCCCGCGACGATCACACAAAGAGCGTGTTCAATCAGCGGCGAGCCATGCCCCCAGCTCTAAGAGCAGTTATTCAGGCGGTGGAAGCACGCGTGGTTGTCGTGTCCTATAACGACGAAAGCTGGGTTACGCTGGAGGAGCTCTCTGACTGGTGCTCCTCACACGGTTACGTTCAAGCATTGGCTTTTGATTCAAAGAGGTACGTGGGTGCCCAGATTGGGATCTACAACCCGTCTGGTCAGAAGGTGGGTCGGGTGTCTCGGTTGAGAAATTTCGAGTACGTAGTCGTTGCTGGCCCGAAGGATGAAGTCGAAAGCATGACGGCGCCATACGTGGGCGCAGATTCAGTCAAGCCTCAGCAAGGTTCGCTCTTGGCCTGATACTCGGCTCCTCACAAGCTGCTTACCATCGTCACTATGATGCATGGCTTGTGCCCCCTGATCCACACGAGCTACGAAGGCTAAACGGCGAGCGGCAGTACTACTTTCTGCCTTACTACAGAGATGTTGTATACCGACACCCCGAGGGGATCTCTGCAGGAGATGTGAAGCGAGAGGTAGGGGAGTACCTGCTTCGGGAGTTCGGCATCGATATCGAAGATCCCGACCACTCCGGACTCAATCAGAGCACGGGTCGATCCCAGGCCGATCAGTGGGCGAATAACCTGATTTCGAATCGGGTGCTCGATGAGTACATGCTCGTCGTTAGGAGCGGGCGTGCGCTTCTCTATCCAGGATCGATCGACAATTCACGAGCTGAAGCCCCGCCAGGGCCAGCACTAACCGCCGGTCAAATAGCGGACCTCGACCACAGAGTCCCTGCGCGAATCGAGAGTCGATCGAGTTCGGCCTTTCAACGTTCTCTTCAGCTCGCTGATTATGTCCGGTCGTTGAGCGGTCGCCAATGTGCGGTTGGTTCGCCCTCTTGCGTTCCTTTCGATGGGCGTGACGGCCGCCCGTACGTCGAAGTGCATCATGTCGTCCCGATGGCTCAACAAGGCAATACACTCGCAAACCTCGACCGCGTGCTGAACATGGTCCCGCTATGTCCCAGGTGTCACGCGTGTCTGCATCGCGGCCAGGCGGAGCCTGCCGGGGAGATACTGACTGCAGCTCTCCAATGGTTTTCCGAACAACACGGGGTGAGTTTTGCCGATGCTAATGCCGACCTGGGGGTCAACACCTCTGTTGGCGAGTTGTTAGCCATGTACGGAACAGTGGACTAGGTGTGGTGCTTGCATTTTGCCCGAGAAGAAATGCAGCAGCATCGCTCGTGTGCGCAATTGCATGCATCCCTGAATCGAAAATCCAATGGCTTCGCCCAATCTGCGTTGCGCGACGTGACCTATCATCCATGGTCGCGCTGCGAAATGCTTTTAGATCCCCTTGCGCCTGAACCCTCGCCGCTCACCCAGTTGTCAGTCGTTGAAGAGTCGCGCGACGGCGGCGTCGTTGGCCTCAACGTGGTCCGTCTTATGAAAGCTCTCTACAATCCTCGGTCTTACGCGACTGGGCCTTGCACCAACCTCTGATGCAGGATCAGTCTTTCTGTTCCCGGAGGTCTGACCCGATGGATCGGTCGGAACGAACGGGTGTTCGTCTCATAGCTGCCCGATTGTGGCAAGAATCCGGCTGCACCCGACCGTGGACTCCTTGACCCTCCAGAAAGGCCCTCGGCTATTCTTACGGCCCGTTGCGACCAGAATTGCCAGCCAGAGGCCAGTGGAGCCATACAGCGACCCTTCGAGACAGCGGACTTGACAGAGGGTGTAGTGTTACATTCCTGTTGCGTTGACAGGTCGTTGGCAGATCAACGATGAGCGCACTCGAGGTGGGCAATGAGCCAGAACGGCATGCTTCTCACCTCATTTGGGCGCCCGAAGTACACCGGTACTTCGGGGAGGTTTGTGTCTTCCGTCTGATAAGCACCTCCGATGCTCGTTTGGCGCCAACACTCTTCTCCCGTGTCGGCGCCGTGGCTGAGAATGCGGGCATTAGCTCGTATTGTTCCTACTCTGTCTTCGGCCTTCATGACGCATTCGTTCGGATGTGGGCGACGGACGAAGCCCATCTAGCTTTCCTGTCTGGACTCGAGGCATCCGCTGAGATCGATGACCTACGTGAGTTTCGGATCGACCGAATTCACTACTCCTTTCAGGAGACTCATCCCTTAGAGAACGAGATTGCCGACCGAGACACGCAGGCGATCATTGCTCGGGTCGCGCGCCAACTTCGGCAGAACGAAGAACTGCTACTGCAGGACAGGGAGCGTCTTCTTAAGAGCGGGATCCTGCTTGAGGTTCCAGCAGCAACGGGACTTAAGACGTATCTCTTACTGCAGGCACGGAATCTCCGCATGAATCTTGGAGAACTTGAATTCGACGCCGTGCGCCGAGCTGTCAGTAACGTTGGCCTGGAGGCGGTCAGCATCTATCGTTGCACGACGCATTGGGCGAACTTCTTGGTAAAGGGCGTCGCTCCTAACGGTTTCAATTCCCTCCGCGAGGTCTCAGCCAAGATCGTGTCGGACTTAGCAACTCTCTCGATGAAGACGTGGACACTTCCCATTCCCCCTGCCGAAGGTATCCACGAATTCGATGGCCTCGATGCAGCTGAAGCCCCAGAGATGATGACTCAGCGCAGGTTCATCTCGCGGATGATCGAACACCAGCTCCCTGACGCCCGGAGGCGATTCTTCGATCTCGACTTGGGCGCTCGTGAGCGGTTGCTGAGAATCTTCACGGAATTTGACGACAAGCTTGAGCGCGGGCCTGCCGAGACGTATTTCGAAGCGTTTTTTGAAGCGAACTTGCTAAAAGACGAGGTGCTGTTGGCGACATCGCTTAGCTTTATGACACAGATCGAACCGCTCCTTCGTCGACTGATCCCACCCATGCTGAACGAGACATTGGGCGCGGACTGGGAGTCCCTGATGAAAGCCGAATTTGAACGTCGCTCGAATCAGGCCGCCGATAAGGACGAATCCGAAATCGCCCCGGGCTCACCGCGATCCAAGCAGTTCTGGTTGCAGGAGATGCAAAACTGGACCCTCGCCAACCTGACCGGCTATTTGCAGATCGCTGGGAAAATGGAACCGGAGGTTGAGAAGCGCATTGACAACGAACTCTTCTTTCCGGGGTGGCGAACCAACATTCGCACGCTTATCAAAGCGCGTAACGACCACGCACATGGAACCATTGAGTCAGAGATCATCAACTTTGCAATTGATACTGACGTATGGGAAAATAATGTGAGAGCAGTGTTCACAGCTGCTCAATATTATTCCTCCCTTCGGCGGAGCTACATGAAGGGAGATCGGAGTTGACTATCGCAGTCGGAAGCAAGGATGTCTCTGAAGAAGTAATAATTGACACTCTCGTTGAAGTGCCGATCCAGCTTCATGTTGCCCGAGAACGCGTGAGCGACTTCGATCGACCTGGATCGATTGGGGACACAATTCGCGAGTACGAGGAGCGCCTTGGCGTGGAGCGTCCCGGCGAGGAGCTTGCGTCTCGTGAGGAAATAGGATCACTCACGCGCACTGCCAAGACACTGGGGAGTCTGGCTATAAGCACGGGCATTGGCGGATTGGCGAGTGGAGCCGTGGCTGGTTTGTCTATCGATAAGCAGTTATCCTCTGTGCCGCCGGAAGCTGGCGTAGCAATACTTGGCTGTTCAGTGGTCCTTCTCGGCACTATTGCAGTTTGGTGTCGTGACCGACTGAGTCGGCACCCAAGCTAGAAATGTCGGGCAAGCGTAAGCGAAATCGCAAGCGCGTCATGGGCCCACGCTCGTTACGCGGTCGAAACGGTATACGGCATGCTGTCTCCGATGTCGTACGCTTCGCTGCTCGTTCCGAGTTTATGACTCCGGCAGGTCTGTTGAATCTTGTCGGAATGTGTTTTGCAGTCATAGGCTCAGGCCTGTTGGGACTGTCCGGTGTAATCGAACCGATCGTACGAATCAAGATGAAAAGCTATAGATCCGGAGTTTCTGTCCTGGCGCTCTTGGTGGTCTTGGTGCTCTATTTTTTGGCATGCGTCGTCGTTGTGGGATTGTTAGATCGGTCGAGGGGACGGAAATAGCGTACCCAGAATGCCGACGTGATCATTCGCGGTATGTTGCTGTTGCTAGTGCTCATCCCGACTCGTCTTGACAGTCTCGACACACTGCTGCTCCGGCCCGGAATGCCTTGAACAGGCCGCAGCTCGGGCACATCGGATTCAGCACTGGTTTCTTACAACCACAGCGACCGCAATCAGGGCAAAACTGCCCTTTGCACCGATCACACCAGCCCCGATCTCGCTCGACTCCCGGACACCATTCGCAGAACTGGATCCGCTCCTTCCAGGCGGGTTCCAGCTCCTCGATGATGGCAAGGCTTCCGTCGCTTGGCCTCTCGCTGAGCACGCCGATTGCCAGGCCTTCGTGAATGGGCAGGGTGTCGCAGAAGAGATTTCTCGCGTAGCCCAGCCCAAACCGATATCTCTCGGGCACGGCCATCTGGCGTAGCCGAAAGGCGCGGGAGAGCGGGCCACTGGGATCCAGGGGACTTCCCCTGGACCACCATGGTGGGCCCAACCTCGACGACGCTGCACAGAAGCCGACGGTTTCACCGTCGCGGACGAGCACAACGGCACCGGCCACCGGCATGACTTCCGCCACTCGCACGGCAATGGCCTCCCACGACGCTGCTCCGACCTCGTGAATTGTCTTGACGTGTTCAGGCAAGACTGGGCCCACACCGATGCCGGAGACCAAGAGATCGTCGGGTACGAGGAGCTTGCCTGCGAAACGGTGGCAGACGGCTTCCTCCGCCTGAATATTGGCCTGCGCAGATCCTCCCACCACATCGATGGCATCGAGCAGTTGGGCTGCGTTGGTGACCAGAAGATGATGTCCCAGTTCGTGAAGGACCGTGAAGCGAACTCTGCGGGGGTGAACATCATTGGCGTAAACGATCCACGGCTTCACGTCGATCTGCGAGTCGTAGAAGCCGTCTATCGAACACGGTCCCTCGACGATGCGTGACCTCGGGGCTGGCAACCGATCGGGGCAAAATACAGCTCGACTGCTGACGCGGGATCCTCGGTACACAGGTCAGAACGAACGTCCTCTTCGACATAGCTCAGGAGGGCGTTGGTGATCGAGTCAAGCGTCGGACCGGTAGCAGGACGACTTGCCACGGGTGGCTCACTGTTTCGTCAAGATGAGCGAATAGGCATCCAAGATCCGACGCCAGTCAGCCTCGCTTGACTCCCCACTGCTGCGTTGGGGTGAGGAGGCCATGCCAACAAGCACCTTCTCGCGCATTGCTTCGAAGCTCTCGCCTTGTCGCTGCGCGAGCTCCGTCACGGCTGCTTGGAATTCTGGTGTACGGGCGAACTGCCGCAACGAGGCTGGCGCGGAGGCCAGCACCATCTGCAATGGCTCGATCGGCCCGGCGTCACCGAGCAGCTGTGACAACGGCATTTCGAGCGCGTTGGATAACGCCGTCAGGGCCTCGAGCGTCGGATTGCCGTGTCCCCGTTCGAGGTTGGACACGTAGGGGAGCGATAGCCCCGCCTTCTCGGCCACCTGCGCCAGGGTCATGCCCAGCTGAAGTCGTCGTGCCCGGAGCCGTTCGCCCAAGGTTGTTGCGTCGCTGACCACGGCTTTTATCTTATTGAAAGAGCCGGGGTCTGGGTGTATCCCATAGATCTGCTATACTGGTAGGAGAAATGACCAGTCGCATTCTCTCGGTGGAAGCTGAGAGAACCGATGATCGAAGGGAGGTGAAAGCCGATGGGTACAGGCAAGAAGGACGCCTCCAAGGCGAGCAAGTTGCTCTCCAACCCGAACACGCCCAAGAACGTGAAGAGCGTGGCGGGGAGCGACCTGGCTCAGACCAAGGGCAAGGGCGGTAAGGGCAAAAAGTAGCAGACCCCGGGGCGTCGGGGCCGACAAGGCGAGGGCCGTGGATGTCCCCGACGTCTCGGTGTTCATGGGTCTGGGAGTTTCTGCCAGCAGGTTCCGACCAACCACATCACCACTACAAACTCCCGTCAGATCGTTACACCCCATCACCAGACTCCAGATTTAGCCACAAGCAATAAGGAGGCCATCATGACGCAGGTCGCACCGACTGCACCGTCCGCCGTTCAAACAAGTGACCCAACCCCGGCACCTCCGCCTGCTCCGGTTCCGGGCTCGCCACAGAGCGGAATCCGGAATCGTCCTCCGGAACATGCCATCGTGGCGGCAATCACCTTGCCGGCCGATCAGGCCTCCACCGTCTCGGCGTTGGCCACGCTCCGTCAGATCCAGGCCGAAGAGCTGTCGAGTCAGCTTCCGGTTGAGAACGCCCAGACGCCAAAGGCGCAGCCCAGCCCAGAGACCGGCGAGATCGGCTTCGCCGATGGCTTCGACCGTGGTCATCTGACGATCACAACGGGATTCTCCAGCACTGCGTACGACAAGTTGGGCGTCGCTGCAGCCAACCGTCCTCAGGACCTCATTCCGATCCCGTGGGCTCAGCTTGGTGACCAACCCGCTCAGGCGAACTACGGCGACATCGTCGTCCAGATTTGTTCCGACGACCCCTATGTGTGCGAACACGCTCTTCACCGAGTGCTGTACGGATTAAGCGGGCAAGCGACGCTGGTGTGGGCGCAGGTCGGTGTACAGCGCTACACCTCACGAGAAGGCCGGATCAACCGCGCCGAGGGCAGGGCTCTCACCGGCTTCATTGACGGAACGTCCAACCTCGATCCGAGGCGATGCGATCACGCCGACGACACCCTGATTTTCGTCGATCCAGACGCCGTTCCCGGATATCCACACGTTCCGGCCACGCCACAGCCTGTTTACGGCCAGCCAGCACCGCCGAGTCTCCCGGGCGACCTGAGGCAGCCGCCGGCCAGTGAACCTCCCTGGACGAAATTCGGAAGCTACATGGTGGTGCGGTCGACGCTGGTCGATTTTGACAAGTGGGACCCCGCCAATCTCGGCGCCCAGGAACAGACGATCGGGCGCTACAAGTACTCAGGTGCCTTCCTGGACCTGGCGGATGATCCTGCCAACCTGAAGCTCCCGCCGGCATTTGCTGCGAATCAGACCGCGCCCGGGGTGCCCATCACTGCGCACACGCGCAAAGCCAATCCGCGCGGCGGTGCAGAGGATGCGCAGCGACGTCTTTTTCGCCGTGGCTACCCCCTGATTGTCGGGAGCACGAACGGAATCGACCGCGGGTTGTTGTTCATCGCCTTCGCCCGAACAATCAGTACCCAGTTCGAATTCATCTTCAGGGCTTGGATGCGCAACCCCAACTTCCCAACCAACAACGCCGGTCCGGATGCGTTGTTCAGCTTCGAGAAGCAGGTGTTGTGCGGTGGCTACTACTTTGTGCCGCCACTAACTGACCCTTGCGATCCAACATCGTGGATTGTTCCAACCACGTAGCCACAAAGTGGCAACTGTAGGGAGAACTTGCTGAATCGACCGAGCGGAGAGCGTTGCACGGAACTGTCTTGGCAACATGGTCGTTGCCAGTTGTTGTTGATTCCAGCGCGCCTTCTTTGCTCGGCGACTAGCGCTTCTTTGACAAATACGACGTGATCTGATTGGAGATAAGTTCATACCCCCTTGCAGTGGGATGAATGTCGCCGCGTGAACACATCCAGGTGAGATCGCAAACGCGTGCAACCGGGTACGGGATCTGGCCGAATTGTGAGCTGACAAACTCACTCATGCTGCCGTACGCGCCCGTAGCTTGGGTTACATCGACGAAGGCTGCGCCGGCGGACGCATAAGCGGCTCGGAGTTGAGGATTGATGAGCGATTGGAATGCCGAAACCGAAAGCGTCGCGAGACTGCGATTGGTGTCCTGTGGAGGATAGACCCACGCCCCAAGTGCAACGTCAGGGTATGTGAGTCCTAGGATCGGAATCTTTGGTCCCGAATCGGCTCGAAGTGCCGAAGCCAATCGGCGCACGTTGTCAACAACTTGCGGTACTGCATTCAGAACACACGAGACTGGATCCGTGGCGGTAGCACAAGTTGTAACATCGCCGCCGCCCACAATGACAGTTATCAGGTGGATTGCTCGACGATTGTTGCGAAGGAAACTCTCCGCGGCCTGAGCCTGAGACTCACTCCGGTACTTTGGTGCACCCATTGCCGGCGTACCACAACCGTTCGTTACGAAGACGGAGCCGCTTGTGGCACCGGTGCAGGCGAAGTTCACAAGCTGTAAATGTTCTCGGTCCGCCACCAGGCCCGTGAATCCACGGGTTAGCCCAAGGTGTGGTTGGTATCCCGCTGCGTACGAGTCGCCGATCGAAACGTAGTACGAAGGAGTCGATCGATTGCCGGCATGGTCAACTACCAAGACCAATACCAATGCGACGGCGACGGACCCGGCGAAAACCGCTATCGCAATAATGAGGCGAGGAGGCAATCCATCACCCTGGCTCGAACACGTAGATGAACCAATCACACTGCGATCCGGTATGAATGTTGATATAGAAGGTTCCGCTACCGCTGTAGTGCTCAGCCCCGTTCAATACGAGGGCCGATCGCGAAAGACTGCTTCCGGCGGGGGGCACTGAGCCATTAACCCCAACGATATTGAACGAAAACGTGCCGATCGTCGGGTTGCAGCTAAAGTCCCACTGGAGCTGCCACGTCGGGTCTGAGATCGTGAACGGGCCAATTTGTCCAGAGCCAACCCCGGAATTGTGGGCTACTGGAGGTATTGTCGTAGTGACCGAAACGGGTGTCGGGATCGTCGAATGACCATTGCCGAGCGTACCTCTGGGGATCGAACTTCCACCTCTAGCCTCAGGAATGCTCGATCCCGAACACGCTGCCATTGCCGTTGCGACGATGCACAGGAGCGTTGTCAACTGGAATTTCGTGCGCGATTTTGAGCCGCTCAAGGAAGCTCGCCTAATCGGATGAGTTCACGGTCCTTGATGGGCGCCAAAGAGGTTGTTCCAGTGGCCGAGATCCATGTAGTCGTAATCTCCACCTTGGTGGCTCCATTGCCACTCCATCGCTAGGTTACTGCTTGTTGTTATGCCGCCAAAGAATTGAGCGGATTCACCGCCTGGACCATTGGAGAAGAGGCCACCGGGGCACGGAGACGTTGGTCCTATGTCTTGCTGATAGGTCCATTCAATTTGTTGGACAGTGACACCTCCCAACGCGTTAGACCAGTTGTCGTTGTCTGAGTACACGCCCACATTGATGCCGGCGTTCTGAAGGGTCGTGTAAAAGCCTTGCCAGACCGATTGGTTGTCCGTTACTTGCGAACCAGATGCCGGGTAATACCAACCGTTCGTGTTTCCGACTCCCATCTCGATATCACCAAAGATAAAGCCGTAGCTCATGGCATTGCCACCGTTGTTGGCGGCCATCTGATTAAAGTAAGTTGCCGCAGCATTGGCTTGACCGACTCCCCACAAGTATGGTGTCTCATTCGGCGCGGCCCATTGCGGCCCACCCATAAAGAAGTAAGCGCCAGCACCGGCGCCATGCCCCTTAAAGTAATCGTACTCGGCCTGATAAATGTAGGTGGTGTTATCGGTCCCGTTAGATCCACCAGTTGGACCGGGAGAATCGTAGATGGACCCGCCGCCGGACTGGGCCGATCCGACCTCTGTGATGTAGTTATCGTAGTAAACGCTGCTGCAAGTTGGCTCGAGGTATGGGTTTCCGCCGCCTTGAGCGACGCCACCTGGACCACTTCCATCGGCCCCGTACGTCGAGATGTCGCATCCCGCGAGAGTAAAAGCTGCAACAGCAGTCAGGAACTTCGTCCGCCTCTTCATGGGGCAGTCCCCTCGAATTCCCCGGGGTCATTTCCTTGTTCAAATGCACTGACCTTCACGCCACCACACAAATCCCACGCGGTCTGGAGGCCGCCCATCGGTGCGAGGGAAACGGAGACACCAGGAGCCGCACCTGGTACGCCGATCGACATTGAATCCGCGACATGGCACTGACCTACTCCATCTGTGCTGTATTCCAACACGAAGGCCCCAACCTCATTCGGCCCATCCAAAGCGACAGTTGTCTCAATCGACCGTCCGAGGGTTCCACCCTGAACGACGGGCTGAGACCCAATCGCCGCCCCGTTTGCGGCGAACGTTACGGTGGGAAAGCCCAACAAGGAGCATGGGGTCGTTGATGTCACAGTAACGATGTCCTGGTTCATGCCCATCGCGTGCAGCCCAAACGAACTGACTGAGGCTTGCAGGTCGGTGTTCGTGCATGGCGTACCGGGCACATTTACAACGCTCGGAGGATTCGTTGGGGTGATCTGGGCCGGCATTGGGGCAGGTCCCGAGACCGACGGTAACGCCGGACCTGGTGGGGGAACCGTTGTTCCTGGTGAGCCCGAGGGCACCGTGTCGGCCACCACGGGAGCAGTGGCCGCTTCGTTGGTTGCCTTGATGCGATGAGTCGGAATGGCCAAGTCAGAGACGACAGTGAAGGCAAACGCTGATGCAACGATCAGTGCCGCGAAACCAATCAGCACTCCGGCCAGGAGAGAGGCACCTGGGGTGTGCTTCAACCTGAGCCACACGCGCCGCTCGAACTTTACGACCCATGCGATCATGAGCGGACCCCTTTTTGGGTTGTGTGTCTGTTGTGCACCCGCGTGGGTTCAAAAGTCAAGCAATTCCTCTGGCCGGACCACCCGGTGACTCTCTGCCGTGGCGGCGTGCCCACTGAATGCGGATATCGCCACGGATCCAGGGAGCGGATATCTCGGCAACCGCGGTCGACCCTTATCAAGCGCATCCAGCGGCCGGCCCGACTTCGAATTGGAGACGGATCTGCGGGATACGCCGGTGCGCTTCAATCTCGCCACGAGATCGCGGATGACTCGTGGTCAAAGAGGTCGCGCGGGTGAGCGATAGTTTGATCGAAATTCACGGGCGCTGGACCAGATGAAGGACGGTGAGCAAGGGGCCGGAAGGGGTTCGAGAACGTCCCGTTGATCTCCTGCGTCGGCCAATCTGCGTTGCGCGATGAGCGCTTCGCCGAACTCAAGAATCTAAAACGGGTTGTTGAATAGGCTGGCCTGCCACCCCAGGGCAATCAGAGCAGCGACAGAGCCAACCGATGCTGTTATGGCTAGCCATTCACAATGCCGCGTCTTAACCGATGCAACGATCGCGGAGATCGCGGCTATGGGGCCGGCCAGAAGTACAAACAGTCCAGTAGTTTCCCAGTTGTTCTGATTATGAAAACGGTCGCTACCGAGAAACGAAACTACGAATACAGCGACGACGAGGAAGCTAAAGACTTTGGACAAGCGAGCCAAACGCATGGTTCACGCTTGATTATGAGCATGCTCTTGCGAAAGGTCAAGCGGTTTGGATGCTACTGCGACAACGTGTAACTGTTCCCAATAGCTTGAGCGATCGCCTGCTGGCCTAAAGCATTCGGATGGACGGCACGCCAGAACTTTGCGTCGAAGAGGCTCCCAGTAAAGACCCAGGGCTGGGCGGTACAAACTCCATGCGGCGTAGTGGCGCCAAAGCCTCCCATCAGGCCGCTGATGTCGACAAGGGTTACAGGTGGAGGACTCGCACGGTGTTCGGCATCGAAGATGCCTTGTTCGATGGCACGGTTCAGGGCTGATTGAATTATCAAGGCCTGGTTGAAGGCGGGAACCTTGGAAAGATCTAGCAGTCCGCAAAGTTGAGAGCCATCGGAGACGAAGCTGTCAGGTGGAGGTATCGGCTCGTAGTAGTTCAGAACAAAGATCTTGGTTTGATCATTGGTCTTGGAGCCGATGCTCGTGATCAGCTGATCGAGCGCGCTCGTAACGTTGGTTAGACGCTGGTTGACCCATTTTGTTACATGGCCGTGAGCGGTGCATTTCCGCCCTCCGATAAAGCCGCGAGCACCGAGCGCATAGCCGAGGCATCCCGCAAAGTCAATGTCGTCAGCCCCCGCCTGAATCGTGACAAGCGCTGGCGGAGTCGACCAGCCGGCGGCATTGAACTCGGTGGGAAATACGGCGGGATGCTTACCCTTTGTTGGACAATCCTTCCAAGCTCCTGTGACATCCGCACCCGACATTGGTGCCCCGCTTACAGTTAGCTGGTCGCCCGTAAGTGAGCAATACGTCGAACGAGTCGTCAAGCTCAAATTCTTGGCGCTGGCAACAAGAGTCGGGTATGCCAGGGGCGAGGGCGGCTGGTTCGGCGACAATCCATCGTGACCATCTGTGCCTGGGTCTGCGAGCCCGTGACCATAGGGCACGGAATCGCCGAAGGCGACGTAGCGAGGGGGAGCAGACAAAGGAGCCTGAACGGGCCCATATCGTTCAGCAAGTGGCGTCGCCTGGACGGGGTTCAAGACATTGCTGTCACCGATCGCCACACAGTCAGTGCCAGTCGCGCAGGAAATGGCTCCCATGTAGACCGTGTCTGAACCCACAGGCTTTGGTAGTGCATCGCCATGATGTTCCCAAACCGATCCGTCCCAGGTCGCGTAGCCGGCCGTCAATCCACCGCCCATGGGGATTGATGTATCAATCGCGACGCACGCCGTTGTGGAAGCACAGCTTGCTCCATACGTCAGGTTGGGTAGTGAGCCAACAGAATTCCATGTCGAGCCATTCCATTCTTCGGGGCTGGATCCAATGGCCATGCAGAAGGCTGTACCCACGCAGTCGATCGATGTAGTCGCCATGTTTGAGGTCGACGTCGAGTTCCAGCTCGTCCCATTCCAGCTATCTAGCGTGCTGTTAGCAACCATGCAGAAGGTTGCAGATACACAGGAGATCGGCCCTTGTCCACCGGGGGGGAACCCGATGCTTTGAGGCACGGATGATCCGCTCCATTCTTCAGCGGTTGGAACCCAGGCGACACCGTTCCAATACTCACCGAGTGCGATACATGAGCTGGCCGACCAGCAAGACGCCGATTGAATATCACTTTCATTTGCCGTCAAGTTCCCCAGCTCGCCGAGCTGCGCCCAAGTCTGGCCATCCCAAGCCATCGCCAGGGCTCTGATCGAAGGTCCGATTTGTTGTCGACCAAACGCGAAGCATGAAGATGGACTGAGGCACGTCAGGTTGACGATTTGGGGAAACGTGACCCCTGCCGGGGAACTGAGCAACTGCCAGTTTGATGACCGGTTCTGGTTCCAGCTCGCGAGCTGCGCTCCGGCCTGACCCTGTTGAGCGTTCCAGGCGGCCATGCAAAAACTGGTCGTCGGGCAAGAGATGGCCTCGACTGTATTCTCCGAGGTGACGGGTTGAGCAGGTGCTGGCTCAATGGTCCAGGCGGAGGTGGTCACGTCACCGAAGAGGACATCGCCCTCGTAGCTGCCGGACCCTTCGAAGTCGAAGATTGCGCAGAAAGTCGTGGACGGACAAGAGACTGATTTGATATTCGACAGCGGCAACGGCGTCGAGCCCCCGAGTACTGCCCCATCCCAGACTTCGATCGACGATGAACCCGGTACTTCTCCGAGGCAAAACGTTGCACTCGCGCATGAAACCGGGGCAATCGAACCGGAAGGAAGCGAGGCCTGCTCTACGCCATTGAGGAAGGAGTACGAGTAGTAAAAGCCTCCAAAGAAAGCGACGGCGGCGCTTACGATGCAGGAGGTGTCAGACGCGCACGACAGCGCCTCAACTGCTGCACTGCCTGCGCTCTCACGGACCCCCGTCTCCGTTGACCAGGAAATGCCATTCCACGACTTGACAATTGCTACAGCGCCGTCCGAGCTGATCCCGCCAGCCATACAGAATGTTGCCGAACTGCAAGACACCAAGTAGTAAGAATCAACATTTGAAGTGCCATTCACAACGTGAATGTCCGCTACCGGCATTGGCTGAGACCAGGCCGTGCCGTTCCACGTCATTGCATCCGGGCCGTCAACAGCCATACAAAAAGCAACCGTCGGACACGAAATGTTCCCAACCCGACTCGTCAGGCCTGCCACGTTCGAATCAAGCGTCGTGGCTGTCGACCACGAACTGCCATTCCACTGGTAGACATAGGCACTTGTCCCGCCGGTGCCCGCAGCCATACACATAGCGCTTGAAGCGCAAGCCACCGAAAAAATACCTCTTTGGTTAATGGATACGGTTGGGTCAATTGCTTGTGGGGTTGACCAGCTTGTTCCATTCCACGCAACGGATCTATTTAGATCGTCGACAGCCATGCAGAAAGTTGCGGACGTGCAAACTCCGTCTTGGAGTGCTGTGGAAGGGTCAATGATTGTGGGGGACGACCAGTTGATCGTGACGTTGCCGTGAGTCGTGATCGGGCCGCTGGTGGTGGCAGCTGCCTGACCAGGCGCGCCTGGACTCACGACCAGGAGTGTGGCGAGCAACGTGGTAAAGGCGAGGAGGAACGGGCACGACCGACCTACGTTGCGCAGAATGAGTCGACGTCGTGCTGACCGAAGTCGTTGTTGCCGCAAGCGCCAACGATTCTGCGATTGAGGCGTCCTTCCTTTGGTTCGCATTCCGGCCACCTTTGCCCTGGCCCGTCACACCCTCCCCAACGGATCCTCAACAGTTGGACAACGAAGCCAGGTGGTGGTCCGAGGCAACCTCCTGAGCGTCGGATGTATCAACTTTGCCGAGACGAAGCCATCCTCCGGACGTTGCCGAAACTCAAACGAAGCATGAACATCAACGCTGTCCGTTGAGCCGGATCAAGCCTAGGCCCATCCGTTGCCAGAAGCGCTGGACAAGAGTGCGGCAAGGGGTGGAGGAGGGTTCGAGAACATTCCGTTTACCTCCACGGAAACGGAAATCAAATGGGTTTGCTCATACCTGTATTCGCGCAGCATTGACTGGACGATCTCCATGAGATCACCGGATTTACAGACACTATTGTTGGCGTTGCCCTTCCCAACACTCGCTTCAGGTGACTCTCCCTGGCCTGCACGAACTTGGGCTTGTTACTTGAACGGCTACAGACTTATGAATAGATTCGGTTCTCGTCGACCCATGCGCCCCACGGACCTGGTAGAACGTGAGCCGGTTTGGGCTTTGGTGAGCAGCTGGGGAGACAAGGGGGCCATCGGATGGGGCGGACGATGGAGACTCGACGTGTTGGTGCCCTTGCTCTATCGGTCATCCTATTTGCCAGTCTGGTGTGCCTACTATCGGCTTCGACTGCCAGCGCGAGCTCCGCGGTACTAGCAACGCCTTCCTGGACCGTTCCCGTTCCGAGCGGATCGGCCACGGCAACGCCCATAGCGAACCCCCAAGGCACCGTCATCGCGTTTTCGAGCCCTGGGGTCCCAGCCTCCTCGGTACCTGCCCTTCAGGAGGTCTCGGCAGCCGGTCAGCCGATATGGAGTCTTCCTGCCACGGCTACTCTCCAGCCTCAGGGCCGTGTCCCGAGTGTTACTGACGCCAATGGCAATACCTATGTGCAGGTTGAGGACTCCACAAGTGGCAACCTGAACCTTTCCGTCGAGTCTCTTGACGCCTCCGGCAACAAGCGATGGATAGCTCCGCTGCCTACCGCACATCAGTGCTGTGAGATTGCCCTTGGTTGGAATGGAGTGGTGTACACGGTCGCTGCAAGCAACCAAGGCGCTCCACAGATCCTTGGATTCAACGAGGCAACGGGGGCTCAGGTCCTCGATCTCACTTCACCATCACTCAGCCAGGTCACCAACCTTATGACCTACCCCGGTGGTCTCATTGTCGTTGACTTGTATGCAGGCGTTGCGTATTACTCCTACGCGGGCATGCTGATTACGAACATTGTGCCAGGTAGCCCCGGCGTGAACTTCCCATCAGTATCCGCGGGCAATGGGACCGTCTTCATGGAAGGCTCGACGGATTCGTGCACCGACAGCACTGTCGAGGAGATCACTCCAGGCGGCATTCAATGGACTTGGAATTCGCCCTCGGGATTCCGATGTGGGGATTATCTAACTGCGACGCCGGACGGGGGCCTCATCGTTGGAGGAGGGTACAACCACACCGTCATCTCAATCAGTCCGCAAGGGGCGACGCGCTGGACGTATACGCCAACACCTCCACCGGGCGACTCGATCCTCTCGCCGGCGGCGCCAGTCGTAGACACCATTGGCGACGTCGCAATCCCCTTCACGTATCAGGATCCAAGCCAGGGATTTTACGCCGTCGAAGTCGACTTCTTGACGCAAAGCTCTGCCTCGAGCAACCTCCAGGCGCTGAACATTCGGGAAGCCGATTGCCCGAACGGCTACGGCGATATTCTTGCCCCACTTGCACCCGTCGACGTTGAGGCAAGTCAGCTTCTTGTCGGTCTCACTGTGGCCTGCCAACCCGCTCAGAACACATCGCCCGGTTCGATTCAGGCGTTCACTGTTCCGGGTCTAAGCGCCAATTTCAGGCTGGTCACCAGCGTTCCTGGGTTCTCACCTCCACCGCCGCCGCCCAGTTACGTGGCCCTCGGCGATTCGTTTTCATCTGGTGAAGGCAATTTTCCATTTCTCACCGGTACGGATAATTCGACAGACAAATGTCACCGCTCTTCAAATTCCTACCCATCGCTTCTTTCGGCCGCCCACCCGGCATTTGAGTTCATCTTTGTTGCATGCAGCGGCGCAACAACGGGCAACATTTGGCTAGGTGCAAATCCACCACAATCAATTCAAAGCGATCCGGAACCGCTTCAACTCTCCTCACTGTCAGGATCCACAAAGCTCGTAACTCTCAGCATAGGGGGTGATGACATCGGCTTTGCCGATATCATCACGCAGTGCGTTGTCTGGACGTGTGCGGTCGCCTCACGATTCTCGTCCGAGGTCAGACTCGCATCAAAGCACATTCGTCAGCTTGAACCGGTCTTAGTGTCGACATACAAGCAGATTCAGGCAGCAGCGCCAAATGCCGCCGTTTACGTAGTGGGTTACCCTTATCTCGTTCCGCCGCACCCTTCCCGTGCCCACAGCATCGGTACGTGCGTCGCTCAGTCCGGCCTCATTGGCAACTCTCTTGGGTGGCTTGCGCCGAAAGAGGTCGAACTGAACAGCGTGATTGGAAGGGCGGCGACCGCTGCTGGCGTCCATTATGTCGATCCCAACGCGAGAGGCAAGTCATATTCATTTCTGAATCACGACATTTGCTCGTCTAGTTCGTGGATCATTTCAATTACGAACAGAAGCGCCCAGAATTACTCATTCCATCCGAACACGATTGGTCAATACGAACTAGAACAAGCGCTTCTTGCTGCTGGCGCATGAGAGCCAGACTCTCGCTCGAAGAACATCCTCCTTCATTGCTCGCAGAGCCTGCTCTGCAAATAGCAACGTGTAAAGAGGAGAGTCACTTGGATCACTCTCTGCTTACGACGTACTGCGTCGCACGCGGAAGAGGTCGTACACTTGCCGAACCTGAGTTGCCCAAAATTCCAGCTTCGCATCGGCGCTGGCACCCGAAGGAAGAAGGCCGAGATCCTGTGCCAGCTTGAAGAATCCTGGTCCCGGCGAGTTCTCGTTAAGGTAGAGAACTAGCGCGGACAGAATGGCATTGGTCTCGGGAAATGTGTCTTCGACGATCAGGCCAAGGAGGTATCCCATGGCCGCCCTTTCGTCCTCTCGATCGAAGTCGAAACGTCGATAGTGAGTCCTCTGGTAGAGGACGGCGTCCAACTCCGTGTAGCTGGTGGTCTTTCGAGGCGCGCTCGTTCCTCAAGGAAGGCTCGCCCCACACGAGCCAACTCCTCCCACTCCCCGTCGCCTCGACCCCATTTCATGGGATGTGACTCTAATGCCGCACCCCAAGATCTCACGATCTCAGAGGTGTATTCGCCCGCTTGGCGGGTTTGGACGAACGTCTGACATTTTGCCGATGGCGCCACAACCCAATCGCAGCTCCAGATCCGATTGGAAGGACAACGACTCCTATCGTTGCGAGTTCGTCCCAGCCTGCCGCAAGCCCTTCGGTGTTCGATGTACTCACATCGTTACCTCCCAAAGGGGTGTCGGAATTGCCGCCGAAGCTGTAGTTGAAGATGGCGAGCAACCACATCGGAAGAAGGCAGAGAAGGACAAGGGCAGCTGCGCCAATGCCGGATAGAACTGCACTTCGAGTTGCCTGACCTTCAGTGCCGTTAGGAGACCGGTTGGAGTGAGTTGTCTTTTGAACCACTTGTAGTGCACATTATGAGCCACATCGACGCGTTGTTCAATACCGAAATGCAGTGGCGGGGCGGATCAGTGCGTTGCGAGGTACTGGTTTACGACAGCGGCATATTCGGCTTGCCCAATCATATTCGGATGGAAGCTGAACGTGCGTGCACCAAGCTTTACTTTCCATTTACCACCCCGAACCAGTGTCAAACTTGGTCCGTTAATCCACTCACCGCCTGAACCACACACTTCGTGACCGGCAAACGTGCTTGCAACGGGAACAAAGACGGCACTTGTACCCGATGAAGCAACTGCACCAGCAATAGTCGTATTCAGCGCATCGTCCTCGGAACGGAACCAGATTTGCTCATCGTTATTGAGTCCTGGTGCACCGTCTCCGCCCAACCGAAGCGTAAAGCAGTTTTGTTCCGCAGTTGACGCGGGTAGCAATTGGGGATACCCCAGCACCATGATCTTGGCGTTGGGAGCTTGCTTTCTGATCTTTTGATAGAGCGACTCAAGATTCTTCTTAACCTGGACAAGCTGAGCGGCAGCGTAGGCGCTTAGTGTTGCGTAGCCACGGAATGAGTCGTCTTCACAGCCCTTGAACTTCTCGTAGCAGAAGGTAAGAACCTTCGACCATCCCAGGTCGTCCCCTCCAGCCGTAATTGTCACGAGAGTTGTGGAGGCCGACAATGGCCACCAGTTCGTATTTGCCACATCTCTCTTAGTGGTGACCTGCTTATTGGACACCTGGTTCGTGGTCGCACCACTGCAAGCCAGGAAGCCCCAATTGCCAGTGCCCGGCGCCCCAACATAAGTGAGCGTACTTCCCGGGACATTGATCAGCGTCGGATACGCAGACTCCGACCGGTGGCACTTGTTCGACGGTTCAAAATAGGGCGAAATTCCTTCGCCCGAGGAGAAGGAATCACCTAGTGCAATGTACGTTCCAGTGGGCGTCGACGGTGAGCCCCGAGCAGGGTCACGCCACCAATCACGCTCCACGGGAAGCGGGATAACTTCAAAACTGTCGGTGTAGGTGTTCACGGTACCGCTGAAGCTCTGAGCCCACAAGACGATGCCGCCATTGATAATGCGAGCAGCGATGTCAGTCGTCGGCTGTGGTCCTAGCCGAATCGAAGAGCCCGTTGTGCTCGAAACGGTTGTTTCGTTGACGTTCACACCCTTATCGAAGACCTTGACCTCAATGTCTTCACACGGCAACGAGGGTTTGTTTGGGTCGCAACCCTGAGCTAGGGCTACAGACGTCGACAGCACTGCTCGCCCGTTGCCATCAATATCTAGCTGTGGACCGATCGGCGTTCCGTTGAAGGTTGGTGACGCATGGGCGAAGAGATTGCCATTCGAATCGACCCAGCCGAGTAGAACGTGACCTCCGTCAGTCACACTGATGACCGCTCCGCCTCCCGGTGTCGGTACGACCTCGCCTGTGGTGCACGCTGAATCGACTAGGTTCCCCAAGAGGAGACCAAGGCTCTTCGACCACCCACCACTTCCGGTGGGTTCGGTCTTTGTCAGGGCGCTTAATGCGCAGCCTCCAGTTCCGAGGCCAAATACCGAACCGTCCGGGCCGACCACTCCATACGCTGCAGGTGATGTCGCCGTGGGATTGCTCAGCGGAATGAAAATCGGCGGACAACCCTCCCAAACGGCCGTTGACGAACGAACGGACAGACCGCCGCCGCAGCCGCCAAGTGGAAGCTCGTAGCCGACATTGCCGGAAGAAGGATCAAGGCGATCAAGGTATAGCGAATAGTTCTTCTCGACGGCGACGTAGAGCTGACCGTCTGCACCAAATTCGATGTTGGTAGCGGTCGCACCGGGCCATGTGTATACGGTCGACACTGTGCCGGATGTATCGACACGCACCACAACACCCGATGCCGTCGTCGAAGAAGTCATTTCCTGGCCGGCTACGTAGGAGGAATCGTCTGGCCCGAATGTGATGTCATAGGTGAAGACGGGAAAAGGCGATATTGAGGAGATCAGACTGCCGTCGCTGCGATAGCGGGTGAACGTGCTTACGAACGACCCCGCATTCGCCTCATTATAAGCGAACGCGAATCCACCATCAGGAGCTGCGTAGGGTCCAATCGGACCCAATCCTCCTAAGTTGCAGCACCCGCCGTCATTGCCTCCGAAAGGCAGAGGCGTGATCGAGTACCTCGGCGCAGTCGCACTTGCTGGGCGCTGTCCTGAAACTTGAATCGCGGGGACTACGGTGACCAAGGCGATTAGTGACAGCAATGCCAAGGGCCTGCGCAGGTTCCAGCCACGCACGAGCGTCGATCGTGTGCGACCGCTCGGCCCCCGTCCTTCCCGCATGCCCACCGCCTCGTTAAGCCGTTCCGAAGTCAAGCAGAATCCGAGGCGTCGTGCTCGGATTGCGCTCCTCCAGAACAGAGCCCAAAGGGTCCTCAAACAACATGAGAGCGGCCCATGGCGCCCATTGTCAGTCTGGACTGACAGCCGTCATTCGGGCCGACATTAGCTCGCTGGACCTCTGTGATTAGCTCGCTGGGTCTGAAAGTCATTACTTCCATCCCGGTCGGGGTCGCAATTGAGCACCAGCCCTGAGGAGCGCATTGCGGACCGTTTCGATGCTCACAGCGAATTCATGGCTGAGTCTGGAAAGGGATATGCCACTGACATAGAGCGCGGCAACTCTGTCGATTTGTTCATCGTCTAGGAGTCGGTATCGAGTTTTGGTCCCGTGCCGTTGGAGAATCGACATGACTGTCGTACGATTGATATGGAACCTGGCAGCTAATTCCTTGATGGTTGAACCAGACGCGTAAGCGTTCGCCAAGTCTTGGGCTTCCTGGCGAGATAGGCGATGTTGGAACTGCCTTCGGGTTCGAAGAATTGGCCTCGAAGGCCCGGATGGGACCATTTCCAGGACACTCCCGATGCGTTTCGCCTGGTCAGCGAGGTTTGAATAGCGTCCCAGCACCTCCACCGAAGAATTTTTTGGGCGCTGTCGGGTCAAGCGACTGGCGGTCTCTGACTTCGAGAAGTGGCGAGCAGTTGTGCGAGGCCGTTCGCCAGCTCAGCGGCGCTGGCGAAGAGGCGCTGAAGAGCGAGGCGAACCTCCATCGGGTGTATCGCCGGGAGGTCCGCAGCCCACTTGGCGATGGCGGCGTCGTCGCTTGCGAGGCGCTCGGAGTCATGGGCGGTTGTCATCAGGCCGAGCACCCTGCGACTCCGCGTCAGAAGTCAACGAGAGACTGTGCAGAGGATGAATTGCCGCCCTGACAAGGCGTCCCACTATCGCTCCGTCGCCTGTGCCGTCAGCCTCCAGGTGAAGTTCCGACCCGGGGCGCATCATGAAGGTGCGAGGTGGACTCATGAACCACCAGTGTCGAACCCGAACGGTGTGAACACCGGTGGAGAGAACAAGGAGTCGCTCCTGGTTG